>Ga0310122_10003094_pt1 | contig 10567 bp, 3 predicted proteins | sample CB6_Bottom_1051__FD_203503 | JGI IMG/M metagenome (GOLD analysis project Ga0310122, IMG submission 203503) | Marine microbial communities from Western Arctic Ocean, Canada - CB6_Bottom_1051 | ecosystem: Environmental > Aquatic > Marine > Oceanic | place: Canada: Western Arctic Ocean | collected...
GCTCACCCCCTCCACCAGCACCCGCCGGCGGATCGTTGCCCATTGCTCCATGTCCGTGTACACCCTCCGACCTCCGAGTCCGGGTCACTGAGGAAACGTCCATTCGTTCCCGGTCAGTGGACCCGTTACTCGCGAGGTTCAACAGGGTGCCGCACTCTTCGACCGCCACGCCCCCCGGCGCACTTTTGGGCCGCCGTTTACAGCAGCGGTTCCATCACCGCGGATCAACGTCATGCCGGTTGAATTGGGATACAGCCGGTCGAGATCGCGAACCCAGAATCGATTGCCGAACTCACTCTGTGAGCGGTTGATGATCTGTGTGGTGCCGCTGAGCCGTTCGGTGGTCGTGGTGAACTGCCCCCCCTCGGGACGAGCCCACTGGAACGTGACCCGCACGTCATAGTCGTACTGACCGGTCTCCAGCGTGCTGGCGTCACTCTGCAGTGCGATCCGGGCGGTCTGAGCGTCGAATGTCACCGGCACCGAATACGTCACCGGGTCCATTTCAACGCCGCCGAATGTGACTTCCGCCTCAATCTGTGAGGGGGGCACACCGTTGGGGAGATTCACATCCACGCCGACGATCGGATGCGGGTTCTCCGAAGAATGGTGCTGAGGGAATTGATTCCCGCCGTCCAACCCGAGGCTCGAGGGGATGTTGAGCCTCAACTGCCCGGTCTTCGGGTCGACTTCCACCCCCTCGAACGTACAGCTGCACAAGTCGATGTTGTTCGAGAAGATCAGATTGCCATTCTCGTCGGTGCCACCAATCGTCCAGGCGTTGTCGTCAATTGTGACGAATGCCTGGCTGTTGGCCTGGTCGATCGTGTAGTGCCCGGCCGTCAACTCCAGCCACAGTTCTTCCGGGGACTCAAAGAGGTTGTCATCGACGGGTGAGAGGGTGACGGTTGCGGAGGCCTGGTTGGCGGCGATGGTGACCGAACCGGTCGAAGAGAGCAGGTAATCGCGCGGGTCGGCAAGCAGATTGGTACCGGGAGGATCGGCGACCACGGCAAACCCGACCGTCAGAACCTCGGTGAGATTACCGCTTCGGGTGATCGTGAACGTACCCGGATCAGCCGAGATCCCGGGTGCCGTCTCGGTAGCCTCCGCGTCGGTCGCCTCGATACTGAGTACCGAATCGTCGTCGGTGATACTGACGGTTGCCGTGTCGGAGCTTCCCACGAGATAGGCCGGGTCTGTTGCCAGAGTGACGACCACCGTCTCGGTCGCCTCGGCGGTGCCGTCGTCGACCGGTGTCACCGTCAGATTGACAGTCGCCTGATTGGCCGGGAAGGTCGCCGTGGTTCCCAGCGAGTTGTAATCGGTGCCGTTAGTGGCGGAACCGGTAATGGCGAGGACGACCGCGAGCGGGCCGCTGAGGTCGCCGGACCGGGAGAGTTCGAACGTGCCGAGATCCTGGCCCTGTTCGGCGGCAGTGGGATCTGTGGCCGCGATCGTGACCACCGCACCGGTATCCCCTGCCTCGTCGGCGATCGTGACCGTGGCGGCCGTCGTTGAACCCAGGTTGTAGTCGGCGGAACTCGAGAGCGTGACGTCGACCGTTTCACTCCCCTCGGCCCAGTTGTCCTGGATCGGGTCGACGTCGAACGTCACTTCTGTCTCTGTGGCCGCAATGACCACGCTGCCGGTGAGGCTTGCATAGTCGGCCCCGGCCGTGGCGGTGCCGTCCACCGAGTAGGTGACCGTCAGACTACTGGAGGTACTTCCCGTCCGGGTGATTTTGAATGTGCCGGGATCGGGCGAGCCCCCGGCACCGGTTTCCGCGGCAGCGGGGTCGCTGGCTTCGAGCGTCACGACAGATCCCGAGTCGGACGCGTCGTCGGCAATCGTGATCGTATCGAACGTCGTCTGGCCCAACGCATAGGTCGGCTGCATGCTCAGCGTCGCCGTGACCGTTTCGCTTCCTTCGGCCCAGTTGTCATCGATCGGGTCGACCGAGACGGTCGCTGACGACTCGTCGGCGGCAATGATCACGACACCCGTAAGTGCCTGGTAGTCGTCATCTGCAGTCGCTGTCCCGCCGACGGTGTAGACAACGATCAGGTCTTCGGTCGTATCACCGCTGCGGCTGACGCTGAACTCACCGGCGTCCGGCCCCGCTTCGGCGGCATCAGGGTCTGTGGCACTGATCGAGACCGTCGTGTCGTTGTCCAGGATGGTGACCGTTCCGCTGGTGGTCTGACGCAGGTCATAAGCGGTGTTGCCGGTCAACGTCGCCACGACCGTCTCTCTCGGCTCGGCAACCTGATCGTCGACCGGCGAGATCGTGATCGGAGCGGAGGTGTCAGAACCTGCGGCGAAGGTCAGGCTGCCCATCAGCGGGGAGTAGTCGCTCGCCGATGTGGCTGTCCCGCCAACCGAGTAGAACACGGTCAGCTCTGCACTCGTATCTCCCGTTCGCGAGACCGTCATGCTGCCGGTGTCGCCATTGGCTTCGATTGCCGTGTCGTCTGTGACGTCGATGGTCAGCACCGGGTCGGGGTCGTTCGTCTCATCGATCAGCGTGACCGTGTCGGTTGACTGGCTGCCCAGCGTATAGGTCAACGCGGAGTTGATCGACAAATCGACCGTCTCATCTCCTTCCGACCAATTGTCATCATTGGGCAGGACGGTCACCGTGGCGCTCACCGCTCCAGCAAGGATGGTCACGGTCCCGGTGAGAGCTGTGTAGTCATCTCCTGGCCGAGCCGTGCCGGTGACCGCGTAGTTCACCTCCAGGTCTTCCCCGATGTACCCTTCGCGGCTGACGGTGAAGGTGCCCGGATCTTCTCCGGCCTCGTAGGCGTTGGCATCACTGGCGGTCACGGTGATCACCGTGTCGTTGTCCACGATGTTGACCGTATCGGACGACGGCGAACCGACCTCGTAGGTCACAGCCGGATCGATTGTCAGCACAACCGTCTCGGTCGGCTCAGCCGCCGTGTCGTTGATTGGAGTGACAGTGACCCAAGCGCTTGAGGCACCCGCGACGATCGTCACGCTGCCGGCGATCGCCGTATAGTCGCTCCCGCTGGTCGCCGTCCCGGCGATGGTGTAGTTGACCGTCAGAGCCTCTGAAGTCTCACCCTCGCGGGTGACAGCAAACGTGCCCGTGTCCTGGCCGTCTTCATAGGCCGTGTCGTCCGTGGCACTGACCGTGATGAAGGTGCAGTTGTCTACGATGTCGACCGTCGACGACGAGGAAGAACCGATCTCATAGTCGGTTCCGCTGGCCAGCGTCAGAATCACAGTCTCGGTCGGCTCGACGTCGGCGTCGTCCACCGGCGTGACGGTCACCGTCGTCGTGGTCGCACCGGCGGCAAACGTCGCGGTACGAGCCAGCGTGCTGTAGTCGGCCCCTTCGGTCGCCGTGCCACTGATCGTGAAGTTGACCGTCAACGCCTCGGCCGTGTAGCCGCTGCGGCTGAGGGTGAATGTTCCCGTTTCGAGACCCGCTTCATGGGCGTCGGCGTCGGTGGCCAGGACGGTCACCGTCGAGTCGTTGTCGGCGATCATGACGGTGCCGCTGGCGGGACTGCCCACAGTGTACGTCGCGGCTGAATCCATCGTCGCAATGACCGTCTCGGCCGATTCCACCGTGTTGTCATTGTGCGGTGAAACCGTAATGACAGCTGTGCTGCTGCCGGCCAGGATCGTCACGTTGCCCGAGAGTGCCGTGTAGTCGCTGTCGCTGGTGGCTGTTCCGGTGGTCGTGTAGTTCACCACCAGGTTCTCTCCGGTGAAGCCGCTTCGGCTCACGGTAAACTGTCCGGGGTCCAGACCGGATTCCGCTGCATCGGCGTCACTGGCGCTGAGCGTCACCACCGTGTCGTTGTCGACGATGCTCACCGAGTCGATGAACGGTGAGACCCTGGTATAGGTGGGCTCGGACAAAATGGTGAACTCGACCGTCTCGGTCGGCTCGGCCACTGTGTCGTTGGTCGGTGTGATGGTGACGACGACGTAGGTGTCGTCGGCGTCGATCTGCACACTGCCGGTGAGGAGGGAATAGTCCGTCCCATTCGTGGCGTCGCCGCCGAGGGTGTACTTGACCAGCAGGTCTTCCTCGATGTAGCCGTCGCGGCTGATCTTGAACGTGCCGGTCTGCTGCCCGTCTTCGAAGGCCGTGGGGTCGTCAGAAGCACTGACTGAGACCTTCGTGTCGTTGTCGACAATGCTCACGGTCGCACTGTCTGAGGAACCGACGGTGTAGCTGGAGTCTAAAGTGATAGTGAGCTTCACCGTTTCGGTCAGCTCGGCCACTGTGTCGTCGGTCGGGGTGACGGTGACCGTGGCATTCTGGTCTCCAACGGCGAACAGCACACTGCCGAAGAGGGGGGAATAGTCCGTCCCACTCGTGGCGTCGCCGCCTACGTTGTAGTTGACCGTCAAGGGAAGACAGGTATCCTCTGTTCGCGTGAAGGTGAACGTGCCCGTGTCTTGACTGTATTCCTTGGCCGTATCGTCGGTCGCGCTGATCGAGACCACCGGCGTGGGAGGCGTGTCATTGTCTTCAATCGTCACGGTCCCCGAATCCAGGTCGCTGTCGATCGTGTATCCGGTGCCGGTCGAGAGCGTGAGGACGACGCTCTCTTCGCCCTCACACACCGAGTCATCAATGGGATCGATCTGGATGTCCTTGAAGCTCTCCCCGGCGGGGATCGTCACCGGACTTGAAATGGACTGATAGTCGCTCCCATTCGTCGCCGTACCGGTGATCGAGTAGTTGACCGCCAGGGAATCGGTGGTCGGCCCACTGCGGGTGACCGAGAAATAGCCCGGATCGGGCAATTGGGCCTCGCTGTCCCATTCGGCCGCGTCGGGATCCCAGGCCAAGAGCGAGACCTCGACCGGACCCTCATCATCGGCAATGATCACCGTGGACGTGTTCTTGTCCGCATCGACCGTGTATGCGCTGCTGGTGGACAGCGTCAGGATCACGGTCTCGTTGCCTTCCGACTCCAGGTCGTCGATCGGCATGACGACGATGTCCGCTGAAGACGCTCCCGCGGCGATGACCACATTGCCCGCGAGGATCTCGTAGTCGGTCCCATTCGTGGCACTGCCGGCGATCGTGTAGTTGACCGTCAGATCCGCTGCTAACGAATCCGTCCGTGTCACCTGGACCGTGCCGGGATCGGAAACCATGCCGTTGGACTCTTCGGCGTTGGCATCGCTCGCCGCAATGCTCTCGATCGACAGCAGCGTCCGATCCTCAAGCTGCTCGGATTGATGCCCCGAAAGGCACTGGGGCTTTCGACGGCGCCGCAACCGCGCCGGCACACGAGTCGTGCTTCGGCGACTGAACCGCTGACGCAGCCCGGTCAACCACTCTGAAAGTCTCATGCTACGCTCCCCGCCCTGTCGCTCCTCGCTGTCAATGACGCACGATCCGTCTTGCGTTTCCGATTGGTCTTCGCAAGACCGTCCAAACCTTGCGAAGCCAATGTGGTGTTCTCTCAGCAGCGTCTTCATTGTCCAGATTGCCGCAACGTCAACAAGCCTCTGAATTGTCGCCGCGGTCCGCTTGCCGCAACCTGTCGAATGGCAGTCTGATGACTTTGCCGACGGTCCCCGCCCAGACTGTTCCGCATGGGCCTCGAGTATCAGGCAACTCGTCATCGACCTCGCCGATGGCTAGTTCCTGGGCGGAATCGTCCTGGCCAGGCTCGCCGACCGCTGGGTGGTCGCCACCACCCAACAGATGCAGTAGGATGCCCAGACCCGATCCAGCGACACAAACGAGCGAAAACAAGACGAGGAGATCGCGACATGACCTCGAACGTCAATCGACGCAGGTTCCTGGCCAACACCGCAGCCGCCACCGCAGCCACCGCAGCCACCACCCTCTCAACGGCAACCGCCCGGGCGGCGACATCGGCCAACGAAAAGGTCGTGGTCGGCGTGATGGGTCTCAGCCGTGGCCGCAGCCTCTCGGTCTCCTTCTCCGGGCGGCCCAACGTCGAGGTCAAGTACGTCTGCGATGTCGACAGCTCGCGCGCGGCGGCCTGTGCCAAGCTGGTCGCGGGCACCGGGGCCAAGCCGCCCACGCCGGTCGGTGACTTCCGCAAGATTCTTGACGACAAGTCGGTCGATGCCCTGGTCATCGCCGCACCCAATCACTGGCACGCTCCGGCCACGATCATGGCCGTCAACGCCGGCAAGCACGCCTACTGCGAAAAACCCTGCTCGCACAACCCGCAGGAAGGTGAGTGGATGGTCGAGGCGGCTCACAAGCACAAGCGAGCCGTGCAGGTCGGGACCCAGCGACGCAGCGGACCGCAGACCATCGAAGCCATGCAGAAACTCCACGAGGGAGCCATCGGGCGGGTCTACCTGGTGCGGGCCTATTACAGCAGCGCCCGAGGCTCATTGGGTCACGGCAAACCCGCCGCCGTCCCCAAGAACCTCAACTACGATCTCTGGCAAGGCCCCGCACCCCGCACCCCCTACCTCGACAACCGAGTCCACTACAACTGGCACTGGTTCTGGCACTGGGGCAACGGCGAGCTGGGCAACAACGGCGTGCATACGCTGGACCTGTGCCGCTGGGGACTGGGAGTCGACTTCCCGATCCGAGTCAACTCAAGCGGCGGCCGCTACCACTGGAACGACGACCAGCAGACGCCCGACACCCACCAGGTCTCATTCGAATTCCCCGGCAACCGGGCCATCACCTGGCAGGGCCTCAGCTGCAACCGGCACCGCAGCAACTTCGTCACCTTCTACGGCGACAAGGGAAGTCTCGAACTCGACAGCAACGGCGGACACACCGTCTACAACGGCGCCGACAAGGTCGTCGACAAGGTCGCAGGCAAGAGCCGTGGCGACATCGAGCACATCGACAACTTCACCGCTGCCATCCGCAACGATACTCCGCAGAAACTCAACTGCGAGGTGGCCGAAGGTCACAAGAGTACGCTGCTGTGTCACCTCGGCAACATCGCCCAGCGGACCGGACAGGCGATCACCTGCCGATCCGCCGATGGACACATCGTCGGCAACGCCCAGGCCTCGAAGCTCTGGGAACGAGACTACCAGGACGGCTGGAAGCCGGTCGTCTAGCAGCCCGTTGAAAAACCTGGGAAGTGCATTGCGCCGGGGCAGCATGTCATCCCGAGCGCAGCGAGGGATCTCAACCGCTGCGAAAACTCCACCGTCGAGATCCCTCGCTGCGCTCGGGATGACACTTGTGTCACGTATTCCACCACAACCAGAGTTTTTCAACAGGCTGCTAGAAGTCCGGACGCGGCGGATGGCCGGGTCGTACCTCAAAACCCCCATCAGCCGGTCGGTCGCCCGGCCGTGAGTCATCCAGATCCTCACCGATCGGTCGGTCCGGCCGAGGCCGCTCGGGCCGATCACCGTCACCGGGCTCGCCCGGCTCGGGTCGAGGCCGCGGCCGCAGCACGATGTGCAGTGCCCGGTGCAGCAGCCGCTTCTCGACAGGTCCCAGCTTGCCGTCGCCGTTGAAATCGAACAGGCCCAGGATCCGACCCAGTCGAGGCGGAGCCGAAGCGATGTCGATCTCCTCGCCGCGGTGACGCGACAAAAAGCCCATCAGCACTCGGCGAGCATGACCTCGCTCGGGTGGATCGAGGTGGCGGTTGTGGTTGCGGTCGAAGGCCGCCAGCAACAGAGCCCGCAGCTGACGCAGCAATTCGGGAGTCAGACGCGGCGGGTGAGGCCGATTCGGACCGTCGGTGTCATCCTCGTCCGCGTCTCCGTCACCGGGAGGCTTCGGCCGAGGCTTGGGCTTCTTGGGCTTTTCAGGTTTCTCGGGTTTCCCGGCTCCGTCTTCGCCGTCACCGGGCGGACGGGGCGGACGAGGTCGGTGAGGTGGTCTCGCCGCATGCCGCATCGCGTGGCCCAGAGCCCTCTGCTCGATCGGACCCAGCACACCGTCGCGGTTGCGATCGAACATGGCAAAAATCGGTCGCAGCCCGGCGGGCAGCTCCGAAATGTTGATCGCACGACCACGGTTCCGCGACAGAACTCCCAGCACCGTCCGCAGTGCCTGGTGAGACTCGCGGTGATCGAGACGACCGTTGCCGTTCTCGTCGAATCGGTGCAGCAGGCGGTGCCTGAGCTGCCTGAGGACACTCGGAGGAGGGCCATGCCCGCCGTCGTTGCCGCCGCCCTGGGCATAGGCCAAAGATCCGCCTACTCCCGGGAACACAATCACAGCAACCGCCAGCATCCATAGCGAGACCGTCTTCATCAGCTCACTCTCCTTGCAGGGCCGGCCCTTAGCCCACGGAAAGACCTTGAACGGGTTGAACATCAGGATTGGACACCATAACGGCGTCCCAAGTCAATTCGACAGCGACTCGGAATGCCTGTCAAGGTCCAAAGATCTCGCACCCCGGCAAGGCCTTCTTCAACTCCTCCATTCCCTTCTCGGTTATCCGGGTACGCTCGATCCAGAGCCGTTTCAGAGATTTCAGCGTCGAAATCGCCGGGATGCCGCGGTCGCTGATCACCGTGTCACGGATCGCCAGCGATTCGAGGTTCGTGACCGTACCCAGCACCCTCAGATCAGCGTTGACGATCCAGGTCTCGGAGAGGTTCAGATAACGCAGCGCGGTAAACTTGGGCAGTGCGGCGGTCAGGCCGTCGGCCGAGATCGACAGCCCGGCCAGGTCCAGGCTCTCGAGCTTCTCCAGACCCTCCAGACGCGACAGGCCGCGATCGGAAAAGTCGGTGTCGGCCAGAGACAACTCGGTCAGGTCGACCAGTCGCGAGAGATTGATGCTGGCGTGGTCGGTGATCGAGGTGCTCGAGAGGTCCAGTACGCGCAGCGTCGCGGAGACTTCCAGCGGACCCAGTCCCGCGTCGGTCACGCCGACTCCGTTGAGTACCAGCCTCGAGAGTCCCTCGAGCGCCGAGAGTCGGGCCAGTCCGACGTCGGTCAGGTCCGCGTCGGTGACCGTCACCGAGACCCCCTCGGACTTCGATCCCTCGACCTCGGCCACCTGGCGAACCGCCGCGTCCAGGGTGACCGGTTTCTTCTCGGTTCCCGCCGCCAGCGCTTCGAGCAACGGGTCGACCGCGAAGATCACCTCGCACTCGGCATGGGCCGCTGACCACTTGGCAACCGCCTGCTGAGGCAACGACGTACGACGAAGATCGAGCCGGGCCAGCATCGGCATCCGGCCCACCGCGGCCAACTCGGCCTCCTCCACCGCACAACCCGAGAGGTCCAGGCGGCTGAGCTGAGGCAACCCGGCCAGGGGCAACAGGCCCGCGGATGTGACCGCCGTGTCCGAAAGCCGCAGGACCCGCAACGACAAACACTTCGCCAACTTCCCGATCCCCTCATTCCCCACACCCGTTCCGCCCAGCGCCAATGCCTGCAAACGGGGCAAGCCCGGCACGTGAGACCCCAGTCCCTGGTCGGTGATCGGGCAGCCGGTCAGATCGAGCAGTTCCAGGTTCTTGAGCGTCCCCAGCAACGCCAGCTGGTCGTCGCCGATCGGCGTCCCCGCCAGGCTCAGTCGCTTCAACGCCACTCGACCCGGCGTGGCGATGGGAGCCAGGTCCTTGATGTTGGTGTGGTCCAGAATCAGTTCGCGGAGTTCCACCCAGGCGGCGATCAGGTCTCCGGTCACCGCGTCCAGCGGGTTGCCGGTCAGGTCCAGGACCTGCAGGCCACCCATGTTGTGCAGGTGCACCAGCCCGGGACCGTGGATCCCCGCACGACGCAAACCCAGGGTCTCCAGCTCGACCAGGCTCGCGATGTGCTCCAGCCCCGCATCACCAGGTCGCACTCCCTCGAGCTGCAGGTGCTTCAGACCCCGCAACCCCTCCAGCGGAATCAGCTCCAGCGGTCCGGCCCGTCGATCCAGAGCCAACAGCCCCGGCGACAAACGACCTCCGGGGAAACTCATCGTCACCCTTGGCATCGCCGCCCACAGCGACAGGGCGCCCGAGACCGTTGTGCGGGTGCCCACCAGGTGCAACTGCAGCAACGCCCGCAAGGGACGCAAGGTCTCCAGGCCCGGATCGCTGATCGCCGTCTTGCCCAACCACAACTCCTCGAGTTGAGTCATCGCTGTGAGGTGCTTCAGCCCCGCATCGGTCACCATCGTCCCCTCGAGACTCAATCGCTTCAACGATGTGAAACGACGCAGCATCGCCATCCCGATATCCGAAAAACTCGGGTCGAAGATGTTCAGCGAAACCACCTGGCCCGCCTTGTCCCGGTTCACCCGGGCGATGCGAGGCAGAGCCTGCTCCATCCGGCCACCGGTGTCCTCCAGCGCCTGCACCAAAGCGTCCAGGTCCACACGGACCTCCGCAGGACTCAGAGCCGCGACCAGCGTCTGCCGGGCCGCGACGCTCAGACCCGTCTCGGTCACATCGAGCACCTTCAAGTGCTTCATCGAAACCAGCTGACCCAGGGCCCGGTCGTCGATCGATGTCTCGGAGAGGTACAGCGCGGTGAGTTTGTCGAGACCGACCAGTTGTTTGAGTCCCTCGGAGGTGACCGCCGTGCCGGTCAGGCCCAGGACCTCGATCGTCGTCCGCGTCGAAACCACCGACAGCGACTTGTCACCCACCG
>Ga0310122_10003099_pt1 | contig 10561 bp, 7 predicted proteins | sample CB6_Bottom_1051__FD_203503 | JGI IMG/M metagenome (GOLD analysis project Ga0310122, IMG submission 203503) | Marine microbial communities from Western Arctic Ocean, Canada - CB6_Bottom_1051 | ecosystem: Environmental > Aquatic > Marine > Oceanic | place: Canada: Western Arctic Ocean | collected...
ACTCCGCGCCGGCGGCTTTGATCGACAAGTCGTTTGGTACGGCAACGAATCGTTCGGCCACCGCATGGTCCGCCCATGGCTCGGCGTTGATCGAGTACGGGATGACTCCCGGTGCCGGCGTTTGGTCGGCAACCGATGAAAACAATCCGCTTTCGCTCAGCTTTCGCGGGAATCTGCTGTTCTGGTCTTGGTTCGGATTCGGTACGAGTTGGTGCAGTGTCCCGGCCGTGTGGTCCAGGATGTAGAATTCTCCATCGTGATCTTCGCCAAACCCGACGACCCGGTGCGTCGTGTCGGCGAGTTCCCGATGATCGACGACCTTTTCGTTTTCGAAACGGAATCCCCAAAACTTGCCGGTGTCGTAGTCGCTATAGATGTGCGTTCCGTACAGTTCTTTCAGTCGATCGCCGTAGTACGTCAAGCCGTCCGTGATTGACGACGATTCGGTGTGTGAATGGTCGATCGTTGGCGGCAGGATGGGTGTGGGTCCGCGCGGCCACTCGGGGTTGGTCGACTGTCGCCCTTCCATGACGCTCCAGCCATAGTTGCCACCACGCTCGACGCGATCGAGCAATTCCCACAACTCCCAGCCGACATCGCCGACCCAAAGATCACCCGTCTTGCGGTCGAAGCTCATGCGCCAAGGGTTGCGAAAACCGTACGCCCAAATCTCACCGCGTGCTCCGTCAAGATTGACAAACGGATTGTCGGCGGGAATGCGGTAATTCTTCTTGCCATCGGTGTGGTCAACGTCGATTCGGAGAATGCAAGACAGCAAATTACTGACGTCCTGTCCGGCGCGTCTTGAATCCGGGGGATTCGGCCCGGCACCGTCGCCCGTCGAAATATAGAGGCAGTCGTCCAGGCCAAACTTCAGACTGCATCCGTTGTGGCCGCCAGAACGCCAAGTGATGACGGTCTTTTCGCTGGCCACATCGATCGTCGGAGGGTCCGTGTCCGCCACCGTGAACCGGGCAATGTGCGTTCCGTCTTCCAGGTCCGCTGCCTTGATGTAGCACACATAGCAGTATCGGTTTTCCTCGAAGTTTGGGTGAAACGTTAGTGCGTAGACGTTGTTGACACCCGTCACTTCCTTCTTGATATCAACAACCAAGTCAGCCACCTTCACGTCGGGCTTGTTGGGAAACGAAAAGATCTTGCCCGATTGTTCCATGACAAACAGACGATCGCTGCCCGGTGCCGCGGTCATATCGAGGCATTTATCGAACTTGAGCGACCCAAAAGCACGCTCGGTCACATACGGCAACGGCGGATCGGGCGAACCCGTGATCCGCGAAGTCGTCCACGGAACGCGTTTCTCGATTCCGGTTTTCGGCAAGTCCGCTTGAGCAAAGCGGCGAGAAACGGATAGCACAAGGGATACGAAAATTGCCAACGCTACGAGGGATCTCATGCATGTGTTTGTTTTCATGAAAGTAGTTAACTCCCGCACGTTCGCTTTGACAAGGCAGACACTGAAAATGGGCTTCCAGAGGCCGGCCTTTACAGGACCTACTTTGTCGCAACACGAAAACACCCCGGCTGTTTGATGGCAGCCGGGGTGCTCGAAAGACGTCGTCAATGAGTTTTACTTTTTGTCGGACTTTTCTTGAGTACCCTCGCGTTGAGGTCGCTTTGGCCGTCCGCCTTCGCCACCGCGCCCACCTTTACCGCCTTCACCAGGTCGTCCACCTCTACCGGGTCGGCCACCTTCCCCGTCGCGACCGCCTCGGCCTCCGCGACGACTACGCATCCGTTCGAACAGCTTTTCCATCTCGGCCTTGTCCAGGAATCCATCTTTGTTGGTGTCGGCTTGGCCCAAGAATCGACGCATGCGTTCTGGAACTTCGTCTTTGAGGCTTAGTTTTCCGTCTTTGTTCTTGTCGTTTTGCAAGAGTCGATCAATTGGGTTTCCGCCGCCTTGGCCACCACGCCCGCCGCCTGGTCCGCCACCGCGCCCGCCTTCGCCACCACGGCCTTGTGGCGGACGAGGACGCAGTTCTTCGCGGGATAGTTTGCCGTCGCCGTTCTTATCGAGCTTCTTCAGAGCTGCAACGGCGTTCTTGATTTCCTCGGCGGAAATTACTCCATCTTTGTTGGCATCCAAAGCGACTTCGATCGGATGTGGCGGAGGCCCAAACCCGCCGCCGCGTCCACCTTCACCCGGACGCCCCTGGCCCGGCCGGCCTTCGCCACGCCGGCCCTGTTGTCCGCCGCGTCCGCCTTCTCCACCACGGCCACCCTGTCCGCCTTGACCTCCTTGGCCCGCGCGACCGGCTTTCCCCGGTTTGCCCTGTCCGTCTTTTCCTCGCTTGCCGGCGTCTTGAGCGTCAGCGACCGCGGCAAAGACGAACATCGCCACCGCCAAACCGGTCAGGATTCCACAGGTCAGTTTTCTCATCGAGTTGTCTCCCATCATTACTTTTCGTAACCAATTCCCGGATTGAAGGGACGCCGGGGACACGTCATTAATTGTCTCAGCTTTTTGAGCTCTTTTGCGGTAAACGCGAAACCGCCGTACTTATCAACAACATTAATTGGGACGTTTTGGCCGTTGCGGACGGCGATCATCTCCCTGTGACCGCGAGCCTCCGATTCCAGCGCGATCGCGTAGCCTGCGTTCCATTTCTTCGGCCTCCTTGCGGTCGATCGCTCCGTCTCCGTTGGTATCGAAGCGGTCCAGCATGCGCTGCATTTGTTGCGGCAGCTCGGCCTTGCTGACTTTGCCATCGTCGTTCTTGTCGAAACGAAACAGCCGAGCGACACTAAAACCGCCGTCAGGTCCGCCCCCGCCCGATCCCGATCCGGGTCGTCCGCGTGATCCGCCGCGCCGGACGCTGCCGCCGTCGCGGTCTTGCTTCAGATGAATCACATACTTTTGCGTGACGGGAACACACCAGCCCTGCTCGTCGTTGCACGCGAAGTACTTGACGGACACCTCGATCGGCTCGTCAGGATTCGCGCCTTCAATATCGACAAGAAACTCGCGCGGATCGACATCGCCTTCTTCCTCGACTTTGGGTCCTTTGCCAGTCACCGGAGAAATCTTCGTTCCGTCAGGAGCGGTAATCGTGTACTTGATCGGCGCGGCCAGATTGTTCCAATGCACTTTGTACAAAGGATCCATATTGAAACCGAGGTACATTTTGCCGCTCTCTCCTTGCAACACCTGCCGTTCGACTTCGACTCGCAGTTTGACATAGTACGGCGATTTTCCGGGTTGCGGTTCGGTGACGATCGGTTGCATGCGACTCGGAGTCTTAATTCGCGGCACAACTCCCCGCGCGGCAACCGGTTCCGGTGGTTTGAAATTCAATTTCAAATCCGAAGCTCGAGTTGGGTTGTCGACCTTTGCCACGAGTTCTTCCAGATCTTTACGCAGCGTTTCCGGGTTGCTCCAATCTCGCAACCGGACAATCTTGCCGTCGGGACCGAATAGGAATTCAGAATTCGGAGCGTTCCCCAGCGCGTGCTTCAAATCGTTCGACATCGAATCGCAAATCCAGGGAATCGTCGCGCCGAGAGTCTTTTCGGCTTCTTGAACGTGCATCAGCCGCTCTTCCAAAGTAAATGGCGCGATGTAACCGTTGTTCTCGGGATGAGCCAGTGATTTGTAGATAAAGAAAAACTGCACACCCAAAGGAGCGTAGTCGCGATACAGAGCCTCCAGACCGGAGACGTTTCTTAGGAAAGGCGGTCAGGTCAGACAGCCGAACACCAGCACCGTGTAGTCACCCTTCAAACTGGCGATCTGCAGTTCCTTTCCCTTCGAATCGAAAACGGTGACATCCGGCAACGCCGAACCGACTTCCAGACCCGATCCCGACAAACGTCCCTTGCCCGTGCTGCCTGGCCGGCCGCCGCCGCTGCCACGTGATTCTCCAAAGCGCCGACGCATCATCGCCCGCGTGCTGAATTCTTCGTCCGACAGCCTGCCATCGCCGTTCTTATCGAGCTTCTTGAGGACTTCAGGAGCCTTCGCCAGTTCGGCCGCCGAGAGCTCACCATCGCCGTTCGTGTCGAGCACGTCCATGATCGGACTCGGCGGCCGCCCAAATCCACCGGGACGCTGTCCAGGGAATCCGCCCGGTCGCTGAGCGAATGTGACGGATACTGAAAGTACCACAATGCCGACCATCGTGACTGAGAATTTCATGAATGACTCCTGGGAAATGTGATCATCGTTATCAGAATAAACGCGGACAGCCGGGCGTTTTCTACACCGAAAGCCAAACTCATGGCAACTCCGCACGATTCCGCCACTCTTCGTCTCGCCCGCACCCTTCGAGAGTGCCAAGACATATGCACGTTAAACCGATAGCTCGATTAACCGCGACCCAGAGGAAGTTGCCGCGGCAAACTAAGACACGCGGCAACGCGCAACCGGCAACTTCCGGCGGGGAGCGCGGCTGCAAGTCCGCATTTGACGCTCGCCACTACTGAACGAGACAGTGTCTACACCAGATATTTCTGTCATCAGATCTTTCTGTCCTTGCTAAGCCGCGGATAACGTCCAATCTCATTCTTCGTCACGCCCCATAGCCTGCTCAGACCGATACCTCCGCCGTTTTTGCGTGTTGGTATTCGTGTCCGTGACGTAGACTTTATAATGAATGGGGTGAATCCGAGTATTTCACCATCTGGATGCCCGCCAACGGAAATGTCCTCGCTCTGTGCGGTAGAAAACAGACGATCGCCTCCGTTTATTACAACATGGAAACTCAATGGACCAATCTTTCAGCCCGCCCGACGATATGCTCGACCGGCTGCAAACAGACGGTGAGCAGGCGTTGGCCGATTTTTATTCGCAGCATCGGGAACGTCTGTGGCGAATGGTCAACTTTCGTCTCGACAAACGGTTGGTGGGACGCGTTGATGCCGACGACGTGCTGCAGGAAGCCTATCTCGACGCGGCACAGCGGATGCATCATTACCTCGACGATCCGTCGATGTCGTTTTTTGTTTGGTTGAGATTGGTTGTTAAACAAACCTTGATCGATATTCATCGCCGTCACCTGGGGGCTCAAATGCGCGACGCCAGCCGCGAAGTTTCGATGCACGTCGGCGGATATTCTCAGGCGACGTCAATCTCGTTGGCAGCGCACCTGCTGGGCAGTTTCACATCACCCAGCCAACTGGCGGTGAAAGATGAAATGGTCAAGCAATTGGAAGCCGCGATCGAGAAAATGGATCCGATCGATCAGGAAATTTTGGCACTTCGCCATTTTGAGGAACTGACGAATAGCGAAGTGGCCGAGGTATTGAGCATCCAGCAAAAGGCGGCCAGCATCCGGTATGTCCGGGCCGTTGCGCGGCTGAAAGATGTGCTGGCAAAAGTCCCTGGTTTTTTTGATTGAACCAAAGTCGCTTTTCGCTCCGCGAAACGGCGCTCTTTCGCGGAGCGAAAGACGACACTCACCGTAGAACAAACGTACGGCGTGCAGAACTTTGAACGTCTTTTCAGGAAAGCAGCATGAGTACCGAACCCAATCCCAATCGATCGACGGCCCAGCCGATGGATGTGGCGGTCGGCAGTGATAGCAAAGTGCCGAGTTGCGACGGGCCGATTCCGATCGACGATCCCAATCGCGAACCGATTGAAGTGCTAGCGGATGAATTCATCGAACGCCATCGTGCCGGTGAGAGCCCGACGATTGAAGAATACGTAAAACGGTATCCTGTATCGGCCGATGAAATCCGCGAACTGTTTCCGACCATTGCCGCCATGGAGCAATTGAAATTCCAGAAACAGAAATCGTCGGGCGGCCGCGCGACGCTGGCTGGTGCGAAGCTGGAACAACTCGGCGACTTTCGGATCATCGGCGAAATCGGCCGCGGCGGCATGGGCATCGTGTACGAGGCCGAGCAAGAATCGTTGGGCCGGCACGTCGCCGTCAAAGTCTTGCCTCGCCAATCGTTGCTGGAAGAACGACATCTGAAACGCTTCGAACGTGAGGCGAAAACGGCTGCGGGACTGCACCACACCAACATCGTTCCGATTTTCGGTGTCGGCGAGCAAGACGGTTACCACTATTACGTGATGCAATTCATTCGCGGAGTTGGACTGGATGCCGTGATCGCTCACCTGGGAGCCAACGGAGAGGCCGGCTTCGTCGGCAATGCCCCGTCATCCGCCGTGACAGTTCAAGATTTTCGGACAAGCGATGTCGAACAAATTGCCGCCGCGTTGTTACAGGGAAAGTTTCAACGGCCGCGTGCGGGAGATTCGTCGTTCAATTCCGGCATTATCGGTAACAATGATCCGACGGCGATCGTCAATCGAAATTCAACGGTTTCCGGTTCGCAAATCGTCGATGCGACCGAGGTCAAGCGATCTATAGAGTCCGATCAATCGAAGCAAGATGTTACCGAAAACGGCGCGAATGGACGCAGTGATCGGCAACCACAAAATCGTGACATCGTCCAAGAGGCGAGCTCTCGCGGACCGAGATGCTGGCAGAGTATCGCCAAGATCGGAGTTCAAGTTGCCGACGCGCTGGCGTACGCTCACGAGCAAGGAACGCTGCACCGCGACATCAAACCCGCTAATTTACTGCTGGATCCGCAGGGAATCGTCTGGATCACCGATTTCGGATTGGCCAAGGCCATGCAACACGATGACGTCAGCGGTTCCGGCGACATTGTCGGAACGCTGCGTTACATGGCTCCGGAACAGTTGCGGGGCGAGGCCGATCATCGCAGTGACATCTACAGTCTGGGTTTGACGCTGTACGAACTGCTGACATTCAGGCCCGCGCATGCCGACGTTGATCGCCGGCAATTGATCATGCAGCCCAACACGTACGTCGAACCGACTCGGCCGCGTCGATTGAATCCCAGCATTCCGCTCGATCTCGAAACGATCGTGTTGAAGGCGATTGCTGTCGAGCCACACGACCGTTATCAGACTGCGGGCGAATTGGAAGCCGACTTGCATTGCTTCCTGGAAGACCGTCCGATTCAAGCTCGCCGCGCGTCGATGTTCGAGCGGTTCGGTCGTTGGTGCCGGCGCAATCCGGCGGTGGCATCGACGTCGCTAACATCACTCGCGTTACTGATTCTCGTCGCGGTGATGGCAACATTCGGCTATTACGAGCGTGGGGAAAGAAACCGCACCATCAAGGCGGCACTCGACGGCGAAACAGCTCAACGGGAAAAGGCGGAAGCGACGTCGGCATTGGCCTGGAACGCGCTCGACAAAGTCATGAACCGGTTTGCTCCATCGCGCAGTCTTACGATTTCCGAAAGAACGATCGAAGACGAAGGCGGCGAGCAAATCGAGATTCCGACGCAGCTTGTCTTGTCCAACGAAAGTGCCGCACTGCTTGAAGAACTGTTGCAAGTTTATGACGACTTGGCCGCCCAGGGTGACGACGATCCACAGTACCTCGAACGCATCGCCGAGGCGAACCACCGGGTTGGTGACATTCGCCAGCGTTTGGGAAATCACGCCGAAGCACGGACGGCATACACAAAGGCGATCAAGTTATTGAATCGGATGAAAAAAGACTCTGCCGACAGCATCTCGACAAAGACGAAGATCGCCATGATTTACAACGAGCTGGGTACCGTGAACCGATTGACTCAACAAAGAGACGCGGCCGATAAGTCGTTTCAAACAGCGCTGCGGATTCTCACGGCGATCATCGATTCGATCGAATCCGCGCCACCGGAAGTACGTTACGAATTGGCTCGCACTTATTTCTTGAGCCGTCCGCGGCGGTCTGGATTTGGCGGTTCTGGACGGCGCGGCAATGGTGAACGTGCTGGTGAACCAGGCCCCAATCGGCCGCGACCCGGATTGAAAGAACGACGCCCGCGTCCCGGTGAAAAGAGACGTGGTTCACCAGAGCGCCCGCGTCCCCCCGAGCGTGATCGTGGCCGAGAGCCGATTGCGAATAACCTGCCCAAGGCGATCGACATCTTGAAGGAATTGGTCAACGAATATCCCAACGCGCCGGATTACCAGCATCTACTGGCGCGTTGCTATCGTGCGTCGATCTGGATGCACCGCCGCGATCGCGAACGTACGAAGACAGCCATCGCCAACGCAACGGCCAGCCTGGAACGGCTTGTCGAGAAATTCCCGCAGGTTCCCGACTATCGATACGACCTGAGCGAGATTTACGCGTCGCAAGAACTCTCCATTTTCAGCCGGTCGGCATCCGAGGAAAAGTTGGCCGAGTCGGCGGAACGCCTCGAAACGGCGTTGCGAATTTCGGAAGAGTTAGTGTCCGAACACCCCAACGTGCCAGCCTATTTGTCGTCGCAAGTCCACACACGACTGAAACTCGCCATGGCACAGCGTCGATTGAAGCAAGGCGACGCGGCAACAGAGAGTCTGGAAAAGGCCGTTACGCTGCAATCCTTACTTGTAAAACGACATCCCGAAGTGAGGTCGTACCGATTCACTCTGGCATTCATCACACACTCACTGGGCCGACGGTATCTGGAACAAGATGAGTTGCAGAAAGCCGAAGCATTATTCCGTCAAGCGATTGCAACGTTTGAAGCCTTGGTCGAAAAAGAACCCCGCATGAGATACCCGCTCCGCTATGCCTATCAACACTTGGCAAACATCCTGAAACAGTCGGATGACCCGATAAGACAACAGGAGGCCGAAGAATACAAAAAGAAGGCCACCGAACTGAGCAAGCCGGAATCCGCCGGCTCAAGAAAATACGGCGGGCGACCTGCTGAAAGAGAGACGGAAGGGACTTGAAAAGATCGGCGCGGCAAATAACAGCATTCTTGCGTCGGAGTCAATCGAAAGAGTCAGCGCCGCCTTCGCCCGCGACAACAAAGTATGGTTGAACGATGTTACTATGTGTCATCTGATGACCAGCATAATCGCTGACTCATCAACCGACGTCGGATAATCGTATTTCAGTCCTTGAGAATCAGATCCGGACCAAGCCCAGCTTTCTTGTTTTTGGCCATGAGCCAATAACTGATAGCACACCAAATTACCAGCAGCACGGATGCCAGTTTCCATCGCGCCGCTGGTCGCCTGCCGTGTGGCTCGAAGATACGCAGTGGCTCGCTGGCCTGTGCATTCCATAGAATAACATTTCCCTCGTAATCGCCAGTGGCCAAGTAATTCCCATCCGGCGAATAAGTCAAACACGCGACAGAGCTGCTGCATGGTATCGTTCGTAATCGTTCCCAAGTCGTTCCATCAAAGATATCGATTTGCTGATCGACGGCGACGGCCAGCTTCTTTCCATCTGGTGAAAAGCACGTTGCGTGAATCCAATAGCCAGACGGGATGATCTCAGCCTGTTGGCTTCCGCTGAAATCGTAGACACGTAACCAAGGTAGACCGCTGACGACGAGCTGTTGGGCCAGTGGGTGGAAGGCGAGCGTGCGAATAGCGTCCTGATCGGTCAGTCCATCAAGAGAAGCGATCTGAGAGCCGTCTGCGACGCTCCACAGCTTTACTTCGTCATATCCTCCTGCGGCCACCAGTTCTGCGTTGGGCGAGAACTCAATCAGAGGTGCACGCATAAATGGATTGCTTGGCGTACGGAGTTTTTGCAGCATTTTCTTCGATGTCAGATTCCACACGATTAGTTCTTCATCGAAACCCGTCACTAAAACACCTCGATCAGCCTGAACCGAAAAGTTGAGCGCGAGGAGTTCCTGATTCGTGAACGGATGGTTCTTCATCGTTTCAACATCATAAATCTTTACCGTCCCTCCTCCCAATTCGAGGACTGCGAGCGTCTTCGAATCCGGTAGAAATGCCAGAGCATTTCCCACATACCGATAAGTGCGAAACGCTGGTCCCTGATTTCCACGCCGAAAATCCTGTTCAATGACTGTTTCAGAATCCAAGGACGGGACGTGCAACACGCTCACCGTTCGGCAAACGTCGGCGAGATAACGCTTCAGCGGCGTGTTAGCATCCCTCGCGTCGTGTTTTGCGACCGCAAGATGTTCACCGTCGGGCGAAAACACAAGACAACTCACTTTTTCAAAGCGCCTTGGAGAATCGTTGAACAAGAACGCGATCCCAACGAGAGAAACGACCATCACAAACTGCGTCAAGGTAAAGCGGCTCGGGCGGTCCGAACGGTGGCGTCGGATGCTGTCTTGTGCCACCTTGCTGATCGACGCGATTTCTGAGGCGTTGTGTTCGATCGAAACGCAGACTGCCTTGTCGCAGTGTTTGCAATACGTCCATTCGCCCGGCTTGGTCGGTGTGGAAAGCAGGCTGTTGCATTGTGGACAATACGTGTTGCTATTCATGTGCGAAACCAGAACGACCATCGTCCGACCGAATTCGTGGCGCGCGAGTCGCAACGCACGAATGAGTGGGACAGGATCCTCGTCGATCCAATTGCCGAGGATCGCAAGGCTGCTGAGCCTTCCGACCGGACGTCTCCGTCATTGACTAAATTCCGAAAGAGTTTGTGGATTGAAATACGCTGAATGGGGATCGAAGGCCTTTGTCAATGCTGTCAAATACAGCTCCATCAATTCGTCGTCACTGATGGTTCGACGATGAAATCTCCGGTATCGCTTTTGAAGTCTGCGGACAGATATTTCTTTCGACTCA
>Ga0310122_10003100_pt1 | contig 10560 bp, 8 predicted proteins | sample CB6_Bottom_1051__FD_203503 | JGI IMG/M metagenome (GOLD analysis project Ga0310122, IMG submission 203503) | Marine microbial communities from Western Arctic Ocean, Canada - CB6_Bottom_1051 | ecosystem: Environmental > Aquatic > Marine > Oceanic | place: Canada: Western Arctic Ocean | collected...
CTCATGGCTGGCGTGCTCTGGGACACGGGTATCAACCCGCGCCATAGATGTCGGGACAGGATTCGGGTCGGCCCTTGAATTTTCGATAGGTCCACAGGTACTGCTCGGGCGCGAGGAGAATGTAGTCCTCTAGCTGAGCCACCATCCGCCTCGTGTCTTCAATCGGATCGTCGCTTGGGAAGTTCGGGAGCGGTGGCGCGATATTAACAATATAGCCGGAGTCATCGGGTAGGCGACGGAAAAAATAGGCTAGAACGACTGCGCCACTGAGCTTAGCGAGATTGCTGGTCGCGGTCGTCGTGACAGCCGGTTCGCCGAAGAAAGGCAGCAACTCGCTGTTGCGCCCCGCATACGCATGGTCGGGAACATAGATCACCGTCGAATTATTCCGAAGGCTTCTGATCAACGTGCGTACACTGTCCTTCGGGATAAATTCTTTGACAACGCGACTTCGTCCCCGGTGAATTATCGCGTCCACCAGTCCATTTGCCTGGGGTGTGTACATGGCACTACAGCGCGGACTGATCTCCTCGAGTATGGACACCCCGAGCTCCAAGCATGTGAAATGAGCGACGTACAGAATGACTCCGTTGCCTTCTTCAAGGGCTTTCTCGAGGTTTTCCTGACCCTCGACGTGAATTAGCTCTCGCAAACGCTTGAGCGGCGCATACCAGGCGAGCCCCATTTCTGCGATGGAGATGCCCAAAGATTCGAAGTTCCGGTCACGCAGCCGGCCTCGTTCAGCGTCAGTGAGTTCGGGAAAACATACCTCTATATTTCGTAATGCCGTATGCGAACTTTTGCGCAGAACGAACTTCAAGAGGCGCCCAAGCCGCTTGCCGATTGCAATCTGCCAGCGGAACGGAAGGTAGACCCAGCAGCGCAACCACAGCCAAAAAAACCAGATCGGCCAGTAGCGTGGATGCCAGAATCTCGCTAGCGAGACGTCGTCTTGGATGGAATGCATATTCGAAACGACGAGCGGTGGCAGTTAAGCCGATTGCTTCTGTGTCTGATAGAGATCCGGATAGGGATCCGGTCGGCCTTTGAAGCGCTTGTGGATCCAGCCATATTGCTCAGGACAGAGGCGCACGTGAGTCTCGAGTTTCTTCATGAGACGGGCGGTATCTTCCGAGAGATCATCGCTGGGAAAGTTCTCGAGCGGTTCACCGATGGTCAAAATATAACCTGAATCATCGGGAAGCCGCCTGCCGAAGTAGGTGAGTACAGTTGCACCGCTTATCTTTGCGATCCGGCTGGTTGCCGTATTGGTCATTGCTGGAACACCGAAGAATGGGATGAGCGCGCTGTATTTGCGTTGATAGGTCTGGTCCGCTGCATACCAGACGGTCGCATTTTCTCGCAGGCTTCTGACCATCGTCAGGACGCTATCTTTGTGAAAAAGCACATCTATGGCTCGCAGGCGACCTCTCGTCATGATCACGTTCATCAGTTCATTGCGTTGCGCACGATACATCCCACGAATATCGGGAGAGATCTGCTCCAACGCAGCGAAAAAAAATTCGAGCGTCGTCAGGTGCGCGGAGAACAATACGACGCCTTTGCCTTTCTCCAGTGCGTCGCGTAAATGTTGCTCGCCCTCTATCTGGATAAGATCACGAATGGTTTTTTTCGAGCCGAACCACGCCATTGATATCTCTACGACGGACGCGCCGAGGGCTTCGAAGTGCCTTCGTCGCAGCGCGTCCCGTTCTTGATCCGACAGCTCAGGAAAACATGCTGCCAGATTTCTATCCGCGATGTGCCGCTTCGGATAGAGAGCGAAATGCAGGAACCGGCCAAACCGCTTGCCTATCCGGAGCTGCCAGGAGAAGGGCAGGAGGACCAGGGCGCGCATACAGATATAGACCAGCCAGGTAAACCAATACCGGGGCGTCCAGAATTGTAGCAAGGAGCGCTTCTCGAAGGATTCCATAGCTGATTCTTGGTGATTCGAAACTTTGCCGGATGGTAAATTCTATCAACTGGGAGCTAGCGCGCATATTGCCATTTCCTAGTTGGGACCCAGTAGCGCCACACGCATCGTTGCTATTCTCGATTCAGATGCTTTAGAGTCGTCAGCATAATGATCAGACTTACTTGGCTTGGAGTGATCGTTGGGCTCGGCCTATCGATCGGTTTGAATTCGATCGCCGCGCCGGGCCTTGCACCTCAACATGAGAAAGCTGATCGCCTTCTCGTCGTAAAATCCGAGCGAAAACTATATCTGCTAAAGGAAGGCGAAGTATTACGCAGCTTCGATATCGCGCTCGGCTTGATCCCGGAGGGGCCGAAGCAGCGCGAAGGCGATTTCCGAACGCCTGAGGGGAACTACCATCTGTCCGGGAGGAATCCGAATAGCGACTATTTTCTGTCGATCCATATCTCATATCCCGATGCGCGGGATGTTGCGAGGGCACGTGCGACAGCCGTCGATCCGGGCGGTCAGATCATGATCCATGGACGGCCGAATGAGCCCAAGTACTCGGAGAGCCGCTATCAGACCTGGGACTGGACGGATGGCTGTATCGCTGTCTCCAACTCGGACATGGTGGATATTTGGCTTATGACCGACGAAGCGACACCTATCGAAATTCGTCCCTGAGAGTTTCGTTGTTCCCGATTCAATGCTAGTCAATCAGGTTACCTGACCGATGGACGCATGCATTAGTCCCGAAGGGAGTCTAGAGATACTGTCTCGGCTCGAAGTCGCACAACTTCGGGACACAGGCGAGGGCGGTCTATACGAACTCTGGCGACAGTGCTCGCTCGCAGTGTTGAATTCTGGAGACTAGAGCGACGACGTTCGCGAGATTCTTCGAAGGAACCAGAATTTCAGTATCGCCATTCTCCAGAAAGAGGGAGGTATGGCGTTGGTTCTGAAGAATGCGCCCGAATCCGCATTCGTCGACGGTCAGATGATTCGTGGCGCTGTCGAGCAGTTGTTCTCTGTCGTCAGAGATTTGATCTATATAAACGATGAAGTTCTGAGCAGCGATCTATTCGATTTATCGGCATCAGAAGGAATTACAAACGCCGTCTTCCACATTTTGAGAAACGCGCAGGTTTTCCATTCTGATGAGGAACCTAATCTGGTCGTTTGCTGGGGAGGGCATGCGATAAGCCGCGAAGAATACGATTACAGCAAGGCGGTTGGATACGAATTCGGATTACGAAAGTTCGACGTATGCACCGGCTGTGGCGACGGAGCAATGAAGGGCCCGATGAAAGGGGCTGGATTGGGGCACGCCAAGCAACGTGTCAGGACAGGTCGCTACCTTGGGGTCACCGAGCCGACAATTATCGCTGCGGAGTCTCCGAATCCAATCGTCAATGAACTCGTGATCATGCCTGACATGGAGAAACGTCTGGAGGCGTTCGTACGGCTTGGACATGCGATCGTCGTGTTCCCCGGCGGTGTCGGAACGACTGAGGAGATTCTCTATATTCTCGGTATCCTGTTGAGTCCGGGAAATGAGTCGTTGCAGCTACCGCTAATTTTTACCGGACCGAAGAGTAGTGAGGCGTATTTTCGTCAGTTGGACGAGTTCATCGGGGTGACATTGGGCCCGGCTGCACAGGCGCGCTACCAGGTAATTCTTGCCGAGCCGAAAGTAGTTGCCGAAGTTGTCAAGGATGGACTTGAAGACGTCCAGACATTTCGCGCGGAAAACGATGACGCTTATTTTTTCAACTGGATGTTGTCTATCGATTTCCAGTTTCAACAAACGTTTGAGGCGACCCATGAGAATATGGGATCCCTCGGGCTTCACAGAGATCAGCCTGCGCATCGGTTGGCGGTGAACTTGCGACGGGCATTCTCCGGAGTGGTTGCAGGAAACGTCCGCGAGTCCGGCATTCGGCAGGTAGAAGAGAACGGTCCCTTCGAGCTCTACGGTGAGCCGGCGCTGATCAAATCGTTTGACCTGTTATTAAGAAATTTCGTATCTCAACGACGAATGCGTCTCTCGGATCCGGCGCTGTACAAGCCGTGTTATCGAATCATGTCTTAACGGAGCACGACTTTTCGTCGCGCCATAAACTCGAACCTCGGCCGTTCCTCATTACGTAAAAACCACTGTAATACACTGTTTTAACATTTGTTTTATCTCATCTCTCTGTGATGTAGTTCCTGGAGAATCGGACACGTCAATGGTTAAATTACTCCTACACGACGACAGGGAATGTCAGTGCAGATATGAGTGACCAGAAAAATCACCAGTTTCTCCCGGCTCTTTACGCGGGGTCTACAAACCATCGGGGAGCGCCGAGCGGAACCGCCAATGCGAGAAATTCTGCCGCGACGAGTGATTGACACGTTAGCGAGCAACAGGGTTGGGACGCGTATCGGAAATGGTTGTCTCGAGTGAATACGCAGCCGGCCCAACGTTCTCCGCGAGACGCCTCAATCTATAGCTGGCGCGGCTACAACAACTGGGCCGACAAGGTTCGGCAGAACTGGACTGAGGACGAGCCCGTCGAGTCCTAAACACTCTGCTAATCGGTAAACTATCCTGCGGGTCGACTAATAGCCGACTCAACATCCTGAGCCTTTCTCTTAAGCCACTGCGTCAGCGAATACCACTCGTCTAGATCCTCCCTGACCCGCCGGCCTGGCATCTCGAATATTCCGATACCCGACTCCGCGGAGCGGACGTAGTTTTGCGAGTCTCGGAATGTTGCGACTAGGGGAATGTCGAGGCTCATTAGGAAACGCATCAGTGACTGCGAGACGAGATTTTTCGCTCTGACTCGATTCGCGACGATCCCAATTCTCTCATCGGACCGCTTGATCTTCGCCACGAGCAGTAGATCCGTTATGCATCTGGCGGCAACGTGGATGTCGATAACCGACGGCATGACGGGGACCAAAATGACGTCTGCGTCCCGGGTAAGCTCCGGAAGCCGCTGAGTATCCAGCGCCGCCGGCGTGTCGATAATCAGTGAGTTGCACTGGTGCGGTACGCGTAGCTGCCAGCTCCGTGTCACCGCCGCGGACTTCTCGTAACCGGTGATTCCACAGATTTGGGCCTGCTCGCTAGGCCGCTTAGTTAGCCAACGCATGCTGGACCCCTGTGGGTCAAGGTCCATCAAAGCAGGCTGGTCGCCGGACACAGCAAGATAGGCGGCAAGATTAGTGGCAATCGTAGTCTTACCGGAGCCGCCTTTCGGATTCAAAATTAGAATTCTTTGCATGTTGACCGCTACATCGCCGTAGTCGCCGGAGCCGGTAGGATTCAGCGTATCAACCTACAATAAATTAAGCTCGTTTGTCTCCCAGAACCCGTCCTTTTTGAGAGTCCTTTCACAGCAACGATTGCGAGCGCCCGGTAGTCTGGCTCGGCGATATAACGCGCGGGAACCAAGGGCAGATAAGAAGCGTGGAAATCATTCCGCAATGGCTGGACGACCTGGAAGATATAGTCTTTTCCCTTGCGTTGATCTGGGAGCGTCAGCGGTTACGCTTCCTGCAAGCCGGGCTCGCAGCCTCGATAGTTGTGCTGGGTATTGAGATGGCGGACGTTCAGACGTCATTGGCTCCCACGTTTGCCTCAGCAGCACTGGGAAGCGTCGGGATCTGGTTCACCGGATCGATATTTGCGCAGCATCTCGCTCCTCAGCACGTCGCCGTGCCGGGTCCGAGCCCAGCCGAACGCTTGAAATTCTCACTGTCGGCCCCATCTAGCCTGGGAATTCCTAGACTTCGGGCGGGCGCATGGCCAACTCTACAGAGCAGGCAACATTCAGTTTCCAGGCAGAAGTAAAGCAACTGTTGCACCTGATGGTGCACTCGCTTTACAGCAATAAAGAGATCTTCCTGCGGGAGCTGATATCCAACGCCTCCGACGCTAACGACAAGCTGCGATTCGAGGCGCTTGCGGCTCCCGCGCTGCTGGAAGATGAACCGGATCTATGTATAACGGTGACACTGGATCCGGACAACGGCGTTCTTTGCGTTAGTGATAACGGCATCGGGATGACCCGTGACGAAATCGTCGAGCAGCTTGGGACCATCGCTCGTTCGGGAACGGCAGAATTTATCGGTCGTCTAAGCGGCGAGTCCAAACACGACTCCCAACTCATCGGCCAGTTCGGCGTCGGCTTTTATTCCTCTTTCATCGTTGCGGACTCGGTTGAGGTTATCAGCCGTCGGGCCGGTACGCCGTCGGCAGAAGCCGTGAAGTGGACTTCGACCGGTGAAGGCGAATACACGGTGGAGGCCATCGACCGGCCCGAACGAGGCACAACCGTGAAGCTCAAGCTGAAGCCCGAGGAATCCGAGTTTTTGCAGATGCTAGCGGTCAAGGCGCTAATTCATAAGTACTCTGACCACATCGCGTTTCCGGTTCGCGTCACGACTGAAAATGACGATGACGATAAGGCGGAGACCGTCAATCGTGCCAAAGCTCTCTGGACCAGGCCACGAGCCGAGATCGAAGACGAGGAATATCTCGAGTTCTACAAGCACATCGCACATGATTTCGCGGACCCACTGATCTGGAGTCACAATCGTGTTGAAGGCAAGCGCGAGTACACGAGCTTGCTCTATGTTCCGGCGACGGCTCCGTTCGATCTCTGGAATCGCGAATCGCCGAGAGGAGTCAAGCTCTATGTTCAGCGCGTCTTCATCAGCGATGAGGCGACGCAGTTTCTCCCTCTCTATCTCCGATTTGTCCGCGGTATCGTTGATTCGAATGATCTCTCGCTGAACATTTCGCGCGAGTTGTTGCAACAGGACCCGAACGTCGCCGCGATAAAGCGCGCTCTGACCAAGAGAATGTTGGATTTGCTGGAGAGACTGGCCAAGAAGGACGCGGAAAAATTCCGTACATTTTGGACGGCGTTCGGGGCTGTTCTAAAAGAGGGTATTGTGGAGGACTCGAGCAACCGCGAGAAGATTGCCGGGTTGCTGCGGTTCAATAGCACCGAGTCGGACGGTCTGGAATCCGATCGGTCTCTGGACGACTATCTCGGAAGCTGCCCCGCCGAGCAGGACACGATCTATTACTTGACCGCAGAGTCGCCCACAGCGGCTCGCAACAGCCCGCATCTGGAGGGCCTGCGTGAGAAGGGTGTCGAGGTGTTACTCCTGTCAGAGCGCATCGACGAGTGGGTCATGCAGCATCTCACTGGGTTCCGCGGCAAGAGTTTCCGGGACGTTAGCCGCGGAGAGCTGGATCTGAACAGTGGCGACGGCGACAAGCTGGTTGAACCCAGTTTGACGAAAGAGCAACAGAACTTACTGAAACGTATCAAGCGAGCGCTTCGAGATAAGGTCGACGAAGTTCGAATTGGCGAGCGATTACGGGAGTCGGCCGCGTGCCTCGTGTTTAGCGAGCATGAGATGGGATTTCAGATGCGGGAACTTTTGAAGGCAGCCGGACAGGAAGCTCCGAACGATGCGCCCTCGCTGGAACTCAACCCGGATCATCCGCTGATCGAAAGACTTGACCAGGAAACGGACGATGAGAAGTTCGAGAGTCTATCGCTGGTGGTCCTGGAGCAAGCGACGTTAGTCGAAGGTCAGCCTCTCGAGGACCCAGCTGGATTCGTCCAGCGAATTAATGAGCTGCTATTACAGAAAAGCGGTGATCCTGCCAGTTCTTAGGAGACTAGCTGCGCTGACGTCAGGTGTCGCGGGACTAACCAGCGCTCGAGCGCTTCGAACAGAAGCTCGGCGCACAGGGCGAGTAATGCCGCCGGGATAGCGCCTTGAAGAATTAGACTCGTGTTGTTCAACGCGAGGCCTGTGACGATGGGCTCGCCCAGGCCGCCCGCGCCTATGAAGGCAGCCAGCGTCGCGGTGCCGATACTGACGACCGCTGCGATTCTGACTCCGGCGAGCACGTGGGGAAGAGCGAGCGGGATATAGACATGTCTTAGTTGTTGCAGGTGAGTGAGCCCAAGCGCCGTCGCGACACGTCGGAGGAGCGGGTCGATCGTTACGAGCGCCGTGATCGCATTGCGCGCTATTGGGAGCAGCGAATAGAGGAAGAGTGCGATGATCGCCGGCGTTTGTCCGACGCCGGCGACCGGTATCATCAGTGCAAGTAGTGCGATGGACGGTATCGTTTGCAGTAAGCCGGCGACGTAGAGAACCACCTTGGACAATCGGCGGGAGCGATACACGGCGAGGGCCAGACTCAGGCCGGTGAGGCAGGCTGCAAGAAGGGCGATGCCGGTCAGCTTCAGGTGAACTAAGGTGTTGTTGACAAGACTCCGCCACATGTTGACAGTAGGCGCCTGAACTTCGGTAATCAGACCCTGAGCCAACAGAAACGCGGCTGCCGCTTCTGCGAAGCTCCTGTTCTCAACCACCACTTCCGCATTCAATGCGCGCATCGATTCGTCATCCAGGCGATCGGCGAGTTCTCCCAGAATCGCCTTGACTTCGGAGTCCAGGTCCTGCCGGGTCAGCGGCAGCGCGTGATAGCTCGGGAAATAACCGCGGTCGTCTTCGAGTACGACAAGTTGATATCTCTGCAGGTCGCCGTCCGTGGAATAGGCATCGGTGACGTCGATTTCGTCCTCGAGCAGTGCCTGATAGGCGAGCCCATGTTCAATACCCGAGCTGTCTTGAGGTAACCCGTAGATGCTCTTCAAACCGGGCCAGCCGTCTGCGCGGTCACGAAACTCATGGCTTAGGCCGAAGCGAAGATCGGAAAGCGCCTGAAGATCGGAAATAGTACGCAGGTTGTATCGCCGCGCGGTTGGGGAGGTCACTGCCAGAGCATAGGTATTATTAAATCCAAGCGCCGGTAATGCTTCGAGATCGAGCTGCGCCAGCGCGGCCGCGAGCTGGACGCTATTTAGCGTCGCGTCGCTACCCAGAATGACCTGGCCGATCGTGCCGGTATATTCGGCGTAGACATCGATTTCTCCGGCTCGGAGTGCTTCGAACGCAACGAGTGTTCCGCCGAACCCGAATCTTCTCTCGACCGGAATACCGCGAGACTCCAGCAGTTGCGCCATGATCTCTGCTAGCACATAGCCTTCGGTGAAATTCTTGCTGCCGACCGCGATCTGCTCGGGTTGTGCGGACAGGCCCGAACAGATGCCGAGACAGGTGAGCGACAATGCCAGGCGATCAACCATCACTGCTGTCTCCGACTAGGAGCGCCACGTGTTTTGTCGCGGGGTTTCTCATGACTTCTGCCGTCTCGCCTGTTTGGATAAGTCGGCCGTCGTGGACGATCACAAGCTCCGATGCCAGGCGCCGAGCTTCCGCGATATCGTGCGTAACCAGGACAACGGTCGCCGGCTCAGCCGCGAGCAGCTCAAGGAAGCGAGTGTGAATATCTCGTCGAGTCAACGGATCGACACCGGAGAACGGTTCGTCGAGAAGCAGAATCTCGGGCCGAAGAAACATGGCCCGACAGATGCCTACGCGCTGCTGTTGTCCGCCGGAGAGTTGATAGGGGTAACGAAGCTTGAGCTCCGGCGATAAGTCCATGAGCCGCATTAACTCAGCGGTCCGCGCGTCTATGTCCGCTGGCGACCATCTTTCCAGTGCGCCCAGTAGTCCAATATTCTGTGCGATCCGCAGATGCGGAAACAGCCCTGTGCCCTGTACGGCGTAACCGACTCGGCGCCTGAATCGAGGCAGATCTTCCCTGGGCAACGGTTTGCCGAAGACGTTAACCGTCCCGGAGTCGGGTAGTACGAGCCCGTTTACTAGCTGCAGCAGCGTGGATTTCCCGCTACCGCTTTCACCGATGACGCCCGTGATTGATCGGGGTGGAATACTGAGGCTCAAGTCGTCCAGTACGATACTCTCTGCGTACCGCTTCGTGACTGCCTGAAGCTCGATAATCCCGCTCATCGCAGTCTTACGATAACATTAGGCTGGGCCGATTAGACACGAGGCGGCGAAGTGGCGGAGGTGTGCCGTCGCGTTACCAGGACTCAAACATGATCGATAAAAAAGACTCCTCCAGACAAGCTCTCTCAGAGCGTCTGACGCCGGAGCAGTTCCGAGTTACCCAGGAGGCGGGTACGGAGGCGCCGTTCAGCGGCGAGTTCGTCGGCAACAAAGAGGCCGGTATGTATCACTGTGTCTGTTGTGGGCACGAATTGTTCTCCTCCGGCCAGAAATACGATTCCGGTTCCGGTTGGCCGAGCTTCTGGTCGCCAGCCGTGGACGGTGCAGTCGCAACCCGTCAGGACCTGGGCGGCGGGATGATTCGAGAGGAAGTACTCTGTGTAAGCTGTAACGCGCATCTGGGCCACGTTTTTCCCGATGGTTCGCAGCCTAGCGGCCAACGCTATTGCATCAACTCGGTCGCGCTGGATTTTGACCGGGGTGACGACGATTAGTCGGACCACGGCCCGTTGAAGCAACATGCTCCGACTGCGAAGACGATCCGTGTGCACGGCCCCGCCGGCGCTGTCCAAGGCATACAGGAGGCCCCATCGGAGCGAGACCCGGTTGCCATTGCGCTGCTCTGTCATCCTCACCCACTTCACGATGGCACGATGAACAATAAGGTCGTACACACTTTGGCGCGCGCCTTCGTTTCCCTGGGATGCGTGGCAATTCGTTTCAATTTCCGCGGTGTC
>Ga0310122_10003101_pt1 | contig 10557 bp, 9 predicted proteins | sample CB6_Bottom_1051__FD_203503 | JGI IMG/M metagenome (GOLD analysis project Ga0310122, IMG submission 203503) | Marine microbial communities from Western Arctic Ocean, Canada - CB6_Bottom_1051 | ecosystem: Environmental > Aquatic > Marine > Oceanic | place: Canada: Western Arctic Ocean | collected...
CGGCCTTGTCCAGGATGGGTTCAACCGCCGCAGCGATCTGATTTTGGCCGGGACCACGTTGCGGTCCTCGCGGCGGCGTGTTCGTCTCAACCGTGATCCCCCGATAACGCATCGCGAGAGGCTGATAAAGAATCGAGATCGAACCCGCCGCAGAGCCGAGATCGCTCCAGCCCGTGTGCGGGCCGTTCTCCTGAACGATCGACAGATCGACGGCAGTGACACGGCCGTCATCCCGGAATCCCATTCGCAACCGCCCCTGGAACCCGGCTCGCGCCGTACCTAGTCCGTATTCCTCGGCGCGACTCATACGCAACATGACCGGCCGCCCAGTCTGGCGGCTCATGAGCGCGGGTATGGCCATGGTCGGATACGGACCACCCTTCGATCCGAATCCACCACCACAATACTCGGCGATGTACACGACGTCCTCGAGATCGATCTCTAACAGTGATGCCAGGCCCGGCATCATCGAAGCCTGACTCTGGGACGATCCATGGACGTGACATCGACCGTTCTCCCAGTAAGCCATCGATGTTCGCGGTTCCATACATTGATGCGAAAGACCCGCCGTCACGAAGGACTCATCGAGTACCAGGGCAGCTTCGCTGAACCCCGCTTCCAAATCACCGTACAGCCATTCTTCGGTCGGCTCTCCCATCGGCAGCACGTCTTCCGGATCGACAGCAAAGTCACGAGCGGTCCATTTCAGCGTCCGCGGTAAAATCCCGCGCCCCGCCACATTACCGTCGCTACGCGCGTTCGGACCGCCGGGATAGAGGCTTTCGAGAGGATCGAACGTGAACGGCAACGGCTCGAACTCGATGGAGACTCTCTCGATGGCGTCCTGGGCCGTCGTCTCGTCCACGGCCGCGACCGCAAGGACCGGCTCACCGACGTAGAGCGGCTCATTGGTCAGGATGGGCGTCGCGGGAGCCGGTGTGGACGGCACGTCGTCTGCGGTAAGCACAGCGTGAACACCCTCCATCGCAAGCGCCTCCGACGCATCGATACTGATAACGCGGGCATGGGGCACTGGGCTGGTGAGCAACCGGCAAAAGAGCATCCCGTCGGCGCGAAAGTCTTCCGCGTATTTCGCCTGCCCGTTAATCTTCCCTCTGAGATCGGGCGGAACGAAATTATTGCCGAGCAGTGAATACGCCATGTCGAAACCCCCACCGTGTGTTGTGTTCGGGACCCGTGACATCTCTGTCAGGTGATATCACAGCTTAAACCGAATCGGGCTGAATAAGAACGAGATAGGCAGGTCAGCCGCTCACGAGCAGCTCTCTAACAGCGTCGAGATCGGCCTCGGTATCTACGCCACGGGGCGGCACCTCGCAGGCCTCCGCGACGACGATCTTCATGCCCAGCCATAGCGCTCTAAGCTGCTCCAGTCGCTCCACTCGCTCCAGTTCACACGGTGAGGTCGCTGCAAGCTGCTTGAGCGCGTCGACGCGATAGGCGTAGAGGCCGATGTGGCGTAGCGCCGGCGGCGTACCGCCGTCTCGCGGCCACGGTATCGGCGCACGACTGAAATACAGTGCCCGGCCGTTGCGATCCACGATCACGCGAGCCATATTCGGGTCCTGCCACTCGTCGCGTGAACGAACAGGGGTCACCAACGTCGCCACTCCCGCGGCTGGATCCTGGCCCAACAACAGCGCCACCTGAGATATCAATGCAGGCGGCAATAGCGGCTCGTCACCCTGCACGTTCACGACGATCCGGTCATCCGCCCATTCCAACCGTTCCGCGACCTCCGCAATTCGGTCGGTACCACTCTCGTGACTCGCAGAGGTGAGCTCGACCACTGCACCGAATTCACGACAAGCTGCGGCGATTCGCTCGTCGTCCGTGGCAACGAGCACGTCGCTCGCCCCGCTCTGCTGCGCCCGCTCGTAAACCCACGCGATCATCGGCCGTCCATCGATGTCGGCCAGCGGCTTTCCGGGCAGCCGGCTCGAGCCGAATCGCGCGGGAATGACGGCGATAAAATCCTGCGCCACGACTAGAGCACCTCCAGGACGCGCCGCATCAGACGTTTGTCGTGATCGGCGTCGAACTCAATCGCGACAGCGACGCACCAGACATTGTCTGCGGCGAAGGACTGACACTTCACCGCATCTTTCTCCGTGATCAATACCGGGAGCTGATCACCGAACTCCAGATCCTCGGGACTCAAGCGGGCATGGTCCGGAAGAGAATGCGGCGTAACGACAAGCCCCGAGTCCGTTAACAGATCGAAAAAACGTTGTGGGTTTCCTATTCCGGCGACGGCATGCACTCGCTGGCCGTGGAAATCGTCCAATACTTTCTCTTCAGATCCCACTAACGGATAAACGCGATCCGGGACAGCCGCGATGCGTATCGCGTCAGCGTAGCTCCAGGTTCCGCCGTTGACGACAACCACATCGACGGTTCGAAGCCGGTCGGCACGCTCTCGAAGGGGCCCGGCCGGCAGGCAGAGTCCATTCCCTAGAGCACGACACCCATCGACGACGGCGATTTCCATATTTCGTCCTAACGCATAATGCTGCAGCCCATCATCGCATAACAGAACATCCATCTCCGCGTGCTCGAGTAGGCTCTTCGCTGCGGCAACACGATCCGGGCCAACGACCACACGGCACCCGGTCGCTCGGGCGATCAGAACGGGTTCATCACCGACCACCGCGGGGTCACTGCCGGGCTCGACTCGTTGTGGCCAGACTGCGGCCTTGCCGCCGTAGCCCCGGCTAACGACACCGACGCGATAGCCGCGTGCCTTCAAGTCGCGTGCTAACCAAATGACACAGGGCGTCTTCCCGGTGCCACCCACCGTAATATTCCCGACGACGATGACCGGTATCGGCAGAGTCGTTACGGATTTCAAGCCGTGACGGTAGGCTGCGTAACGTAGCCGCACCAGCGCCCCGTAAATCCAGCTCACGGGCCAGAGCAACCATTTCAGCGGATTCGGGCGGTACCAGACCCACTCCAGGAAACGAACGAGTAGCAGACGCACCCCAGTCCTTAGACCGAAAATTGCATACGATGCAGTCCGCTATAGTGACCGTTGAGAGCCAGTAGTTCGTCGTGAGTGCCTTGCTCGACAACTGCACCGTCCTTCAGAACGATGATGCAATCGGCACCCTCCACGGTCGATAATCGGTGCGCTATCACCACCGTAGTCCGGCCCTGCATCAACGTCGCCAGTGCGCCCTGGATCCGGCGTTCCGACTCTGTGTCCAACGCCGAGGTTGCCTCGTCGAGAATCAGAACAGGAGCATCCTTTAACAATGCCCTGGCGATAGCAATCCTCTGTCTCTGCCCGCCCGACAGAAGGATCCCGCGCTCACCGACGTTCGTAGCCAGCCCCTCAGGTAGGCTCGCCGCGAACTCGGTTACGTGGGCGAGCTCAGCCGCATGTTCAATAGCATCTCTCGACGCGGAAGCGAGGCCACCGTAGGCGATATTGTTCGCGATCGAATCATTGAACAACACAACATCCTGGCTGACGAGACTGATCTGCCGACGCAAATCCTTGAGCCGATACTCGCGGAGATCGATACCGTCCAAGAGCACGCTGCCGCCTTCGATATCATAAATCCTAGGCAACAGGCCGACGAGCGTCGTCTTTCCGCTACCGGACCGTCCGACGATCGCGGTCGTACTACCAGATGGAGACCGAAACGATACGTCGTCGAGTATTCGCCCCTTGGATGAGTCATAGGTAAAGGACACACTTCGAAACTCTACGTCGCCGCGAGCGCGTGAAAGCGTTTTCGTCCCCGTGTCCTGCTCGGTGGGTTCGTCGAGAATTTCGAACAAGCTCTCACCGGCAGCAATTCCTCTCTGCAATCCGACGTTGACGTTGACTACGCGCTTCATCGGCGCCATTAACAGGCCCATGGCCACAAGAAAGCCCATAAAAACCGGCGCGTCCAGATCGGCCGCCAGCTGCTCGGAAAATGCAACCCAGACTATCGCGGCGAGACCGATCGCAAGTGTGTACTGCGTTAACGCGTCACCGGCCGCGCGCGTTGCAACCAGCTTAAGATTGGACTTGTAGTTGCGGCGATTGATGACGTTGAACTGCCCGCGTTCGTACTCCTGCCCGTCGAACACCTTGACGATCAGGTGGCCGGCGAGCGCCTCTTCGGTGACCCGAGTTGCATCACCCATCGATGCCTGTATACGCGTGCTGTAACGTCTGAATGCCCGGCTCATTATGCCGACCAGAATCCCAATGACGGGCACAGTCACCGCTACGAGCGCTGTCAATATCGGACTAAAATAAATCATCGCGCCAATGAGCGCGATCATTGTCAGAGTATCCCTGACAGCAATAACAAGGACATTGGATATCGCGTCCGCAACCTGTTCCGTGTTGTACGTTAGCTTGGAGATCAGCAGACCCGATGAAGTCTGATCGAAAAATCGTGCCGGTAACTCCGTGTATCTCTGGAAGAGCTCTCCGCGCAGGTCGCGGATGACACGCCGCCCTAACCAACCCAGACCGTAAACGGAAACGAAGTCTGTAATGCCGCGAACCGCGGCGGTCACTAATATGATCAACGGAACGTAGCCGCCACCGGTCCGACCCGCATCGCCCAATGTCTCGATCACATCTTCGATGAGGAAGGGCACGTAACCATTCGCGGCGGAGAAGAAGAACATCGCGCCAACCGCTACTGCAATCACCCGCCAGTGCGGAGTCACATAAGCGAACAGCCGTCGGTAAACAGAGACGGCGCCGGAATCCAGAAGAGCTGCCATGACGATCAGGCCTCCGGTGGCGTCACCGTCGCGATATTGATCCGCACGAAACCCAGCTGCCCGACCACATCCATCGCAGTCACTACCGACTGGTGGGTCGCTTCAGCGTCTGCGCGAATCGTCACCGGTAAATCCCGTGTCTCACCCATCAATCTCTCAATTGCAGCCCGTAGCGTTCGCCGCTAACTGTTGACCAGCGGACGCCCGTTCACGATATAGCTACCCGTCTGGGTAACCGTGATGTCCAGAACCTCGTCCAGCGTATTCGGCGAAATCGAAGCCTCCGCTTGAGGAAGGCGTAGAGTTATTTCGGCATCACGCACGAAACTTGTAGATACCATGAAACCGATATGAGCGCCACCGATGTAACCACCCCCGGTGGCGAAGGAAGTTGATGCATCAGCAATGAGCCGAGTAACAACGAGCCGGCAGCAGTAGCCAGGCGGCCCACGCGCACCCGGGAAGAGGCCGAGATCAGTCCACTGCGTGCAATAACCCATCCCTGAGTTCGAGGACCCGGCCCATGCGAGACGCGAGTTCCGGATCATGGGTGACGACTACGAGGCTGGTGCCTAAATCGGAGTTCAATTCCAGCATCAACTCGAACAGGCGCGCGCCAGTCGGGCGGTCCAGGTTACCGGTAGGCTCATCCGCCAGTACGACATCGGGCTCGGTCACCAACGCCCGAGCGACCGCAGTCCGTTGCCGCTCGCCGCCGGAAAGTTCCCCCGGCCGGTGGCTCAACCGTTCTTCTAGCCCGACCCGAGACAGCAGCGCTTCCGCGCGATCAGCAGCCACTGCGGGCTTCTCGCCACGAACGAGCAGCGGCATGGCGACGTTCTCCAGTGCGCTGAACTCGGGCAAGAGGTGATGAAATTGATAGACGAATCCCAAACATCGATTCCTAAGCAAGCCGCGCTGGGAGTTGCTTAACCCCGTCATCGACTGCCCGGACACCCGTACCTCGCCGGACGTCGCTTGATCCAAGCCACCGAGAAGTTGCAGCAGTGTCGTCTTGCCAGAACCGGAGGCGCCGACAATCGCCACTAGATCACCCCGGGAGATGGTCAAATCGACGCCGCATAGCACGTCGACACTGCGGCCCGCTTCGTCGAAGGTCTTCGTTAGCCCCTGTACCTCGAGAACCTTGTCTTCGCCGCCAGGAACATTATTCATACCGTAGCGCCTCCGCCGGCGGTTGCCTTGACGCATTGATCGCCGGATAGAGGGTGGCCAGAACGGCGAGACAGATCGCGAGCAGCCCAATCTGCGCGATCTCCGAATATCGAACCTGGGTCGGCAGATCGCTGATGAAGTAGACTTCCTCCGCCAACAGGTCGATACCGAATGATGTTTCCATAAATGTCACGATGCTCCCAAGCTGGCTGGAGACCAAAATCCCGAACGCGAGGCCGAAGCCCGTACCGATTAAGCCGATAAGCGCTCCCTGAGTTGCGAACATCGTGACGATGCTGCGGGCCGAAGCCCCGAAGCTTTGCAGGATTGCGATATCGCCGCGTTTATCTCTCACCACCATTGCGAGTGTCGATACAATATTGAATACCGCCACGGCGATAACCAAAGAGAAAATAACGAACATAATCGATTTGGTGATCTGGATAGATCGAAAGAAGTTGCTGTGCTTCCGGGTCCAGTCGTTAATATAGAAACCACCGCCGAATCCGATGGCGACCTCCTCTGAAATTTGCCGGGCCAGATAGATGTCGCGGACTGATATCCTGAGCCCTGTCGGTCTCCCGTCCGTACGAAACAAGCGCGCCGCATCGGCCAGGCTAACGTACACCAGTCCCCGATCGTATTCGTACATCCCCGCCTCGAAAATTCCCGCTATCTCGAAACTCCGCATGCGGGGCACGATCCCTGCGGGCGTCACCCGTCCCTGCGCGATAATTAACACCAGCGAATCCCCTAGCTCCAGATCCAGTTCCGCAGCCAGGCTGCTGCCGACGAGCATGGTGTAACTTCCGTCCTGAAGCGTCTCGATCTCCCCGACCTGCAGCAACTGCCCGAGTTGCGAGACTTCCTGCTCCAATGCCGGGTCTATTCCCCGCACCTCGACACCGGCCGGCGTATCGCCGAAAACGACGAGTCCCTGGCCCTCCACGTAAGGTGCGACCCCGGTCACATCCGGACGCGTCAAGACGGCTTCGCGCATCGCCTCCCAATCCTCGAGTGGTTCGTAGATGCCACTGACGGCAGCGTGAGACACGATTCCGAGAATTCGCTTCTGTAATTCATATTCAAAACCATTTACTACCGACAACACGACACTAAGTACGGCAACGGCAAGGCCGATGCCAATCATCGAAACCAGCGAAATAAACGAGATAAAGCCATTCCGGCTACGCGCACGCAGATAGCGTAACGACATTGACAGTTCGTAGGGCTGTCGCAGCATCACTCGTATCGCAATGCTTCGGCCGGCGCCACGGCGGCTGCGCGGCGGGATGGGTAGATCGTGGCGAGCACCGCTATCACGAGAGCGGAGATCGTGATAGCGGTGACGTCAAACCACTGAACCTCGGACGGCAAGTCGGTCACGTAGAAGACATCGCCAGGCATGATCTCGAAGTTAAACGTGCGCTCCAGCCAGGGGAATACGGTCTCGACGTTAAACGCAAGAATGAGTCCGAGTACCAGGCCAAGAAGCGTTCCGGCAATCCCGATAACCGAACCCTGAACCATGAATATCCTCGAAACACGCTCAGGCTCCAGGCCGTAAGTCCGAAGAATAGCGATGTCTTTTTTCTTGTCGGTCACGATCATGATCAGTGACGCCACGATATTGAATGCCGCGACCGCGACGATCAGCATCAGAAGCAGCGCCATGATCGTTTTCTCGATACGGATGGCGCGAAAGTAGTTACGGTTTTCGATCGTCCAGTCCGAATAAGTGATCGCGTCGTCGATGGACTGCGGAAGCCCATCTGCAAACGCAGCTACGGCCATCGGGTCCTCCAAACGAACCGCGACGCCCCCGGCACGGCCGGCGAATCCCCTGAGCTCACTCGCGTCACTGAGATGTGTAAGCGCGAGACCAGCATCGTGATCCTGAATTCCGGCGACGAAGATCCCGGTTACGAGAAAACTGCGGAGTATCGCTGTCGGTCTGCCGTTTTCAACCTGGGGTACGAGGAGATTCACCCGATCACCGACGCCGACACCGAGATTCAGCGCGAGAATTCGGCCGAGGATGATACGTTGCGCTCCGGCTTCGAGTTCGTCCAGCCGGCCGACTGTAAGGAAGTCACCGAGTTCGGAGACGATTGCCTCTTCCTCCGGCAGTATGCCGCGGACGATTGCCGGGCTTAGATTGGATCCGGAACCCAGCATACCCTCGACCACCACGTACGGTGACACGCCAACCACTCCCGGTCGCTGATCGAGTTGCGCCTTCAGCGCCGGCCAGTCGGCGACGCCGTCGCGGGGATTCGCGAGTGTCGCATGGGCGGTCATACTCAGCAGGCGTGTTCGAAGCTCTGTCTCCAACCCGTTCATTACGGAGAGAACCACAATGAGGGCAGCGACGCCCAGCGCCATTCCAAGAACGGACGCCACCGTGATAAACGAGGCAAAACCGCGATGGCGTCGAGCGCGTGCATAGCGCAGCGCGATAAAACACTCTAATGGATAGAACATTGCGCAGCATTAAAGCACAGCCGCCCGCGGCAGTCGTGAGCAGTGGCTGCCCGACGCGCTGCAAACTCAATGCTCACGCGGCGAGCCTCGCAAGTAAGCCCGGCAGGGTCGCGAGCAGGTAAAAAACTTATATAACAATGAGTTATATGATGAGTCGAGCTGTCAGCGGCGTTTGGCCGGAACTGTGACGGAACGCTCAAACCAGCCGACGCTGCGTTTCTCGAGCCGCCTCGCGATGATATTTTCCATCTCTCGCCAAGGGAGAGAACCTTGCTCAAGAAACTCATCACATGTGGCCTGCTGGCGATCGCTTCCGGAGCGACTACCGACGATCTGATCCTGGATGGGATCGATCTCGCCCGCGACTCCATGCACCTCCGGCCGAATCGCGGTGCGAATATGGCCCGCGTGCAGGCGAACTTTGGTGCGCCTTCGACGCAGCAGGCCGCCATTGGCGAACCGCCGATCACCCGTTGGGATTATCCCGGCTTCGTGGTCTACTTCGAGCATGACGTCGTCCTCCACGCCGTCGCCACACGCTAAACCGCGTTTCTCCGCCGTCGCCGTGCTCAACGCCCCATCGGGATACGGGGACGGTCTCCCTAACTATCTAGGCATTCAAGCTAGTTGGTGAGTTAGGTAGACCGTCCCCGTATCCGAAAGCGGCTATGGGATAATTCGCGGAGCTATGAATCCTTCCGACGACCTTCTCCGGCTCACGCTGCCCGGGCCACAAGACCCGCAAGTTCGGTGGGGGCAGCTCTATGGCGCGGCGCAAAGTCTTGCCGTGGCGCAAGCTGCTACCCAGTACCCCGGGTTGGTATGCATCGTCACGAATTCGGCTGCCGCCGCAGACCGACTCGAACGGGAGCTGCGCTTCTTCATGGGCGATGTGACCGTCGGCCGCTTCAGCGACTACGAGACCTTGCCCTATGACGCATTCTCCCCACCTCAGGAATTGATCGCCGAACGACTCGCGACATTGTCTTCACTCTCCCATGGCGACGCCGGCACACTCGTCGTTAACTCGCAAGCGTTACTGACGCGCCTGCCGCCGCCCGGATTCATCTCGGCACGATCGATGTCGATCCGGATCGGTGAACGCATCGACCGCCAAACCATGTGCGAACAGCTCGTAAGCCACGGCTATCTGCATGTCGAGAAGGTCGTGGATCTCGGTGAGTTCGCGGTCAGGGGATCGCTATTGGATGTATTCGCCACCGGCTCCGACTACCCCGTGCGTATCGACCTGTTCGACGAAGAAATCGAGAGCCTGCGAATCTTCAGCCCCGAGACCCAGCTCACTACCGGCACCGTAGAACGCATACGAATTCTGCCGGCAAGAGAATTCCCATTTGACGCCGATGCGATTCGTGGCTTCAGAGAGCGCTTCCGCGACCATCTGCCGGGCGAGCCGAATCGCTCGAACATATACCGCAATATCTCCGAGGCACAATTGCCCGCAGGGATCGAGTATTTTCTACCGCTCTTCTTCGATACGACCAACTCGCTTCTCGACCATCTGCCGGACGACGCGCTACTGATCTTTCTAGAAGACGCCGTGGAAAGTCTGGATACCGGCTGGACGCTCGTTCAGGAACGTTATGAACAGCTCTCGGGTGATCCGGAGCGGCCGATCCTGCCCCCGGACCTGGCCTTCTGGAATCCCGTGTTGCTGAAGGAAGGACTTCGAAACCGCCTTAGCGTCCACGTCTGCACCAGAGAACTGCCGACAGGCAAGAACATACCGAACTTCAATGCGGGTACCGCGCACCCGCTGAGTTCCAGTCAGGCCGTTGAGGCGGACCCCATCACCCGCTGGCTGGAGAGCGACGATGCGGTGCGTACTCTGATCGTCACGTCATCCCCCGGACGGCGAGAAGTCCTGACAGAATTGTTGAGCGGCCGGGGGCTTGCTCCGGTCAGCGTCTCGAGCTGGCGGGACTTTCTGTCAAGCGAACGACCGCTAAGCCTCGCCGTGGGTGAACTCGAGGAGGGTCTGGCACTTCCGGACAGGCAGCTAAAGGTTGTTACGGCCGAGCAGCTGGGGGTCGATCGCCCTCGGCAGAGGCGCCGGCATCGGCGCGCCCAGCGAGACCCCGATACCATCGTCAGAGAGCTGACCGACTTACGAGTCGG
>Ga0310122_10003102_pt1 | contig 10555 bp, 10 predicted proteins | sample CB6_Bottom_1051__FD_203503 | JGI IMG/M metagenome (GOLD analysis project Ga0310122, IMG submission 203503) | Marine microbial communities from Western Arctic Ocean, Canada - CB6_Bottom_1051 | ecosystem: Environmental > Aquatic > Marine > Oceanic | place: Canada: Western Arctic Ocean | collected...
CAATGATGCCGATTGCTCCCGCCTGTTGTGGCGTAATATATTGTTCCGAGAATCTGAGACACAATGAACCAAGAAATGTGAGAAACACGCCAATCTGAGCCGCCGCACCCAGCAGAACCAATTTCGGATTCGACAGCATCGTCGAGAAATCAGTCATCGCACCGATCCCAAGAAAGATCAGCGGCGGAAAGATGCCCTGGCTGACTCCAAAATAGATGTACGACAAAACGCTTCCCGTGTCGTACACGCTCAGCGACATCCCCACGACGGGAGGAATGTTGCCGACGATGATTCCCATGCCGATCGGGACGAGCAACAGCGGTTCATAGTCCTTGGTGATCGCCAGCGTGATGAACACAATGCCAATCACAATCATGGCAGCGTTGCCAATCGTCATGTTGGCATAGCCGGTTGTCGACAAGAATTGTTGAAGAATCTCCATCGAGGCCTCGAAACCATGATTTGCCGCCGGCGGCCGAATGCCAGATCGAACAACCGGCGGCGTTTGGTGAGCCGGCTAATTCTTGCGGCCCTGCTTTTTCGTCTTCATGCGATGCAGCGCGAATCCGATAGCGGCGACGACTTCTGTTTCGTCCTGCGACGCTGCCGGCTGCAGTACGGTCGGAGCAGCAGTCGCGTGTTGCTCGGCTTCCGCTGGAAGAATGCCGGACAAAGCGTTCAAAACCTTCGGAAGAATTGCAATGAACAGCGTAATCAACATCAAGGCAACGAAAACGATCGACATTCCCGTTAATGCGATGCCGATCCCGTCGTTCTGTAAAATGTTGTCGATTCCAGACATGCGCGACTCGATATAGCGGGGGATACTTTTTTTTTGTCCGCCTAGTTGCACAGCGCCGCTTAGGACGCAACTCCGCAAAATACTAACCCGAAGCGCAAGTTTCGAAGTTGTGCAATTGATAGTCCCGGAGGGACGATAGCGAAAAGCCTGGGGCGTAAGCCCCAGGAATAACTGTCGCGGCTTCAAAGAGCGCAAGCGAGGAAAATCGTCGCAACTCATGTCCTCGTTTGCGCATCGGGTTAGTATGCAACGCCGAAGTGGTGATTTACCAGACTATCGGGTCGAAAAGTGGCTGTCGAGCCAGCGTTTGACGTGCGTCTTCTGTGTGCGGCAAGATTCTATTGAAACGGAAATTTACAGGATCGTTTCCGCGCCCTACCGTTGTCACCACTCAATTCGATGGAACAGGTCGAGCAATTTCTTCCGTCGAGCGTCGCTCAGTCCTGCCACCCAGGCAATCTTGCCTCGCAAATGGGCTTGGAAGTCAGCATGATCGCCACGGTTCTGAGTATTCGAGCCAAACCGCACGCAGTTCATTAGCGTAGCCTTCAACCGGTCGAATTCACGCCGATCCACTGCCGGCCGCGAATTCACGACGAGTCCGACAGTTTTCTGGCGCTGCGATGCTGGCATCTCGCGGGTCTTCCGACGCCGGATGTCATATCCCTCGTCAATCGCGATCGCGCATGCCAGGATCCTAAACCGTGACAAGCGACGAAAAAAATGGCGATCGCCAGAAAAAACCAAATCGTCGGCATACCGCGTATAGCTTGCATCGAACTTCCTCGCGAGCCCGTTCAGTCGGCAATCGAGCTTGAAGGCACACAGGTTGGCTAGCGCCGGAGATGTCGGTGCTCCCTGCGTCAAATGCGCCACCGAGTATCTCACGAACAACTGCCGTCGCTGAGTGGCATCGACGTTTTGACACGCGTCAAGAACGAAGTTAGGTACCGAGTTTGTGAACAGTCCCGCAAGCAGGCGAGCAACGGCCTCGGGATAACCCGCCGTCCGGAAAATTCCAAACACGCGACGCATTGGGATCGAGGGAAAGAAGTCTCGCAAGTCGATCCTGAGCACAATCGCCTTTCCAACGTGTGGCGTCGCGCATGTGAGTGGTGACCGCAATGATCGAAATGCGTGCGCGGCATCATGTACGGGAATGTGGGAAAGAATCGCGTCGAGCACTCGACGTTGAATTGCTTTGAGACGGAACTTCGGTGACTCAATCAAGCGACATCCCGATCCGCGCTTGCCGATCCACCGATACTGGTAGTTCCGCAGTTGTTCATGACGAACATGACGTTCCAACCTTTGACAATCGGCGAGCCAGTCGAGGTGGCCTGATGCGACGCCGCACCAGTCCGCGAGTTGCCCCGGCGTGACAATCTCTGGCACGCTCCACGACTGCGGGTTTCCCGGAACGGGCTGCATGATCGGAGAAGGAATATTCAGCGACGAATGGCGTGCGATCCCGTCCCGCAGCTCATCTTTATTTCTCATGCGAAGATAGCCCGGATCAGATTCCACAATCTGCGTCAAGTGCCGCAGCGACGGTGGAGGTGGCTCATGTCCGAACGCACGTAAAACTCGTGGAACCAAGCCGTGCGGTTTGACTGGCGGCCCAAGCAATCCGCGCAGTCGAGACTTCATGCCGTCGGCCGCCCACGGACCGGACAGAAGCGAAATTGCGATGATATGAGCAAGTGAATCGTGGCGTGCCATGTTTTGAGAAAACGTGAGCGACACCAGCCCACCATTGCGTGTCCGGCGTGAACAACGCTCCGCAACGCGGAGAACCTTTCACGCGACGAGCTGCTGAGTTCCATCGAGTCCTCGGGGTTTCCCCGAAGCAGTGTCGATCAACGGCGTACCATGATGACACCAAACTGAGCTGATGCCGCTCGAGCCGAACCTACGGCCAATGCGGCGAAGAGTCAACGCTGGCCACAAGGACCGCTAAGAAAAAGCGTCCTATTTCAGGCACTTTCGCGTAGTCCGCGTGAATGCCGCGGACGAAACGTATCAGCACAGCCGGCGAAGTACTTAATGTCCTGAATCGGTCCGTGGCCCGGCTGACAATGTTTGAAAAGCCGGAATTGAGCTACGTCGTTCCCGCGATCAATTTCGCTACCAGATTAAAGTAATGACGCCTCCGAACAGCCGTTCGATACCGGCTTCGGTTCGCAGAACGAGGGCTCCGTCTTCGTCGATTCCTTCGCAGCCGCCAACAATGGAATTCGGGCCGCAATCGACTTGTACAGTCCGTCCCGTCAAAACGCATCGTTTCTGCCAGGCGGAAGCCAAATCGTGATCTCCGTTGGCCAACAGCGAAAACTTCTCTTCGAGCTGGTTCAGCAAACGCACCAGCACGTCGGTCAAATCGTGTTGCCGATCGGTGACGTTGAACATCGAATTCGCCATCGATTTGAGCGGCTCGGGAGCATCGGCCAATGAGTTATTGACGTTCAGGCCAATTCCCACCACCAGACAATTCGACTCTTTCAGCCCGACCTCAACCAAAATTCCACAAACCTTGCGTGCGTTCAGATGAATGTCATTGGGCCACTTCAATCCGATTTCTTGGCCGGGCAGCAGTTGCTCGAGCGTTTCGCACACGGCAAGGCCGGCCGTCATTGATGCTCGCGGCCAGAGAACTTGTGGCAGCCCAATCTGCTCGGCATCAACGACGAGTGAAAACGTCAACGCTCCGGCGGTCGACCACCACTGGTTTGATCCACGACCTCGGCCGGCCGTTTGGTTTTCGGTCAGCACCAAAACCGGAGTTTCCAGACCGCCGTCTTCGCACAGCTTTAGCCCGACGTCGTTGGTCGATTCAACTTGGTGATGGTAATCGACACGTTTAACAAATGTCTCGGCCGTCAGCCGATCGAGGGCGAAAGCGTGTGAGTCATCAATAATCATTGGTTTGATTCAAGTGTTGCAATTACCGATCTTTGGCTCTTGCCAGACAAGCTGGCATGGGGCCTTGTTAGCCTCAGCGCCCAACCTATTAGCTTGCCAAACTGATTCACCGGCCTGACAAGCAGGCAGGGGTCGATCCGACAGCAAGTGATCGCACAGTCGTTGGCTTACACGATCAGTTCCGGCATCGGGCGGTGATCGCCGACGAGGTATTGGGGCCGTCCGGCAAGGTCATTGAATTGCGTTGTCGCGACGTCGATTCCCAGTCGCTGATAGAGCGATGCAAACACTTCGCGGAAATGGACGGGGCGATCGTGTGGATTCTCGCCTAAACGCGTTGTCGAGCCGATGACTTGTCCGGTTCGCAGTCCACCGCCGGCCAACAGGGCACCGGCCACGTTCGGCCAATGATCCCGGCCGCCAGTGGCGTTGATTTTCGGAGTACGTCCGAATTCGCCCCAAGCGACGACGGCGATGTCGTCGAGAAGTCCGCGTTGGTCGAGATCTTCGATCATGGCCGTTAGGCCCAGGTCGAACAGCGGAAGTCCGCCGCGGGCTTCACCGAAACAGTCTTTGTGCCAGTCCCAGTTATAGTCGCCCTGCGACATTCGCCCGAAAGGCCAACGGCTGAAGGCGATTGTCACGCATCGTGCGCCGGCTTCGATCACTCGGCGGGCAAGCAGAAACTGGTCGAGGTGCGTTTTGCCCTGCCGCTCGTTGGGATATTCTCGATCGAGTCCGTACCGCCCACGAATCGGCCCCTCTTCCCGGCTCAAATCGAGTGCTTTCGCGAGGCGAGGTGACGTCAAAACTTCGAAGGCTTGACGATGGAATTCATCCAGCCCGTCGGTGATTCCGTCGCGTTCGACTTTCCGGCGGAATTCATCAAAGCTCCTCAGCAGCGTGCGTCGGTCGCCGAGACGACGCAGGCTGACACCGTTCAACATGATGTTGCGGCGATCGACCGCATCGACTTCGAATCCCGCGTTGGCCGCGCCGAGATAACCCGGCTGCGTTGGCGCGGTGCGCATAATGAACCGCGCGTCAGGCTCGATGGAAACCAGATCAATGGCGGGTGGCACACCGATGACTCGCGGCCCAAATTGCTTCGTCAGCACGGCTCCCAAAGATGGCCAGCCTCCGGGAGGAAATCCGGGGACAAGCGGCGAAGACGCCATTGGCGGATGAGATTCCCAGCCCGTCGTACACCAGTGCGTGTTGTGATCGTTCTTGAAACCAACAAGCGAGCGGATCAGCGTCAGTTTGTCGGCCATCCCGGCCAGCCGCGGCATTAGTTCGCAGATGTCGATTCCCGGAACCTTGGTGGCAATCGGAAGAAACTCGCCCCGGATTTCGGCGGGAGCGTCCGGCTTCAGATCGTACATATCCAGATGAGTGGGACCGCCGGGCAAAATCACCATGATGATGCCCTTGATCGGCCGGCTTGTTCCGTTGCCATTCGCGCGGCTTTGTGATTCAGCGCGCAAGATGTCCGGCAGCGCCAGCCCACCCATAGCAAGGCCGCCAATCTGCAACCAACTACGACGCGACATACCGTCACAGAAACGCGACGCCGGTCCGGGAATTGTCAGCATCCTGGGATTCCTCGTCGATCACCAAACACATCAATCATCGCTAATCTATCGCGTTTCAGCGTTCGTCGCAATGTTTACGCCGAAACGTCACCAGTTTTGGCCCGGCGGAAATGACCATAGATTGTCCTTTACCGCTTATGGGCGATTCTTTTTCGGAATGATATACTTTGCAAACCCATCGGTGATTGAGTAGAATCCGCCCAACAGCTGCTCACTTTTCCCGATCACTTTTCTGGCTCTTTGTTGCCTTGCGAGTAATCCAGGTCATCAAATAGATCGTGCCGAAGATACTCGCGAACAACAAGATCACAAAGAGCGGGCTTTCGTCCCATAGCCATTCCAAAAATGTCGGCTTCATCGTCGCCTCACTTCTGATTGGGCTTTTCTTTTGCGTTGTCGTCTTCTGATTTCCGAGGATCGACCTGAAGCAATCCCTCAACCGCCGTCTCAAAATCAAGCGGGATTCGGATTGGTGGTTTGCGGCTCGGTTCGATGTTATCTCCGACCGCAGCATTGTCTCCATTGTCCATGCGAACTCTCCGCGAAAGAATCTTCCCAAAAACGTGTAATTACCTTGCGTCCACTGCCTGTTTTTTGGTGCCGCGTCCTCGCTTGCTTTGGCCTTTGTAACGCGGCTTTCCGCCGATGTACGTTTCATCAGTTTCCACCGCTTTGCCCTTGCCGCCAAGCAGTCCAGTCATTGGTTCCTGTTCCATCGCTTTGCGAATCCGATGGCAGAGAAACCACGCCGACTTTTGAGTCACGTCGATTTCGCGAGCGATTTGATGCGAGCTAATACCCTTCTTGGAACTCGTCATCAAGTGGATTGCCATTAACCATTTGCGAAGCGGAATCTTGGATTCTTCGAAAATCGTTCCGATCCGAACGGTGAATTGCTTGCGGCACGACTTGCACTTATAGACACCCGGTCGCACAGGCCGCTTGGACTCAGGCTTCGCGGTCAGCTTGTAGACTTCACCGCAATCGCAATGAGGGCAGACAACGCCATTCGCCCATCGTTTCGATTCAATGAATTCGCGTGCCTTGCCTTCATCCGAAAACAACGGCAACATTGAGTTGAGATTCAGGTCCGCGTCAGTTCCAGTGGGCTTATTCTTGCGAGGCATTTCGTTTCTCCTGTGTTGTATGCCTCAATTCTACACACAGGACTTGGGTTTGTCAAGTATATCATTCCGTTCTTTTTTGTGGTTCTATTCCTGCCATGTCAATTGTCCGGTTGATGCAGTGTCCAGGCGATTCCAAGCGGAGCAGGGCCGGGGTCGTTGTGGCGAAAGTTGAATTGAGTCGATCCTTGCCGCTGGCCCGACGCGACCATATCAAACCGTGTGAACTCGCCACGCTCGGAATCAAACTCAACATGGCCGTGCAGTTGAGTCGCGATGACCTGCCGCCCGTCCCGAAGAATGGCAAAACCGGTCAGCCACATCGATTGCGATTTTCCGTTCGACCGTATCAATTCGGTGTAGAGTTCACCGTCGCTGAAGGCTCCCTTCTTCCAACCCGATTGCCCACGAACGTTGTCCTTGATCGTTGTGATGGCCAGTTTTTCGACAATCTTTCTCGGGATTTCGACGCGTTCCTTGCTTTCCGTGACAAAATAAGCGGCTTCGTTGGGAGTGAAATCGATCCAGTTAAGGTTGTAAGCTTCGCGTTCCCACTCGGAATTCCCGGGCCGCCGATCGCTGCCACGTGGAAGATCGCGCGAAGCGGCTTCCAGTTTGATTCCGCCGGGCTGGACAGGTTTGCCCATTGTCATTTCGAATCGATTGTTGGGGATCGGCTTGGGATCCCACCCACGGTTGGCTGCGAGCGTCTGGAACTTGTTCCAGGCCGTGTTGAGTAATTCGCGGGCGCGTCCATTCGACGTGCGGCCGAAATTTCCGGAAAGATAATCACCATCGGCCGTCAAGCAATAAAAACCTTGGTGTGTCGACGAGTTGGCTCCCCACATGTTCGGCGCATTTCGAGTGAACTTGCGGAACAGCGCTGTGCTCTTGGGACTTTCCAGCCATTCGTCCTTCAACCATTTTGGCGGATGTAAGTCGAAGCACTCATCAATCACGCAGACAAACTTCGATGCAAACTCGCGAATTTCGTCATCTGACCAGATCACGCGACGTCCTTGGACGCCGTTGTTTCACGTTTCGCCGCACGGGTGACCGTTCATCGTCCACAACAGAATTGGCCGCTGCAATTCACGAGCTTCCTTGGCCGCGACGGCAAGTTCGGTATGCCAGCGGACCTTTCGCCAAGCCAGTTCTTTCTCCGTCGGGCGAATGAATTCGCTCCAGCGCATGAAACTCGCGTCGCTGAGTTGCGGATGTGGCCAGCGGGCACCGTTGGTCACTCGTTCTAACTCCGGCCACTTGACCACGTCGGAATTCTTGGACAGACCCTCTCGGTCGGCGGTTGTGCCGGGCGGCGTCGGCTTATTTGTTAAGACGGGCTCGGACGGAGCGTTACGCGGCTTGGTACGCGTCGATGGCAACAGGCTGGTTTCAACCGGTTGCTTTGTGCTGCGTGTTGGCCGTTTGTCGTTGACAGGCGAATCGACTGGAGACCCCGCGAGATTGTTGGTGCCGATTAAGTTCGATTCATCGTCATCACGACGGGGTACATCATTCGTCGTGGCCAGCAAGTCCGCATCGGTATTCGCGATGGTCGTTTGATCGGGATCACCTCCTGCCTGACTCGCCAATACGATCAACAGGCCTGCGAGAAGAATCAAGGCAGCCGAAACAACTCCGACCGTATTCTCCGCGACAAAGCGTCGCGGCCCGGCGACGTGTTTCGTGATGCGGTTCCGTGAAACTTTGCGTGCCGGTAATTCGTCGGCTGCAGGGCGTCTGGCCAGGTTTCCACAGCGAGGGCACTTCAACGCTTGTTGTGACCGGCCAGTCAATTTGCTCCCACACGATTTGCACTCAAAAATTGCCGACATAATCTGATGTCCTTCAGCGGCCAGACTTCTGAATCTCACGAATTCAGGAACGATTCATTATAACGCCTCACTTCTCCAACAAACTACAGCGCTGCTTGGTTTGCCCGGTCCAATCAGCTATTCACCGGCGTCGTTGCGGCCGGCCAGTTCTTAAGTCCTTGCTCGCTTTCACGTGTTTCTGGACCGACAAGTTCAAGACAATTCCCGGCCTCGGAGCATCTTTATTTATCTGGCGATTCCAATAGCAAACTAACGGCTTCGGTTACCCAGCCGCTGTGCCAAGCGTGTTTTCGTTTTGGGCCGTCACGGTACACATGTGGAATTTTGTGTTTTTGCATTAACGCGTGAACTTGTTCGTGCTCGCGACGGAAATTGCCAAAGCCTGTCAGAATCAATTGTTGCCCGCCCGAAAGATTGGCCGCATTTTGAACGAGCAGCCGGCTGATCTGGTATTGCTCGAAATTGCTCTGTGTACCGAAGATGGGGCCGCTACCGTATTTTCCGGGTTTGTCCATCATCATTGGAGCGTCCCAGGCCACAGCGCGGCCAAATGTCTTGGGATGCCGCAGCAACAGACTCCATGCACCCCAGCCGGATTTGCTGAAACCCAGCAACAAACGGCGGTCGGCGTTCGCATGCGTTGGATAAGTTTTGTCCACAAACGGCACGACCACTTTCAGAAAATACGACTCTTGCCGAATCGTCGAATCGTGAGGATGATCGGCGTACCAGGGAAGATGTGAGAAAGTGGGCGCAACAAAGATCGCGTCGTACTTGTTGTGCAATTTGAGTTTCTCAATCTCAATCAGACCATTGCCATATCGCGATTGGTCTCTGGCTTCGACTGGCAGAATGTAAATGACCAGTCGACGTTTGCCGTCTTCGTTTTTTTTCGGCAACAGGACGCTGATCTTCGTTTGACCGGTTTGGTACGGAGACTCGACCGAGTGAACCAAGAATCCGTTCTTGTTTCGAGACGCGGGCGAGATCGAGGTCTCAGGCTCGGATTCAAGGATCGAAGGCAGCAACGGCGGAGAAACCTTCAGGACTTTTCCTGACAGTGACTTCAGGAATTCGACCAGCGGCGGCATGTCCGAGTAACTTTGGGCGAGAATAACTTCGGCATCAGGCTTCAATCCGTTCGGTCCGGATATGGGCATGCTCCAAAAATAAAACATGACGACGTCATTCAACGTCTTCAGCGAACCGTCGTGCATGTACGGCGCGACTTTCTGTGGAGTCGTTGGATTCGAGGCCGGGGAAAACATTGGTTGAGGGTGCGGAACAAACGGCTGGTCCGCGGCGTTTTTCTCGGAATTCGCATCGGCGTCGCGTAAATTGTTCTTCAACGTGGCGGGCGTCACGTTTTTATGTTGTGCGCTTGTCGGAGCTACGACAAGCAAAGTGAAAACTGAGATCAGCAGATTGATGATTGCGCCGCAGTCCATTCGAAACTCTCTTTTCAGATTTCGCTCCGTCGAAAAGAACTGAATTCTCGATTCGTACAAAAAGTAGTTTCCGCGAGCCGAGCGGAAAGAGTAGTTTCCGCGAGCCGAGCAGAAAGAGAAGGTTCCGCGAGCCGAGCGGAAAGAGAAGGTTCGGCGAGCCGAGCGGAATCAGACGCCGCAATTCCAATTCGAAGTCGTGCGACAGACCCCGCTCCGCTTGCAGGGCCTACTTGGACGAATCGTGGCGTGCCGGCAAGTCGACGATGGGGATGCCGCTCATTCGTGTCGCTGGGCCGGCATCAAAGTCGAATACTCGACTTGATCAGTCGCCGCGCGAGCGAATACGCTCTCGAAGTTCGGACAGCATGTCGAAGAGGGCACTGTCTTCATGCTGTAGCAGATCCGCCATGCTCGTCTCGCTCTCGCCAAGAAGCTGCTGCAATACTTGAATCTTGCCTGCTAAAGAACCTGTCGCAGCCCCCTTCTCAATGCCTTCTTCGCGACCTTCTTCGCGACCTTCTTCACGGCCTTCTTCACGGCCTTCTTCACGGCCTTTCTCGCGACCTTCTTCGCGGCCTTCCTCTCGGCCTTCTTCGCGGGCGCCTTGGATTGCCCACTGGTAGTCTCGCTGAGCTTTTTCTCGCTCGTCGTACATGGTTCGGTCCTCTGTCTTGGCGGCGATTTCCTGGATCACTTGGATCGCTTGGATCGCTTGTTGAAATTCCAGTTCCCGCAATCGCTCGGAGTCATACTGGTCGGCGTTCAACAGAAAAAACGCCCACTGCTCGATCTTCGGGGCTTGGCCGATCGTGGCCTCACGTAAATT
>Ga0310122_10003103_pt1 | contig 10554 bp, 12 predicted proteins | sample CB6_Bottom_1051__FD_203503 | JGI IMG/M metagenome (GOLD analysis project Ga0310122, IMG submission 203503) | Marine microbial communities from Western Arctic Ocean, Canada - CB6_Bottom_1051 | ecosystem: Environmental > Aquatic > Marine > Oceanic | place: Canada: Western Arctic Ocean | collected...
ACGAGCGAGCTAGCCGAGGACCGGGTCCACCCAGCGCCCGGCTGCCCAGATGGCCCCGGCGGTGCAGGCGACGGCGAAGAGGATGGTGATCGCGGTCCCTGCGGTTCGGGGGGCCCTGCGTCTGTCCGCCTCGTCGACGAGCCAGGCCACCATCGCCCCACCGAGCAGGCCGCCCACATGCCCACCGATGCTGATGCCGGGACGGCTGACCGTGAAGATGAGGTTGATCACGACCAGGCTGCCCACGCCCGAACTCCACGGGTTGATCCCCCTACGCAACTGGTGGACGAGCGTCGCACCCATGAGGCCGAACACCGCCCCGGATGCGCCGACTGTGAGCGCCAGCGGGGCGATCAGCATCACGCCGAGCGACCCGGCGGCGAGCGAAGCGGTGTAGATGCCCACGAAGCGGCCCGGGCCGTGCATCCGCTCCAACTGGTGTCCGAGCATCCATGCCAGGAACATGTTGAACACCAGGTGGATCAGCCCGCCGTGCATGAACGCACCCGTCACGAGCCGCCACCACTCGCCCTCGGCCACGCCTATCTCGACGATGGCGAACCCGCTCCGCATCCGGCCGTAGCCGAGCAGGCCGTAGTCGATGGTCGCCACACCTCCTCCGCGGGCCAGAGAGCCACCTGAGAGAAGGGTCCAGAGGAAGGCAGCGACGTTCAGGCCGACGATCGCGGTGGTGGCATTGCGGCCGTCGGCCTGCCCGACAGGTGGGGTCCCGACCGCTCTGAGCCGCCGGTGCCGGGACCTCCTCGTCACCACCGGACCGGCGCACGCCGGGCAGTGGAACCCCACAGAGGCGTTGTGCATGCATTCGCCGCAGATCAACCGGTCGCAGCGCTGGCAGCGCACTCCGGCCCGACGGTCGGGGTGCAGGTGGCAGCTGTCGGCCTGGCCCGAGCCGACAGGGCCCGGGCCGAAGGAGGAATTCACCGGTCGAACGGTACCGGTAGGCGGCCGGATATCGGGAGGGCCGTCAGTACCTGATGATTACCGGAATCGACTCCGGGTCGGTGACCCAGGCGAAGAGCATCAGGGTCGGCTCGTCGCCGGTGACGGTGGCGTGGCGGACCCCGGTGTCGTGGAAGATCGCCGTACCGGGCCCGTGGCTGCTCCAGTCGTCGCCCTTCTGCCAGTCGGCCGTTCCGCTGGCGACCCAGTAGATCTCGGTCGCCTTGTGGACATGGGCCGGATAGACCACGTTCGGGCCCTGCAGCACCAGGCCGGCGAACACCTCGTCGCTGGTGTAGGGAGCCGACTCCGCACCCCGGTAGGCGTTGCCGGGCAGGCCGACCACGGTCGCATAGCCGTAACCGGCGCGCAGGGCGTCCATGTCGGGCTCACCGGCGTACTCGGAGTATGGCTGTTCCCATCCCACCCGAGGTGCGATCTGGCGGACCAGGTCTCCCACCGGACCGACCACCGCCGAGAGTGCGGCTTCGAGGTGGTCGTCGACCACGGGCACGGTCGACCGCCCGACCGGCTCCACTGCGACGACGCAGGCGAGGGCGTCGGCCAACAGCCCCATCGGGCGTTCCAACTCGGGTACCCGGACGCCCTCGGCGATGGCGAAGGCCGTGAAGGCGTCAATGAAGGGGTCGATCAAGGCGTCGTCCATGGCGCGCACACTAGGCGCGCGGTAGACGCCCGCAGCAGCCTCCGCCCGGGGCTCAGGTACCGGTGAAGGTGGCCCTGCCGGGTCCGTGCTCGAAGAACGAAGCCACCCCGCTTGCGGCGTCGTCCGACTCGAAGACCTCCATGAACAACTCCAGCTCGAGGTCGATGCCGTCGGCGAGCGAGCCTCCGATGCCCTCGTCGATTGCCCGCTTGACGGCACGGATGGCGATCCGGGGGCCCCGTGCGTATCCCGACGCACGCTCGACCGAATGGTCGAGCACGCGGTCGTCGGGCACCACCTCGTCGACCAGGCCTATCGCCAGCGCTTCTGCCGCCGTGAGCTGCTCCCCGGCGAAGATGAGCTCCTTGGCCTTCGTCACGCCGACCAGGCGGGCCAGGCGCTGCGTGGCGCCCCCGCCGGGGATGATGCCGAGCAGCACCTCCGGCTGTCCAAACACCGCTCCCTCGCCGGCCACCCGGAAGTCACAGCACATGGCGAGCTCGGCGCCTCCACCCAGGGCGAAGCCGTTGACGGCTGCGATGGTCGGACAGGGCACGGCCTCGAGGGCGGCGAAGGCGCTCCGGAAGGCATCGGCCTGCGGGCCCCGCCTGACCGGGTCGGCGAAGTCCCTCAGTTCGGCGCCGGCTGCGAAGTGCCGCCCGCCCCCGGTGAGCACGACCGCGCCGGGCGGTTCGGCTGCGAAGGCCTGGGCGACCTCGAGCAACTCAATGAGCAGCAGGGTGTCTAGGGCATTGACCTTGGGACGGTCGAGCGTGACGACTACCACGTCCCCCTCGCCGGCAGCGTGGTGGTCGAGTCGTAACAGGTCGAAGGCGCGCATGCCCGGAGGGTACACAGGCTGCCCACATGCAGGGGATCTAGAGGCTCACCGCGGTGCCCTGGTCGACGAGCGTCTCTCCGATGTTGCGCACCGAGGTGACACCCGGAACGCGGTCCTTCAGGATGCGCTCGATGCCGGCGTTGAGCGTCTGGTCGGATGCCGGACATGCCACACACGCTCCGACCAGCTCGACGCTCACCTCGCCGGTGGCCTCGTCGACACCGTGCAGGACGATGTCTCCATCGTCGGCCTGGATGGCGGGGCGGATGATGTCGATGACTTTGGTGACACGGGCCAGAAGGTCGTCGACCGCCAGGGCATGCCCTTCCACGGAAGGCATCTCGTCACCGGCGCTGGGTGTCATGGACCCATTCTCGCAGCAGAGTCGTCGCTCCGCACCCCTAGATTGCGATTGTGCCCGCAACGCTCCTGGTCCTGGCCCACGAGGGCGGATGGGACGAGATCCTGCTGGTGGCCGTGCCCCTGGCCCTGCTGGCAGGCGTGTTCTGGATGGCCGACCGGCGGGCCCGACGCATGGGGAGGCCGGGCGAGACCCGGTCCGACCCCCAGGTTCCGGAATAGGCACGGCGACAACAGGCCCGGCGGGAACGCGCCCGGCCGCCTCCCCTACGCGTAGGCGACGTCGGCACCCAGCGAGGCCAGATTGCCGACCAGGTCCTGGTAGCCGCGTTCCACGTGGTGGGCGCCGCCAATCAGGGTCTCGCCGTCGGCGGCAAGGCCAGCGACGACCAGGGCCGCACCCGCCCTGATGTCGGGTGCACGGACCGGCGCACCCGACAACGCCCCGACACCCCTGACCACGGCGTGGTGTCCCTCGGCCCGGATGTCGGCACCCATCCGCACCAACTCGTCTATGTAGCGGAACCGGCCTCCGAAGACGTTCTCGGTGACAATGCCCACCCCGTCGGCGCCGGCCAACAGCGCCATGAACAACGGCTGGTAGTCGGTGGCAACCCCCGGGTAAGGCAGGGTGGCCACGTCGACCGATCGCAGCCGGTCCGGCGCAAGGGCCGTCAGGCCTTCGGGGGAGGATTCCAGCTTCACACCCATCTCGCGCAGCTTGGAGATGAGCATGTCCATGTGGTCCGCCCGGGCGCCCTCCACCGTGATCCGGCCACCGACCATGCCGACGGCGGCAAGGTACGTGGCCGCCTCGATGCGGTCCGGGATCACCGTGTGCTCGACGGCATGCAGCGCATCGACTCCCTCGACGGTGATGGTCGAGGTACCGGCTCCCGTGATGCCGGACCCCATGCGATTCAGGAAGGCGGCAAGGTCGGCGATCTCGGGTTCCCTGGCGGCGTTGTCGACCACCGTCGTCCCCCGGGCCAGCACCGCCGCCATCAGGAGGTTCTCGGTCACGCCGACACTCGGGTACTCCAACAGCACGCCGGCGCCACGCAGCCGATCGGCACGGCCCTCGATGTAGCCGTGGCTGATGGTGAAGGTGGCGCCCAGGTCCTCGAGGCCCTTCAAGTGCATGTCGATGGGGCGGTGGCCGAAGTCGTCGCCACCCGGCACCGACACCCTGGCCTCTCCGAACCGGCCCAGCAGGGGTCCGAGCACCACGATCGACGCACGCATCCGCTCGACCAGTTCGTAGGGCGCCTCGGGCGTGATGGTGTCGGGGACGTCGATGGTGAGCACGTCGCCGTCGTGGGCGACGGTGGCTCCCATCCGCTCCAGGAGCTCGCCCATCCAGCGGACGTCGGCGATGCGGGGCACGTTGCGGATCGTGAAGCGACCCGAGGCGAGCAGCGACGCCGCCATCAACTTGAGCACCGAGTTCTTGGCGCCGGTGACACCCACCGTGCCCGACAACGGACCGGACCGGCGGACGCGGATCACCGGCTCGTCGCCAGATGGGCCGGGGCGGGGTCCGGAGGCGGGAGGGCTCGTCACCGCCTAAGTATGCTGCGCCCCCGACCTGACCGGAAGGCAGCCCCCATCATCTGGCCCAGCAGAACCAGGCCCGGCAACAAGCCTGCGCACACCCTCCTGGTCGAGCATCTCGTGGACGATGCGGGACTGGCCGAACTGCGGACACCCCGCGACGACATCGTCGGCGAATCGGCGCTCGGCGACGACAGGTTCGGCCTGGCCCACGGCCCGTTCACCCGCTACGAGCGCACCCTGGGCGTCGAGACGGAGGGCGGTCGGCCGGGCGGCCACCGGGTTACCGAGCGGTTCGCCTACCGGGTGGCGGCACCCGTGTGGTGGGTCCTGTTCTGGTGGCCTATCCGCCGCGGCCTGCGCCACCGGTCCGTCCCCTGGTGGGCACCCCCCGACCGCCTCGACAGCCGAGCGACGCTGGTGCTCAGCCTGCTGGCCCTCGTCCAGGTGGTCGACGGCTACCTGGGCACGGTCATAACCCAGACGATCACCTTCGCCGCCGACGAGTTCGACCGCGGAGACACGGCGCAGGGGATCACGCTGGCGGTGGTGCGACTCGGGATAGTCGTGGCACTGGTCGTGGTGGCCCTCGCCGACAGGAAGGGCCGGCGCAACCTGCTCATGGGCACGGCGGTACTGGCGGTACTCGTCACGGCGCTCGGCGCCGTCGCACCCGGCCTGTGGTTCCTGGGCGGATCCCAACTGGTCGCCAGGGGCCTGACCATGGGCATGGGGATCCTCATCGGCGTGTTCGCAGCCGAGGAACTGCCCCGAGGCTCGCGCGCGTACGGAGTGAGCATCTTGGCGCTGTCCGCGGCACTCGGGGCCGGTATGGCCGTGTGGGTGCTGCCGGTCGCCGACCTCGACCAACGGGGCTGGCGGATCGTCTACCTGGTGCCGTTGCTGGCCCTCCCGGGCCTGGTCGCCGTAGCACGCACGCTTCCCGAATCACGCCGGTTCACCGCAAACGACCCTGCGTCCCGAACCGGTCGTCGTGCACCCGGGCCGGGCCGGACATCGGTGGAACGGCGCCGGCTGCTGCTGCTGGCCACCACGGCGTTCCTGCTGCTGGTGTTCGCCGCACCGGCCAGCCAGTTCCAGAACGACTTTCTGAAGGACCACCGCGGGTACAGCGCATCGGGAATCGCCCTGTTCACCCTGCTCACCTCGACTCCGGCGGGTATCGGCATATTCGCCGCCGGACGGCTGGCGGACACCCGGGGTCGCCGGGGCGTGGGGGCCGTGGGGCTGATCGGCGGCACGATCTTCATCGTCGCCGGCTACTACGCCGCCGGAGGGCTGATGTGGGCCGGCCACCTCGTCGGGGTGATCCTGGGGTCGCTGACGGTGGCGCTCGGCGTGTACGGCCCCGAGTTGTTCTCGACCACGCACCGGGCCCGGGCCAACGGGATCATCGTGACCCTCGGCGTGGCGGGCAGCGCCACCGGCCTGATGGTCGTCGGCATGCTGGCCGACCACCTCGACAGTTACGGGCACGCCCTGGCGATAGTCGCCGTGGGGCCGCTGCTCGCCGCCGCCATGGTGCTGACCCTGTTCCCTGAGACGGCACGGGTGGAGCTGGAGACGCTCAACCCCGACGATGCGCCCGTCCCGTAGCCGATCTACCTCCGGACAGCAAGGGCTAGAGACCCGCCAGCCACGCCTCGACCGCGTCGCAGACCGCCCCTTCTGCGTTCCTCAGGTCATGGCCCTTCCCCGGCAACCAGACCGTGGTGACCGGCCCGGGGATGGCCGGCAGGTGCTCGGCGAACTCCTCGGGCGAGCCGAAGCGGTCACGGTCGCCCGACACGAACAGACACGGCACCTCCAGGCGCGGAAAGTGTCCGACTCTCAGGTTGTCCGGCCTGTCTGGCGGGTGCAACGGGTAGCAGACCAGCACCAGGCCGGCGGCGGGCAGGCCCTCGGCCACCGCCATCGAGCACATGCGCCCACCCATGCTGCGACCCCCCAGCACCAGCCGTTCGGCGGCGATCCCCCGTTCCGCGGCCATGGCGGCGACACCGGCTAATACCTCCTCGATGAGCCCCGGTGCCCGGTCCGGGAACCGCCTGCCTGCCTTCCGGTAGGCGAAGTCCATGCGCTCGACCGGCAGCGGCGCCAGTCTCTCCTCCAGTACCAGCAGGCCGGGGTGGTCGCGGTCGCTGCCCGCACCGGGTGTCAGGAACAGGCCGGATGCGGGCATCAGGCGATGCTAGGCGCGACCCGTCACCGGTCCGGAGGCACAGGTATCCTCGCCACATGGCCGAGGACCAGGACCACGACCACCTCGTGGCCACCATGACAGGTGGCATGGCACCCACCCCGGCATCGTTCACGGGCAGCGACCGCCTGCGCGCCGACGGACGCCCGAGGGGTGACTTCCGCGACGGGCTGCGACGCATCCCCGACGCCCGCAACGCAGCAACGGTGCTGACCACGGCGGCCCTGCCGGCACTCGTGGTGTGGGTGGCGATCTCGATAGCCCATCCCGTGGCCTGGATGGCGGCCGTGCCCGCCATGGCCCTTGCCCAGAACCGGCTGTTCATCCTCCACCACGAGGCCGCCCACAGGCTGCTGTTCTCGAGTCGCAGGGTGAACGACCTCGTAGGCATCACCCTCATCGGCTGGTTGACCTTCGGCACCGGCAGCCACGGCTACCGCCTCGGCCACATCAATCACCACCGCGACGAGTTCGGCCCCGACGAGCCCGACTTCCTGCTCTACTCCTTCTACCCCATCACCGGGGCGTCGATGCGCCGCAAGCTCCGGAGGGACGCCACCGGAGTGTCCGCCTTCCGAATCGTGCGTCCACGCTTTCGACGGCTGGGCGACGCACGCCACCGGCGACTCACCCTCAAGTTCCTCACCGGCCAGGTGCTCATCGCCGCCGCCTTCGCCGCAGCCGGCCACCCCTGGCTGTACCTGTTCCTGTGGGTCGTGCCGTGGGTGTTCGTGTACCAGGTGCTCAACCGGCTGCGCGCCATATCCGAGCACGGCGGCATGACCCGCTCCGACGACCGGCGGCGGACCAGCCGGCACGTCAGGCAGACGCTCCTGGCCCGAACGGTCATAACGCCCTGCAACGTCGGCTACCACCTGGCACACCACGTCGACATGACCCTGCCGTGGCGGGCCCTGCCGAGGCTCCACAGGGCGCTCGTCGAAGACGGCTACCTGACCGACGACCTGGTCTGGCCGTCGTACAGGGAACTCTGGCGGGCACAGCGGTCCCGACCCGCCTGAGCCCGCCGGACACCGCGGCTAGATCAACAGCCTGAGGGCCTCGGTCAACTCAGAGGCCCTGGCGCCCAGGTCGTCGCCGTCGGCGCCGCCATCGGCCAGCAGGTCGGCCAACTCGCCCGACCGTCCGCCCAGGTCGTTCCACAGCGCCGGGTCGATGCCGAACGGCGGGCGATGCCCACGCAACACCGGCGCCAGGTCCACCAGGCTCTCCACGCCGACGTTGTCGCGTGGATCACGCCGGAGCCGGTCGCAGGCCACGAACAGGTCGGTGAGCAGGCTGTTGGCGCCCAGTCCCTCGAGTTCGGGGCGGTCGTCGGCCGCAACCTGGAAGGCGTCGAGGGCCTGCTCGATCGTGTCCTCGTCGGCGGCCAGAACTACCAGGTCGCCCTGCTCGTCGAACTCGTGGGGCACGCCCAGGCGGCCCAGCAACTCGCTGAACGCCGTCTGCTCGTCGGCACCCCATCCGGTCACGTCGTAGGCCAACTTCTCCGCATCGGGATCGAGCGCCGGACCGCCGGTGGCCTCGGCCTCCTCGACGGCCAGGTCGACTGCAACCTCGTCTATCTCGCTTACCACGAGGGTGGCGCCCTGCCAGGCGTGGGCGATCCCCTGTGAGGTCAACAGCTGGTCCAGGATGCGGCGGCTCTCGCCGGCCCACTCGTGCAACTCGTACGCCAACTGGTCGTCAACCGTGAGGCCCACCTCGGCAGGTTCGACCGGCGCCTCGTCGACCAGCCCGACCCCGCACTCGACGCAGTCGGAGACCCCGTCGGCGTACTCGATTCCGCACTGAAAGCACCATCTCACGGGGTGCATCCTGCCACCTCCGGGACATCGGCGACACCACCCGCGGGACAGGCTCACCCTGCCGTGTGGCGGCCGCTAACGTCGACGCCCATGACGCACAGCCCGATCGCCCCCGACCGCAACCTGGCCCTGGAGCTGGTCAGGGTCACCGAGGCCGCGGCACTCGCCGCCTCCCGCTGGATGGGCCGCGGAGACAAGGACGGGGCAGACGGCGCCGCCGTGGACGCCATGCGGCACGTGCTCAACTCGGTCACCATGGACGGAATCGTGGTCATCGGCGAAGGCGAGAAGGACGAGGCGCCGATGCTCTTCAACGGTGAGGTCCTGGGCAACGGCCACCCGCCCCTCACCGACATTGCGGTCGACCCCATCGACGGCACCACCCTCACCTCCCTCGGCCGGGCCAACGCCATCGCCGTCATCGCCGTCAGCGAACGGGGAACCATGTACGACCCCGGGCCGTGCGTTTACATGGAGAAGATCGCCGTGGGTTCCGAGTGCGCCGAGGCCATCGACATAACGAAGTCGGTCACCCAGAACCTGAACATGATCGCCGAGGCCAAGGGAGAACCTGTGCGCGACCTCACCGCCGTGATCCTGGACCGCGACCGGCACTCCGAACTCATCGCCGAAGTCCGTGGGGCGGGCGCCCGCATCAGACTCATCCCCGACGGCGACGTCGCCGGCGCCATCTCCGCCGCATGGACCGACACCGGGGCCGACGTGCTGTTCGGCATCGGCGGTACCCCGGAGGGCGTCATAGCCGCAGCAGCGCTCAAGTGCATGGGCGGCGCCATCCAGGGCAGGCTCTGGGCACGCAACGAGGCCGAGCGCATGGCAGCGGTCGACCTGGGCTACGACCTCGACCTGGTCCTGACCACCGACGACCTCGTGTCCGGTGACAACTGCTTCTTCGCGGCCACGGGCATCACCGACGGAGACCTGCTGAAGGGTGTGCACTACACCCCGGGCGCCGCCCACACGGAGTCGCTGGTGATGCGGTCCAAGTCGGGCACCGTGCGCGTGGTCAAGGCCGACCACAAGCTGGACAAGTTGGAGGCCTACTCCTTCGGCTACTAGGCCCGGTTGCCTGGCCGTCCTCCGCTTTCGCTTGGCACTCCACCCGTTGGCCATCGCCGGGCGCCGCGGTCGACCACCCGCTCGTCGATACCCGACACTGGCCTGCCCCGACACGCGGTCCACTCCAGAATCGCTGACAACATCTACCTCACCAGCCATCGGTGCCTGACCCACTACTGACCAGCCTCTGTTCACGCCCGGATGCCCGGTACAACCGACGTCTGATGTGCGGAAGAGAGAGAACAGCAAGGGGACCTGACATACTTCCTCACTCCGGTGACGGGAAACCCAGGAATCCACGCAGGTTCGGTGTTCAAGATTGCCGAATACAAGGCACCTCTGGCCCGTCGTCTGCTGTCATCGGCAACGGCTCTGACTGTTGGTGCCCTCACGCTCGGTGCCGGAGGCACTCCGGTGGTAGGACGCCGATTCCATATCAGGTCTGTCGAGTCAGGAACAGTTCTGGGCGAGGTTGAGGACTCCATGATTATCGTGGCCGACCTGGGCGAACTGCTGCGCAGGGGACTCGTGGACCTGACGCCCAGGGAGTTCGTCGAAACCTGGATGCCGGAGGTGCCACCAGAGGACTGCTGAACGGAGCCAGGATCCGACCTGGTTCCACACGCCACTTCAGTCGAGACCGAAGCCGGGGCACCAGGTCGTTTTCATGACCATCCAGCCACGGCCATCACGCAACTCCTCCGGCTTGAGGAGCACGACCTCCCGATCGTCAACGGCGAGGGTGCCGCGAGGCCCGGAGTCGGTGTATGTCCGACCACCGTGCGCCTCCATGAACGGACCGAGCGCCTTCACCGCCGCCTCGGCACTGGTCGGCTCACCGACGGCATCGGCTGAGACCGAGAGGACCCAGGAGTAGCGCCCCTCCATCGGGCAGTCGAGGCGGCCGTCGATGTAGGTGAGATGGATCGGTTCCACCGGTGCATCGCCCGACCACGAGCCACCGGACAGGGAGGCCAGCGCCAGCAGGCCGAGAAGGCCACCGGCGAGAATCCACCTGATCACGGCTCGGACAGTAGCC
>Ga0310122_10003104_pt1 | contig 10552 bp, 11 predicted proteins | sample CB6_Bottom_1051__FD_203503 | JGI IMG/M metagenome (GOLD analysis project Ga0310122, IMG submission 203503) | Marine microbial communities from Western Arctic Ocean, Canada - CB6_Bottom_1051 | ecosystem: Environmental > Aquatic > Marine > Oceanic | place: Canada: Western Arctic Ocean | collected...
CCTGAACGATGTCCAGCCCGTTCGACCGTAGCGCCTCAAGCGCCGGAACCGCGAATTCCGGAGTCCCGGCGAATGCGATGCGTGTTGGCAAGCTCACCCCGAGCGGGATTCGCGCGGGCAACTCAAAGGACAGGGACCGATAATCGAACCGACTCGCTGTCCTCGCTCCCGCGTTTGGCCTTCTTAGCGGCTTTCTTCTTCAGCCGGTCGCGCTTGAGTGTCGAGAGGTAATCGACGAAAAGCTTACCGTCCAGGTGGTCGATCTCGTGTTGAATACAGATGGCGAGCAGGCCGTCGGCATCGAACTCCCGCAGCTCGCCATGCTCGTCTTGAGCTCTGACCCTGATACGTTCCGCGCGATCGACCGCCTCGAAGACACCAGGAACGGAGAGACAGCCTTCTTCGTAGTTAACGCTGCCCTCCTGGCTCAACAGCTTAGGATTGATCAGACAATGCGGTTCGTCGCGATTCTCCGAGATGTCCAGGACGAGAATTCGCTTGTGAATATCGACCTGCGTCGCCGCTAAACCGATACCGGGAGCGGTATACATCGTCTCGAGCATGTCCGCCAACAGAGTGCGGACATCGTCGTCGATCGCCGCTACCGGGGTCGCCCGAATCCGCAACCGGGGGTCCGGATATTCGAGAATTGCGAGACATGCCATTGTCGTTAGCCCAGTATTTCGTGTATAACGCAACGAAGTTTACTTAACCCTCTGACTTTACAGGAATAGCAGTGGTTCCTCAGCTCCTGGTTTCGTGGGTCAGGTACCCGATTTCGGGGCCGAGGATTATACCAGTAACGACCTGAGGATCACTGTTAGAGCCAATTTACTGGCCTCAAGGAGTTTGGAGCCATGATTTACGCGCCATTTCCGCCCAAACGCCGCGTCCATGTCGGTCTGTTCGCCACTGCCTTTATCGGGCTTTTCTGATTGCCTGTGGCCTGAACCCGCCGCAGGCGCAGTCTGAAACAGTTCAGGTCAACCCCAGGCATCCCGAGCAATACGTCGTCCAGCCCGACGATACGCTGTAGGATATCGCCGCGCTCTTCTTACAGGACGCGTGGTATTGGCCCGAGATCTGGCAGATCAACCCGCAGGTAGCCAACCCGCACTTGATTTATCCGGGCGATATTCTCTCGCTCGCCTACGACACGAGTGGCCAGCCGTTTATCCAGCTCGAACGCGGCGTGGTCGAACGGCTGTCGCCGCGCGTGCGAGTGGAACAGCTCGAGGACACCATTTAGCTTAGCGTCGAGGACGCCCGCCCGGCCAATTACCTTCCACGAGCGCCGGGCTCACTGGTCGAGGGCAGGATCATTTCCGTTATCGACGGTTTATCGCTCGTGGGACAGTTTCAGGTGGTCGTCCTGAATCGAGGCGCTATTCACGGCCTGGAACCCGGTCACGTGTTGTCTGCGTTCACGACCGGAGAACTGATAGATGACGACGCGACCAGAAGAGGCAATCGCGTGAAGAAAGTCCGTTTGCCTGACGAGCTGGCAGGCACGATGATGGTCTTCCGAATCTTCGATCGCATGAGCTATGCCCTGGTCATGGAGGCGACGAGCGAAATCCGCGTGCTGGATACCGTTCGCAACCCGTAAACCGCAAATTCTCGCCCACCTGGGGTTGAAGCCCCGGGGGTCCCGCGTCAGCATTGGTGACTATGTATCTTGACGCATGGCTCACCTTTCTTCAGGCGACCTACCCGGGTGCGCCTGGCGCGCTGCCGCTCTTCCGCTCACGGGGAAGCGCCGCGGACATCGTCCGCCTCTCGCGTCGAGATCTTCTTGCCGCCGGCCTGGACGCAAAGTCCGCCGACCGGCTGCGGTCTCCAGACGGGGCGTTACTAACCGCCTGGCAGCGTTGGCTGGAGCGTCCCGGCCATGCGCTTATTACGCTGGACAGTCCCGCTTATCCTCCCTTGCTACAGGAATTACCGGACCCACCTCTCGCTCTATGGTCGGCAGGCGCGCGGCCCGATCTCTTGCGCGCACCACAACTCGCAATGGTCGGCAGCCGCAATCCCACCCACATCGGTCGCGACACGGCAGAGGCGTTCGCCCGTTACTTGAGTGACCGCGGGCTGACGATCACGAGCGGTCTAGCGACAGGAATCGACGGCGCCTGCCACCGCGGCGGCCTTGCCGGAGTTGCGGGAACCGTCGCTGTCCTAGGCTCGGGACTCGATGTGATTTTCCCAAAGACCAATCTCGCGCTTGCGCGCCGCATCATCGACGACGGCTTGCTGATCTCGGAATACCCGCCGTTGACACCGGCACGGCCTGTGCATTTCCCACAACGGAATCGGATTATCGCCGGACTCAGCGTAGGCACGTTGGTCGTCGAGGCTGCCCGCCGCAGCGGGAGTCTGATCACGGCGCGTCTCGCCGCGGAGTACGGACGGGAAGTTTTCGCCATGCCCGGCTCTATCCACAGCCCTCTCGCCAGGGGTTGTCACCGACTGATTAAAGATGGCGCCAAGCTCGTGGAGGACGCGACGGATGTGCTCGTCGAGCTGGCTTCCTTGCTGCAGATCGCGGTACCAGACGAACCTGCTGACGAGATTTCTCAGACCGACTCCAGCTCTTTGACAGAACAAGCCGGCTACCCGCAGCTACTGCAAGCCCTGGGCTTTGAGCCCTCTAGCGTTGGGGACATAAGCGAGCGCACTGGATTGACGACAGCGGAGCTTTCCTCCATGCTCCTGCTACTGGAATTGGAGGGACTAGTCGAGGCACAGCCTGGCGGCCTCTATTCTCGCCTACCGAAGAGAACTGCATGAAGGAAACCGTGCTCGACGTGCTCATGTACCTATTTGAGTCTTTCGTAGATAGCGAAGACGAGCCTGAGCCCGATAGAAACGAACTCCGCGAGGAGCTCGAGCGTGCGGGATTCAGGGACCGTGAGATCGATCGTGCTCTCGATTGGCTCGACGGCTTGAATGCGTCCGATGTGAACTCCGATGCGCCCGGACCTCGTTCAACAACGGTAAGAATCTTCGACCGTTTCGAGCAAGAACGGTTGGACTCGTCTTGCAGAGGATATCTACTGCATCTAGAACAGGTCGGCATTCTCACGGCTACGCATCGGGAACGGGTTATTGATCGACTACTGGCACTGGACGCCACGGATATCGATATAGAACAGGTCAAATGGGTCGTAATGATGCTTCTATTCAGTCAGCCCGGGCAGGAACAAGCCTACGCACGAATGGCGGACCTCGTGTTCGCGGACGATCCTGGTTGGCTCCACTGACCACGATCCGCTAGATCGCATGTGCTTAGGCGTGTGTTCCTAGCGGTTGCCTTACTATGAGCAAGAATCTCGTCATCGTCGAATCTCCCGCCAAGGCGAGAACCATCGAAAAATATCTCGGCAAGGACTTTCAAGTTCTTGCTTCGTACGGGCACGTGCGCGATCTCGTGCCGAAGGAAGGAGCGGTCGACCCGGATGATGACTTCTCGATGAAGTATCAGCTTATCGAGAAGAATGAAAAGCACATCGAGAAAATTGCGCAGGCCGTAAAAAAAGCATCTGTTCTGTACCTCGCGACTGATCCGGACCGCGAAGGCGAGGCGATCTCGTGGCATGTATACGAAGTACTCAAAGAGCGGAATCTGCTGGACGGCAAGAAAGTAAGCCGCGTCGTCTTCCACGAAATCACTAAGCGCGCCATTCAGGAGGCGATAGACGATCCGCGGGAACTGTCTGAAGATCTTATTAACGCCCAGCAGGCGCGCCGCGCGCTCGACTTTCTTGTCGGTTTCAATCTCTCGCCGTTACTGTGGAAGAAGGTACGGCGCGGCCTCTCGGCAGGCCGAGTACAAAGTCCGGCGCTCCGATTGATCGCAGAACGCGAGGACGAGATATCCGCGTTCAAGCCGAGAGAGTATTGGACAATTGGCGCGGTAGCGGTGCATAAGAAGGAGGAGGTGACCGCTCGGCTCGCGTTGTTCGAAGGCGAGAAAGTCGAGCAATTTACGTTCACTGACGAGAAAACCGTACGCGCAGTCGAAGAAGCGATCAACGAGGCCGCGAACGTCGGAGAGTCGGCATCGAAAGACGATCGGGACCTCAGCACGCCCGGGAACGGAATACTGACCGTCGCCAATGTCGAGAAAAAGCAGCGGCGACGAAACCCGGCAGCGCCATTTACGACCTCTACGCTCCAGCAGGAAGCGTCACGTAAATTTGGCTTCAGCGCACAGAAGACTATGATGGTGGCGCAGCGCCTTTACGAGGGTATCGATGTCGGTGAGGGCTCAGTCGGCCTGATCACCTACATGCGTACCGACTCGGTAACTGTCGCCAATGAAGCGCTGGACGAACTCAGAGACCTGATCAAGGATCGTTACGGCGAAGAAAACCTGCCGGACGAGCCGCGTCGCTATACGACGAAAGCTAAGAACGCTCAGGAAGCGCATGAGGCCGTTCGGCCCACGTCGGGCAGGCGGATACCCGAGGACGTTAAGCCGCATCTCGAGAACGATCAGTTCCGGCTCTACGAACTCGTCTGGAAACGTACGGTAGCCAGCCAGATGAGCCCGGCTTTGTTCGACACGGTAGGTCTGGACCTTGTCTCGGGGCGAGCGGCCGACGGAAACATTCGTTTGAGAGCGACCGGTTCGGTGCTCGTGAAGCCGGGCTTTATGACGGTGTATCAGGAAGGACAGGACGACAGCACACAAACCGATCAGGACCGCGTTTTACCACCGGTCAAGGCAGGCGATGAACTCGAACTGCGGGAGATCGTCAGCGAACAACATTTTACCGAACCGCCGCCACGTTATTCTGAAGCAACTCTCGTCAAAGCCCTGGAGGAATACGGCATCGGCCGACCTTCGACCTACGCGTCGATAATCTCGACACTCCGTAACCGCGAATACGTTGAGATGGAGAATCGGCGTTTCATACCGACGGATGTCGGCAAGGTCGTCATTCGTTTCCTGACCGAACACTTCGCACAATATGTCGACTACGAGTTCACAGCCCAGTTGGAGAATTCGCTGGATGCAATCTCTCGTGGCGAGAGCGAGTGGCTGCCGCTGTTACGAGATTTCTGGGGCCCGTTTCACCAACTGATCGAACAGACCGAGAGTTCTGTCACTCGCGAACAGGCTTCGCAAGCACGCGTGCTCGGTTCGGACCCGAAGAGCGGGCGACCGCTAAGCGTCCGTATGGGCAGGTACGGCACCTTCGTTCAGATCGGCACCAGAGATGACGAGGAAAAGCCGCTGTTCGCCGGTTTGAAACCCGGCCAGAAAATGGACGATATTACGTTGGAGGACGCTCTGGATCTCTTCAAACTGCCGCGAGCTCTGGGCGAGACTCTCAGTGGCGAACCGGTCTCGGCAAGCATCGGTCGTTTCGGCCCGTATGTCCGCTACGGCGATAAATATGTATCGATTCGCGGCGACGATCCCTACACGATCGACCTCGAAAGAGCGTTGGAGCTCATCGAGGAGAAGAAAATCGCGGATGCCAACCGCATCATTCAGGATTTCCCGGATGCCAGCATACAAGTGCTGAATGGGCGCTATGGCCCTTACGTCACGGATGGCAAAAAGAACGCGAGAATACCCAAGGATGGCGAGCCGAAGCATCTCACACTCGAGGAGTGTCAGGCCATGATTGAAGCCGCGCCCGAACGGCGTGGACGGCGCGGCGCGAAAAAGAAGCCGACAAAGAAGGCGGCGGCGAAGAAAACGGCGGCAAAGAAAAAGACCACGAAGAAGAAAAAGAAAACGACTAAGAAGCGCGCCAAAAAGAAGGCGGCGAAAACCCAGCACGCCTCGGCCGAACCGGCCGTTGTTGCCGACGCCGCCGCTGACGATGGCAAACCAGCCGAGAGTCTAGACTGACACCCATATCGCCGCGGCACACTCGCCATGGGTCAGACAAACAACAATACATTTCAACCGCAATTCGAGCGGGCGGTTCGAGCGCTCGCGGCTGGCGGTTTGATCGCCTACCCGACCGAAGGCGTTTATGGTCTCGGCTGCTTGCCGGGCGAGCGGCATGCCGTGGAGCGATTGTTATACATTAAGCAACGCTCCTGGCGAAAGGGCCTCATCCTGATCGCGGCTGATGTCGCACAACTCGCGCCGCTAATCGTTCTCCCGAAAAATGGCTTGCGAGACGAGATTCTTGCCAGCTGGCCGGGGCCAGTCACATGGGTCTTGAAGACTCAACACGGCGTACCGGCATGGCTTGGTGGTGGACGAGGCACACTCGCCGTGCGGGTAACCGCGCATCCGCTCGCCGGGCGTCTCTGTGCCGAGTTGGAGAGCCCATTGGTCTCTACGAGCGCCAATCGTGGCGGACGCCCGCCGCTGACGCGTGTACTCCAGGTTCGCCGTGAGTTTGGCACCGATCTTGACGATCTCCTCGTCGGCCCGCTTGGCACGCTGAATGGACCGACCACGGTTCGCGACGGGTTGACCGGCAACACCCTGCGCTGACCCGGCAGTACGGCCCCGTCGAGATAGATCTTGCGTTCGCGGCCCATCTCCAGTTCGATTTTTATACTTAATAGTGTCTGCGCCGTACGGCCATCGCGGCCCGGGTTACCGACGACGAGCAGGCGATCGCCCTGGACGAAATTCTCGGGCGTCAGGCCGCGCAACGCCATCCCGGTCGCGTTCGGAAACTCAACATGCCAGGTCCGCGTCTCGCCGTTGTCTTGCTCAACGGCGAGAAATAGAAAGGGATGGGGATTTCGCCATACCCAGTCTTCGACGGTGCCGTCCAGCGTAATGACCTCTTCCATTACATAGCTGACCGGAAAGGACTGGTGCGCGCTCAATGAGGCTGACGCGCCCAGCAGCACCATGACGACTATCGTTGTTCGGTTCATGTTCCCCCTGGGATAGGCTGTGGCTCTCTGCGGTTACTATGCCTCGCGCGTAAATTCGACCCAATTCCTCACAACTTAAGCGATCTAGCGCTATGGCATCGAACGTCTGACGCCGAGATAAAAGCGGCCGATCGACCACTCACCGCCATGTGATTTAGGTAGAATCCAGTCCCGCCTAATAAAACCATGTTCAGATGGGGGATGACTGATGAATAAGAGTTCGCTGATAGCGTTGGTATCTCTTGTAGGTATCGTTGTCGGATTCCTTTTAGCGACTGCACGAGCCCCTGGAGTCGCTCCAGCCGTCGTCGTCAACGCCGGCTTTGCGGCAGTTCCGGGAGCCGTTGGCGGGCAAGACCAGACTGGCCCCTACGAAGTGGTACCGGACTGGCCGAAACCGCTCGCACAGTTACCTGGCCATGAGAATTGGACCTGGGGCGCCGTGCAAGGCATTTTCGCCGAGAGCCCGGATCGCGTGTTTATCCTCTTGCGCGGCGAGCTGCCGGTGCTGGAGCGCCCAGAGGAAATTCCGTATTCGGACATCGGTCCAAGCCTGTCTTTCCCGGTATCTGCGACGCCGTTCAGAAATGCGTCAGTCGGCCCGGTGACGAGCCCGGGTAACTCCGGGTCGGATGGCTGGAACGGCTGGCAAGGAACGTTGGGGGTCGATGCCCGCTGGGAGCACTGCCTGATCGTGGTCGACTCGGCCGGAAATATAATTGAGGAGTGGACGCAGTGGGATTCCATCTTCAGACGACCACACTCGGTCGCCATTAATCCTTATGACCCCGACAAACATGTATGGGTTGTGGACGATCGGCAGCATGCCGTTTACAAGTTCACGAATGACGGGCAACGCCTCGTTCAGACCCTCGGCATACCTGGCGAGCCGGGTACCGACGACACTCATTTCAACAGACCGACTTTTCTGGCCTGGCTACCCGACAGCACGCTGTTCGTAGCGGATGGCTATGCGAATAGCCGAGTCGTAAAATTTGATCAGAACGGTGAATTTCTACTGGCCTGGGGCAAGGAAGGCAGACCGCCCAACGATACGCGGCCTGGATATTTTAATGCTGTCCACGGCGTCGTTGTGGATCCGGATACGCGAAGAGTCTATGTGACCGACCGAACCAATCGTCGAATCCAGGTCTTTGACGAAAATGGCGAGTTTCTACATCAGTTCAGCACGGGTGGTCCATCGACGCCCCAGTTTCTCTACTTCGCCGCTGACAAAAATCTCTGGGTTGCAGACAACGCGACCAGCAAGATCGTAAAGTTCGATATGGAAGGACACTACTTGTATTCCTGGGGTAGCCAGGGTCAATGGCCTGGAGCCATGTGGAATGTGCATGGTATCAGCGTCGATCAAGAGGGCAATCTCTATCTTGCCGAGGTGAACAACGGTAGACCGCAGAAGTTCAGACCCAGAGAAGGAGCGAATCCGGATTTCATTACCGGATTGCCGCTCAGAGCAGCTTGGGAATAATTCACGAAGACAGATAAGCAGGAAGGAACACCATGCCCAGATTTGTTATAGAGCGGGACATTCCGGAAATCGGTTCAGCCGACCGCGAGGCGCTTCGCGAAGCGGCGGCGAATTCCAACGGCGTGCTTGCCGCGATGAATAATGAGGAGCAAAAAAATATTCAATGGGAGCATTCCTATGTAGTCGCCGATAAGACATTCTGTATCTACATTACTGATAGCGAAGAACTGATCCATGAGCACGCTGAGCGGAGCGGTTTTCCTGCGACAAAAGTCACGGAAGTGCGGAAGATGATCGATCCGTCGACAGCAAAAAGTTAACAGGCTGCTAGATGGAAATATGGGTAGACGCCGATGCATGTCCCGTAGTCATCAAGGAGATTCTGTTTAGAGCGGCAAAGCGCACCGGCATTCAGTTAACCCTCGTAGCTAACCAACCGGTGCATATTCCTAAGTCCCCATCCATCAGAATGATTCAGGTTCCGTCCGGTCTTGATGTCGCCGACAACGAAATAGTTAGAAGATGCGGCGCTGGCGACCTCGTCGTAACAAGCGATATACCCCTAGCCGCGGAAGTAATCGACAAGGAAGCCTACGCGCTAAGCCCTCGTGGCGAACTGTATTCGGCGGACGACATACGTGCTCGTCTGAATATGAGAGATTTTCTGGATACTTTGCGAGCCAGCGGCATCGATACGGGCGGACCGCCAGCGCTGAGCCACAGCGACAGGCAGCTCTTTGCGAGTCATCTGGACACGTTACTGTCGAAGTGCTTCTGAGTACCCTTAACGCCGGCGGCGTTTTTTCTGGCAGGCCTCGTAGCGGAAACAGCTGACGAGATGATCGTTCACTAACCCCGTAGCCTGCATCAGCGCATAGACAATCGTGGAACCAACAAACTTGAAGCCTCGAGACTTGAGATCTTTACTCAAGTCGTCCGATTCGCGACTCGTCGCCGGCACCTGATTCTGCCTGCGCCAACGATTAACGACCGGTTTACCAGCGACGAACTGCCAGACATAATCGTCGAAGCTTCCAAATTCGTCCTGGACCGCGAGAAACGCGCGCGCGTTCGTAATCGCCGCCGCTACCTTTAACTTGTTTCTAACAATACTTGCGTCGTTCAACAGTCTCGCAACGGAGCGCCGATTGAACCGGGCCACCCGCTCAGGATCGAACTCCGCGAAGGCTTTCAGGTAGCCTTCCCGCTTTCTCAGTATGGTTGACCAGCTGAGGCCCGCCTGGGCCCCCTCCAGCAGGAGAAACTCGAAGTGGACGCGCTCGTCGTGGACCGGCACTCCCCATTCGCTATCGTGATAGCGTTGGTAGTCGTCACCGACATTCTCGCCCCAGGGGCAGCGTTTAACAGTCATCAGGCGCTCAAGACTGCGCGAGATCGAGGCGGTATCCAGCTACGACACTGAGTCCCGGACACACCTGCTCAATGAGCTTTTTGCGCGCCCGATGCAATCGAGTCAATACCGCTCCTTGTTTAATATCCATCGCCGCAGCGATCTCGTCCGTACTTAGCCCGAACATGACCTGCGACAGTAACGGCTCTCTGTAGCCGTCGTCGAGTTACAATATCGCCTGTCGCATATCGTCAACATCCGTATCGTCGCCAGTGGCTATCAATGCAGCCTCGGCCGCGCTGAGTTCGTCGATGTCCTGGGTTTCCAAGTGCTTGCGTTCGTAAACGCGCGCCTGCTCCCGCCGGGCGATCGTCAATAGCCACGCCTTCACAGAGCCCTCGTCCTGCAAATTTTCCAGCGAGCGGAAGGCTCTGAGCATGGCCTCCTGGTCGATATCCTCCGCCAGGTCGGGATCCCTGCTCAGCCAGAATGCATACTGGTATAAATCGTCCCGCCACGGAGCTACCAGGCGCTCGAATCTGAGCCTGCGTGCATCGCCAACGCCAGAATTGGGCATATCAGGTGACCGGGGTCGAGAGGATTTTATTACGGGGTTGTTTAGCTTGGAAAGGTACAGCAAACAAGGGAAAATCCAAGTACTTGCACGCATTGCGGTGATTTCATGGCGAATAACGGCCCCAAGGCTGATCGGTATGCAGTGGTTGGACACCCCGTCCAGCACAGCCGTTCCCCGCTGATTCACCAGCTCTTCGCGCGTCAGACGGGCGAGAACATCACGTATGAGCTCCTCGACGCCGCTCCCGACGACTTTGAGGTCGCCGTCCGTG
>Ga0310122_10003105_pt1 | contig 10550 bp, 12 predicted proteins | sample CB6_Bottom_1051__FD_203503 | JGI IMG/M metagenome (GOLD analysis project Ga0310122, IMG submission 203503) | Marine microbial communities from Western Arctic Ocean, Canada - CB6_Bottom_1051 | ecosystem: Environmental > Aquatic > Marine > Oceanic | place: Canada: Western Arctic Ocean | collected...
TACGCATGTAGGTCGACATCATCTGGCGCAACCGTCAATGCTTGCTCAAACAGCTCAATAGCGCGCTCTGCATTCTTGTTGTAGATCTGAGCGTTCGCTGCCGAGATCAACAAATCAGTACGGTAAGGTTCTAACTGGTAAGCTTCTAACAATCGGTTGGTCACAATTTCCATGTTGCTTGGCATTTTAGCCGTGAAGCCCGCGTGAGAAATTCTTGCCGGAGACTTAAATGCCTGCAACGCATCAAGAAGTAGTTGGTCGACAACTTGTCGCTTAGTCACCAACTGCGCGTAATCTGCAGAAGCCTGTACAGCGCCATCGTTAGCAGCAAAAGAGTAAGGTGTTGCGCCAAAAGCGAGCATGCCACCAAGAGCGAGGGCGATAATGTTCTTTTTCATGGAAAGATCCTGTGTCGTTAAGTGTTTCACATCAGATTTGCTCACCAATGTAAGCCGCCAAGATTAAAAAACCGTGAACCAAACCTTACTCTCCAAGGTTTATATTCATTTGTTGCATAAGATGTGGCTGCAGATCACGATTTTATGCGCCAGAGTAAGCTCAAATATCCAGATAGCTTCGAGTTATGAGGAACTCCCTTGATTACTTTGGAATATTTAACTTCGCCCCCCACATGCCTATTCCATCTAAATCCGTAAGCTTCGAAGCTCAGCCTCGAATCTAAACGTGCGTTTATGTTCATTATTTCAGCAACTTAAAACGCGATCCCCCTACCAGTCGACGATAATTCACGTTTACACAGCCAAGTTCAAAAGGCACAGGGTTTGGTATCAAATCAGTCAATTCACAGAAAATTCAAAAATCAATTATTGAACGAGCGTTCAGGTGATGCTTTAATGAGTGACCAATACAAGGAGTAACCCCATGCTTAAGTTCTATTTTCACCAAACACCAAACCCAATGAAGATCGCTCTGTTTTTGGAAGAGACAGGTCTAAATTTTGAACTTGTTCCTGTCGATACCTTAAAGGGTGAGCAGCATTCACCGGAATATCGTTTAATCAATCCAAATGGCAAAACGCCTGCGATTGAAGACGAAGGACAACGTGTATTCGACTCTAACGCTATCCTGCTCTACCTATCTGAGAAAACAGGCAAGCTAGCTGGTCAGCCAGAAGACAGAGCTGAACTATTATCTTGGATGATGTTTATCGCCAGCGGACTTGGTCCATACTCTGGCCAATCGGTACACTTCCGTCATGCTGCACCAGCAGGCTTAGATTACGCGGTAAATCGTTATCTACGCGAAGCACAACGTCACTACGAAGTGTTAGAAAAGCACATGGAAGGTCGTGAGTTCTTCGTCGGAAATAAGTACACCATCGTCGATGTCGCGGCATGGGGTTGGATTGATAAAGCACCTTTCGTGCTTGGTGAAGAAGGCCTAGAACCTTACCCGAATTTGAAGCGCTGGTTCGATGCAATCAACGCCCGCCCTGCCGCACTACGTGCCCGCGAAATCGGCAAAGACGTCGAGTTTAAAACCGAACGTGATGAAGAGGCGCTTAGAGCGTTATTCCCGTCTAACTTCGCTGAATAGCAATAACAGTAACAATAACTCTATTACCGACACTCACCAGTCAAGCGTTCAGAAAATGAATACGAAGCTCAGTTCCATGCTGAGCCGTATTGTCAAAACAGAGCTTGATTGGTGAGCTAAGATCGTTCTTCAATCAAGTTCGCCGGTTATCAAGTTTGCCTGTTATAAAGCAATTCTTATCTATTTCCTTTAAAGCCTTTAGAAGCCGTACCGACTCTCGATTTCAAGCGTGTAGAAACAGACGTTGCGCGAATACGACCAACTACTGTCCAGAAAATTATGAATTGAGTAATGAGTAAGGTCAGCATCTTAAAAGAACCTCATTTCTAACGGCTTTGACTGCTTGGTTTTTCGCCTTTTATGGATATAAATAAACACTAACTTTATAACTATGATTGTCATGACTAACTCGATGATGAACAAAGGAGCGCTTATTCTACAAATTGAATGACATCAGACATCACAGAAGGCTTACATATCAGTTATAAAAATATAAACAAAAAATAAAATACTACTTATCAATAACTTGTTACTAAAATCCATATCGACAAGGTTTATTGAAATCAAAAATGGCTTCTATTCATTTCTCGTATTATAAAACGATAATCGTTTGATGATGCGCACATTCAAGCAACTATGCACAATAACGGCTCATCACAATTGAGGTCGTTATGCCGAACTTTCTAGTCCACACTTTTAATATACTAAAGCAATATGATTTGCTGCTTGCCCTTGTATTTATTCTTGCCTATTGGCTTCTCAAGCGCTTTATTTCGACGACCGTTATCAACCTTGCACAGGTAAAGTCTGTCGCGACGACACGCACAATGTTCATCATTCGCTGCTTCAACATTTTCTCGTTCATACTGCTGTTTGCGACCTATATCATCGTCAGTGGGATTGGCTATGGGAACTTCACCATTTTCATCTCATCCTTGGTGACCGTTTTTGGCGTCGCTTTCATAGCCCAATGGTCAATTCTAAGCAATATCACCGCGAGCTTTCTGATCTTCTTCGTATTCCCTTACCGAATTGGCGATTCAATAATTGTTGCAGATGGTGATGATATCGAAGGAAAGATCCTAGAGATTAAGATGTTTCATACTCTAATCAAACACCCAAGCGGCAACTTAATTGCTTACCCAAATTCTCTGCTGTTGCAGAAAAGCGTAACTAAGGTATTAAAGAAGAACTCTCCACGTACAGAAAGGCCCCGGTAACCGAGGCCTTATCATGTAATAGAGAAGCGAAACGCATTAGTTAGCTTTTGATTGCTGTATCTAGTGCGATTGCTATTTCCAGTGCGGCTGCTAATTCTAGTGCTACCGCTTTTATCTGCTTTTAACTTTCACTATTTACCGTCAACATCGAGTTTGACGCCCTGAAGTTGTTCAATCAGTTTGTCTAAATTACTGTCAAAGAACAACGGACCGGCTAGCGTCAATGCAATCGGTGAAGAGGTATTTTGTGTCGCTTGCAGATACAACTCTTTGGCACCCGTGATATGGCCACGCGCCTCTTCTGCTTTAGCCATTAACAGATAAGTCAGAGGGGTATGTTGATTGTAAGGAATCGACAACAAAATCTGTAACGCCTTATCAGGATCACTTTGAGACAGCGCTAATATTGCGTTCGCTTCACAAACACGAGGATTGTTTCCTCGCTTAAGAATGGCAGACAAAGATGAGGAATATTGCTCGTTCAACGCCTTAATTCTAGGTTGAATATTTTCCTCATCTTTAGAGAAAACCGCCAGCACTTCACTTATGTAACTCACTGAAATAGCATAAGCGTTATCTGGAGCCAGCGCTCTGGCCTCTCGAAAATGCTTAAGCGCCATATCAAAATCCACGGTGCTATAAGAAACCCCAGTCGCAGACATCAACGCCTTAACCGACTCTTTATCCTGTGGGAACACAGAAATATTGCGCTGTAACTCTTCTTCAGGTACATCGATATACATAGCACGCAATAGATCGTCGATCATCGCTGGAAACGTCTCATGGAAACGAGCAAAGTTGGTGGAATAACGACGATTTAAATGCACGCCTCCCGACGCTCGGTTGACATACTTCACCAATAGCCGTGTTTTCTTCCCGTCACTGCTTTTCGCCGTAGAGATATTAAACTCAATCGCGGCCAACTTCTTATGCTCATCAGACTTAACCACTCTGATATTGCTATAAAAACCAATATGTTCAATCAGCTTAATTACGATCCCATAGAGCTCTGGCTGCGCCTTAACCTCTTCCGTTACATTCAATACAACATAACGAAATTCATAATGACTTAATGAGTGAGTCGAACTTGCTTGCGAAGGGCTTTGTTTGTTCTGAGAAAACCACATATATGATGATTGTAAAACAATGACAACCGCCAAAAGCGCCAGTATGTAATGCAGCTTTCTACTTCTTGGAGAATTTTCTGATGGCTTTACATATCTCTCTTCCCGACCTTCTCTTTCGACAAACTCTTGGGTTTCAAGCGTTGCTTGGCGTTCATTAACATCAAGCTGCTCAGTTTTTTGGAGAGCAGGTTTTTGGGAAGCTGGTTTTAGGAAATCAGGTTTTTGGAGCTCTACTTTCTCAACTTTCACTTCACCATCAAATCGGTAGCCACGCTTTGGAACGGTAACAATATAACTACTTGTCCTTTTACTGTGTGTTTTCAGAACTTTTCGTAGTTCAAATACCGCCTGAGTGACAACTTGATCAGTTAATACACTGCCATTCCAAACCTCCTCAATTAACTCATCACGCGTATGAGTCAAACCCGGGTTCAAACATAAGAACTCAAGCAATTTAGTGAGGCGGTTATCAATCGTAATACACGAATCAGCAAACTGAATCTGCCCTTCGTTAGGCATAAACTGCCACTCATCTACGATAAAACTGATGTTTTTCTCAAGCATTCACGTTCACTCACTCTTTATGGCTCTTCTTATCGTCTAAACATAGCTGCAATCCAATGATTTTGCTGATAATTTCGACCTGTTGTGTGTGATTTTTCACAATTTTCGTTTCAGCCGACATCATTCAGAGGCATTTCCATAAAATTCACGGCGGTTATCGTGAAAACCCAGAACAAGAAAAAATTAATACGAGTTGCCTTAAAATTTTCTCAATTAAAATGGAGCCTAACCAGCTGTAATAATTAACTTTATATTTTCTTGATATTGAAGTTATGAAATTTTATGAACTGGTGAGCTTTACGTTATGTCAGCGAATTACAAAATCTGCATGATAGCTCCACACCGCAAGTGAGGGGCGACATGCAAACGAGAGAAAGGCATAACGTTCCCTGTAGTCACTTGCAATAAGGACATAAGAATTGATGTAGACACATCACCCGCTGAAGGATTAGGGAACATTAGTTAACCTTTATATTAAGAGCTTTAAACCATGAAACTGAACAAATTTATTCTTCCTATCGCTGCTATCTTCTTCGTAACTCAAGCAAGCGCTGACCCATATATTGGTGCTAGCTACCTATATTCTGAGTACCAAGCTGAAAGCGAAAATACAGATTTCAGTGATGAGAATAGCGGCTACAGCCTTTACTTAGGCTACCAGATTAATGACCTACTATCGGTTGAAACTGGATACGCGGATTTTGTCGATACACACAAAGACTTCGAACACATTTATTCAGATGCATGGTTAGCAAGTACAAAACTAACACTACCTATTACGATTTTTGACGTATACGGTCGTCTAGGCATCGGTCACTTCCAAAGTAACCTAGGTGATACAGACGACATTTACTACGGTGTGGGTACGGGTGTTACTCTAGGTCCTGTTCGTGTTGCACTGGAATACACAATGTACGAAGCAAAAATCGTAGACAACAGCTACGCACTAAGCGCTGAATTCCGCTTCTAATAGGGTAATCATCAAGGCTCCCTAGCCTTCCCTACACAATGAACACCATCAAGCCTCTGACATACCATCAGAGGCTTTTTGCGTTGAATTTAAAACTGAACGTGATGAAGAAGCGAAACGAGCACTGTTTCCTTCGAATGATGAGACGTAGAAGAGACTTGAGGTTTAACTGTCCGAAATTACAGGGCACCTCAAACACATTTCTGGACAGAACCTTCTTAGAGTAATCACTTAAATTAGTAAAATGCAGATAACTTTTAGTATGGAAAAAGTTGCTTCGTGAGGTGTCCTGTTTGACTGATGCGGACCAAAAACTAGTTTGTCAATGCTCTCGACACTTTAGCGATGAGACTACCTATCTCTTCATCTGACTTATTCTCGGATAGTCTTCGAGCCATTTCCAAAAACTCATCCATTTCTGAGTGGGCTATGTTAGGTCCTCCGATATCGTCAATGTCTTTATTTAAACCACATACAAATATTGTATAGGAACCTTTGCGCGCTTTATTGTCATCAAGCCCGGTAAAGTGGCCTTTTCGGGTTTTATAAATATACTTTGAATATTCATCAAAGTGTGGATGTACGATCATGAATTGCTTACTACTGCGAGGGTACCCTAACAACTTTGCTTTTGGTCTGGTAACAGGGTGAGCGCCTTTGCTTTCATTACAATCGCAGCATATCAGACATAAATTCTTAGCTGTGAAAATAAATTTTGGATGAGTCGATTTTGGAATAAGATGCTCTACTTGACAATTCATCGCTGATTTTTTACTCAATGGGTTCTTACAAAAATAACAAACCTTATCTTGTAAAGGCCGATAATGTGTCCGTACAAATCTTCTTAGCGGCAATAAGTCACCATCCCCCCAGTTATCATGGGTGAAATGTGGGTCATTCATTTTAATTCGTATGAGCTTTTTGAGTTCAGCGCTAAATACTACTGGGCTTTCGATATCAGCCATAAAGTTCACTCAATTCAATACAAGAATCAATTAGGTCTAAGAGCTTAGAGTCGTTTATTTTGTTCCTTATTCCAAGAAGGTATTTGAAATCTAAGAGCAAATCTCCTTCTGGTAAGGTTTTCTTTTTAGAAAGATGAAAAAACACTTCTAATGTAATTCTAATGAGGTATTCGTTATTAGGATTATTGACATTGAAGGTGTGAGTCATTTGGTAATCAAGTGACTTGTTTTTTATAGCGCTACCAATGACAGTTCTGATTTCTCTTGATTCTAAATTTACAAGGTAGGAGTTATGTTCAGGTAAAGTAGAAACGATGTTTGGTGAGTGGGTTGAGAGAATAAAATGACATCCACTGTAGTTCGAAAAAATATCACATAATAATGGCAAAAAATCTTCTTGCCACTTCGGATGTAAGCTTAATTCTGGTTCGTCAATGAGAATCAAAGAGTCATTTTCAATTACGCCAGCGATAGACAAAATATTGAAAAGGATACAGAGCTCACCAGAACTTGCATCGGTTAGTAAAAAGCTAGTATCTGTTGCTGTTTTTGTAAATGAAATGTTCACCAAATCGATAATGTCATAGTTAGCTAACAAGATTAAATCATCAAGAAGATCATCCTGCGATGAGTCATTCAAGTTCATTGTTAAATCAAGGTTCGAGGAGTTATCAAAAAATGGACCAATATTAATTTTGTAATAATCTCGCACCCTCTCAAATGAATCTTGAAGTTCTTTGTTGATTAATTCCTTTTCTTCATCAGATAAATTTTTTCTGCTGCGCCCTTTGAAAAACCTAATACTTTCAGTTGAGCTTAAAAGGTCGTGGGTTTGGCCACCTGCAAATCCGAACTGTTGACCAAACGAAAGGTTTAACTCAAATTGGAAGTTGTAACCTAAAAACTCAAAAACTTTTTTGACGCTTTGAAGTCGTGTACTTTCTCCCAAGAACAAGTTTAGAAAGCTAGAGCCGAGTTGGTTGAATTTTTGATCGATATAATCTAGTTCTCTGTCACTTGAACTTCCGCTTTTTCTTAATCGCGAACCACGATAATAATATTTAGTGTGTGAATGATCCTCAGACCTATGAGAATCGTACGTTGGGAATTTGTCAAATGGACTCGAGGTGACAGCAATCAAAGTGGATATATACTTGAATTCACTCGTGGGGGCAGTAGTACATTTATAACTCATTAAATCTTGCATGAAGTATGATTTCAGAAGTGATTTAAATTCATATTCGTTAATTATTAAGCCTTCATAATCCTCTTCTATAAAATAATCATTAGGGCTAGAGGCGTTAATTGTTACTAATTTAGTAACTGTTTTTCCATCATTGGTGACAATACGGATATGGGCTTGTAATCGTACTCTATTAGTATTAGAAATAGAGTAGGTTTCTTCGCCTAATTGATACTTAATGTTTAGTGCAAGATTAGTCGGCTTATTTGAAAACATATTAAATGAAGATGGTTCATTTAGTAACGTATGACAGATAGTTTGTAGAAGTCTGCTCTTACCAACACCATTTGTACCAACTAATAATGTATAAGTATTGGAGTCATTAGACTGCTCGGTAGGAAGGACTAACTCGATTAGCCTTTCATTGTGAAGAATTTGTGTTAAGCGCATATACATCCTGAATTGACAGATAATCAACAAGTTAGCGTAATAACCACGAATTTACCTTAATTAATCTATGTTTACAATTTCATATAGCTTTTAAAAGCAGTTCAATGAAAGCTGAATGTTAGGTCGAATTTACCCCCGTGATACAACACGGGGGTTCACAATGAACAGCATTAGAACAATGGATAAATTTTAGTAAGGCAAAACCCAATTAACAGGATATGAGTGAGTATTTACTCTATCTGATAATGGGGCAAAGGCGTGTTTGCCGTGATCGGCTTCAGCTTGTGATCGGCTTCAGCACACCTCTGGACAATTTCGTGTCAGTGGCTTTTCTAAATTAGCAACTCATGGATAACTACAGATATGGAAAATCACTCAATTTAGTGTTCTATATTGTTGGGTCAGATCACTTGTGATTTTTCATATACTCGTACAGGAATGGGTGATCGTGGTTTCTAATTTAGCGATTGGCGCATTATCTGAGGTCTTGAGCAATCTCTAAATCTAAATCACAGGCCCAATTCACCGAACCACTTCAGTTATGAGCTAAGCTCTTAGCTTCTTTTGTGTCTAAAGTGATCACCATGTTGAAAAGCTCCTCAAAATATCTATGTTTAATATACGATATTAATTTGTAAGGATTATTTTTAGTATGAGTACAACTCCTATCAACATTCTGTTTGTTTGCGTTAAAAAAGGCGTAAGAGCGGCTATCGCTAAAGCAATTGTAGAGCAGCAGTCTAATGGGATGGTACAAGCAACTTGCTCAGGGTTTGAGACTGGAGGAACATCCCAAGCTATCTTAGACGAATTGTCTAACTTACTTTGTGTACCTATACAGACCGAAAGCAAAACTGTTTTTGAATACAAAAAGACAAAAGAAAATTTCGATTACGTGATTACGCTATGTGACCAAATAAGTATTGAGCAGTGTAATTTGTTTGTTGAATGCGTAAACGTGGTTTATTCACACATACCAAACAAGCTTCGCTGGAATATACCCAACCTTGGAGCCGCCCTAGAATTATCAGGGAATGACAGAGCCATGTTTGTAAAAGAGGTCGTAGACCAAATAACCTTTGAAGTGTCGCAACTCGTTGCAAACACTCAAGTAAAGAGCTGAACAACTTCTCATGTAAGGCTACACCTTAAGTTGCTGAAGCAACAACAAGGCTAGTGTAAACATAAGTTGAAGATGTTACTTGTCTCAGTTAAAAACGGCGCATAGTACTATTAAGTTACGGGCTTCATTCAACGCGTTCTTTCTGCCATCACGTTTCCGTACCTTACTATCACTACAAGTGTTAAATCCCGTGATAACAGAGCCTTATCTTTTCAAGGTCACACTTTCGATGTTCATCCGAAAATAAACTACATTATTTACAATCTAGTCTACTGTTAAAAACAGAAGGGATTCTTCTAGCAACGTCATCAACTGGCAATCAGAACATAAAGATTTTGTCGCCAAGGCTAAAAAAGGGACACACTACTATGGTTTTACAATCATGCCGCATAACTCTAACCAATCAAAACATCTTTATTTGTCAATCAGTCGAGCATTCTCTTTATCTTCTTGAAGCTGAATTTAACAATGGTATTTCTAAAGTTAAGATCGATGCTAGTGATGGTTATGATATTCACTCCTATCATTTTGATTTGATTGAGGAATCTATTGAAAGCCTCATGAACCTCTAAGACGACCGCCATAAACTAAGTATTTATATTTCAAATATATGTTTATTTAACACCTATATCAAGATATAGGTTTATCCACAGTAAAATGTCGCTTAGCGAAGTGTCCAGTCTGACTGGACATTACAACTGGTTTTGTTGCGTAGTTCAGTGGAACTAAATCCAGAACATGCGATCTGATCAGCTACATTTAATTCCTCTCGTAGCCCTATGCTAAAACCTCGTTACAAAACAACCAACTGGAAGCAATACAACCGATCACTCAGTAACCGTGGCTCTCTGACTTTTTGGATTGATGAAGAAACAATAAGTGTCTTGGCGCAAAGCAAACAGAATAAGCGCGGTAGTCCACGTCGATCCAGTGATTTGGCTATCACGACAGCGCTTATGGTGAAACGCGTGTTTTCTATGCCACCGAGAGCGCTACAAGGATTTATTGACTCGATATTTAGACTTGCCCATGTTCTATTAAGTTGTCCGCATTACACCTGCATCAGCCGTAGAGCAATGCAAGTTGAGGTTTCATTTAAGACTAAAACTAGAGGAGCAATACAGCACCTAGCCATTGATGCGACTGGCCTTAAGGTTTATGTCGAAGGTGAATGGAAAATCAAAAAATACGGGACGGATGGTAAGCGTAGAGTCTGGAGAAAGCTACATATTGCAGTCGATATTAGTTCTCATGAAATCATTGCAGCCGAGCTAAGTTAATTGACGGTTACAGATAGAGAAGTAGTCCAGAACTTACTGAAGCAAACACGCCGAAACATCATTGAGGTGTCTGGCGATGGTGCTTACGACACGAGAGCCTGTCGCGATGCA
>Ga0310122_10003108_pt1 | contig 10545 bp, 7 predicted proteins | sample CB6_Bottom_1051__FD_203503 | JGI IMG/M metagenome (GOLD analysis project Ga0310122, IMG submission 203503) | Marine microbial communities from Western Arctic Ocean, Canada - CB6_Bottom_1051 | ecosystem: Environmental > Aquatic > Marine > Oceanic | place: Canada: Western Arctic Ocean | collected...
CACAGCATCTGGAGAACCGCGGGAACGAAGAGTGAATTCGTGACCTTGTGCGCCTCGATCAGACGAATGACTTCGACCGGATCCATGTCGCGAACCAGAATGGACTCCCCACCCTGGCAGAAGCCGCCGACGGCCCATCCGCTTCCCGCGATATGGAAAAGTGGCATCGCGACCATGTTCACCGTCTCTTCATCGATCGACCACACCTCGGCGCCCACGTTCATTGCGGCCATCAGGTTTCGGTGCGTGAGCTCAACACCCTTCGGAAGACCTGTCGTGCCCGAGGTATAGAGCTGGTAACAAGTTTCATCCTCGCCACAGCCAAGCTTTGGATCGATCGGCTCGTGCGCTGCGAACCAGTCTTCATAGCTCGCCAATTCACCCGCCTCGCCGACAACGAGGACGCGCTTGACCGTCTCGAGGTTCATCTTCGCCAGATGACCGAGAAACTCCTCACCGATCAAGAGCACTCGGGCCTCTGCGTGATTGAGGATGTATTCCATCTCGGGTGCCGCGAGTCGCCAGTTGACGGCCAGCGTAACGGCATTGACCATCGCGGCGCCGAATAACAACGAAAAGTACTCCGGCACATTCCGGTCGAGAAAAGCGACTCGCTCCTGTGGAGAAATGCCTTCGGCCAGAAGACCCTGAGCAACGCGAGAAGACTCTTCGTAGAGTTCGGCATAGGTCCACGTACGATCACCGGCGCGCATGGCGATCTTGTCGGGGCGTCCTTCACGATGAACGCGAAGAACCTGATCGAGGGTTGTGATCGACATGGGGGCTTCATCTCCTAGCAACTAGAACTTGATCTTCGGAGGCTAACATGGGATCTGGATCCGCGTAAACGGGTCCAGGAATCAGTCCGCGCAGCGCGTCACCCGAACGGCGCAGAACTTGAACTCGGGAATCTTCCCGTCGGGATCCAGATCGTCGAGTGTCAGCAGGTTCGCGGCTGCCTCCCGAAAGTGGAAGGGGACGAAAATCGCGCCACGACTCTCCCGGAGCGTGATCTTCGCCGCGAGCCGGATCTTTCCGCGCCGACTCTCCACCTCGACGCGATCACCGTCTCGGACGCCCAACTCCAGCGCATCCTCGGGATGAATCGCAGCGAAGGCTTCCGGCGCGATCGCATCGAGCGCCCGGGAACGGCGAGTCATCGCGCCCGTATGCCAATGCTCGAGCAGGCGACCGGTATTCAAGACGAAGGGATATTGATCGTCGGGCAGTTCCGGTGCCGCCGTCCACTGCGCGGGCACCAGCTTCGCCCGACCACTCTCGGTCGGGAATCGATCCTCGAAGAGAACGACAGGTCCGTCTTCGTTCTCCGGATCGGCGTTGGGCCAGAGCTTGCCGAAGGGACCGAGATTGTCATGATGAAGCGTCGCATAACTCGAGGTCAATCCGGCGAACTCGTCAAAAATCTCGCTGGGTGTGGCATACCTCATCGGATATCCGAGCCGGTTCGAAACGTCCTGAAGAATCTCCCAATCGAGGCGTGCATCTCCTGGCGAATCGACGACGACCCGCCCGAGCGCGACTCGCCGATCGGTATTCGTGTAGGTCCCTGTTTTCTCGAGATACGAGCTCGCGGGCAAAATGACATCCGCGAACTCGGCCGTCTCGGTCAAGAAGATGTCCTGGACGACGAGGAAATCGAGATTGCTGAGCGCTTCCCGAACCTTGTTCACGTTCGGGTCCGACAAGAACGGATTCTCTCCCATGATGTACATCCCGCGAATTCCGCCTTCGAGCGCGGCTCGCGTAATTTCCACGACCGTGAGTCCGGGATCCGGCGAGAGCGAACACTCCCAAGCGCGCTCGAACTTCGCGCGAATGGCGTCGTCTCCAACGGGCTGATAATCCGGATAGAACATCGGAATCAATCCGGCATCGCTTGCACCCTGGACATTGTTCTGGCCGCGCAGGGGATGTAGGCCCGAACCCGGCGCGCCCACGTTGCCCGTGATCAGGGCCAGGGAAATCAAGCAGCGCGCATTGTTCGTGCCAAAGACGTGCTGCGATATGCCCATTCCCCAGAAAACGATCGCTCGCCCGGCACCGCCGAAGATGCGAGCCACTTCCCGGATGTCCTCCGCCGGGATCCCGCAAATCTTCGAGGCTCGCTCCGGTGCGTAGTCGGCAACCGTTTTGCGCAACGCCTCGAAATTCGAGGTGCGCGATTCGATGAAAGCGTCGTCGCAGAGGCCCTCCTCGATGATGACCTGCATCATCGAATTGTAGAAGGCCACATCGGTGCCCGGCTTGACTCGATAGTAGTAGTCGGCATGCTCGGCAATCACTTCGCGCCGAGGATCGATGACGATCAACTTCATACCGCGCTTTCTCGCTTGCTTGAAAAATGTCGCCGCGACCGGATGATTCGCCGTCGTGTTGGAACCCGTCACGAGTGCGACGTCGGCATTCTCGACATCACCATAGGTCGTCGTCACCGCGCCGCTGCCAATCGATTCGAGCAGCGCCGCCACGCTCGAGGCATGACAGAGTCGAGTGCAATGATCGACGTTGTTGGTACCGAGCGCTGCGCGCATCATTTTCTGGAAGAGATAGGCCTCTTCATTGGAGCATTTCGCACTTCCGAAACCCGCGAGCGCATCGGGCCCGACTTGATCGCGGATCCCAGCGAGCTTGCTCGCCACCAGATCGAGGGCTTCATCCCAGCTCGCCTCCCGAAAGGCGGGCAGGACTTCCTGGTCGTCCACGAACCCGCCGGGTTTTCGCCGGCCATCGTGAGTGCCCCGTACGTCAGCGGAGAGAGGCCCCTTCGGATAGCTTTCCTCGCGGCGGATCAGTGGCTTCCGAAGGCGCTGCGGATGCGTCGAATAATCCCAGCCATAGCGACCCTTCACACAGAGTCGACCCTCGCTAGGTGATCCTTTTCGACCTTCCGCGAAGACGATGGACCGACGCGGCTCGCCGGAGCCGGCCTCTCGCTCCTCGACATGCTCCTCGACATGATAGGTGAGGGCACATCCCACTCCGCAGTAGGGACAGACCGTATCGACCGGCTCGAGTTCGGAGCGCGGCCGTAGCGGTGAGCGAATCGGCCGATCGACGAGTGCGCCGGTTGGACAGGCCGCCGCACATTCGCCGCAGGAAACGCAACTGCTCTTACCCATGGCTGCATCGAGATCGAAAGCGATCCGAGTGTGATAGCCCTTCCCGCTCCGCCCCAGAACTTCGTTTCCTTCGAGATCGTTGCAGGCGCGGATACACCGATCGCAGAGGATGCAGGCTTGATGGTCGACCTCGATCACCTTTGAACTCAGATCGGTGCCTCGGCTTCGGTCTGCGGGGAACCGCGATCCTGCGAGCGCATAACGCCTTGCCAGCGCGGACAGTTCGTTGTCACCGAGACTCGTTTCGCGTCGATCGTCGGCGGGCGGTGTCGGCTGATCGGCAAGGAGAAGCTCGGTGAGCATCGCGCGATGACGGTCGAGCTCTTCTCCGTCCGTTCGGATCTCCATCCCGGGCTGACACTTTCGAACACAAGCGGCCGCTTTTACACGTTCACCAACGTCGACCACACACATCCGGCACACGCCAACCGGATCGAGATCGGTTGTGTCGCATAACACCGGAATCTCGATTCCGACCGTACGTGCGGCCTCGAGAATCGTTTGCCCTTCTCTGGCCTCGACGTCCTTGCCGTCGATGCGAATCTTCATACGCCTTCACCACTTTCCACACTAGTCGGAACCGCGAGTCGTTCTTCGAAAATTTCTGCGAGGCGCGACGCAGGCAGGTATCCGTCCGCCGACCAGCCGCGCTCGAGGTTGTAGCTTTCGATCATTTCGTCGAGACGCTGTTTCGGTAGGCGCGCCCCGCGCGCGGGACCCGAGGCGAGAGGTTCACTCAAGAATCGACTTGGCAGCGTATCGTCGGCGGGTCGCCAGCCTTCTCGGATATTGAAGGCCTTGCGAAGGTCCACGATGCCCTTCCCAACAGAGCGCAGCCTTTCCGGACCGAAGGTCTCACCCGTCACGGCCGTGAGAATGTCGGCGCAGTCCGAGTAGAAATCCTCAAAGGCTCCTCGCACGAACTTACAGAGGATCAAGGAGTCGAGGAGCGCGGCGCGATCCTCGGTTTCGATCGCCCGAGCCGCCGACGAGGCGTTCCCGCAGAGACGATCCACATCTTCTGAAAAGTCGGCCTCGTAGGCGCCACTACGATTGTGATCCGCCCCGCGCACACCGACCGACAGGCCGAGCGCGAGCGTCTGCAACGCGCGCGGCTCGTAGCCAGGCATTTCGAGGCCCTTGACCTGGGGCGCGAAGTCGATCGAATTCTGACCGATTGCGCCGGCCAACCGTCGAGAGCCCTCCGCCAATCGATCGCCCAGACCACGACGATGCGCAATGTCATCGAGCCACCCCAGAAGCGAGTCGGGATCATCGAAGCGCGGGGCGTCCGCGAGGAGACCGCGCTCCCCGCACTCCATCGCGAAAGCCAACGTTGCGCCCGCCGAGATCGTATCGATACCGAGTTCATCACAGCGACTCGCTGCGGCCAGCACGACGTCGGGATCGCCGATTCCGCAGAGCGGCCCCAGCGCGAAGAGACTCTCGTATTCGATTCGAGTCTGCTTTTTCTCCCGCTGATCGCCATTGGCGCGAGAAGATTCCTCCGACTGACGCGGCGAAGTGAACGCGAATTGATGTTCGCAGCCGATCGTGCAGCTGGCACAGGAGGTGCGCTTATGGGCCCGACGACCATGCCAGTTCTCCGCCGAAAGACGATCGGCCTGTTCGAAATGACTCGCCTGAAAATTCCGCGTCGGCAGCGTTCCCAATCGATCGAAGGAAAGCACGTTCGCGATCGTGCCGAGTTCACTGTATTTCGCCGTCGATTCACCCGACGCCCTCTTCCGCAATCGTCGGACCAGCTGGTCGACCTGGTCCGGATTCGCAATCTCGGTCGCGACCTCGCCACGGATGGCGATCGCCTTCAGACGCTTCGATCCCATGACCGCGCCCAGTCCGCCCCGACCCGCGTGCCGTCCCTCCGTGCTCAAATTCGCGAATCGAACCAGCTGTTCGCCGGCAACCCCGATCGCGGCAACCCGACCAAAGCGCGCGAGCCGCCCGGCCGTTTCCTCGGCGGACAATCCCCAGCATTCGCTCGGCCGGAGTCGTCCGTCGACGAGTTCCGAGTTTTCGACACAGGCTCCCACGAGCACGATCGCATCGACGCCCATCGACTTTCCGGCGATCGCGAAATGACTGCTCGACAACGCATCCGAAATGAAGCCCGTCAGAGGCGATTTCGCGACGACGGCGAATTTGGCCGACGTCGTAAAGCGGGTTCCCACCAGGGGAGAAAAGGAAAAGATCAAAGGCGCTTCCGGCGCGAAAGGATCGACCCCGACGGGTGCCTCTTTATGCAGGAGCCAAGCTCCGAGGCCAACGCCACCGAGCGTTTGGCGAAGCACCGAATCCTCGATCGCGATTCGTTCGCCGCAGTTCCGCGACAGGTCGAATCGCCAATAGCAGCCGTGGAAGCCCTTCACGCCTAACCTCCCGCCAGCGCGTCGATCACGCTCACCAATTCATCGGGACCGAGGGGGATCGACAGATCGCGAACCAGCGCGCGACCTCCGAGACAGACCAGATGGGATTTTCGTAATCGTCCGTTCTCGATCAGTGAAGACCCCGACGTCAGCGAAGTCGACGACTCTGCCCGAGCGAGAACTTCACCCAATGTCCCCACCGGATACCGGCCGCGCGAGGGGCCGGTCCGATTCGCGGCGCGACCCAGAAATTCGAGTTCGACCGTTGCCGTCGGATCGAGAGCACGAACTGCCTCGAGATACTCCTTGGGTTCATTGAACCCATGCCAAGGACGCGGGCCCTCCGACTCGCACCAGGCGACCGCGGAGTCCGAGGAGACGGCGGTATAGTCGAGCTCTTCGAGAAGCCGTAGCGGCCGCCGAGATCCGCGTCGGAGATGGTTATCGGCGTTTCGCCACGCCGCGCACGGATAGATCGCCGAGAGAACCTGAACGTGATCTTCCGAGACGGGCGCCGCGGCTGCGCCGAGCGAAAACAACGCCTCGACGTACTTCGCATTCAAGAACGGCGCGTCCACGCTCGTGACGAAAGCGAATTCGGACGTCGCGGCTGCCAGTCCCTCGCGAATCCCGACGAGCGGCCCGCCGCCGATTTCCCCGTCGATCACGACTCGAGCCTCGAGCTCGGGCAGTTCGAGTTCCGCGGAAGTCACGACGATGACTTCGTCCACGACCGGTCGCAGACACGAAACGACGTGCTCGATCATCGAAGTCCCGAACCAGGGAAGCCATGCCTTGGCGCGCCCCATGCGCGAGGAATACCCGCCACAAAGCACGACGGCGGCCCGGCTCACGGGCGACCCCGGTGTGGATCAATCAGATTTCGCATGCTGCACCTGACCCGAAAACTCGGAAAGGATCGAAAGCAGGGGTCCGAGCGCGACCTGCCCCAATCCGCAAATACTCGTTTGCTGCATGGTCTCATTCAGCTCGCGAAGAAGCGCTTCGTCCTCGGCGGAGACGCCGCCCGACTTCTCGATCAAGGACACCGCCTTCTCCGAACCCACTCGACAGGGCACGCATTTTCCGCACGACTCGTTTCGAAAGAAGCGCGTGATCGAGAGACCCACATCGAGTAGATCCCGACCCTCGGCGATGTAGATCGCGGCACCCGATCCGAGCATCGTGCCCGCCTGTGCAAGCCGATCGAAATCGAGTGGAAGCTCCAGGGCGTCGGCGCCCAGAAAATTGCTCGACGCGCCGCCGGGGGCAATCGCCAGAACGGAACGGCCGTCCTTCATCCCGCCATGCAATTCGAGTAGTTCGGCCAGCGTGGTGCCGACCGGGACGAGGGCTACCCCCGGCTCCGCAACGTCCCCGCTCGTCGACATGAATTTGTGACCCGAGAACCCTTCGCACCCCAGTCCGTGCCACCATTCCGCCCCGTTCGCCACGATCCCGACCGCGTGAACCAGGGTTTCCACGTTGTTGATCAGTGTCGGCTTCCCCTCGAGGCCCGCGTTACCGGGAAACGGCGGCTTGTTGCGGGGCTCGCCGCGGCGATCTTCCATACATTCGAGAAGTGCCGTTTCCTCGCCAAGAATATAACCGCCGGGCGAGACGAAAATATCGACTTCGAAGGAGAACTCGCTGCCGAAAATATTCTGGCCTAACACTCCGAGGGCTTTCGCCCTTTCGAGCTCTGCCGCCAGTCGTCGGCGTTCCGGCTCGTACTCGTGGCGAATGAAAACCGTGCCGCGATTCGCGCCGACGCAATAGGCGGCAATTGCCATGCCCTCGATCAGCAGATGCGGAAGGTCGTGGATCAGTTCGCGATCTTTGAAGGTCCCCGGTTCGCTCTCGTCCGCGTTGCAGATCACGACCTTCGACGAAGCCGTCTCTGCCGCCACAAGCGACCATTTGCGTGCGGTCGAAAATCCGGCTCCTCCCATTCCACGAAGTCCCGCCGCTTCGAGCAATTCGATCGGCGCACTTTTCGCACCCGTGAGAACCGCACGCAGGACGCGATAGGCGTCGGAGTCTTGTCGCTCGGACCCTTGATAGGGATCCGCGGCCGGCCAGATTCGAATCTCCCTGGTTGCGGGGCCTTGGCGCGACGTCTCGACGCATTCGGCGACCTCGAGCTGATTCGAGGCATCGACGATTCGATCACCGAGGGCCGCCGCGGGCGCCCGATCGCAGCGCCCCAGGCATGAAGTTTCGCAGACTCGAACGTCCGGACGACCTTCGGCCCATTGGCGCAGCGCACTCGTCGCCGATTCGGCACCCGCCAGCCGACATGAGAGATCGCGACACACGGCGATCTCCGTTCCCTGCAGTTTCTCTCTTCGAAAATGAGGATAGAAAGTCGACACGCTTTCGATCCGATGGAGGGGCACCCGCAATCGCGCAGCCAGGTTCTCGAGTTGGTCGGACGCCAACCAGCCCTGTTCTTCTTGAAGCTTCACCAACTCGCGAATGATTTCAGCCACCGTTTTCACAGAGCGCTGTCACGAAGCGAACCCCTTCACGCCATATGGCGCCTTCAGTCGATCCCATGATCCCGACTTCTCGCCGTCACCGCGCCGAGAAGGTCACCCCTGCCAAGGAACCGCAGTCTACCAGAGCGCGCGAGTCGCTCCACGACCCGGCCGAGCGCGCTAGCCTCTTGTCATCATGACCAAAGCCGGGCCGCAGGACGGTCTTTATCGCGTCATCGACGACGACGCTTCGATCTTCTTGGCCTCACGCTTGACCGGCGGGCCCTGGAATCCTTTGCATCAGCATGGTGGTGCTGTGTGGCCGGATTGCTGACGCGTGCTCTGCATCGGTTGGAAGCGCCTGTCCCCATGCGCCTGACCCGGATCACGATCGACAGGTTCCGCGCCGCACCGGTTGGCGTACTGCGCGTCGAGACCCGTGTCCTGCGAGCGGGTCGCCGCATCCAAAGTGTGGAGGCAAATCTCCTCGACGATGAGACGACGGTTGCGCGCGCCACGGCGCTTCGGATCCGACGAGAACTCGCCCTCGGGGTCCTCGCCACGAAAGATTCGATCGATCCGCTGCTCGGACAGCCACCGATCGAGATTCCTCCGAGGCCGAAGAAAGAAGGCTTCGGCAATCCCGACGGCTTCAGCAATGCGGTCGATATGGCGGACGGCGAAGAGACTGAAAGCGGGCTGCCGACCAGTCTCTGGACGCGACTGCGCTGTCGCTTCATGGAAGACGAGGACACGGAGCCGATCGTGCAGCTGGCCACGCTCGCGGACTTCGCGAGCGGAACGGGAAATCACATGGACTTCACGCGATACTCTTCGGTCAACCCGGACCTTTCGATCCATATCTTGCGTGAACCCCGCTCGGAGGGGATCGGTATCCGTGGAATGAGTCAACGTGCGAACGACGGAATTGGCCAAAGCATCGCGACCCTGCATGATCTCGAAGGACCGGTCGCGACGGTCTCGGCCACTCTGTTGTTGGATGATCGCTAGCCAATCGCCATCTCGCGCGGTCGGACCCGTCGGATCGAGAAATCGAAGAGACGAATCAGGAGAGAATAATGGGCAAGCTGGACGGTCGAGTCGCAATCATCACTGGCGCAGGACGGGGCATCGGTGCCGAAGTCGCCCGAACCTTCGCAGCCGAAGGGGCCGCCGTCGTCGTGAACGACCTCGGCGCGAGCATGGACGGCAACGACGACGAAGGCACACCGGCCGAGGAAGTCACCGAAGAAATCCTGAAGGCGGGCGGCAAGGCGGCGGCCAACAACTGCGACATCACCGATTTCGAAGCGACGGAGAAATTGGTTGCTCAGGCGATCGAGGAATTCGGCAAGCTCGACATCGTCGTGAACGTGGCCGGCATCATCCGCGACGGCATGATCTTCAAGATGGAAGAAAAGCAATTCGATGCCGTCCTCGCCGTTCATCTGAAGGGAAGTTTCAACACCTCGCGACACGCTTCGGTCCATTGGCGAGAAAACCGCGGCGGCGAATATCGACTGATCCATTTCATTTCCGGTTCGGGCATCTACGGCTCCCCGACGCAGCCCAATTACGCGGCCGCCAAGATGGGCATCGTCGGTCTCTCGAATAGCTGCGCGAGCGCGCTGGTCGGATACGGCGTCACGAGCAATTGCATCGCCCCGATCGCCTACACGCGCATGACGGCCAGCCTCGAAGGCAAGTCCACCGTCATGGACTACAGCGCGAGCAATGAGAAGATTTCGACCAAGAACGTCGTCCCGCCGGTCGTCTGGCTCGCAAGCGTTGAGAGCAGCTGGATGAACGGCCGCATCATTCAAGCCGGAAATGGGCGAATCGGCCTCTTCAACAGCCCGGCGATCGAGCGCGAAGTCACGACACCGGGGCTATGGGACATGGACGACGCCTTCGCCGAAATGAATGCGGCGTTCAAGGAGGCGGTCGTCTACCCGAATCCGTTTCGGAAGGGTTGACCCGCCACCGAATCGGCTAACCCGTGTTGTCGTCCGAGTAGTGGTAGACGCCCCATTGTCCGGGCGTTTCTGAGACACTGAGCCTGAGCTTCTGGATCTGTGTCCGCCCGAATTCCTGACCGATCCGCTGGACGAGTTCGCGCCCAATCCAGGTCGCCAGGTTCTCGGCCGAAGTGTTGTTCAGTGGCAGAATGAGTATCTCGTCCGAAGGGACGAGGTAGCGACATTCGCGGTAGGTCACCTCCGTGTGACCGTCGTCTCGGGCCTTCACGTCGAGCTCCGGATGTTCACCGGGAAGGATCCAACGCTCATCGAGTGAATCGCAGAGCTCTCGGATCAGCGGCTTGACCAGAATGAAATCGATGACCAGGCCCCGATCCGTCAGCTGGCCTTCGATCTCTGCATCGACATGATAGTTATGGCCATGCAGGCGTTCCTTCGACCCGTCCGGGAAGATCAGGAAATGGGCACAGGAGAATTTGAAATACTCCTTGTGCATGTGAATCGCCCATCGTTCCGTGCTCATGGTTTCTCGACTCCTACCCGATCGCGGTTCCCG
>Ga0310122_10003109_pt1 | contig 10544 bp, 7 predicted proteins | sample CB6_Bottom_1051__FD_203503 | JGI IMG/M metagenome (GOLD analysis project Ga0310122, IMG submission 203503) | Marine microbial communities from Western Arctic Ocean, Canada - CB6_Bottom_1051 | ecosystem: Environmental > Aquatic > Marine > Oceanic | place: Canada: Western Arctic Ocean | collected...
GACGGACTTGTCGTATGCGGGTGGCGACGAACCTCGGGACGTGCCGGCGTTACGTGCCACACCTGCACTGTTCGATGTGCTGGCGGCCGGCGCACGGGTGGGTCGCACGTTCGTGGCCGAAGAGGCCGGTTGACCGTCCGCGGAGACAGCGGTCCAGAGCACCAGGATCAGGGCGATGACCCCGGTCACCCCGTTCAACCACGCCGGCCGGGCCCTGCGGGCCATCGAGTTCACTGGGGAGTCTCCCTGCTGTCACCGGTCGGGCGCTCAGCCGGCTCCGTATCGATCGACGGCCTCTCGCCTCCGGTGTCGTGCTTCGCGCAGGGCCCCGTCGCGGGTCCGCCGGACCCGGTCTTCACCCCGGTCGCTATCCGTTGCCGGCTGTTGACCTTGGCCATGCGGTCGGCATGAATCCGCAAGGTCTCGTCGTTCAGCGCCAACTTGCGGGCCTGGTCTGGGGTCAAGCGGGCCCCAACGGCGTCGATAATGCCGAGTTCGTGGGTAATCTCACCGCCGACGGCACAGACCGCGGCGATGACCGCGTCCAGGTCAGACCCCTGTACCAGCACCGCGGCCGGTGTTTCATCGGCCGGCTGCGCGCACACGATCGCCGGCAAGAAACACAGGGCGGCGGACGTGACGACAGCGCGGTGGAAGAGCTTCACGATCTGCTTTCGAAGCAATAAGTTCGCCAGATTGAGATCAGCCGCCGCTTTTTCTGTAAGGCGTGTTCTGTCAGTTGCTTGGAGTCAACGCTCGGGTGACCTGGGTCGGACGCGGTGCCGGTGCATTTCTGTGCACTCTGTCCGGCATGTACACTAATGAGACGCCGCTGACGGAATCGATATTCGAGCCTGGTCACCGGCGCGTCTACTGCACGCCTATCATCCCCGAGATGCCATCGTCGTCCAGGTTGCCCCAGATGAGTCGGTCGCCCCAGACGAGTCGATTGCCCCAGATGAGCCGATCGCCCCAGACGACGCTGTCGTTGTAGTCATTGCCCCAGATCAGGCGGTCACCCCAGACCAGGCGGTCTCCCCAGATGATGCGCTGGCTCCACATGTAGTCTTGCCCGCTGATGGCACTGGATTCTCCGCCCGGCACCGCAAGCCACCACATGCCTGGATCCACGGTCGAGTCGATACTGGCGGCCAGGCGCACCGCGCCGTCGCCGTTCAGGCCTCCTGCGCCCTGCGTCAACGGGTCCATCCCCAACATCGGCAGTGCGCTGTAATGTAGCAGCGCCTTGATAGCGTTCGGGGTTAGCCGCCCTTGCTGATTCGTGCTCCTTGCGTGGGCGTGGATCATGTGCGCGACCACGCCCGTCGTGACGGCCGTCGCCATGCTGGTGCCGCTGAGACGCACATGCGGCAGCCCCTTGAACCAGATTGTTTCGACTTCGAGGTGCGGGTTTTCCAGCAAGATTGACCCGTCGATACTCGTGGTGGCCACGATGGCGCTGCCGGGGGCCACGATATCGGGCTTCGCGTACGCGTCGTACCAGGTCGGACCGCGCGAGCTGTAGCGCGCGACCACATCGTCGTCGCGAGAGTCGGTCAGGAGCGTATCCAACGCTCCGACCGTGATCGCGGAAGGGGCGTTTCCCGGAGACGTGATGCCGGCGTACCCCTCCGTGCCCGTGTCACGGTCGACGCCGTAGTTGCCCGCGGACACCACGACGACGATGCCGGCGCGCACCGCGGCCTCCACGGCCTGCACCAGCGGGTCCTGCGCGGCCGGCTCGAAGATCGGGTGTCCCAACGAGAGATTGATGATGTCGACCTCGGCCTGTTTCTGATTGGTCAGTATCCATAGGATGGCGCGGATGACATCGCTCGTGTAGCCGGCCCCCTGTTCGTCCAGAACGCGAAGGCTGAGCAGACACTGGATATTGGGCGCAACCCCACGATACAAGCTGCTGGTGGCACGCCCGTCATTAGCGATCAATCCGGCCACGTGCGTCCCGTGCCCATACGGGTCGGCCCTCGCGGGGCCCCGAAGCCCCACTCCGGTCCCGCGAGGCGCGCATTGTCGCGCGCCTGCGTTTGGCTCCACGCAAAGGGGCTGCGGCTCGGGTGGATGGTTGTGGTTTCCTGGCGAGACGTTCGGCTGGCAAGGCGCGACGAGGGAGCAGCCAGGTGGGCTCTGACCGAGGAAGCGACGCCGTCAGACGGGCGCCTCGCCGGGAAACCGGGGTCCCCGCGGAGCGGCCGCATGGGGTTCGGGGCGTAGCCCCATCTAATCTCCAGCCACGAGCCGGTCGCCGTGCCACGGGCAGAACAGCCACCCGCCGTTCAGCCGTTCACCATCGACGGGACAGCGCTTCTCCGGGAGCAACGCCCCGAGCGGCAAGCGCCAGCGATACCGTTGATCGACTACGCGGACCGAGATTTCCCCCGGCAACCGCGGGTCGGCGATGGTGGTGCCCGTGTCTGTCGTGGCGGGGAAAAAGAAGAAGTGGAAGTTCCGCCCCGCCGGGCCGAGCAGCGTGGCGAAGCTGGGGCGGATCGCTTCGACCGCGGCTCGGGCATCCGCCGCGACCAACTCAGTGGCGATCGGCGGGTAGGCCTCCCCGTGCCGGTCGAGCAGCGCGACGTCGGCCCGTAACGCCGATTCGTCTGTCCAGGTCAGGGAGTCGGGGCCCGCGTCCCCGTGAGCAATGAGCACCAGCGTGTAATCCGCGAGTGCGGCCTCCGTGCGCTGAAGAAACGGCTCCGGCACCGTCTCATTCCCGCTGAGCGCCAGCCGCCACCAGTCGGTCGGGAGCCACCACACGAAGTCAGCGACACCAGAGCCGTTGAGCTGTTTGCGCGTCTCCTGGTTGAGCGCCTCGAGCCGTTCAGCTGTCGCTCGGTCTTGCCCGACCGCGGGAGGCGCGACCAGAGCCGCCACGACGAAGGCCGACGCGATACACGAGCAGAAGGATGGCCGTCGCATGGTTCTAAGACGATTATCGTCGTTCCGTGACCAGATCGAAATGGAGCAGGTCTTTCGGAAGTCGGCCGGGCGGGGGAGCACTTGAGGGTAAGAATCGTTCGGGCACGTCACGGCGTCCTAACGATCTGAGGGAAATCGCGCTCGGCGAACCCAGATCCGCCACGGTGCACTAGAATAGCAGGACGGGGTCGCGTCGGCCTTGTTGGGAGTGGTCATGACAAGTCGTAGGCAATCGCTGATCGGGGTGTTGGTGCTGACGGCCGGCGTCGCGGTCGGGTGCGGAGATACCAGTAGTGTGGACCCGCTGGCACCAGAGCCCGTCTTCGATGCGGATCAACGTCCCACATCGATTCAGCTCGTGGCCAATCCGTCGCCGGTGCTCGCGGTGTCGATGGAAGACCTGGAGGGGAACATCATCACGACGGACGACCTGCGCGGCAAGGTGACGCTGGTCAATTTCTGGGCGACCTGGTGCGGACCGTGCAAGGCCGAGATTCCGGATCTGATTCAGTTGCAGGAGCGCTATTCGGATCACCTGCAAGTCATCGGCGTGTCTACCGATGAGGGCCCGACGCAGATGGTCGAGGACTTTGCGACCCAGTACGGGATCAACTACCCCGTGGTCATGATGACGCCTGAATTGAACCAGGCCTTTCCGGGCGTCATGGCGTTGCCAACGTCGTTCATCATCGACCCAGACGGTCGCGTGGTGAAGACCCATGTCGGGCTGATCAGCGCGGGCGTGCTGGAACAGGAAACCCGGTTTCTCGCAGCGCTCGACCCGGGCATCACCGTCGACCTGGTCGACGAGGACCCGCACGGCCGACTCGTCAACGCAGCCCATGCTACCGAAATCCCCGGTCTGGACTTGACGACGTTGACGCCTGAGCAGCGCACGACGGCTCTGCAGCGACTGAACGAGGAAAACTGCAGCTGCGGGTGCGGACTGACCCTGGCGCAGTGCCGGATCAACGACTCATCCTGCGGATTCAGCTTGCCGCTTGCCGAACAACTAGTCGCCGAAATCACCGGCGCCTAGGTTTCCTGCCGAGGTGCCCGCCTGGCGGCGTTGCTTCCTCGGTCACATGCCACCTGCATGCTCCCTCGTCGCGCCTAGCCAGACGAACACCTCGACAGGAAACCACCCGTCTTAAGGCTGGCGTTGCGGCGTCGGCGACGCGGAGTGGGGCTCTCGGGGTCCCCGCGTAGCGTTCCGCGTGGGGTTCGGGGCGCAGCCCCGTCTGCAGAGGTCGCGCCCGCTTGGCGGTGTTGCTTCGTCGGTCACAGCCCATCTGGCTGTTCCCTCCTCGCGCCTAGCCAGACAGACGGGCGGCGGAGTGGGGCATTCGGGGTCCCCGCGTAGCCGTCGCGCGGGGTTCGGGGCGCAGCCCCGTCTAGTTACTGGACCCCATTGCTACGGCGTCAGCCGGGGTGTGACGTGGTGCCATCGCCGAGAGCCGTTCCTGCTCCTCGACCTCGGCGGTGACGTCCCCACGGCCGAGCAGCCGCCGCGTCCCGCGGGTGAGGTCGTCCAGAATCATGTACGACGTCGGCACCAGGATGAGCGTGATGAACGTGGCGAACACGACCCCGAATGCCAGCGACACCGCCATGGGTACCATGAACTGCGCTTGAAAGCTTTTCTCCAGGATGAGCGGTCCCAAACCGACGAACGTGGTCAGGGATGTCAGCATGATGGGCCGAAACCGGCCCACGCCGGCTTCCCGCACCGCCTCATCGAGTGTGGCGTGCTGTTGCCGCTTGCGATTGATGAAGTCGACCATGACGAGGCTGTCGTTGACGACGACGCCGGTCAGGGCGACCAGCCCGAACATCGACATCATCGTCACGTCCAAACCGAGCACGATGTGTCCCCACACGGCGCCAACGAGCCCGAAGGGAATGGCGCCCATGATAATCAGCGGCTGCAGGTAGGAGCGCAGGGGAATCGCGAGCAGCCCGAAGATCATCAGCAGGGCCAGACCAAAGCCTTGCTGCAGCCCACCCACCGCATCGCGCTGTTCCGCTTGTGCACCCTCGAACGAGAAGCGGACGCTCGGGAATCCGGCCAATACCTCGGGCAGGATTCGCGATTCGAGGTCTGCGATGACCGCCTGCGATGACGTCACGGTGGCGTCGACCGCCGCCGTGACGTTGATGGCGCGCTGCCGGTCGACCCGTCTGATTGAGGCGAATCCGCGGCCCTGCTCGACCTCCGCGACCTGACGGAACGGCACCTCGCCGCCGTCAGGTGTCCGAATCCGCATGTTCTCGAGATTGCCGAGCGAGCGACGTTCGGATTCGGGATAGCGAACCATGACCCGCACGTCGTCGCGTCCGCGTTGGATCCGCTGCGCCTCTTCGCCGTAGAACGCCTGGCGCACCTGCCGGCCGAGGTCCTGGAGAGTCAGTCCCAGGGTCTCCGCCGCCGGCTTGATTCCCAGCTTCATCTCGCGCTTGCCCTGGCGGAACGAGTCCGAGATCTCGAATACCCCGGCATAGCCGTTCAGCCGCGCCTTCACGGCCTCCGCTGCGGCCCGGAGTTGCTCGATGTCGCCGCCCGTCAACTGCACGTCCACGTCGTCGCCCGGGCTCATCATCGTCGCGGTGAACTTGACCTCGGTGGCGGAGGGCACCGGCCCAGTAAGGTCTCGCCAGCGATTACCCAATGCTTCGCTGGTGGTGGTCCGCCGCTCCGATGGGGCCAGCTCCACCGTGATCTCACCGAGGTTGGCCGACGCCCGGTTGAAAATGGCGCCGAACGGGCTCCCACCCTGCGCGGCCATCGGCTGGTCGCCCACCGACGAATAGACATGGAGAAACGGGTCGACACCGTCTCGCGCGATCATTTCCTCCCGCAGCTTTTTGGCGCCCTGTTCGAGTCGGGCGATCGCTTCGGACGTCGCGGTCGCGGGTGTGCCTTGGGGCATCGTGACCGCCGCGGAAATGAAGTCTGCTTCGATCGAGGGGAAGAAGTGGAACTTCGCCCACCCCCCCATGACCATCCCGACCGTCAGGATCAGCATGGCGGCGCCCACGGCCGCCGTCGAGTATCGCCATCGCAGCGCCAGGTCCAAGGTGGGGCGATACACCACCCGAATGAACCGCTTCAGACCGTTGGCGAAGAAGCCTTGGAATCGGCTCCAGAGCCCACTCCGGGAGCGCCGCTTCGGCATATGAGACAGGTGCGACGGCAGGATCTGGAGTGATTCCACCAGGGAGAAGAGCAGGCAGGGGATGACCACCAGCGGTATGACCCGGAAGATCTTGCCCATCATGCCAGGCACGAGCATGAGGGGGACAAACGCGGCGACCGTGGTCAGTACCGCGAAGATCACTGGCGTGGAGATCTCGTGCGCGCCCTCGATGGCCCCTCGCAGCCCTTCGCCATGCCGTTCCTGGTGCGTGTAGATGTTCTCCCCCACGACGATCGCGTCGTCGACGACGATACCCAGCACCAGAATGAACGCGAAGAGCGAGATCTCATTGATCGAGACCTCGAGGCCCGGCATCATCCACAGTGCGCCAAAAAACGAGATCGGGATGCCGAGGCTGGTCCACATGGCCAAGCGCAGATCGAGGAACAGCGCCAGGACCACGAACACGAGGACGAAGCCGGTCGCCCCGTTCCGAAACATCAGCGACAGCCGGGCGTCGAGGATCTGCGCCTGATCCTGCCAGGTGGTCAGCTTGACACCGGCTGGCATCCGGGCATTGCCCTCCGCCACGTAGGCGTGCACAGCGTCGGCGATGTCGAGTGCACTCTGATCGCCCGTGCGGAAGACCGAGACCAGCATCGCCGGCTCGACGTCGAAACGGGCCATTTGGTCCGTCTCCGCAAAGCCGTCGATCACGGTGGCCACGTCCCGCAGGCGCAGCCGGCTTCCGTCTGGACGCGTCCAGACGACAAGGTCTTCAAACTCGTTGCCCCGATACGCTTGGCCGATCGTCCGCAGTAGAATCTCACCGCCATCGGTGCGGACGGACCCGCCCGGGAGGTCGAGGGAGGAGCGGCGAACGGCTTCCGCGACGGCCTGGAAGGTCAGGCCGTGTCGGCGCAACGACGCTTCCGAGACTTCGACGGAGATCTCATACGGCCGCGCGTTGGCCATTTCGACCTGCGTGATTTCAGGTAGTGCCGCCAGGTCGTCCCTGACCCGCTCGGCGAGGCGCTTCAGTGTGACCTCGTCCGCCATTCCCGACACCGCGATATCGATCACACCGCGGCGCGATCTGATTTCGCGGATGATTGGTTGTTCGGTTTCGTCCGGAAACGTGCTGATGGCGTCGACGTTGCTCTTGACGTCGTCGACGACCTTGCGTGCGTCGGCTCCGAGCTCCAGCTCGATCATCACCGAGCCGGAGCCCTCCGAGGCGGTCGACGTAATCTGCTTGATGCCGTCAATACCTTGGATCGCTTCCTCGAGACGGACGTTGACCGCCTCTTCGACCTCTTCGGGAGCGGCGCCGAGGTAGGGCACCTCGATCGTCACCATGTCGAGCGAGAACTCAGGAAAGACCTCCTTCTTGACGCTGAACGCGGAGAAGGCACCGCTGACGATGATGAACACCATCAGCAAGTTGGCGGCGACCGAGTTACGAGCGAACCAGTCGATGATGCCACTCATGCCAACACTTCGTCATGCGTGGGCGAGACCCTCGCGGCGTCCGCGTCGATGACGGCCTGGAGGGCCGACACGACCTCGGCCAGCAACGCCGGAAGCTCGTCCACCCGACCATCGGTCTTGACTATGTGGACCAGTTCACCCGTCGCCACATCCGTCAGGCGCGCGGTGATGCGCAGCTGTTCACCAACGCGCTGGTAACCGCCGCCGAGCAACCAGGTCGCGTTCCGTGCCGCCGCCGCGTCCATCGCCGTCGCGTCGCTCACCGCGCCGAGCGAGATCACCGACAGGTCTGGGAGCTGCTTCAAGCCACCCGCCAGCGCGTCGGCCAGGTCGCGGCCGAGCCCGTCATCGGCGGGGTTCCGAGAGATGTTGGCGAATGGCCCGATCGCGACCCCACGCGTGGCCGGGCGAGCCGTGGTCGCGACGCTGTCCACGGGGGATCGGTTCGGGGCGCTGGGGGCGCCCGGCGTGCCGGACGGCAGGTTGGCCCGGACCCCGGCGATCATCTGGCTCGCAAGCTCGTCGAGGTTCGCGAGGGTGCCGTCTACCTTGACCGAGCCGATGACGTCGCCACCTGCCACATCGACCACGCGCGCCGTGACGCGCAGCTGGTCGCCGACCCGCTGAAACCCTCCAGTCACGAGCCACGTGGCGTTGCGTGCCTTCGCGTCTTCGAGCCCGGCGGCGTTGTCCGTGCTCGTGAGGGGCACCACCCCGCCCGTGTCCCCGTCCATCAGGGCCGCCCGGAGCGCCGTGGTCAGCGACCCACCGATCTCACCATCGTTCGGGTCGCGCGACAGGTTGGAGAACGGCAGCATCGCCACCTGGGGACCAGCCGGCGCCGTGGCGCCGGCTGGGGTGTCCGGCTCCGGGACCGGCGCCGGTTCGGTTCGACGGGGTGCGGGCACCTCAGGCGCGCTCGCGCCGGGTGCGCCACCCCGCGCCCCGCGTCCATCGTCCCCGCCTCGGCTCGTCGCACCGCGGCCGGGTCCACGGTTCCCTCGCGGGTTGTCGCCCCGGCCCCGACCACCGCGTGGTCCCGGTCGACCGGCGGTGGCCCGGTCCCGCTGCGGTTCGGGCGACGTCGCCGTCGGCTGTGGTGCCGAGGCGGGCGCCGACGCGGCGGCGCCGGTCAGCCGTGCGATCTCGCGGCGGATGGCGGCGAGTTGGTCGTCGCGGCTCTGGGTCGAATCGACATCGAACGCCGCGGTCGCGGGTTCGGCCACCGTCTCCGTGGTCACTGGCGGCAGGTCGGGGACCGCCGCTCGTGGCGACGGCGGTTCGACCGCGGCCGGGGGTGAGGCTGGTGCGGGCACGCGGCCTGCCATGCGGAGGTCATCGTCGACCACTCGCACCAACATGCCGTCAGTCACCGTGTCGAGTGGAGACACGCACACCGCCTCCCCCTCGGCGAGCCCGGCACGCACCATGACTTCGGCGCTGGTCGAACGGAGAATCTCCACATCGCGGAACCGGAGCCGGCTGTCGTCGTCAACGATCAGCACCTGGTTCCGTCCGCGAAGCGCCGCCCACGGCAGGACGACGACGTCGTTGATGGTCCGGCCCGCGATTTCCGCTTCCACGAACATCCCGGCGGACAGCGGCGGACGCAGGGGGTCGTTGCCCGGCGCGTACGGGTCGCGTACCTCCGCAATCAGGTGCACCATCCGGCTTACGGGGTCGATCTCGCCTTCAGTCCTGACGATGCGTCCCTGCCAGGTGTGCTCGCGTCCGGCAAAGTTGGACGAGATGGTGACTCGGGGTCCGGACTGCCGTGAGGTGCCTCGATACGACAGCGGCACGTCGACGTAGGCCAATTCCGCATCTGGCAGCGGCAGCCGGATCTCGGCGGAGTCGATCGCGTAGATCCGGGCGACCGTGTTGCCCTTGTTGACGAACTGACCGACGTCGACGTCCTTGCTCAAAACGCGTCCGGCGTACGGCGCCGTGATGTCCGCGCGTTCGAGGTCGCGTGTGGCCCGGTCCAGCGCCGCTTCGGCGGCCGCGACGGACGCGCGTGCGTCCTCCATCTGCGGCTGCCGCAGCGTCAGACGGCTGGCGTCCCCACGACCCAGGTCCTGCCACTCCCGCCGTGCGACCTCCGCCTCGGCTTCTTCCTGGGCGAGCCGCAGTTCAGCCTGGGCCAGTTGCGACCGTCCCGCGATCACCGCTTGCTGGTAGTCGTAGGGGTCGATTCTCAAGAGCACGTCGCCCGCTTCGAAGAAACCGCCCACGGCGAACGACGGCGCGATCTCGATCACTGGACCTGAGATTTCGGGCACGAGTTGGCTCGACGTGCGCGGCTGCACCGTCCCCTGGCTGCTGACGGTCAGGGTGACGGCGTCGAAGGTCACCCGCTGCACGCGGACGCTCGGGGGGTCAATGACCGGCGTCTGTATTTCGACTGGTGGTCGGCTGAGAAACATCGCGTAGGCCGCAAGTCCGGCGCCCGCGACCACAACAAGCGGCAGGAGCACTTTGAGGATTCGAATTGGCAGTCGTGACATCAGATCACACTCGCTTTATGGATGGTTCAGGGCTGTGAACCGGAAACTGACCTGGGCTGGCTGAATCCGCCGCCCAAGGCCAGGTAGAGGTCAACTCGGTTTTCGAGACGTAGGCGCCGCGCGGAGATCAGGTCGCCCTCTGCCTGGAGGGCCAGTCGCTGCGACTCGAGCACCGCGATGTAGTCGCCGAGTCCGGCTCGATACCGGTCGTCTGCGATGTCCTCGGCCGCCCGCGATTGCTCGGCCGACGTTTCCAGGAATCCTTCGCGGTCTGCCAGCAGTTGCTCGGCGGCCAGCGCGGTTTCCACCTCCGAGAACGCGACCAGCGCGGTGTTGGCGTAGAGGGCCAGCTCCTCCGCCGCTCGCGCCTCGGCCCGGTCGATCCCGGCCCGCAGACGTCCGCCTTGGAACAACGGTTGGACCAGATTTGCGACCAGGCTCCAGACGCTGAAGTCGCCGTTGACCAGATCGG
>Ga0310122_10003111_pt1 | contig 10538 bp, 8 predicted proteins | sample CB6_Bottom_1051__FD_203503 | JGI IMG/M metagenome (GOLD analysis project Ga0310122, IMG submission 203503) | Marine microbial communities from Western Arctic Ocean, Canada - CB6_Bottom_1051 | ecosystem: Environmental > Aquatic > Marine > Oceanic | place: Canada: Western Arctic Ocean | collected...
AGTTCCTGCAGATAGCTCAGCGCGATCAAGTTCGCTGCCGTGCCGGCTGGCGTGGCGATGCCGCCGATCAGTGGACCGTAGGCGCACGAGATCATCAGCGCACGGCCGAAGTTGCTCGCGAGCGGCTTCAACCCCGCATCCTTGAGGACGCCGACGCCGAGCGGCAGCATGACGGCGGCCACTGCCATGTCGGTGATCCACATCGAGAGTAGCGCGCCGGCCGTGATGAATCCGAGCAGGACGCGGTCCGTTCGGGTGCCGGCCAGTCGAAGCACGTGCAGCACCATCCGCGTGCCGAGACCGGAGATCGTGAAGCCGGTCGAGAGGAACAGCACCCCGATAAAGAAGACCACCAGCGGATTGCCGAACCCCGCTCCCACCGCCGAGGCGAAATCGGTGATGCCAAACGCCGGAATCAGAATGAGGACGAGCAGCGAGGTGGCCGGGAATGGCATCGCCTCGGTGACCCAGAGCGTGACCGCGAACAGGAGAATCGCCAAGCACGTCTTGCCCTCGACCGTCAGCGAGATCAGCTCGCCGCTCCGCTCGAGCGGCGCCGGCGTCGGCAGCAGGTGCACCACCGCCAGGAGCGCCGTGGCGGCGATGAAGTAGTACAACCCGCGATCTTTGTCTTGAGGCTCGATCACGGAGAAGGCCGGGTCATTGGCATTGGCCGCAACTCTTCCACAATCGGATGACTAGCGCCAGTCGCTCTTCCCTCGCGTGGCCAAGGAATACGATGAGGCTCGTCGGTGGCGCTGGCATGTCCCCTGCCACTTTCACCTTGTGGTGGACGTGTTCTTCGTGTGGTACAACCCGGTCTGGTCTGGACGGCCCTGTATTTCTGGGGAGGCACTCATGTGGAATCAATTGGGGTTGATCCAGTTGTAATTGAGGTTTCAAGAAGAGAAAGCAAGCTTTATCCTTATCCCCCGCCTGGAATGGATAAAATCGTTTTTACAATGTAAACCCTATGGAGTAGATTAACAGGTATGAAGTAACATTTAACTTCGTCAGCAGGGATAATAACTTCTGTAATTTATTGACCAAATAGCTTTTTATAATTCCATATTATTAATTAAGAGCTAAAGATATTATCTAGTTTATTTATTGATTCATCCCAAGTTAAATTCTTAATCGATTCGTGTCCAGCTTCAGCGAGACTAATCCTAAGATCCCTATTTTTTATTAATAGGTCAATATATTTAATCATGGAGCTGGTGTCTCTTGGTTCTACGCTTATTCCATTGGTCATGTTATTAATTGTTTTAGGTACGCTACCTACAGATGTAGCAACAACTGCACACTTGGCAGCCATGGCTTCTGATGGAGGATTGTGAAAACCTTCTTGAATAGATGGACAAAAGAATATATCCGTCATCTCATATATCTGCAGAACTTTGTCTCCTTGGGCTCTTCTTATATATTCAAATTCGAAATTTAAATTTTTTGGCATAGCCTCGAAACCAAAAAATAAAATTTTTTTTGGATGCTTTTTCTTCACTTCCCTTAATACTTTTATTCCATCATGCGCAGCTTTCATAGGGTGACTTGAATATATCATTGAAATTACACAATCATCATAGTTGTATCTTTTCTTATAAATAGCAAAATTTTTGAAATTAAAACCGTTTGTAATCACTTGTTCAACATCTAGATTAAGGTTTTCTTGCAAGTAATCCTTGATCCATTCAGCTACAACTAATCTTTTCATATTTAACTTAAAGGCTTCAACTTCATTTTCATAGTATGTGGCCCATTGTTCCACATCTCTAATAAAATAGTGCTTTTCACCCTTACTTGAGGGTGATTTATAAACAGGATGTGCAACTGGCCAATGATTAGCTATAACTATATCTGCGTCTCTTACAAAGAATTTATTAATAAAAGGTATTTGTCGAATCTTAAAATTAGAGTCAAACCAAGAAACTCTACTTCCCCTTATTATGCTTCTAGCAATACCTCGAACAAAATACTTAATACCCTCCATAGAAGTAATTTTCTTATTTTCCATTAATGGAAAAAAGGGGAAATAAACAGATACATCGTATCCTAAATTTGTGAGTCTATTCGAAATCTCATAAGTTGATCTGAACGCTCCTCCGACACTATTGTAGGGAAAAAATATTTATCCTTAATCTTTTGTCCATATATAATTTATACTCCTTTTCCGGCGAGTAGGCCATGTGGAGATCCGTTTCTGGACTCAGCCCCGAGAGCTCGGACAAGCGTGGCGCGAGGACTTCGCGTGTGGTGCCCGGAAAGGTGGTGGATTCCAGGACGATCAGCTATCCCTTCTTCACGTGAGGACCGAGCTGGTCAGCCGTGCGCAGAATATAGGTCAGGTCCGGTTCCTGATGAGCGGTCAAAGGCGTCGGCACACAGATCAAGATGGCGTCGCAGTCAACGGTTTCCTTGAAATCCGTCGTGTAGTCGACTCGTTGCCGGTCCAAGGCGGCGATGTGGGCGGCGGGGATATGGCGAATATAGGACTCCCCTGCTTCGAGACGAGCGATTTTCCCGCCGTCGACGTCGAATCCTCTGACGGCGAATCCCGCGTTGGCGACTTCAATCAAGAGTGGCAGGCCCACGTACCCGAGCCCGACAACACCGACACGAAGATCGCGTCTTTCCGCACCCAGAATGAATTGCTCCGCGCTCTTAGTCATCACAGTCGTATCGTATGTATGCCTATCAAGGCGGGCATTGTCAGTGCGGCCGCCGGGATCAGCGGATCAAACGCTGTTGACCCTGCTTTGCAGTGTGTCCGCCGCCTCGTGAGCGGTCAGGAAGAAGAGGCTCTCGTTGTCGAGGGCGTCGATGCAGGAGGTATCCCAGGCCTGGTTGAGCTCGGTGACCGAGATCATCAGCTCCTCCAAACGAGAGGCATGGGCGGCGAGCGCGCGCGTTCGAACGGGTTGCGCCCCGTGCTCCACGAGATCGAGGTGATAGAGCAGCAGGTGGCCAACCGTACCGTCGCCCACGATGGGGAGCATAAGAATTTTGCGTCCATCGAGTTGGCCGTAACCGAGGTAGAAGTTCTGGCTTTTCGCAACACCCCACTTCGTACCGGCGAGGGGTTGGTCGTCCTCGCAGCGAGACAGGATGGTTGCCGCGAGTCCGGTCTTTTTCTCCACCCGGATCGTAGACCCGACCCGTGGCCGTCCCACGGCGTCGAGGCCGCTGAGTCGATAGAGCGTGGCCCCCGCGACTCGGGCGACCAGTGGCTCGAACGCCGTGAGGAAATGTTGGTGACTGCGACTCACCTCACTGCGGGGTAGTCCGAACTCACGGATCACCGACCACAAGGCGCCCTGCGGCTGCGCGGCCGCCGGGCGGGACACGCCGACGGTCACAGTCTTGGCTTGGTGCTTGATGGCGTCGATCGGCCGAGCCAGCTCGTTCATGGCGCGGGTCAAGATGGAAATCACCGCATCGTCGAGATTGGGGAAGCTTCCCAGGCGGCGGACCTCGCGGGCGAAGCAGTCGAGAGACAGTCGGCCGAGCATGAACTGGAACAGCGTCGAAAGCTGCACCGCGGTGCCAGGCCGGAGGCCGCCGTCGAGCCCCCCGTCGGCCAGACGCTCCTCCATCCGTGCGGCGCGTTCCAGGAACTGGGAGGGGAGTTGGCCGTGGTCGAACCCCGCGGGCTCCGGGGAATCGTCGGAAGCCTGGTTGCGGACCTTCGCGACATCTCTGCGCAACAGACGGAGCTCGTGGGCCTGCCGGTCAAAGCTCTCCGCGGCGTGGTAACCGAACAGATGCCCGACCATGGTAGCCAGCAAGTAGTCCAGCGCTCCCTTGTACACGGGAACGGCGATTATGCCGGAAGCGTAGGGGTCGAAACGATGCTCTCCCTCCTCAGTGATCACCAGCGGAATCGACTGGTGCGCCTTGAAGATCGCCACCTCCTTGACCAGATCCGAGATCGTCGATGGCGACGTCCGGTTGGCGCAGACGAGAATCAGCGGTTCGGCCGACAGGTCGATGTGCTTCTTGTCCTCGATGAAGTCGGTGGCGATCGACTTGTAGCAGAGCTCGCTCAGCTTGATCCGAATTTCATCCGCGGCGATCTTCCCTGACCCGCTTCCGACGACCGCCCAGTAGGGCCGACACAGGGCGTATCGGTCAGCAAGCTCTTTCACGCGGGGACTCAAGGCGAGGGTGGCCTCCATGGCCTGAGGCAGCTGGCGGAGCGCCTCCACCTCACTACGGAACCGGTCCGGCGGAAGCGCGTCGAGTGCCTCCGCCAACGCGAGGGCCAGCACGTGGCCGGCCACATTCTGCGCGTAGAACGCCTTGGTCGAGGCCACCGACATTTCGATGTCACGTCCGTCCGATGTGTAGAGGACGCCGTGGGCCTTGTACACCAGATCGGAATTGCGCCGGTTGACGATGGCTATCACCCATGCCCCGCGCTCCGTCACCAGATCCACCGTACGGTTCGTGTCCGCGGTGGTCCCCGACTGCGAGACGGCGATGACCAGGGTGCCGGAGAAGTCGTCGTCGAGGCCGTGGGCGGACAGCTCCGTGGCCTTCACGGCCAGGATCTGAGGCGGGATGCGCGACCCGGACAGCGCGCGCGCGAGCAGGTCGGCAATGCCCATCGCGGCGATGGCCGCCGTCCCCTGACCGATGACGAGAATGCGCCGGATCGCTCCCCGCCGCAGCGCGTCCAGGCGAACGGGGTCGAGTGTTTGCGGCCCCAGGAAAAAGTGTGGGGTTCCCCCGGCGTCGATCTCGAACTTGCCCCTCAGTGTCTTGCGAACCGAGTCCACGGACTCGGAGATCTCCTTCAGGAGGTATCGCCTATAGTCGCCTCGGTTGATGTCGCGCGTGCTGATCTCCGAGCGCTTGACCCGCTCGGGGGGGACCTCCTGCTCGCCGTCCGCCGTGATCAGCCGGGTTGTGATGGCGCCATCTCGCAGGCTGACGCGGAAGATCTCTCCCCTCGGGCTCCGCTCCCCCTCCGCCTTCACGTACTGCTGGGTGACTTCCACCAGCCCGTACATCTCCGAGGCGGCCATAACACTCGAGCCCGCAGGACCGAGGAACAGCCCCTGCCCGCTCCCTTTTTGCCCGAACAGGAACTCTCCTGGTCGGTCCACCGCCATGAGGCCGATCGCCATCGACCCCTCGAACTCCTCGAACGCGGTGCAAAAGGCCTCTTCCAGCGAGACGCCGTTCTGGTAGTGGTGGCCTACGACCAGCGGGACGATCTTGGCGTCGGTTGTGATCTCCTCATCGATCGCCAGACCCCGATCCCCGACGTAACGCTGGAACAGGTCCTGATAGTTATCGACATCGCCATTGAGCACCGCGACGACCCTGCCCCCACACCCCTCAAGCGGGACCCCGTTTCTGAAGATCGTGCTGTCAATCGGGTGGCAGTTCGGCACAGACACGACGCCGTTGGACGCCCAACGGGTGTGCGCGAGAGGCTGTAACTCGACGCCCGGGGCACGCAGCACGGCCTGCAAGAGACCGTCCCCAGCTATCGCCCCACGCAGCATCCTGGTGTTGGCCCCCATCTCGCCCACCTCCTCTGCCACCTTGAACGTGAACAGCAGGGTTCTGCCGGTGGGACCTCCGGGGCGGGTGACCGAGCGGTGGGACAACGCGGGGTAACCGCTTCGCACCTGGAGCTCGCCCGCGCGGCTCCCCTCGCCAACCAGAAAATGTCCGAGCACCGCCGCAGAGGGGAAGTGTGCATACACGGCGATACCCGCCGAGTCGCGGCCCCGGACTTCAAGACGGTCGATGTTGTTGAGGACCAGATTGAGTTGCCAGCCGTGGGCACCCGCGGTCTCCGAATCGGCGTCCCCTCCCGCGAGGCGCCTCGCCAACTCCAGGTTGGCCAAGACATCTCGGTCGAGTTGCCACGCCAAGTCCCACCCGCCCACGATGAGTGCGTTCAGCAACTCGGCCTCGCCCTCACCCTTGAGTTTTCGCTGTTCCGCGTACGAGTCGAGCCCCCGCACCCATTCGGTGAGCGCTCCAGAGGTCTCCGCCAGTCGCTGGCGCAGCTTCGAGTTCCCAACGAGCGCGAGGAACCCGGCACGACCGGTGAGCCGATAGCCGAGCGCTCGTGCCTCGTTCAGGGCTCCCAGGGCGCTGCCGAGCGCCTCTGGCGAGCATTCCTCCCAGGGCCGGAAGCTCAGAAGCCACGAAACGCGCTCAAGGTCACCCTCGAAGCCTTCGGGGGTCGCATCGCTCGTCCCGGAGAGTACGGCGAAGATCCCACACATAGTTCGCTTCCGTTGGTTCTTTCAGCCCCTACTACTCCTCGGCCGAAACCGCCGCCCCCGCTCCGATGGCGCCCTCCGCCGACCGCGCCCAAAACCGTCAGACCGGCCGGGCGGTGCCGATGGCGCGCGACGTCGGCAGACGGTCCAGTTCTACACCCATGGCTCAGCACGGACATTCTGGCACACACACGCTCCAGTTCCTGAGCAGGCCCCCTTCGGCGTCCGCCTAGAGTTCGTGAGCTGTCCGTGAGCTTGTCGCCGCCAAAACGCGAAAAAGGCCAGCAAAAGCTGGCCTTTCCGGAATCTGGTGCGGAAGGGGGGATTTGAACCCCCATGAGCCATTGGCTCGCTAGCCCCTCAAGCTAGTGCGTCTGCCAGTTCCGCCACTTCCGCGTAATGGTACGACTGTCGTGACGATCGATGCGGCCGGGGCCGCTACTGCGGCTCGGGCGGGGCGTCGGCCGGCTCTTCGGCTGGGGTCTGCGTCGCGTCCTCGGCTGGTTCGGCTGTTTCGACCGGGGCGATGTCGATCGGTAGCGTCGCCGGTGCGGCCTGCTGGAATCCAGGACCGTCGACGCCGCTGAGGACCGACCCGGTACCGCGCTGACCCATGATGGCCAGCGCCATGGACCCGATCATGAACAGGGCGCCCAGCACCGTAGTAGCGCGGGTCAAGACGGTGGCGCCCGCGCGCGCGCCGAAGGCGGTCTGGCTGCCGCTGCCACCGAACGCGGCGGCGATACCGCCGCCCTTGCCCTGTTGCATCAGCACGGTGGCAATCAGGAACAGACACACGCCCACATACAGCGCCGTCAGCAGGATGTTCAACATGATCTTCAGATTATAACGTGTTACCGAGTTGACGGGCGGCTGGCCGTGACGATCGCCGCGAAGCTGGCCGGGTCGAGGCTGGCGCCGCCGACCAGCGCCCCGTCGACATCGGCGCGGGCCATCAACTCTGCCGCGTTCCCAGGTTTGACGCTCCCCCCGTAGATCACCCGGCACGCCGATGCGGACGTCTCGCCGAAATGCGACGTCAGGTGCTCACGGATGTGCCGGTGCACGGCGTCTGCTTGGTCCGGCGTCGCGACCCGGCCGGTTCCGATTGCCCACACCGGTTCGTAGGCGACGACCAGCGCGGCCACCTGCTCTGGGGTCAGACCGGCAAGTCCCGCCCCCACCTGTCGGTCAAGCACGTCGAACGTTCGGTCGGCTTCCCGCTCGTCCAGTGTCTCGCCGACACAGACAATAGGTGTGAGCCCGGCGTCGATGGCGGCCCGGCTCTTGGCGTTGACGCCCGCGTCAGTTTCGCCGTAGAGCTGGCGGCGTTCCGAGTGTCCGATGATGACCTGGGTGACGCCGACGGCGTGCAGCATGCCGAGGCTGACTTCGCCGGTGAACGCGCCGTGCGGTTCCGCGCTGACGTTCTGGGCGGCCACACCGATGCGGCTGTGCGAGGTGGCCTCGGCGAGCGCCGGAAGCGCCAGGAACGACGGCGCCAGCACGATGTCGACATCCGACACGGTATCGACGAGTGGCAAGAAGCTGCGTGCGTAGTCGACCGCTTCCTGGACGGTCTTGTGCAGCTTCCAGTTGGCGGCGACAAATGGTGTGCGCATCAGTCGGTTCCCTCGCCGGCGTCGGGCAGAACGTCGAGGCCTGGAAGACGCCGGCCGGCAAGCAGTTCGAGCGACGCTCCGCCCCCGGTTGAGATGTGGGTGATCTGGTCGGCGACCCCGGCTCGGCCAACGGCGGCCACCGAGTCGCCGCCACCCACGATGGTTCGGGCGCCGCTGTTGGCCATCGCCTGGGCGATCGCCATCGTGCCCGGCGCGAATGCCTCGATCTCGAATACACCCATAGGGCCGTTCCAGACGATGGTCTTGGCCGCACCAATGATGTCGGCGAATCGCCGCACGGTTTCCGGGCCAATGTCCACGCCGAGTCGATCGCCGATGGTCGGGTCGTCGACGGCGAGCGTGTCGTGCGCCGCGTCTGCCTCCAGACGGGGGGCAACCACGTGGTCAGACGGCAATTCGAGACGCACACCGCGCTCGGTCGCCGTCCGCTCGATGGTCCGGGTGGCGTCCATGAGGGTGTCTTCGACGAGCGAGCGTCCCACTGCGAGGCCCTGGGCCTTGAAAAATGTGTAGGCCATGGCGCCACCGATGAGCAGCGCGTCCACGCGCCCCAGGAGATTCTCGATGACCTCCATCTTGCCGGAGACCTTCGCGCCGCCGAGGATCGCCACGAATGGACGTGACGGCGACTGCAGGAGACCACCCAGATAGCGTAACTCTCTGGCCATCAGCAGACCGGCCGCCGCGTCAGGCAGATGGTTGACGATGCCCGTCGTCGACGCATGCGCACGATGCGCCGCGCCGAACGCGTCGTTGACGTAACAGTCCGCGGGCGCGGCGAGCGCCGCGGCGAACACCCGGTCGTTGGCCTCTTCTCCGGCGTGAAACCGTAGATTCTCGAGCAGGACCACCCCCCGCGCACCCACCTGTCCCATCGCACGGGTGACGGCGTCTCCGATGCAGTCTTCCGCGAACACCACGCGGCGTTGGAGCAACTCGGCCAGTCGGTCGGCCACCGGACGCAGGCTGAACTCCGGGTTGACGGCGCCGTTCGGCCGACCGAGGTGCGAACCAAGGACCAGCGTGGCGCCCCGGTCCAGCGCGTAGATCAAGGTGGGGAGCGCCGCGCGGATCCGCGTGTCGTCCCCGATCACGCCCGCGCGGATCGGCACGTTGAAATCGACCCGAACGAACAGTCGCCGACCCTCGAGGTCCAGCTCGTGGATAGTCTTCTTGGTCACGGTAAGGTTTTCCGACGAGGCGCCCGCGAGGGCGGACGTCGCGGCATCGGCTCAGCGGGGTCACAGCCCACCTGGCTGTTTCCTCCTTGCGCCTGGCCAGACAGACGCCTCGTCAGAAAACCCCCTCGGACGTTTTCAGCGTCGTGCTAGAGTCCTTTGTCGGCGAGGAATTTGACCAAATCGACACAGCGAGAGGAGTAGCCCCACTCGTTGTCGTACCAGGACAGTATTTTCACGAAGTCGCCGTCCATCACGCGCGTGTATGCCGCGTCGACGATCGATGAGTGTGAATTGCCCTTGAAGTCGATGGAGACCAGCGGGTCGGTGGACACCTGCAGGATGCCCTTCAACGCGCCGTCGGCGGCCGCGCTGAACGCTGCGTTGACGGCGTCGCCGGTGGTCGTGCTGTTCACCTGGGCGACGAGGTCTACCACCGACACGTTCGGGGTCGGGACCCGGATCGAGATGCCGTCCAATTTGCCCTTGAGCTCGGGCAAGACCTCACCCACCGCGACGGCCGCACCGGTCGTGGTGGGGATCATCGAGAGGCCCGCCGACCGGGCCCGTCGCAGATCCGCGTGCGGCAGGTCGAGCAGCTTCTGGTCGTTGGTGTAGGAGTGCACCGTAGTCATCCAGCCGCGCTTGAGCCCAAACTCCTGGTTGAGCACCTTGGCCACCGGGGCCAGGCAGTTCGTGGTGCAGGAGGCGTTCGAGATGATCTTGTGCCGGGCGGGGTCGTACTTCTCGTCGTTGACGCCGAGGACGACCGTCAAGTCCGGCTGTTTGGCCGGGGCGGTAATGATGACCCGCTTGGCGCCGGCCGCGAGATGTTTGGCCGCGTCGTCTCGCTTCGTGAAGAGACCGGTCGACTCCAACACCACATCGACCTGCAAGTCGCCCCACGGGAGATTGGCGGGGTCGCGTTCGGATGTCACTCCAAAGCGGTGATCGCCGATTCGGATCCCGTCGCCATCAACGGCGACCTCGTCGCTCAGGTTGCCGAGCACCGAGTCGTATTTGAGGAGGTGGGCCAGCGTGGCGGTATCGGTGATGTCGTTGACCGCGACGACCTCGATCTGGTTCTCGCCTCGCGCCGCCCGCATGATGTTCCGGCCAATACGGCCGAATCCGTTGATCCCTACTCGAGTTGCCACGCGTCTTCCTCCGATTGTTGGTCCGTCCAAGGGCGGGATGTCGTGGCGTGAGGCCTTCGTCGCATCGGGCGTGAGGGGACCGCCACGCGGTCGGCCCGATCAAGCGAGAGCCACCTTGCGGGCCACGGGCCCGTCAACAAACGTTCTATTCTATTGAGGCTGGCTGGTCGCGGTCAAACCGCCCCGTACCGTATACTCGGACGACCGTCCATTGATGTATTTCCTCTACAGTCTGGCCATCATCGGCTACGCCGTGGCGCTCGCCCCGCGACTGCTGTATCAGGCGGCGCGTCACGGGAAGTACGTAGGCACGCT
>Ga0310122_10003112_pt1 | contig 10537 bp, 12 predicted proteins | sample CB6_Bottom_1051__FD_203503 | JGI IMG/M metagenome (GOLD analysis project Ga0310122, IMG submission 203503) | Marine microbial communities from Western Arctic Ocean, Canada - CB6_Bottom_1051 | ecosystem: Environmental > Aquatic > Marine > Oceanic | place: Canada: Western Arctic Ocean | collected...
CGATGTGCATGATCGAGGCGCCGGCCGGCATCGAGGAGCATTACAACATCATCGGCTTCGCGTTGGACGGCTATCCGATCATCGCGCACTACAAATCGGTTGACGGCAAAACCGGCGACCAGGCGTTCGGGTGGCAGGAGGTCAGCGGCTACGAGCCTGACGCCGACTACAAATCGGACGTCATCGACGGCGGTGCCAACTCCACTTACGTGTGGAACAAGTACGACTACGAGGCCAAGCGCGCCGGCCGCACGCTGGACGAGTGCAACGGGCGTGCCTTGTCCAAGGTGAAGCTGGCCAGCGGCGCGACGTTCGACGAGACGAGTTTTTTCGGGTTCGACTACGGCTACTTTGTCTCTGCGGAGTTCCCGTATTTTTTGGCCAAGTATCGCGGCACACCCAACCGGGCGGGGGGTGGCGGGCCACCCGATGGGGGCGGTGGGCCGCCGGTTAGCGGTGGAGGCGTTATCCGCGTGACCCCCGGGAGCGGCTCGGCCGGGAAGCGGTTAACCGTGACCGTGACGCTGAACGGCAACGCCCGCCCGCCGTTGCCGCCGACGCAGATCCGACCATCGAGGGTGAGCATCGGCGACATGCGCCTGACCGGATTGTCCCGCACGTCCCGCACCAGCATTCGTGGCACGCTGAGGATTCCGGCGAATGCCGAAAAGGGGAAAAGAGACGTGACGGTGGTGTTCCCAGGGCCACCGGGACGCGGGGATGTCCGTTTCGCCGGGAGCGATTTGTTCGAGGTGAAATAGTCGTTCGTGCGAGCGCAAAAAAAGCCCCCGCCCGGCTATTGCAACCGAACGAGGGCCAACCCGATGAAAACACACCGCACTCAGTACAAGTACGATGAGCAGATTCATACGTTTCAGGGGCGGATAAGTTTCAGTTTTTTTTGAAGTTTTTTTGTGACCCCCGGCGTTGACGACTTGGGCCTGTGTTTTTAGGCTCCGCCGCCCTGATGAAGTTGATCATTTTAGCCGCCGGATACGCCACGCGTCTTTACCCGCTCACGCTCAATCAGCCAAAGCCGCTCCTGCCGGTCGCCGGTCGGCCGATGGTCGATCATGTCCTGGCCAGCCTCGGGGCGATCGACGCCATTGACAAGGCGTTCGTCGTGACCAATGAAAAATTCGCGGGACATTTTGAGGCATGGGCCGGCAGCCGTGATGCGTCCGGCTTTGCCGCGCCGGTTCGCGTTGTGAACGATCATTCCACCGGCGACGACAACAAACTCGGCGCGATCGGCGACCTGCATTTGGTTTTGAAAAGCCAAGGCATCGACGACGATGTCATCGTGGTCGCCGGCGACAATTTATTCAGTGACAAACTCGGCGGGTACGGCCGTTTGTGCGCAGAGAAAAACGCTCCCGTGCTCGGCGTGTACGACGTCGGCAGTCTGGAGGAGGCGACCAAGTACGGTGTCGTCGAGCCGGACACCAACGGGTGCATCGCCAGCTTTGAGGAAAAACCGGCCGAGCCGAAATCGACGCTGATCGGCATCGCGCTGTATCACTATCCCAAAGCCGTGCTGCCGCTCATCGACCAATACCTCGCCGACGGCAACAACCCCGACCAGCCCGGCCGGCTGATCCAGTGGCTCTATCCGCGAATCCCGGTTTACACGTGGAGCGTGCCCGGAACGTGGTACGACATTGGCTCGAAAGAAACCCTCGAGGAGGCCGACGAAATTTTCTCCGCCAACCAAACTTAAGCAAAAAATGAAAACCAAGTTGTTCCCGATTCTGTTCGTGACATTTTTTACGCTCCCCGCGCTTGGCCAAGCGCAAAGCGCGTTGGCCCCGATCAAAGACGTGCCGGGGCTGCCGCGCGTGCTGATCATCGGCGACTCGATCTCCATCGGCTACACGTTGCCGACCCGCGCATTACTCAAGGGCAAGGCCAACGTGCACCGCATCCCCACCAACGGCGGCCCAACGACCAAGGGCCTCGTGCAGATCGACTCGTGGCTTGGGGAGGGCAAGTGGGATGTCATTCATTTCAACTGGGGTCTGCACGACTTGAAATTTATGCCGCACGGCAAACGGCAGGTGACACTGGCCGCGTACGAAAAGAATCTCGACTCGCTCGTCCGCCGCTTGAAGCAGACGGGTGCCAAGCTGATCTGGCGCAACACCACGCCGGTGCCCAAGGGCAAAGTCGGCCCGCGCCGCATCCCGGCAGACGTCGTGAGCTACAACGCCGCAGCCAAGCGCGTGATGCAAAAGCATGGCGTGCCGATTCACGACCTGTACTCGTTTGCGCTCGCGAGGCTGGCGAAAATCCAGCGGCCGGTGAACGTGCATTTCACGCCGGAAGGCTCGGCCGCTCTGGCCGCCGAAGTAGCTAAGATCATTCTCGATGCGCTGAAATAGCTCCACGGGCAAAAAAAGTCTGCCCTTGGCCAAGGCTTCGCGATAGCCTCCCCGGATGAACGCAAACACTCGATTCGGAGGGTTCGTAATGCTCGGGCTTGGCCTTGGTTTGGCAGTGGGCGTGAGCGCGGGTAATTGGCCGTCGTGGCGCGGGGATTTGGCCGGCTCCGGCTTGGCCAAGGGCGAGACGGTGCCGCTGAAGTGGGACACGGAAAAGAACGTCCGCTGGCGGGTGCCGCTGCCGGATCGCGGCAACAGTTCGCCGATCGTCTGGGGCGACAAGGTGTTCATCACGCAGGCAACCGACGCCGACAAACGCCGCACGGTGATGTGCTTCGACAAACGCACCGGCGAGTTGCTCTGGCGCAATGGCGTGAGTTACGCCAAGAAGGAAACCACCCACAAGACCAACCCGTACTGCTCCGGTTCGCCGGCGACGGATGGCCGCATCGTGGTGGCGAACTTCGCCTCGGCCGGCATCGCCGCTTACGACCTCGATGGGGAGCAGCTTTGGCATCGCGACCTCGGGCCGCAGGTGCACGAGTGGGGCAGCAGCACGTCGCCGGTGTTGTTCGGCGATGTGTGCATTCTTTATCACGGCCCCGGCCCGCACTCGATGCTGTACGCGCTTGACAAGTTGACCGGGCGCACGGTTTGGAAACGCAAGGTCGAGGAGCGCGACAACCTCGATCGTGTGGACGGTTTTCGCGGGGGCAAAGGCGGGAAGACCGGCGCGTTCGGCACGCCGATTATCATCAGAGCAAACGACCGCGCAGAACTGGTTATCAGCGAGGCCAACACGCTGCGGGCGATCAACCCGGAGGACGGAAGCGAGTTGTGGCATTGCGACGGATTGAACCCGCTCGTGTACACGTCGCCGGTTTACGATGGCAACATCGTGCTGGCGATGGGCGGTTTTTTCGGGGCGTCGCTCGCGGTGAAGCCGGGCGGCAGTGGCGACGTGACGGCCAAGCGGCTTTGGCACGAGGCACGCGCGAAAAAGAACCGCATCGCCACGCCGGTCATGCACGAGGGGCACGCTTATTTTGTGAACATGTCCGGCTTCATGACGTGTCTCGATTTGAAAACCGGTGGGACGGTTTACTCCGAGCGTTTGCCGGCAACGAAGAGTGATCCCGGCGTTTGGGGTTCGCCAGTGCTGGTCGGCGACCGGGTGTATGTGACCAACCAATCCGGCGACACGCACGTGGTTCGCGCCAGCCCGAAGTTTGAGTTGCTGGCGAGCAACCCGTTGGGCGAGTACTCGAACTCGACGCCGGCAGTGTCGGAGGGCGCAATCTACCTGCGAACCCACGAGAGCCTGTGGTGCATCGGCCGGCCGGCCGGCGGCAAGTAAGTTCGCCGCATCGTCCACGGAATGCGGGTGGATTAATTCGAGTACGATTTGTGGGCAGCACTGTGCTTCAAACTTGAAACTCTCCATCCGGCAAGCCTATAAGGGGGCGTGAACTGGCAGTTATTGGCGCAGGCTGATGTCTTGGAGGCGGGCGATTCCGCTTGGAAATTGCTGCGGCAGGGCGGCCCAATGGTGTGGGTGCTGCTGCTGGTCTCGGCGTTTGCGGTGACGGTGTTCCTTGAGCGCGTGCTGAACTATCGCCGCATCCAGATCAACACCACCGAGTTCATTGCCGGGATCCGGGCCAACCTGAAGAACAACTACAACATCGTCGAGTTGGTGGCGATTTGCGATGCCACGCCGGGGCCGGTGGCGCGGATGACGAAGATGGGCATCCTCAATCGCGAACAGTCGCGGGAACAGTTGCGCGAACTGCTCGATGACAACAAGCGCATCGAGGTGGCCCGGCTGGAAAAACGCCTGAATATGCTGGGCACCATCGCGCAGATTGCCCCGCTGCTCGGCCTGCTGGGCACGGTGCTGGGATTCATCCGCATCTTTCGCGGCGTGTGGGAGCAGGGCAACTGGGTGTTGGCCAAGACGCTGGCCGGCGGCATCTGGGAGGGACTGGTCTGCATGGCGCTTGGCCTGGCCATCGCGATACCGTGCTATGTCGCCTTCAACTATCTCGTCGGCCGCAAGAACGACTTGGCCGTGGACATCGACAAGATTTCGTCGGAAATCCTCAACATCATCACCGTTGAAATGCCGCCGTCCAAGTCGGCCGGCTTGGCCAAGTCCCGGGCGGCTCGCAAGGCGGCAACCAAGCCGGTTGACAAATGACCCATCACGGCAACATCCTGCCCTTTCACGGGCGGTTGGACTTTGCCCCGTTTGTCGGGGTGCTATTCCTGATGCTGCCTCTTTTGTTGTTTCACACCTCCATGGTTTTCAAGCCGGGCATCGAGGTGGACATCAACCTGCCGGTCTCCTCCCAGCGCACCGGCGTGGGTGACCCGTCGCTGGCGGTGGCCGTCGATGCGAACGGGATTCTTTATTTTCGCGGACTCATTTTGCGTGACGAGCTCATTTCATTGCCCGTCAGTGAGGAGGAGGAAAACCTCCCCCTCGCCGAGTTGCTGGTCAACCGCCGCCCTGACTTGGATCACAACATCGTCCGGCGCTCGGTGGAGCAGGGTAGGGTGCGTGTGAACGGCCGCATGGCCCGTCTCGACGACCAACTCAAGGCCGGGCAACAGGTGGAGGTGGAGCTGCCCTCGACCGAGTTGCTGCGCCCCCGGGTCATCCAGGCCATCGAGAGAGGCGGCAAGACCCCGAAAGAGGTTTCCCTGCTGATCCAAGCGGACAAGGCCGTGCGGCACGAGGCGATTGTCCGGCTCTGCACTCTCGCCGGGGAGATCGGTGTCGGGCATGTTTTATTGGCGTCGCGGCCGCCGGATTTTTCACGCCCATTTGAGCCGGAACCCAGCGCAGCGCCGTGAGCAACGAGCCGTCAACCATCGCGCCGGGGGAGGGCTGGTCCAACCAAGCCATTGGCATCTGGGTAGTGATCGTTTTCGCGGTGCAACTGGGCGTTCTTTTTTGGCTGGGCCGCGCCCCGCTTGCCGTGCGGGCGCAACCCGAAAACGCGCTGCTACGGCTGATGCCGGAGATTCAACTGATCCCCGACAGCGGCTCGGGGTCGGCGTTCAGCGACCCAACCCTGTTCACCCGCCCGAACCGGCGCGGTTTTTCCGGGACGGCTTGGCGCCGGTTTTCCGGGGTGGAGCATCAACTCATCGACTGGAATGAGACACCGCGACTGCTCGACAACCAACCCGCCACGCTGGGGGCCGCCTTTCGTGAGGCGCTGCCGGATCACCTGGCAGTTGTGTCGGGCATCCCGGCCAAGGGCTTGGCCAGGCCGATGACGGTGGAGCCGGCGCCGCTGGGGCTGCGTGGTGCCTCCGAGCTGCAAATCCTCGGCAGCTTGGCCAAGCGGCCGCTGGTGCGCCCGGTGTCCGTCCCGGCGCTCCCGCACAACGAGGCGCTGCGGCGGACGCATGTCCGGATTGGCGTGAACACGGACGGTTACGTGGTGTCGGCCACGATCGCGGATCGCTTGGCCAAGGGCGACCCGTTTCAGGCCGCCGCTGACCGGCGCGCGCTGGAGCTGCTCCGGGGCATCCGGTTTACGCCGGCCAAGCGCACCCGCTTCGATCGCCCTGACCAGCCGGGTGCGCTGGAGTGGGGCGGGGCGCTGTTCCATTGGCGGACAGTGGCACCGCCCAAGCCGCCACCCGCCCCGGCCCCGGCGTCGAACTGATGTATCCCGATCAAGTCATCTTCCTCTGCTTCGCGGTCGTGATCAGCCTGCTGGGTGTGTTCGTGTTGCTGTACGAGTTTCGGCGCAAACGGTTCGAGCCGGAGCCGACCGAGGACCGGGTGTTTCGCTGTGACGGGTGCGCCTACGTTTACACCGACGACCACGACGTGGATCGTTCCCGGTGCCCCGAGTGCGGCCTGTTCAACTCGCCGTTCGTCTTCTGAAAAGAGACACGGATTTCACGGATTTTCACAGATAATCAAATTCTAAATCCGGGAAATCTGTGAAATCCGTGTCTGAAAACTTGAAACTGAAAACTTCCTTCTACCGCTCGTACACAATCATCGCTGCATAGTCGGGCAGGTACTTCTGGGTGGTGGGGTCGAAGTGCGAGTAGTTCATGGAGTGCACGCTGATGATCTGCTCGCGGGCGATCTTCTCGAGAAACAGGTTGACCGACTCGTCAAACTTGTCCAGCCCCAGCTCGATGCAGTCGCCGCGCTTGATGGTCTTGACACAGATTTTTCCATCCCCGGTGATTTCCTCCTCCTCTTTTTTCGAGCTTTCTTTTTTCAGCAACACCTTTTCGCCCTCGTGTACCGGCACCGCCAGTTTTTTGGACTCCGGTTCCTCAGCCACGGGGGGAGCGGTCGGTTCCGCCTCTGCTCTCTGCACATTTTCATCGCCTGCCGAGGGGATTTTGATCGGTTTGGTGCAGGAGGGGCATTCGATCTCCGAGCCGGTGAGGCTCTCGTCTGTGGTCAGGTTCTGGCCGCATTGAGGACAGTTAAAGGTTAAGTCTGCCATGGTTCTTGAACGAGTTACTGGACGGCTGGAGCCTGCGCCCAACGGTCAGCCTCGGCCAGTCAAAAAACACCCATTTTCGCGTTGATTTTTTCCGGGTGAATGCTAGTGTCGCCGTTCACCGTTGTTACTGAGCCGAGGCTATCCATCCAAATGAACACAACAAGCCCAACCAAGCGATACGGCTTCACGCTGATCGAGTTGCTGGTGGTAATCGCCATCATCGCCATCCTGGCGGCCATGCTTCTGCCGGCCCTGGCACAGGCCAAGGCCAAAGCGCAGCAGATCTTCTGCATGAACAACGAAAAGCAGATGGGCATCGCCCTGAAGATGTACGTTGACGACAACGCCTACTACCCGGGGCACTGGGATGCCCGGGCCAGAATCGGCATATCCAAGTACACCGGAAACCCGGTCAACAACGCCATAGCTTGGCCTGGGCGGCTTTACGGCTATACTGGAAGCACGGAACTGTTTTTCTGCCCGGCAAAAAAAGGCAATGGAGCGGACCGGTTCAGGTGGAAGGATTACAAGGGGAAGGATCCCACGAAGAAGGATCCGGCGTTTCCCTTCAACCTATATCCCGGGGGAGGTGCGTTCTTCACCTACGGTTACAACGACTGGGGAGTGCGTGAATTTGTGAGGGTTAAAAACCGCACGCTGGGTCTCGGTGGGGATGTTCGCAGTGAGGAGGATTTGATTCCCGAGAGTACGGTGCGTATGCCCTCGGACATGGTCTGCATTTCCGATACCCAGGCGGATGGGATATGGGATTGCGCGGTGGATCCCTGCGACGGCGGCAACTTTAATAACCCCGCTCGGGAATGGCCGAGCAAACGGCACACACTTGGCTCCAACATTCTGTTGGCCGACGGGCATGCCGAATACCACAAGATGATGGATTTGGTAGCCCGCAAGCATAATGGTGCATTTAAGTCCGATGCCGCAAATATGCTCAGGCGTTGGAACAACGACAACCAGCCGCACCGCGAGTGGTGGTAAGTCGGATGAACGACAAGACCAAGCTGGGACTTTCCATTGCCGCCATCGCTCTTTGTGGCGGCTTCATCGTCAGTTTTGTGTCCTCGTCAGGTACGAGCGCCGATTTTCCCGACGGTGGCACCTGGACCCAATGCAGCGCCTGCGGGGAGATGCAGGTCATCGACCCGGAAACGCGAGGCCGGTTTTACGACGACAATCCGAACATGCTCGGCCAGCCGATGGTTTGCCCTAAGTGCAACAAAGGCCGGCTGGTGGACGGCAAGAAGTGTCCCGTAAACGGTTGTTTTTACGTGCAGGCTAACCAGATGGCGGATGGTCGGCCGATTTGTCCTGTGTGCAAAAAACCTCTGCCATGAAGCGCTTGGCGAAGCGGTTGAACTTTAATTTGAATCAAAACTACTTATTACAATGAACACTCCAAGCACGACCAAGCGATACGGATTCACGTTGATCGAGTTGCTGGTGGTGATCGCCATCATTGCGATCCTCGCTGGGTTGCTGCTGCCCGCGCTGGCCAAGGCCAAGGCCAAGGGGCAGGGCACCTACTGCCTCAACAACACCAAGCAACTGGCCCTTTGCTGGTTCATGTACGCCACCGACAATGACGATTCCATCATCAGCAACGGGCTTAGTAAGGACCCGAATGAGGTAAGAAAGTTTGGGTTTCCCTGGATCGATCCGGGCTACTGGGTTCAACGCCTGCCCGATGCCACGAACACAGCCATCATCGCCAAGGGACAGCTCTTTAAATACAACTCCTCAGTGAAGATTTACCAATGTCCCTCTCATCCGGACATGATGTTCAACAATCGCGTCTACATCCCTGCCCGCAGTTACTCTATGAACGGCCACATGGGCGGAACGATTACCTGGGTGCAGGGTGCCCAATACCCGCCGCACAGGAAGATGTCTGACATCAAGAGCCCGCCGCCGTCTGACGCGTTTGTGTTTCTCGACGAAAACGAGGGCACCATCGATGACGGCTATTTCGCGATTCCCGTTTACGCCGCCAACCACTGGCAGAACTCTCCCGCCTACTGGCACAACGGTGCCGGCACATTCGGATTCGCCGATGGCCATTCCGAGAGTTGGAAATGGCTCGAGAATCGCACAAAACAAAAACGGGGCCACAACGCCTCGCCCAGCCCCGGCGGCGATATGGATCTTCTTCGGATGAAGAAAGCCATTCTCATCGATCCCCGCAAAGACAGAATCCCGCACTGAGCCGCCAACTTCGCCCTCGACACCTCCGCCGCTGCCGTTGAACATCGGCCGATGCAGGAGATTCAATCCGTCCGCTTCACCCGCGAGTGCGAGGTCACGCAAATCCCTTCCGGCCAACGGATGACCATCGGCGCCGACACGCCGGTCGATATCACACAGTCGCTCGGTGGCGTGTACACCGTCCGCTCGCCGCAGGGACTGTTCCGCGTCGATGCCTGCGACGCCGACGCGCTTGGCTTTGAGGTGCCGGACGAGGCCAAGCCGCGCGAGTCCGGCGCGCCCGCCACCGAGTCGGAAGTTTGGGAGTCGCTCAAGCAGGTTTACGACCCGGAGATTCCGGTGAACATCGTTGACCTTGGCCTTGTTTATGACCTAGTCATCGACGAACTGCCCGACGGCGGCGGCAAACGGGTGCAGATGAAAATGACCCTCACTGCCCCCGGCTGCGGCATGGGGCCGGCGATCGCCGCCGACGCCCAAAACCGAATCCTCTCCCTGCCGGGCATCGACGACGCCAGCGTCGAGGTCGTCTGGGATCCGCCCTGGCACCAGTCGATGATCAGCGAGGAGGGCAAAAAGACCTTGGGCATCGCCTGAGCCGCCGTGCGCTTGGCCCGCAAAATTTCCCTCTGCGCTTGGTTGGCCGCCGTTGCCGCGCTCATCGCATGGCCAATCGGACTCCGTGCCGCCCCAGTCGTTACCGAAATGCAGCCGCGCCACGGACGCCCCGGCACGCGCGTCGTTTTCACCGGCAGCGAATTGCAGTCGGTGAGCGCGGTAAAGTTCGGCGACGCACTGGCCGACTGGGAGCCGCTCACCGTCCTCGACGGACAGGGCCGGCCGCACGTGTTCGAGATTCACGCCACCGTCCCCGACACCGGCACCACTGCCAAGCCGACGATGGCCACGCCGTTCGGCAAAATCACGATGCCGATGCCGTTTGCTGTCGCGCCGCGCGTCACCGGCTTTCACCCGACGCGGGGTTGGCAGGGGACGATTGTGACCATCGAGGGGCAAAATTTCACCGGCGTCACGGCAGTGAAGTTTGGCGGGCGTCTGGCCAACTTCAGCATTACAGCCGCGACGCAGATTCGCGCCGTCGTGCCGCCGGGCGTCACCGACGGTGCGATCACTGTTTCGCATGACGAGTCCGGCACGAGCAGCGAGCCGTTTGTCGTCACCGGCCCCGGCCCGATCATCGACAGCCTCGACTCGTGGGTGGGCGCGCCCGGCGATTCGGTCGTCATTCGCGGCGTCAATTTCAAGTCGGTCGCCGCCGTGTGGTTCGGCAATGTGCGGGCCGGTTTCACCGTCGTGGCCAACACGCAACTCAAAGCAACCGTCCCGCTCGCCGCCAGCGGAAAAATCACCCTCGCCTCCTCGCTTGGCCAAGCGAGCACCACGAAAATTTTTGTCATCACCCGGGCGCCGCTCATCACCAGC
>Ga0310122_10003113_pt1 | contig 10537 bp, 9 predicted proteins | sample CB6_Bottom_1051__FD_203503 | JGI IMG/M metagenome (GOLD analysis project Ga0310122, IMG submission 203503) | Marine microbial communities from Western Arctic Ocean, Canada - CB6_Bottom_1051 | ecosystem: Environmental > Aquatic > Marine > Oceanic | place: Canada: Western Arctic Ocean | collected...
GTCGAGGCGCGCCGCGATGGCCTCCGGATCGGTGAGGGGCGCCGCCAGGCGGGCGTGCAACAGACGCGCGCCGAGACCGGTCACGGTGCGGTCGACGACGGCGAGAAGCGAGCCCTTTCGCGCGCCATTGAACGAGCGGGTGAGCTCCAGATTGCGCCGTGTCGCCGCGTCGATGGCCATGCTGTCTGCTTCCAGGACAGGGCTCAATTTGGCCAATCGCGGAAGCTTGCCCTTCTGGGTCAGGCTGACATATTCGACAATCGCGCCCGCCGCCGCCAGCTCGGCGCGGGTGAATTCGCCCAAGCCGTCGAGCGCGGCGACGCCATAGAGGCGGCACAAGCGGCGCGCCCCCGCCGCGCTGTCGAACAGGCGCGCCGGCTGCGGCGCCAGGGCGGATTTCCAGTCGCCGAACGTTTCAAACAATTCCGCAGATTCGAGCATGGCGTCGGAGAGCAGTATTTCGCCGGGAGCGAGGCGGGCCAAAGCCGCCGGCAAGGCCCGGACGCCGCATTTCATGACGCGGAATTCGCCCGTCGACATGTCGCACCAGGCCACCGCCCAATCGCCTTCCGCCCGGCCGAGCGCCACCAGATAGTTGGAGGCGCGGGCCTCGAGCAGACTGTCTTCGGTGAGCGTGCCCGGCGTAACCAAGCGCCTGACTTCGCGCGCCACCACCGATTTGGCGCCGCGCTTCTTGGCCGCCGCCGGGTCTTCGGTCTGTTCACACACGGCAACCCGGAAGCCCGACTGGATGAGCTTTTGGAGATAGCTATCGGCGGCGCGCACCGGCACGCCGCACATGGGCACGTCTTGGCCGCCATGCTTGCCGCGCTGGGTGAGGGTGATGCGCAACGCCTCGGCCGCCCGCACCGCGTCGTCGAAGAACAGTTCGTAAAAATCGCCCATGCGGTAAAACAGCAGCGCATCCGGGTGGTCGCGTTTGATCGCCAGATATTGCGCCATCATCGGCGTCGCCCCGGCCGTCGGGGCATCGTCAGACTGGGGATTTATCTCTTTCCTGGCCATGGCGCGAGACGGTACCACAAGGGGGGATTGGCGAAACAACTTGCTTTGCGCCCGGCACTGCGCACAATTTCCAGGGCGTTCCGCCGGGATAAACGAAACGCCATGGAGGGGGGCGCGGGGAGGCATGATGGCTTGGCGAGAGGTACCCTTGAGCCGATGGCTGCGCACGGTGGCAATCGCCGCGGCGCCGCTTGCGTTCGGCCTGATCATTCTCGCGGCGCTCGGCCTGATACCCTTCACCGCCGCCGCGCTCACTTGGCTCGGCCTGACGCTGATCAGCGCCGCCGCAATCTATCGGCTGCTCGGCGATTTACTGCAAACGAAACATGATATCGACCAAATGGCGCGCGGCGAAACGATCACGCCGGCTGGCGGCCGCACGCGGATCGGCCGCGAAATGGCGCAAGCCCTGCAACGGTTGGAGCGTGAATCGCGCCAGCGAACGGAGCGCCTGGTGAGCGATCATGACGGCCTGGAGCGCGCCCTGAATGCGCTGCCGGGCCCGGTTCTGCTGTTGAACCAGGGTCTGGCGGTGGTGCGCGCCAATGGCGCCGCGAAAACCCTGCTGGGCGGTGAGCTTGAAGGCCGGGACCTTGCGGCGGTGCTGCGTAACCCGGAGCTCGTCGCGGCCCTGGAAGCGGCGGCGCGCGCCGATCGCGGGCAAGATGTTCGCTTTGCCCTGCAAGCGCCCGTGCCGCGCCATTTTTCCGCCCGCATTGAACCGTTACGCGAGCCGGCGGCGGACGGCACGGCGATCGTGGTGGCGCTGGTTGACGTCACGGCGGCGGTTCGCAGCGATCAGATGCGCGCCGATTTCGTGGCCAATGCCAGCCATGAAATTCGCACCCCCCTAGCCACCCTGAGCGGCTTCATCGAAACCCTGCGCGGGCCCGCCAAGGACGATCCGGAGGCGCGCGAGAACTTCCTCGCCATCATGGCCCAGCATGCCGAGCGCATGACGCGCCTGGTGGAGGATTTGCTCTCGCTCTCGCGCATTGAAATGAACGAGCACACGCCGCCGACCGATCCGCTCGATCTCCCGGCCCTGCTCACGGGGGTGATCGACAATCTCGAATGGCGCGCCCGGGAACGCTCCGTCGCCATTACCAGCGATATTGCGGCGGCGCTTCCGACTTTGCCCGGTGATCGCGGCGAGCTCACGCAGCTGTTTCAAAACCTGGTGGACAATGCGATTAAATATGGCCGCGTAAACGGCACCGTACATATTCGCGCCTGGCAGGAAGCAGCCGGCACGGGCGATATCCTGGTTTCCATCAAGGATGAAGGCGACGGCATCGCGCGCGAACACCTGCCGCGATTGACCGAACGATTTTACCGCGTCGATACGGCGCGCTCGCGCGAGCTGGGCGGCACCGGCCTCGGCCTCGCCATCGTCAAACACATTGTTAATCGCCATCGCGCCACTCTCACGATCGAATCCGAGCCCGGGAAAGGCAGTATTTTCAGCCTTCGCTTCCCGCATATTCCGATCGATTAACGCGCCGCATGCCGGTTCCAACGCCGAATATTAGACGTCACAAATAAGAATCATTCGCATTAAATTTCGGATTGCCGAACGGATTGGGAGAGTGACGTCAGGCCCTTACAGTAAATTAATGATTCGCGTTTATAAACTTGACACCCGTATAGCCGTGGAGTCAAGATTAGAAACATTGTGCACGTTCGAGTGCCTCGATCTATTGCTTCATATTCGTTGTTGTTCCATTCTTGGCCGCAACCAATACGGGGGGGTGGGGAATATGCCAAAATTCGAGAAGCTTCGAGTTTCGTTAACCAGGCCAAGCACGCCGCCTCTTTTGGAGGGGGTCGAGGGCGAAGACGCCCATAGGCCCTGAGACGAATTTTTGACCGAATTATTTTCTGAGCGCAGGGACTTCCTACATACCCAAACAGGCGCACACATTTCTTTCGTGCCTATGCCGGCGCCGACAGGATACATAGGGGGATTTTTTGGACGTCAATCTAGCATCGCAACTCACCACGGTCCTGAGGCAAAATTTGAAGATGTGAGCCTTGAAGGATGGGAGTTATCTGTCTTTATCCTAAATCCCGGAAGCGACAGCCAAATCGCATGGATGCAGCACAACAATGCAGTCGGTTCACCTCGACCAATTTTAAAAGCATTTTTTGATTATCATTTAGCGCGTACAGACTTTAAAGACTGGCGGGCATTTGTGCAATATATGGAATATGAAGTTGATTATTGGGAAGTAATTAAGGAATACCAAGAACATATTTCTGAGGTTTCGTTTACGTTTCTACCTCCCAATGCCCTCAATGCTGAAGACGCGGTTATGGATTTCTTACGAAGTGCAGAGGAGGCAAATTCTGAAACGATTAAACACACATACAATTCTCAGCCCGGTGCGATGAATGCCAACTCTGGTATTATGAAGGCAAGTGCCAAGATTTCGAGTGAGGGTGGTGGTGAGGCTATAGTCAAAGCGACATTGGACGGGAAAAAGAAACTTGTCTATTCATCGGCTAAATTTAGGGCTACCGCTGATATTCTCGAAGATCATATGCCAACGCCAAAAAATACAAGTATTGTCAAATTATTAATCAACATATTGTTTGGCAATTAGTATGAGAAAATTCATAATCCTGGTGGCGTTCATATTGTTCTGCGCGGTATCAACAGTTAGTGTGCCTACTTTTTTAGCCGAGAATATATTTTTACAGGGGTTTATTAATCACGAAATACTAGCGCTTTTAGCCATTATTTTGGCAATTACATTTGCGTCAGTGGCAAATATTCATCTAGCGCTCAACAGAATAATCATGAGGACCGTTGGTCGGAAAAAGGAGCGTGGACAACAAGCAAGTCAAAAAGTTCGCAGGGAAGTTAATTCAAATGCATGGTTGCTATTCTGGGCATTTATTGTTTGTGTAATTAGCCTAATTGTTAAGGGCTCAATGCCAGATCATACCTATATTGTTTCAGCGATGAACGGCGTAGCCCTTGCCGTTCTGTTATTAAATGTTTTGGTGTTTTATGATATCTACCGAGCAATATTTGCGATAGTTGGCTCGGGTGTTGAGGGTGGTGACGATTCGGACGACGATAATAAGTTCGACCCTGAAATTCCACCAACAGGATAGTAATAAAAGTGTCTAGTGGTAAATACCTCTCTCTTGAAGAAGCGCGAAACGCGAACCAGCTAAAGCGTTTTGCAAAAGAGCACCCGTCACAAGCTGACGAGCGATTTGCGCCGCTCTTGGATGCTGCGGTTAAAGGTTTGCTAGAAGCCGGGGGAACATCTGATCGGGTTGCTTCCGAAGGTTATAGCGATACTCGAACTCGCCGAGGTACTTCGGAAGATGTTTAGGGCTGACATGAATATGCGTGCCACGGATCGAGCGTTTGAGCATGGACCAGAAGGCTTCCAGGGTATTGACGTGGGTATCGCCGACCGCCCATTGCTTGCGCCCATGCTCTACGGTCCGGTGATCGTAGCCGAGCGAACCAAGAACACGGTACGGCAACCATTCGTCGGAACTAATACGCGTTCCCTTGGGAACCTGACGAACAATCTCAGGGAGAAGCGATTTGCGCGAAGCGTCGGGAACGACCTTGGTATAAAGCTCGCCCTCGCGCTCAAGAATGCCGAACACGACCGATTTACCGCCAGCGCCTCGGCCCCGCTTGCCTTTCCGTTTGCCACCAACATAGGTCTCGTCAACTTCGACGTGGCCGGTCAACGGCGGCTCGCCGTCAATCGCGCCCATGTAGTCGCGGATTTTATGCGCCATCCGAAACGCGGTCGGGTAAGAGACGCCCAACTGCCTTTGAAGTTCCTTCGCCGGAACGCCGTGCCGCGTCGTGCAAAACAGATACATGGCATAGAACCACTTTTGCAGCGGCGTATGAGAACGGTGAAACATAGTTTCGACCATCGGATAAATCTCGAACCCGCACCAAGCGCATTCGTAGGCTGGGTGCCGCTTGATCCGGTGAAACTTGCCGTTCTTGCCACACTTCGGACAGTCAAGTGTTTCGCCGTGGCGCAGTTTCATAAGGTAATCAAGGCAAGCGTCGTCGTCGGGGAACGCTTCGAAAAAGTCTTGGATTGTTGGGCCTTTGGTCATGCTCGTAACCTCCATTACCCTAAATATAGGAATTGTGGTTACGGGTGTCAAGTTTATAAACGCGTTATTTAATTTAAGATAATGTATTTAACTGGAAAATGTCTCGCCGGGACGGGAAGCAATGAACGCCGTTAATCAAGAATATTTGCCGGAGAACAACGCGTTCTCTTTTTCGGGCAAGATCACTCTCGATCTGGCGGCGCGCTGCAATGCCGAGCTTTACCGAACGTTCCGCAAGCAATTTTATGCGGCGATTAGCTTGAGCGCCCTCAACTCGATGCTGGTCGTCGCTATTGTTTGGAATTCGGTGCCCCATGTTCCGCTCATCGCCTGGAGTGCCTTCCTGGTCGGCCTGTCGATTCTTCGCATTGTTATCATGGTGCTTAGGCGGCGCCGAAAGGCGCTTACCGACGAAGAAGCGATAATCCTGCGGCGCGCCTCGACCGCCGTTATTACCGTGGCCGGGTGCGTCTGGGGATTGGGTGAAATATTCGTCATCCTCGAAACCGATTCGATGATCCACCAAGTGTTCATGGTCTTCGTTATCGGCGGCATGTCGGCCGGCGCGATGGCGGGTCTCACCTTCTGCATGCCCGCCTTTAACGGCTATTGCGTACCCGCCGTCTTTATGAGCGCGGGCGCGCTCTTCGCGGTGGGCGGGCAGCCCCATATTGTCATGGGGGTGATGCTTCTCATGTTCGCTTCCATGCTGATCTATTTCGGCCGCAACGTATATCATTCGCTGTTTAATTCCGTTCGGCTTCGCTTCGAAAATGCGGCGCTTTTTCAGCGCGTGGCGGAAGCGCGCGAAGCCGCCGACGCGCTCGTCGTCGAGCGCACCACGGAGTTACGTGACGCAAATCTGGAGTTGGAGCGCCGCATGGAGGAGCAGGCCGTGGCCGAAAAAGTGGCGCGGGAAAGCGAACGTCAGCTTCGTTTGATCACCGATAATCTACCGGTTCTCATCACCTTCATCGGCCGGGATTTACGGTTTCGTTTCGCCAACAAATCCAGCGAGACGTGGTTCGGTTTATCGCGCAACGATCTTATCGGCATGCACATCTCGGAGCTGGACGACGCAGTGCTGATCGAGGCCATCCGGCCGTACATCGAAGACGTTCTCGCAGGGCGCATGGTGACCTTTGAAGACGTGCGCCAGAGTGAAAATGGCCCGAGGTTTCACCGTGTTCTCCTGGTGCCGCATCGCGGCGAAGAGGAGGAAACCGACGGTTTCGTTATTTTGGCGCAGGATCGCACCGAGGAGCGCCTCGCCGAAGTCGCCCTGAAAGAGAGTGAGGTCCGCCTGCGCAACGTTATCCAAAACATGCCGGTGATGATGTTTGCTCTGGATGAGAAGGGCAACACCATTGTGTGGAACCGCGAATGCGAGCGCATCACCGGCTTCAGCGCCGAAGAAATCGTCGGCAATCCAAAGGGATTGAATGTTCTGTATCCGGACGATAAGAGCCGCGCCGAAATTCGCGAGTCGCTTCTGGCGCACATCGATTACCGTGACTGGGAATGGGATATTGCGTGCAGCGATGGCGGCAAAAAAGCCATTTCCTGGTTTAATATTTCGAGCATGTATCCGGTGCCCGGATGGGACGCCTGGCAAATGGGTTTTGACGTCAGTGACCGCAAACGGGCGCGCCTCGAACTTGAAGAGGCATTGGCCAGGGAAAAAGAACTGGGTGAGCTGAAATCGCGTTTCGTCGCCATGGCGTCGCATGAATTCCGCACGCCGCTGACCACCATCCAAGCCTCGGTCGATCTGATTGAGCATTATAGCGATCGCATGACGGACGAAAAAAAGGCGCGCTATTTGCAGGAAATCTCCCGCGAGGTGTCCAATATCACCAACCTTCTGGACGGCATATTGACCATTGGGCGGGCCGAGGCGGGGCGGCTTGACTTCAGGCCGAAACAATTGGATTTGCATCTGTTGTGCGCCGATCTGGTCGAAAAGGCAAAGCTCGCCGCAAACCCGGAGCATGTTCTGGTATTCGATTGGAAGGGCGGGCGCGAGGAAGTCAGCCTCGACGAGCAATTGCTCCGCCATATGGTGAGTAATATGCTCTCCAACGCGGTCAAATATTCTCCCGATGGCGGCCTGGTGCGTCTTGAGGTGACCCAGGAGGCGCAGCAAGTTTGCATCGTTGTTACGGACGCGGGAATCGGCATTCCGGAGCAGGGGCGCGAGCGAATATTCGAGGCCTTTCACCGCTTTCCCAATGTTGCCGCCATCTCGGGAACCGGGCTTGGTTTGGCGATCCTCGACCGGGCCGTCGAGCGCCATGGCGGTGAGGTGACGTTTGAAAGCGCGGAAGGTCAGGGAACGACATGGCGTGTTACCCTGCCGACAACCGTTCTCCCACGGAATTCGTAATGCCGAAAATATTGGTTATTGAGGATTCTCCCGAGGTCCGGGAGCGCATCGTCACCAGCCTGACATTCGAGGGATTCAATGTTGTCGAGGCCGGGGACGGCGAAGCCGGCGTCCGAATGGCGCATGAGGCCATGCCGGATCTGATCATTTGCGATATCATGATGCCGAAACTCGATGGCCATGCGACGTTGAGCGCCTTGCGCGAAGACGCCTCGACGGCCTCCATACCCTTCATTTTTTCAGTGCAAAAAGCCAGGCCAGCGATATGCGCGAAGGCTTGCAGCTTGGCGCGGACGATTATCTGATTAAGCCATTTTCCATTGTCGAGCTTACCAACGCGGTGAATTTACGCCTGCGCCAGCGCGACATATTGACCGCGGCCATTCGCTCCGCCTTGCCGCAGGCCCATGAACGCAACGCCGATCCAAGCCGTGACCGTGCGGCGCGGGCTGAATTTGACGCGCGTCTCCCCGAAGCGCTGAATAAAGCCAGGTCGGACGGTGTGCGCGTGGCCGTTTTCATGCTTCAGATCATTGGGCCGGAGCGTATTCGCCGCGCCCTCGGCGGCGCCTCGGTGGCGTCCGTCATGGCCGAGGCGGAAGGCCGGTTGTCGGCTCTAAGCGAATCCGAATTCGCACCTTTGTGTCCGCTGGGCGACGGCAAATTTACGGCCATCCTGGTGGGAAATCGCCTGCCCATGGCGGCCGACGAGATATTCGCGCCGCTGTTCTCCTGTCTGTCGCGGCCCTTCGAGCGTGGCGGCGCGGTGGTAAATCTATCGGCCGCGATCGGTGTCGCGCTCTTTCCCACCCACGGCGCCACCAGCGAGGAATTGGTGACCCGCGCAGAGGCGGCGCTTGACGCGGCATTGGAGAAACGCGGAAATGGCTACCGATTTTACACCGGTGATTTGGACTCCTCGAGCGCCCAGCGTCACGACCGGACGGCCAGCCTGTTTCGCGCCTTCCAGGCGAGCGACTTCGAGATGCGCTATCGCCTTGAAGTCGAATGCCGGACCGAGCGCCCCGCCGTCATTCATTGTGTCCCGACCTGGCGTCACCCGGAGCGCGGCATGGTTCCGCTATCCGATTACGAGCCTCTGATCGGCGAGGCCGGCCTGCTCGACACAGTCTTCGATTGGACGGTGGCGGAAGTGTGCCGGCAAAAGGCCGCTTGGCTGGAGCGCGAGTGGAAAAACCTTCCGTTCGTCCTCGACATTGCCGCGCCGCAATTGTTCGGCCCGCGCTTGGTGCCCCGTCTTGCCCAGGCGCTCAAGGAATATGAATTGATGGGCAAACAATTCGAGCTTCATTTCTCCAAGGAATTGTTGCTGACGGACCCCGGTGAATTGGCGCCCGTGTTGGAGGCGCTGAGATCGCACGGGTTTCGGCTTTCCGTGGACGGCTTTGCGGTCGGCGCGCAATTGCTGGAGAATTGGCGCATCCTGCAACTCGACACTCTAACGCTCGAAGGCGGTCTTCTGAACCGCGTGCTGGCGAATCTTGAAGAGCGGCTACTGCTGACGGCCTTGATTTCCCTGGCGCACGGCATTGGGCTGAAAGTGAACGCCAGCGGCATCGACTCCGAGGATCTGTTCGATTTGCTGAGGCGGCTGCAATGCGATGGCATTCGCCGCTACCGCAGCGAGACGGCGATGGCGCCCAAGAAACTCGAACGTCTGCTGCGCCGGCGCGGGTTATTTTGAGCGGATCGGCGGCGGCGGGGTACGGGCCGTGAGGTTGCCGCGCATCGATTGCGGTATCTCGGCCTCGGGCACGTCGCCGGCGTCGCTGTCATTATAAGCGCCAAGGAACGCCAACACGTCCCCGGCATTGTCCGGCGTCAGGTGACTGAATCGCAGGCCGAATTTGCCGGCTGAGCGGAACGCCACGTTGCACGGGCTTTTGCAGCCGCTGAGGCAATGCACCGCGCGCAGGCCGATATTCTTGAGCAAGGGGGTGCGCAGAAGGATTTGTTTTATGGCCGCGAGTAGAAATTCGCCCTGGCGCTTGCCATCCTGTTCGCGCTCGGCTTCGCTCCACACGCAGGACCGGCACACATAAAGCGTTACCGCTTGACGTCCCGCCTTGGCCTTGGATTTGTTTCTTGTAATTTGCCGGCGCATTGCCGCGCCGTCACGGCCATCAGTCAAAATAAAAATTCACCAGGGCGGCGTTGACCTCGGCCGGTTTCTCTATCGGCGTCCAGTGGCCGCAGCCATTCAAGAAAATTGTTTGCGAGCGCTTGATGGCGCGCGAAAGTTTTTGCACGGCGGCGGGCGGGGCCACGCCGTCTTCGTCGCCGGTGATGAGCAGGGTCGGACATTTAATTTTGCCGAGATCGGCGGATTTGGCGGCAGCCAGCGCTTCGCAGGTGCGGGCATAGCCTTCGGCGTCTTGGCGCATGATGATCTCCCGCACGAACGCGGCGACGGCCGGTTGGTGCACCCGTGACTCAGCCGAGAGAGCCGCTTGCACCAGGGCGTCGGCGATCGGCGTCATGCCGTTGGCGCGCGCCGCTTTGGCGCGGTCGCGGATGACGCCGCGCGCCGGTTGCGGCGGTTCCGCCAGTGGCCCCATCAAGGCCAGGCTCTTCACCCGCGCCGGGCTGCCGGCGGCAATGTGCTGGCAAACGATGGTGCCCATGGAGTGGCCGAGCAAATGGGCGGACTTAATATTCAACTTATCCATCAGCTTGGTGATGTCCTTGGCCAGGCTGGCGATGGAAATCCTGCCCTTTGCCGGGGAGCGCCCCGAGCCTTCCATATCGGGCCGGATGACATGAAACGAGCGCGCCAGAAGGGCGGCTTGCGGATACCAGGCATTCGCCGTGCCGCCCAGGCCGTGCACCATGATCATCGCCTCGCCTTCGCCGTGCTGTTCAACCTCGAGCAATTTATTGTTGATTCTCATCATGGCCGTGCGTCTCCCTCAGGCAATCGTGTTTTCAAGTGTTCCCAAACCGTCGATTTCGATCTTAATCACATCACCCGGCGCAAGAAAGCGCGGCGGGTCG
>Ga0310122_10003114_pt1 | contig 10533 bp, 9 predicted proteins | sample CB6_Bottom_1051__FD_203503 | JGI IMG/M metagenome (GOLD analysis project Ga0310122, IMG submission 203503) | Marine microbial communities from Western Arctic Ocean, Canada - CB6_Bottom_1051 | ecosystem: Environmental > Aquatic > Marine > Oceanic | place: Canada: Western Arctic Ocean | collected...
TGATGATTCCCCCTAGCCAATTAGGAGGATTCCGACATTATCAGGGTCAGAATTCTTCGGTAAGGCTCATTGAGGAGTGATGGTGACCTCCCTCCGGAGGGCAGTTCTATGACTGATAATGAAGAGTCGTCAGAGGCGATTGTGGCAACTGTCGAAACTCTCGAGACGAGCAAGGAGAACCTCCAAGGACGAAATCTCGACCGGATACTCGGCTATGTCAAGATGAAAATGGAGGTCGCTCTTGCTGCAAATGCCGAGCTCTCATCGACCCGTACTCAGATAGTACAGATGGGGGCTTTCCTTCTGGTCGCATTCGTGGTTGGCACTGGAGGTGTTCAGTCTCTGATAGGTTGGGACCAGACTGCCCTCGCAGTTGCGGGCGGAAGCGCGGTTGTTGTCGCCTTCGTGGTGTTGGGCGTCACCCGAACCAGCGCTCGGTACACCGACATCGTGATGGATGAGTTTCACGCCTTGGAGACTCTCTATGCACTCATAGTCTGGGAAAACGTCGACGACATCGGGAACCTCACTGACGAAATCAGAATGATTGAACAATCGACAAGAGCAAAGATAGACGCTGAGAACAAAAAGCACAGACTGTTGACCGGTACTATCCTCCATTCGATGATTCACTATGAGCGCCACAGCCCCTACTCCGACGACATCGGTGACTCTCGCCACCACCTACCGTTAACCGACACGGATGGACATCGCTCTAACTGAGTCTCACATGGAAATTATTGGTTAAGCGCGAGCACCGTCGCTAATCGTCGTACTGCAAAGGTGCTCGTGCCGGGATTTGAACCCGGGTCGACGGATCGAGAGTCCGTCATGATGGGCCGAGCTACACCACACGAGCCGTAGCAGCCCGCCGACCCGGCCCCGGTTTATGAACGGAATGGCACGGCTCGATGGCAGCAGATTCCGTTCACTTTCAATTTTGGAAAGGCGGGACTGAGTGAGATTTCACTTTCACTTTCAGTCGCGCCTCTTCATCGTCCGTTGATATGCTCCCGCTATCTGGTGCTGTCCATGAACCGAACCAAAGATGGCAAGGAATCGATTCAGACTACGGAGGAAGTCGAGGTAATGATTCAGACACCTCTCTCTAGTCTGCGAACGACAGGTAGTGCGCCTGTGAGGACCTCCCACGGACTGGTCCGCCTAGCGAGCAGTAGAGGACGGGTGGTGTCGCCCACATGGATGCCGACCGAGGTGACTCGGAGCCGTCCAAACTGGTCCACCCTACGAACACGGGCAAGGATCGTCCGAACGAGCGAGGTGGTTGGATGAGCCGAACGAAGAGACTTCGAGAGGCTGTAAGAGTCTATCTGGCAGAAAATGGGCGGTCGCACACTGTGGACATCTTCGACCACCTCAACGACCGCTTCTCATGGGGTGCGACGATGAATCAGGTGGGCAACATACTCGCCAAGGACAACCGCTTCGAAAAGGTCGGACATGTCCGAGACTTCTTCCGTGGCGCCCGATACACCGTCTGCGTCTGGGACCTCGCAAGTGATTCTCGGCGAGAATCGACGGCACAGGCATGAAGAACCACCTTCACACCCGCCTTCGACAAGATGGGCGCGAAAGATTGGTGGACGCTGGCTCGCGGAGTCAATGTGGTGATGGGTGCAGTCACAGTTGGAGTGGGTGCACTAATCGTTGGGGCAGCCGGCGAAACTGGCAACTCTCTGACAATTGCGCTACACGCGATTAGTGTAGCCACATTCATGGCAGGATGGAATGCCCTCAACGATCTGAAGGACATAGTTCCAGACAAGGTGAACCGCCCGGACCGCCCATTGTCTTCTGGGGCGATTTCCGAAGATGCTGCCAAGAATTTCAGCATGACAATGATGTCCATTTCTGCCCTCAGTTTGGCGATCATCGTATGGCACGCAGAGAGACAGGTCGGCGAAGCTGAATGGATGGATTCGGTTGCGATTTGGCTACTCGCTCTCTTCTTGATGGTCGCCTACGAATTTGATGGCATCCCATCCAAGGTCTGTTGGAAACGCCGTGGCTTTTTGGGCAACCTTGCAGTTTCTGGTTTAATTGCAGTCGTCATCGTATTCGGCGCAGCATCGGTCGGCCACGGCACCGACCCGCTCCCCTGGCTCGTAGCAGTATGCGCATTGATGATTGGAACAGCCCGTGAAATTGTGAAGGATGTGGAAGATCTCGCTGGTGACACCGACAGAGAAACTCTGCCGAAGAAAATTGGCCCAAATCCAGCACGCACTTTGGCGTGGATTCTCAGCCTTCTAGGATTTATCGCGATGGCCCTTCCATTTGGATTCGAGCTCCTTCCGAAAGGTCTCATCATCGTGATGCTGCCAGCAATGCTCACTCTCCTGGCAACCAAACCACCTCTGGCAAAAGGAGAGGATACCAAAGCATCAAAATTACTGAAGCGATCCCTGATGTTGGGACTCGCAGGCTTCACAGTGTCGGGAATATATGCCAGCCTAGGCTGACAATCCCGTTTCCGGTCTTCTCAATGTCATCCGAGTTCGAGGAACTCGGCGTAGGTTTCCCAGGCCACATCTGAAATCAGAAATGAGAGCAGCGAAATCTGAGCCCACATCCGGTTCTCCGCTTGATCGAAGACGATTGAATTCTCGCTATCCATCACTGAATCTGTGACCTCGTCCCCCCGATGGGCGGGAAGACAATGCATGAAGAGGTATTCATCATCGGCGTGGGAGACCAGTTCGTCATTGATTTGGAAGCCGTCAAAATCACCAATCTTGTCGGCGAGTCCCTCCTCCCCCATCGACACAAACACATCTGTGTAGACCACATTCGCATCCCTGACCGCCTCGACGGGGTCGTTTGTCCCTGTCAAGGTCGAGCCGGATTTTTCTGCCAACTCAAGTGCTCGAGTGACAATGCCCTCATCTGGTTCGTACCCTTCGGGTGTGGCCCAAGTGATGTCACTGCCAACTATTGCAGCCGCCAGCATCAAGTCATGTAGCACATTGTTTCCATCTCCGACATAGGCAATCTTGACCGAGCCGAGGTCGTCGAATTTCTCCTTGATTGTCATCAGGTCTGCTGCTGCTTGGCAGGGGTGGTGTTTGTCAGAGAGGGCGTTGATGACCGGCACCGTCGAATGTTCAGCAAGCTCCACCACATCCGCGTGACCGAAGCAACGGTAGGTGATTCCGGCGAGATAGCGAGAGAGAACCTGTGCGGTGTCTCCGACAGTCTCGCTTTTGCCGAGTTGAATGTCGCCTTTCAGAAGTGTAAGGGGGTGTCCACCCAATTTGTTGATTCCGACTTCAAACGAGACCCTGGTTCTAGTGCTTGGCTTTTCATAGATTGAACCGATTGACAATCCATCAAACGGCTTGAAGTCTGGAGCAACATCTGAGTCGTGTTTGAAGGCAATCGCCCAGTCGATGATGCTCTCGAATTCCTCAGCAACATCATCGATTGCCAGTAGATGGCGCATTCAATCATTCCACCCATCGATTTCGGAGCCGATATCACTGGCGAAGCCGTCCTTTGAATCTGCCATTCCACCGAATAGGTTCTGAGCGAAGGAGAGAATGTCCGCTAGACCCTCTTCCCGCTCACTTGAAAGTGGTATGAGTCCGGGTTGGATCTGTGACTGTTGCATCATCCGCAGTTGCCCGATTGCGAACTCCGTCCTCTGTCCGCCGGCCTCCTCATAGAGCGCAGCCTCCAATGACTCCAACCGCTCACCCCACTCGAGAACTCGCTCAAGGTCTTCGGGCTCGAGGAGGTCGGCCTTGGAGAGGAAGTTGGCAGTCGGCAGACCTAGTCGAAAGTGAACGATGTTGGAGAGCAACATCTGAGATACGAATCCCGACGCTGACTGTGAGAGCATCGGGTCGAACAGGAAGATGAGGGCGGCACGGTCTTGGCCGAGTACCTCGACGAAGTGGCTCGATGCCTCTCGGAAGGCGAACAGTTCGACCTGCCCGGGAGTGTCGATAATCATCAAGTCTCCAGAGAGGCCTTCCAATTCCGCCTGAATCTCATTGGCCTGCATCGCCACCAGATCTGCCGCGAGAATCTGGGCGCCGTTGGGGCCCAAGTCGTACTCATCCATCACATCTGATAGAGAGACGATGTCTCGCACATCGAATTCCGGGTCATAGTGAACCCTTTCAGCCCCAGGGTCGAGATTTATGGTCAGTGCCTCAATATCAAGAAACCGTGCCCATCGCTGGAAAGCGGTCACCAAAGTTGACTTCCCTGCGCCTGCTGTTCCGACGATAAATAGTACCGGGGGTGAGGTGCCGTCTGCTGCTGCCATGATGTTAGCCCAATGCCCATGGTTTTTGAAGGATTCGTCCAGCATATTGTGGTCTGCCCACCGGTTTCCGATAGGCTACGCCTACCCCTCGTGTGACAACGGTTATAGAAGCGAGCGCGTTGGCGGAAAGTGCTTCATTGGAAGGAGTAGATAGAATGTCAGATGATGAACAGAATACGCCCCCGCCCCCCCCGCCCGGATTCGATGCACCACCACCACCACCGCCCGATATGGACACCGAGCCTACACCTCCGCCACCTCCGGGTATGGATGCACCTCCACCACCTCCTCCCGGAATGGACGCTCCGCCACCTCCACCCCCTAGCTTGGATGCACCTCCACCACCTCCTCCCGGAATGGACGCTCCGCCACCTCCACCCCCTAGCTTGGATGCACCTCCGCCACCTCCGCCCGATGGTCCAGCACCACCGCCACCGCCCGGAATGGATGCGCCTCCACCCCCACCTCCACCCCCACCCGGTCTTGAACCGGAAACTGCAGATGAAGAACCTGAAGAGGCTAGCCTCGACATGGGTTCCGCCGCCGACCTTCTCGGCGCGCTAGAACCAGTTGAGGAAGAGGTTGATGAGGATTCAGAAGACGGCGGAGATTTGCTTGACGCCGCCGCCGCAAGTCTACTTGACGCACCGCTCGAAGAGAGTTCTGATGAAGATTCGGATGATGAAGGCGATGAAGCCAGCGACGAGGATGCCGAAGAGGCAACCGAAGAGGCGCCTGCCATTGACCTGTTAGGGCCACTAGGTGACGATTCCGACGACGAATCTGGCGACGAGTCAGATGACGACGGCGAAGAGGCTGCTGAAGCTGAAGAGGCGGAATCCGATGACGAGGAAGAGGCCGAGGCAGAACCTGAGCCTGAGCCTGAGTACCAGCACGCGGGCGCAGGAGTTCGAGATATCCCTGATGTCGATGCAATCCCCGGTGACAAACTACACGGTTCACTGCATGAGGAGGAGACCTCCACCTTGAGCGCAGACGGAGAGGTCATTGAGCAGACAGTGAGCGGACTCCTCAACATCACCAATCCTAGTGAGAAGGACAGACTTTGGGACATCGACATTTTCCTTAGTGGACTGTCAAACACCGACATCGAGGAAGGTCATCTGCCGGTACAGGAATTGGACCCCGGAAAGGAACACACCCGTGAATACGAGGTCTCAGGACCACGGATGTTGGTTGTAAGAGAGCGACTCGACACCAAGCCTGATCGCGGACAGGACCGAAGCACATCCTCCGTCTGTTCCGAAGAGGCACAAACAATCTCCATCGAGGTTGAAGTAGAGAACGTCGGACCTGTTGACCTACACGATGTCGAGGTCACCCGAGACATCCCCTCACAACTGACCGTTGCAGGAGGCGATTCCCACACTGTAAACCAAGGAGCACTGACATGGTCCGTCGGTACCCTCTCGCCTGGCGGCAAGAGGACCCTACCTCTGACAGCCGAATTGGTCTCAGATGTCATCGACCCAATCGATGCGGGGACCACCAGCGCAACCTACCGGGCAGATGCCACCCTTTCAGCGATGTCCGTCACTGAATTGGATGCATTCTGCCGCGGCTTCAGTTACATGGACGTCGATGAGGACGAGCGCCCAGACAACTGGCGCTGTCAAGCGATTTTTGAAAATCGCTCGTCATTCGCAGTCGACTTGGTCAGACTTCAGGTGAAGATGGCCGGTTCAGATGATCTGCTCTTCGACATCACCGATGTCGAGAAGGATGTCCTTCCTGATGGGAGATGGGAGAGTGAAGTTGCAGTTGTACCTTCTACCGAGAAGCCGAACTTCAACCAAGAACTCGGCTTCACCGTAATCCCCCGAGTGACTCACAGCACAAACGGCGCAATCGAGTTGCAGCAACATGTGATTACCATCCTTGAGGCAGATGTCAAAAAGGGCTACTCAGTTGATGTTTTGAGAAGTTATAGAGAGGCGGCTGTTGATGCAGAGATAACCGTGGAGAATACTGGTTCATCTACCATCAACCTGATGAGAATGACCGATGACGTCCCTGGAATCTTCAACCATCCCGACATCGAGCAGATTATGTGCTCAATCGACGGCAAGGATCTGATTCGAGACCAGTTCAGAATTGAGGTGAAAGAGGGTCTTTCACTCGAGTCAGACCGAGTCAGCCCGGATGGCCCAGGCCACACCATGTTACTGACAATCGGAACCAAGGGTCCAATCGGTCTTGAGCCAGGTCAGACCCTAACAGTATCCTACCCGTTGGTCGCTCCAGACCCGAGCCCGGATAACGATCTAGTCGCCGGACCACTCCGCTGCGACTTTAGCGCCGAAAGGTACGGACCTGTGGCTACCAGAATGCTCGATCAGGTCCCTATCGTCCGTGTCATCCACAAGCGACGCAAGTTCAGTACTGGAAAGGAAGTGTTCCCCGCTGGTGGGGCAGGTCGCTACGAGGTGTTGATTATGTTCCAAAACCGTTCGGACTCGGCACTTGAAGACCTGATTCTACACGATGTAGTTCCAGCGGCCTTTGAAATCAAAGGGTACAACATCCGCTCCGATGCCAAGGGCAACAGAGAGGCAGAGATGGAAAAAGAGGTGATGGAGGATGGCACCAAGGTTACCTGGCACCTCGATGTCATCGAGAAGGATGAGAGGATTGAGGTCATCTACGAGTTGGTTGGCGATGCTGGTGACGAGTACAAGGTCAGTGAGGCGCAAGAATTCCACGGCGCTTCATTCGGTGACGAGGTCGACGAGGATCTTCCCCCCCTGCCCTCTGAAGAAGAACAGGCAGATGATGAGGAAGTTGACGATGCTGACGGTGAAGAGGCTGACTCCGCTGACGATTCTGAATCCGATGACGGTGACGACTCTGAAGATGTTGACTCAGGCGACGGTGAAGAGGACGCAGACTCCGATGAAGATGAGGAGGAAGCAGACTCGGACGACGGTGACGGAGACTCAGAAGACGACATGGACGCCGCTCTCCAACAGATAACCGGTGATGACGGCACAGACGACGATGAGTCCAGTGACGATGATGTCGAGGACGAGCCCGCCGCCGATGCCGATGCTGAGGGACGAACTTGTCCCATCTGCAGTTCCGCCAACCCCGCAGGGGCCAATGTTTGCGGAACCTGCTCATTCGAATTCGACGACGATTGACCGGCAATCCCACCGCTAAGGACAGCGCGTTTTACCCACGAGGCAGGATGCTCTTTCGAGGTATGCCAGACGACAATGCTGAATCTCTTCGCCCTCAGAGCTAAGAGATTGATTCAGAGGTCTGGCCAGTCAGCAAATGGGTCGTCGTCATCGGGCGCAGTGGGTTTTATTTCGGTTGCTACAGGGGTTGTCTCGACGGCCACTTCAGATTGGGATGTGTCATCGTCCTCGGAAAGGTCGAGGTCGGCAGTGGCGACCTCTTCTGTCTGAGTGAGCACCTCTTCTGTTTCAGAGGGTTGATCTAGGAAACTGAGGTCAATGCCGAGAGATGTCTCACCACCCATCTTCACAGAATCATCGAAGAGATTCTCAAATTCCAGAACATCATCCTCCACGAGTGTTTGCTTGTCGACACCAGCCATCGCCTCAAGACTCCCAGCATCGAAACTCTGTCCCCCCGACGTCGAGTCCGAGTGGTCTCTTCGAACTTCTTGTTGGGTCTGTTCAACATCAGCCATGTCAAATTCGTTGAGCGGAGGGACCGCAGCGCCGACTATTGGTGACATCTCCTTCAGCAAAGCGTACAACTCCCTGCTTTTTCTGCCTGAATCCTTGAACTGTGACAGTGCAATATCCCACGCCTCAGCGTGTCGATTTCTGAGCGTGAGCGAGCGAGCGATTCCTGCATTTGCCTCATCGAGTGACAGTCCCAGTCCGATGGCGCGGCCGTACAACTTCTCGGCATCCCGCCCTTTTCCGACTTTTATCGCAGAATCAGCAGCCCCTCGGCAGGCGTCCAATCGCTCGGGCGCCTTCCTCATCACCTTTCGATAGGCCTTGAATGCGGCCTTGTCCTTCCCTTGCTGACTCAAGACCCTCGCGTACCGAATCGCGAACTCCGGCTCTCTCGACCACCGCTTCGATGCCATGCGCAGAGTTTCCTCTGCCGCATCTAGGTCGCCAGCCACCATCGCCTCACGAACTGCGCTAAGAACTTCCTCCGGCGTATCCATCTCAGTCAAACCGCGAGATGCGTCTTCACACTCATAACTTGCCATCAGAAGTTTGACGCGCCATAGGCGCGCTGACCCAAGAGTTGATGCGACGGCGTCATTGCCGAGGCACTGTGTCAGAACTCGACGACGAGCCCGAGATGCCCGGCCTAGGCTCAATGGCGACTCCTCTCCTGATGCTCTTGATGATGTCCCTGCTCCTCATCAACCCGAAAATCCGCAACTCTCTCGCTAGCGGTGCAGACAAGGTTTTGACACCGCTCATTCCCTTCTCTGACATTTGGTTCGTCCTCACAGTTGGACTGGTCGGCTCGTCGATCATGGTGGTGAACACGGTCTTCAGGTCGTTCTTCATGGACCCAATCCAGCAGGCTCACCTGGGCCACAGGAACAAGCAGATGGGGAAATTGCGCAAGGAGGCGATGCAGGATCGTGACAAGGTTCGAATGGACAAGATCGCCAAGATTCAGCAGCGATTGATGCCTGAACAAATGAAATTGCAGAATGCGATGATGCGGCCAATGATGTTCACCTTCATTTTCATCATCGCCATCTTCTCGTGGATGAACCTGAGTGTAGAGCAGTATCGAGTGGATTATGTCTCACTGCCGTGGACTCCGGAGTGGAACCTGCTGACTGACAAGGTCATCATCTTCCCCGCTTGGATTGCGACATACATCTGCCTCTCCGCACCCCTCGGCAGAATCGTTGACCGCCACATCAAACTGTTCCGCTACCGAAACCACCCGGTCGTCGTCGCAGGAGAGCCACTTCCAGAACCACTCCTAGAACTTCTGAGGGAGGACAAACCGACTGGCAGAGCTCGTGGGGGCTCGGGAAGGAGTTCATCGCGGGACGGGCCACTCAAGAAGAAGGCAAAGGCGGCTGCGGCGGCGGTGGCAAAGGTCGTCGGCGCACCCCCGAAGGAGGGTACCAGTTGCCCCGAATGTGACTCCGATTCCGTCGAACGGGCTCCAGACGGTAGACTGCGTTGCGTATTCTGCCGCCACATCTGGAGGCGTTAGATGGTACTCCTCACCGTGAGCGGTCACCCTGGAAGTGGAACTACGACCTTGGTTGGCAATGTTTGTGGCCGCCGAGGCTGGAGCAGTCTGAATGGAGGTCAGGTGTTTCGGGAGGCCGCGTCAGAGAGGGGGGTGTCGGTCGAGGAGTTCAGCGCACTTTGCGAGGCTGAACCAGAGGTTGACAAGATTCTCGATGAGAAGTTGCTCGACGCAATGCAGAGCGCAGGCGGCCCGGAAGTGGTGGAGTCCCGGCTCTGTGGTTGGTGGGCCCACAACAATGAAATCGATTGCGTCAGGCTTTGGCTTGCAGTCAGTGAAGATGAACGTGCGCGGCGGGTCGTGAGCCGTGAAGGTGGCTCAGTCGAAGATGCGCTTGACAGAATCCGCCAACGAATGTCGGATGACCAGGCGAGATACGAGACACTCTACGACATCACCCTCGATGACATGACCCCCTACAACTTGGTGGTGGATGGTGACGAGCTCTCCCCCGAAGAGGTGGTTGACGCCGTCGAGGCCGTACTCAATCCGGAGGAGGGGGCTTAATGAGTGGTGAAATTCGGCTCTTGGACCCTGAGGCTTCGAGTGACCCGAAACATGGTTGCGATCCGGAGATGCGTGATGTCGAGGCGAGACTCGCTGCCGGCTGGTTGCTCCTCGACAAACCTGCTGGACCAAGCAGTCACCAAGTGTCAGCCTGGGCTAGGGACATGCTCGGCCTCGACAAGATGGGACATGGTGGGACTCTCGACCCATTCGCGACCGGCGCTCTCATGCTCCTGACCGGTGGAGCGATGCGACTGACCTCTCGGATTTTGAAGGGAGGCAAGCAGTATGTAGGAGTCATCCGAATTCCCGCCGACACGAGTGAAGAGGATCTGGCCGAGGGAATCAAGAACCTGACAGGCAGGATTCACAATGTCCCTCCGAAGGAATCGGCAGTCAAAATCCAAGTCCGCCAGAGGACCATCAATTCCTTCGACCTCATCGAGAGAGACGAAAGAATAGTACTGGTCGTCATCGACTGCGAAGCGGGCACC
>Ga0310122_10003115_pt1 | contig 10531 bp, 11 predicted proteins | sample CB6_Bottom_1051__FD_203503 | JGI IMG/M metagenome (GOLD analysis project Ga0310122, IMG submission 203503) | Marine microbial communities from Western Arctic Ocean, Canada - CB6_Bottom_1051 | ecosystem: Environmental > Aquatic > Marine > Oceanic | place: Canada: Western Arctic Ocean | collected...
TTGAGGTCAAGCAAAAATCCAAGGGCTTTGTGGTAAAAATTGAATTAATCCTACGTACGTTATGCACGTTAACCCCATTACCAAATAAGTGCTGTCTTAGCGTAGGGTTTTTCTCTTTGGTGAGCAACCCCTGTAGAGCCACTTGTGGGGGTTTGAGAAAGCAACTTTTGTGCGTAGTCGAAGCGGGCGCCTGGAGGATTATGATTCGCCGCGAGGTGAATCGATTTTTGTGACATGGAGTCCAAAAGCTTCAGGTTCAGCTAAGCAAATTGACTGGCTGCAGCACAGGCACGTACTGCTTTTTGTCTATAGGCGAACTTGAATCTGATACTTTGTTTCCTAACATGTTGGCTAATGAAGGTGATGATTAACGTCTCCATGTTGTACAAATTGTGTAAAATTACCCTACAGGCATAAGCGGCGCCTTCATTTTTGCTTAGGCGTTGGGTGGGGGCGCCTTCCCCTCTGAATGAGGTATCACCACGCGGTATTCCTGTGATCATTTGCCTGGACTGGTGATCTTGGGGTTTAATTATCTGTTTATGGTGAAGCAATTCACAGACCTTAGCTTTATCAGTAAAATTTGGGAGAATAAGTGGCTTTTAAGCAGCAATACCGGAATACCACTACAGCGCCTGTTGGCAAAGCCATCACCTGTATCTGTCTGCGTTCATCCCTAAACAGTCATGGATAAAAAGCAGCAGCAACGGCGTATGGCTTATGATGCGAGGAACACACAGTCCAACAAAACCGAATTAAGTCAGATCATCTGTAATAAATTTTTGGCTCAGGCTGAATACCAGCAAGCAGATACGGTGATGTGGTATCTGCACTGTCGTTCAGAAGTGAGAACCTTATCCCATTTGAGGGCTGAGCTAATGGGCCCCAAAAAGATAGTCATTCCTTACTGTACAACTGACGGTAACGGACAGAATAAACTGGGTCTGTGGTTATTAGAAGATCTTTGCGAATTACAGTCGGGTACCTGGGGTATTTTAGAGCCACCTCGTTCACGATGGGGAGAACAGGCTAAGGAAGTTTCCCCGGCATGTCTGGATCTCATTATGGTACCCGGTGTTGCTTTTGATCGTGCATGCGGACGGCTGGGGAATGGCGCCGGATACTACGACAGGTTGTTGCAGGACATCAGACCTGATACCACACTCACCGGTCTCTGTTTTGAGTCGCAACTTGTCAAAGAAGTGATGATGGCCTCTCATGATGTCAGGATGGACCGGGTGATAACAGAAAATAATTGTTACTGAGCGAGATAAAATGGACGTTAAACATTTAACTGCAAATCTCCCATCCACACCGGCATTCGTGCTTGATGAACAAACACTGCTGAGCAATCTGTCAGTGCTGAAAAGCATTAAGCAGCAGTCGGGTTGTGAGGTTTTATATTCCATCAAGGCATTGCCTTTGAGCTGGCTAATGCATCTGGCTAAGGACTTTGTAGACGGCTTTTCGGTGAGTTCCTTGTTTGAAGCACGCATGGCAAAAGAGATAATCGGGGATGAAGGCAGTATTCACATTACCACGCCGGGCTTAAGGGATGATGAATTTATCGAAATCAGCCAATTGTGTTCGCATATCAGCTTTAATTCAATTAGTCAGTATCAGCGTTTAGCCCATACGTCTCCATCATCCTATTCTCTGGGTTTGCGGATAAACCCACAATGCTCCTTTGCTGATGATTCACGCTATGATCCTTGTCGCCCATACTCAAAATTAGGGCTGTCTATGCCTTTGAGTAAAACGCTGACCGAGCACATGGATGGCTTGCATTTTCATAATGTATTTTCCAATACAGATTATGGTGCGTTAATCAAGACGATTGCCCATATCAGAACCTTGTCGGGCTGTCGTTTGTCTGATTTGCAATGGATAAACCTAGGGGGAGGGTATCTGTATAACCAGATCAATAACCATCAACCCTTAATCCGGCTAATTAAACAATTGACGGAGGACTATCAATTGACGGTCTTTATTGAACCTGGTAAAGCAATAGTAGGTAATGCCGGTTTTATTGTGACGACGATTATTGATTGCTTTGAGAGCGATGGAAAGCAGGTTTGTGTGCTGGATACCTCTGTCAATCACAACCCAGAAGTGTTTGAATATCAACAAAAGCCTGAGTTGCTGGAACACGATAGCAAGGGGAACTATAGCTGTTTATTAGTCGGTTCCACTTGTCTGGCAGGGGATCTGTTTGGGGAGTATCGCTTGCAGACCATGCCTAAAGTAGGTGACCGACTGGTATTTGCAAATGTAGGGGCTTATAGTCTGATTAAGGCAAACCGGTTTAATGGGTATAATTTACCGGATGTCTATAAAGTAAATAAGCTAGGAAGTATGCAACGAATTAAACACAATAGTTATCAAAGTTATCGAGAACAATGGGGAGAACAATGAAAGCCATTATCATGACCGAGCAGGGTTCAGCTGATGTTTTACAGTTAGCAGAAATCAGTGAACCCGAAATCAGCACAGCGACTGATGTTAAAATTAAAATAAAAGCGGCTGGCACGAATCCTATCGATACCAAAGTACGTAGCAATGGCACTTTTTATCCAGACCCCTTGCCGGTCATACTCGGCTGCGATGGTGCGGGTGAGGTTGTGGCCATCGGCGATGCGGTTGTTAATTTTAAAATAGGAGATGAAGTCTGGTTTTGTCATGGTGGTTTAGGTAAAGAACCCGGCAATTATGCACAATTCACGGTGATCGATAGTCGCTGGCTTGCATTAAAACCTAACAATATCAGTTTTATTGAAGCCGCGGCGGTGCCGTTGGTGTTAATTACGGCATGGGGTGCCTTATTTGATAAAGGCCAGTGTCAGGCCCAGCAAACAGTATTAATTCATGCCGGGGCAGGTGGTGTTGGGCATATAGCGATTCAGTTAGCAAAATTACAAGGAGCGAAAGTCATCACTACGGTGAGCTCTGCTGAAAAAGCGGCATTTGTGCGCTCGATAGGTGCCGATCATGTGGTGATCTATACCCAGAATAACGTGGTAGATGAAGTCAATCGCTTAACAGATGGAAAGGGTGCGGATCTGGTTTTTGATACTGTAGGCGCTGATGTTTTCAAGCAAAGCATGCAGGCAACGCGTTATTTTGGTCGTTTGATTACATTATTAGACCCGGGGGAACAGAGTCTGCAGGAAGCCAGAATAAAGAACTTACTTATCGGTTTTGAACTGATGTTGACACCGCTATTAAAGAACCTGGATAGTGAAAGAGATAAGCATATTAAAATTCTTAAACAAGGTGCGCAATGGATAGAGCAGGGGGTTTTAACCGTGCATGTTTCGGCGCTATTTCCTTTGCAACAGGCAAATCTAGCGCATCAACTGATAGAGCAGGGACATGTAATGGGAAAAGTGGTGTTGGAGATTCCCGAGTAAGGTGCAAGCAGCCCCTGTTTTAAAAGGGGCCAGCAAGGTTTAACTTTATTTGTTCTGTGTGCCTTATTGATCACGGGGTTTGGTCAGAAAGCCTTGTGCATTCACCGGGACAGCTTCAGGAACGATGATGGCTCCGAGTTCTGTCATGGCTTTTTTGTAGACCTTGCGTTTAAAGTAAATGACCTCTTGCAGCGGATACCAATAATCGATCCATTTCCAGTCATCAAATTCTTGTTTTTCACCACAATCAAAGCAGACTTCTGTTTCACTGCCATTGATTACCCGCAGAATAAACCAAATTTGCTTTTGGCCAATACATAAGGGTAAGGAGTTTTTTCGAATGTATTTTTCTGGCAATTTATAGCGCAACCAATATCGAGTGCGCCCCAATAGCTGAACATGTTCATTCTTGAGTCCTGTTTCTTCCCATAGTTCACGATACATTGCAGCTTCCGGGTCTTCATTACAATCAATTCCACCTTGTGGAAATTGCCATGAATTGACGCCTTTTCTTTTCGCCCAAAATACGCGACCCTCGTTATTGCAAAGGATAATGCCGACATTAGGTCGGTACCCTTTAGAGTCTATCATTTAAAAACCTGTTATTTTCTTCCCTGTTTTTTATGGTGATCAGGCAACAAATTTTTCTTAAGCATTTGTTTTAATCAGAAGGTACAGCCTTTTTCAAAACTTATTTAGTATATTTTCATCGCGAAAATAATCGTTCAGCTGCAAATTAAAATTTTACGGACAATCCAATCATCAAATGCTTGTGGTTAGTTGACTTAAATCAAGTAAAAAAACAGATAAAATTAAAATTAATGCCAACATTGTTCCACAAAACAAGGGTTGATGCTATAGCTGTATGCACAAAAACTAATCCACGCTGCTGATGGCTTTGAATTAACGCACCGAAATGGACTGACTGAGGGGGCGGTGGCGGCATGGGGTATATGCCGATAACTTGCGAACTACGGATGAGGTAGGATCTTCATTCGCTTATATCATCGAGTTGAACGCTATTATGCTGGCTCCGTTAAACTAAGGGAGGCCCAAGCAAAATATGGGTATTAGCTGCGCCACTTGTTCTCGCTAATAGTGCCTGCAAAAGCCTTGTTGATGTCATATGGGCCAGAGATTCTTGCTGAGCGCAGTTTAATCGCTTTGAGTGAGATCGCCAACCTAACAATAGTCCGGCCTGAGGTGGCAATGGCCTGACCTTGAGAAGGAATCAGTATGCAACAGCTTTTGTGGGTGCTGAAATCAAGCACTTTAGTTTATCTTCTAAGCATATTATTTAGTATGGGAAGCTAAAATCTATAAAATTTATCTTCATCATTATGATAAAATAAAATATCTAACTCCTTTCTTAAAATGACGGCGTTTATACAATATTTACACACGGTGATTGTCATGTCTGATACCTTATTATTTAATACCCAGTTGACCGATGAAATTAATGTTTCAGAGGCAGCGATTGACCAGTTTATCTCCTTGACAGAAGATGAGCCGGATATAGCCGGCGTGCGTATTTTTGTATCGGGTGGGGGCTGCGATGGTATGAAATATGGCATGACTTTTGTTGAAGAATCCCATCAATATGATTGTGTGTTAGAGTCAAAGGGGTTGAATGTCTATGTCGATGCGGTCACTCTCAGTTTTCTTGCTGGTGTGGAAATTGACTATGTCACTGAGGACGTGAATAAAAACTTTGTTTTTAGAAATGCCTTTGCGCAAACCGGTGGGGCTGCCACCTGTGGTTCATGTGGTGCTGTTGGCGGCGGTGGCTGTGGAGGATAATGTTAACAGCTTGCCTTAGCCGTGAGTCATAGCAACAAAGCTCGTCTTCTTCTTATTTCCCAGCCGGATAGCTATAGAATTGCCCCGTATCTGAAGGCTGCAAGAGAGATGGGGGTTGAAGTCATGATTGCTTCACGCGGTGAGTTTTCATTGGTTTCTGAAGTACATGATGGTTTGCATATTGATCTGGAAAACAGGCAAAGTGCCTACCAAAAAATAATCAAGATTGCCCATAAAACCCCATTTAATGGCATCCTCGGTTGTGATGACAGTACCGTGGAGCTTGCTGCAGAAGTGGCACATACACTGGGACTGCCCCATAATCCACCTGCTGCAGCGCGTTTAACTTATCGTAAAGATTTAGCTAGATCCCGACTAGCTGAGGCTGATTGTTCAGTACCGGCACATTTTCTGCTCAATCTGGATATTGCTATAGAGCCACAAATTTCAGCACTGCCTTGGCCTTGTGTGATCAAGCCCATTAATATGTCGGCCAGCCGGGGGGTTATCCGGGCAAATAATGCAGGGGAATTTAAACAGGCCTGTGCGCGAATCAAACGGATTATTGCATCATCGACTTCCGCTTTTGAACAATCGCATGTACTCGTGGAACAATATATTGACGGCATTGAAGTGGCCTATGAAGGCTATTTGCATCAAGGCAAGTTAACCACGCTGGCCTTGTTTGATAAACCCGATCCCTTAGTAGGTCCTTATTTTGCCGAAACCATCTATGTGACGCCCTCGCAGCTGGATGGGGATACTCAGGCCTTGATTAAAAAAAGAGTTACAGAAGCTGCTAATGCGTACGGCCTAATTACCGGCCCCATTCATGCAGAATTGCGAATTGATCAACACGATGCCTGGATTCTTGAAGTGGCCTGCCGTTCTATTGGTGGTGATTGCGCTCGCACTCTGGATAATGGTCAGGATTTCAATCTTGAACAGTTGATCATTTCATTAGCGATGGGGAGCCCCATTAAATCCACCCTTTCTAAGGAAGCGAGAGGGGTGATGATGATGCCAATTACAGAAGCGGGCATCCTTAAACGTGTTGAAGGCCTGTCTGCGGCCAGACAGGTAAAAAATGTAGAAAAAGTGGATATTATTATCCGTGAAGGACATGAACTGATTCCGTTACCTGAAGGGAATCAGTATCCTGGGTATGTGTTTGCTAAAGGCTCGACTACCCATGAGGTAGTTATCGCTTTGCGTGCTGCTTATGCCCGGTTGAAACTGGTTGTTACACCGGTATTTAACATCAATCCCGCATAAATTGCGAAGACTTGATAGCGGCTATTTTTTCCCACCGGAAGCACCTGCCTGTTGAAAACCGGCGGGTAATTGGCCATAGTCGCCTTCTCCAAAGAAGAAACCCAGCATGTGTTTTTCAATCAATGTAAAGCTTTCCAGGTCCATGGTACTAATGCCATTTTCATTAATAATGGTGGTTAATCGCTCCAACCATTGTTTCCAGCCTTCCTTGGAAACATGTTGAAAAATCCTCTGACCTAATTCACCGGGGTGTGTCGGCTTATCCAATCCTTCTGCTTGCTGTTTTAACACAACACAATTGACTAATTGACCCATTGTTATTACCTTAAGTTAAAATTTTTTCTGTTGGTTCGTATTTCTTCAGTAAAACACCTTCATCACCACAGCAAGTAGCAGCACATTGTTTGACCTCATTAATGCTGGTTATATTGTCACTGATATAATGTTCGACAGCCAAGTTTTCTGTTGCACAATCACAGCCCTTATCATTATAAACATAAATGTTGTTCAATTCTGCTTTGATTGCCTGTTCCTGTGCCATAAATAAAGACTCTTCAGGCGTGGCTGGAATATGACTTAATTGATAAGCAGGAAAAAAACGGGTGATATGCCAGGGGCTGTCCTTACCTAGATTATCTCTTATCCAGCAGGCAATCTGATAATGCTCTTCGGGATCATCATTCTTACCGGGGATAATATTAGTTCGGGTTTCAACGTGAATCCCCAGGTCATGGGCTTTTTTGATACAGTGCAACACTTGAGCGACCGTTGCAGGTCGACAAATTTCCTTATAAAAATCATCCCGCATACTTTTTATATCGGAACACAGTACATCGATATACGGTGCGACCAATTCCAGGGCTTCATCGCTAATGTAACTATTCGAGACATAGACAGTGTATAAACCGGCTTGCTGAGCCAGTTTGGCAGTGTCGATCACATATTCTAGCCATACAGCAGGTTCTGAATAAGTAAAAGCAATACCTTGTACACCGGCTTTCAGGGCAGATTCTACCAGGGATTCTGGCGATACCCAGGCTTCTTTAGACTGGCCTTTTGCCAAGTCATCCAGAGCATTGATTCCCCATGAAATTTCCAGATTATGACAGCCTTTACAGCGAAAACTACAACCGTAACTGCCAACAGACATTACACGTGTGCCGGGTCGATAATGCTTAACCGGTTTATCTTCAATCTTATCGATAGCGATGGAGGATATGATGCCGTATGACAAATTATATAATGTGCCATCACGATTCACGTGAGCCTGACAAAAACCGCGCTGACCATGACCAATTTTACAATGCCATAAACAGAGATTACACCGGGTAGTATTATTGCTCAGTTTTTCTTGTAGGCGAGTTTCTACTAATTGATACTGTTTGAGTTCAGACATGAGATAAATGAATGAAAATGAATTAAAATGAGTATTATACTGTAATTGCTTCGCTGACAATCGTTTAATCCATCAGAACAGTACATAGCGCGATAGCCCGTGTATGTGTATCTCCCCCTCCCGGTCTTTTCGGTTTGCCTATAAGCTGATTTTACTGAAACAACATTATCGATTGAGATACAGGGCAGGGCAGCCGCCGCGGACGTTTTTTTGCAGGATTGACAGAGTTTGCTATGTATTTACTTTATCGCCTGTTTCTGCATACAACACAAGCCTGTATAAACACATAACGGGGTCGGCGGAAGATAGCAGGTAGGATTCGTTATGCTAAATATGCAGTCTCATTCATCATGATGGAAAGCATTTATAAGTACATGCGACAGAGATTGTCAGGCAATCAACTCTTTACCACAAGATTCAGGAAAACTCGCCAGGCATTTTCAATAATCAAACCTCATCCCGTGTTAATCAAGTTGTTTTTTTTCGCCTCAAAAACCGGTCAAAAATTTCATGCATTAACAGTGCAGACAGGATTAATACGGTGCCCATTACAATTTTTAACGTGAGGGGTTCATGGTTAATAGTGTGTCCCAGATATAAAGCCAGAACGGGAGAAATCATCGGAATCATGGCAACTGTGGTTGCCGATAAATGGATCAGTACATAATAGTAAAGTACAAAGCCAATGGTTGTGGCAATCAGACCTAAATACATAATGGAAACAATATTGATGGTTTCCAGCTGTTCAGGCCATTGTGCATTATCCATAATAGCCCAGCTTAAGAGATAAGCAGGCAGGGCAAATAATAATCCCCCAGTCACTTGTTCAGTCGCTGATAACTTGGCTTGAATACGCTTTACCCATACCGCACTGCCTGTTTGTAACAACACGGCCATCAATACCCCCAAAATGCCATAGACGGCCTGAATATTGAGTTGCAAGGCCGAACTAAACATCATACTTAGACCACCAATGCCCAGGACATAAGAAATGAGTTTAGCAAAAGTAAACTGACGTTCTTTTAACCAGATGGCTGCAAAAATGGTGGTAATAAAAGGGGATAAACCAAAAATTACAGAAATCCATCCCGAAGGGACATACTGTGCCCCCCAGTAGACAGACATCATGGCTGCGTATATCTGTAGCGCAACGACAAGATAAGTCTGTTTGGCTTTACGATGCGCTGGGAGATGTTTGCGACGAAACACCAATAACAGCAGCATACACAGAGCTCCCATTGTCATTCTCGATGCTGCAGCAAAAACAAAACCGACACCTTGACCACTCCATTTGATAGCCAAGGGTGTGGTCGCCCACAAAATGATAATGCTGATATAAGCCAGAGCAATGCGCATATTACGATATTTCAGAGAGTAAGGAATCTATCATGGTTTGTGCTTGATGCAGATAGCCTTCTCCAAACAAATTCAGATGATTAAGAATATGGTACAAATTATACAGTGTCTTACGGATAGGGTAATCAGAATGTAAGGGGTAGCTCTCGTTATAAGCGGCATAAAAATCGGCACTAAAACCGCCAAATAATTCAGTCATAGCAATGTCTGTTTCTCTATCCCCATAATAACAAGCCGGATCATAGATAACGGGTTGGGCAAGAGAGGTCATCGCTGCGTTACCTGACCATAAGTCGCCATGTAATAGGGCAGGGTGCGGACTGTAATGGCTGAAAAAACTGGCTATTGATTCGGCTAATCGGTAACCTGACTGGCTTAGCCTGCCACCATATCCATGTTGGCAGGCCAGCGATAGTTGATAGCCCAAACGGTGGTTCGCCCAAAAACTAACCCAGTCTTGTGAGGGCTCATTGATTTGCTGGGTAGACCCGATAGTATTGTTACAATGCCATCCAAAATAATTTTGCTGTATTTTGTGTAATTGCGCCAATTGATGTCCCATGCTTTGTTCTGATGGACTTTGCCTGGGTGACAAAGACAGTTTTTCCATGATAATAAAGGAATGGCTGTCGGTTAGCCCATAAAGAAGGGGACGAGGTACTATCACTGTATGGGATTGTGCCAGCTCCTCTAAGCCTAAAAATTCAGCCTCAAACATGGCAAGCGTCTGGCGCTGATTAAATTTTACAAAATAACTTTTGTTGTCACTTTGTATAATATAGGCCGCGTTAATGGACCCACCGGCTACTGCACGGGTTGCTGTAATGGCAAAAGGGAGGTGGGTGGCTTGTGTTATTTGCTCGCTAATTTGTTGCCAATTCAGGTTATTTGTCATGGTCGTATATGTTGTAAAACCAGTGCATCCTATAGATTATATATGACAGCGAGCCATGGATATTACTTTTAGAGAATAGGGCTGTGTCATCGGGCTAAATAGAGGCTAAATGCTTTCAATAAGAGCGAATTTAACAACTAAAATCCGACTGGATTCCAATTTCTCCATCGGATCTAAAAATATTGCGAATGCTCTGATAGCGCCTCATGCTGCATAATATGAAAATTCTGGACTGGTTTTATTCCGACAGCGCTTGTCATGGCGGGGCGGAAATCAGGTGTCATTTCTGTTGATGGGTCTGGGCTGATGGTCTTGCGGTAAGTAAAAAACATACCATACATTGCTTTGTGATCAATATGTGTGTGTTTTGATAAGCGAGGTTGTTCTAGAGGTCACTAT
>Ga0310122_10003116_pt1 | contig 10531 bp, 9 predicted proteins | sample CB6_Bottom_1051__FD_203503 | JGI IMG/M metagenome (GOLD analysis project Ga0310122, IMG submission 203503) | Marine microbial communities from Western Arctic Ocean, Canada - CB6_Bottom_1051 | ecosystem: Environmental > Aquatic > Marine > Oceanic | place: Canada: Western Arctic Ocean | collected...
GTGCAAAGTGGTGAACGGAATGGAACTCAGTGGAGTTTTTACACGTCATGTCATGTGGTCGGCGAAGTACAAGGAGTTCATCCCGAGCCCCTTGCTCGCGTTTGAACCAATTCAGAACTACACAGGGTTCTGGGGGGACTACATCGATTGGCATGCGGTGCAAGAACTGATGTGGAGGCTGGATTTCCGTCGCAAATTTGTAAAGCTGATGCGTTCCAGGGAGGAGTGGCGTAGACTTTTCAGGAATGATTGGAGAACCATCCTACTGTTCGACAGCTTTTACCGTTTCTTGCTGTACACCCGGGTGCCCTGCTTCAAACCGCTGTGGAAACTCTGCGGCTTTAACTGTTTGAAGAGCTTTCGGAGCCCTTTTCAGTCCGCTCGGTGGTGGCTTGACGACGTTGGGGACACCATTCACTAAAACGCCAAATTCATGCCCTGATGACTCGCGAGTTGTGGATTTTGGCGAGGATGGTCGCGAGCCGTCTGGTAAGCGGGCGCTCTACCGACTTTGAACCCGGCTGGAGCGGCGGGACCCTGTTTTCCTCCCAAAATCTTGAGCAAATCTTGTAGTTTTCCTTGCCCCTGCACGGCAGCATGGATGTCCGCCTTGGCTTGAATGTCCTGCCTCGCCATTCTGGGCACTTCAATCTCTTTGCCGCTGGGCAGCAGCACTACAGTAGGACCTCTCACCAGCTCCGGAATGTCCAGAAGTCGGTAGATCGACCCTGGGCGTGGGTGATCACAGTAGCGGTAGGATTGTGGGTCGCCGTACTTGACGTCGCTCATCTTTTGTAAGTGAGTGTTTGAGCATTTTGGGGCCCTAAATCGACCCTAACCAAGCGTTTTACAGCCTCTTTTGATCTGAAACATGCCGCGTTTTGTGGTCTGTGGCGGCCGGTTGCCAATTTATGCAGGCGCATGTCCTACGGGCCGGCCGCAGTTACCGGACAGGTTCCTGGGGGCACGCACAGACCCGACCACGGAAACCCAGACAGCGGCTTGTTGCAGAGCGCAGCCGAGTACGGCAGGCATTGCACAGGTGCCCAAGTTTAAACCTCTCGGTGAGCATTTTGAGCCCAGATTAGCAAATGGACTGGGACAACTCTGTCGAGAGACTTCTGCAAAAGTACTGTGACGAAGCACAGACTCGCGAGGCGCTTCACAGGCGTAGCTACTACTCGTACAAGAAATTGACGACCTGCTTCAACCTTCCCGTCATCGTGCTCAGCTGTTTGAGCGGCTCATTTCAGTTTTTGTCGAAAGGGTACCCGAAAATTGAGCAGCACATCGTCACTGGCACGGCTAGTTTGAGCATCCTCACCGGAATCATTTCTGCCGTCGCCAGCTACCTCAAATTGGGTGAGTCCACGAGCAAACACGAGCAGAGCGCCAATGCATGGCTGCTTTTCCACAACGGAGTGAAGCACCAGCTCAGCCTGCGACGGGACAAGCGCCAGCCCGCGGACGAGTTTTTGCAGAACTGCAAGACCCAGTACGACCGTCTCTTCGAGCTGAGCCCGATCTGCAGTAGCACCATAATTACGAGAATCAAGAAGAAGATCAAAGCTCACGCGACGGAGGAATTTGTAAGTCCGACGTACCTCAACGGATTCCGGCACACCGAAGTGTACCGGGTTCCGGACGCACCGGACGACGAGTTCGAGGAGAATTCCGTTGCCGTCGTCGAGGAGGTTTAGGGGGGGTAATCAGTCTTTGCTCATGAAGTGGATCCTCGTGTGCCACCAGTCGGTGCTGCTCGTCGGCAGATCGACGATCCGCATGCTGTAGGACTCGCTCGCCTCGTCGAACGTGCGAAGCCGGGCGAACAGCTTGATCCGCAGGGTTTGGATTTTCGCCTGTGGTTGCAGCTCGTGGTAGGTAATCCGGTCCTGGGCGCCCTGGTACTCGGTGCACGCCGGCATGGCGGAGTGGTACCGTCTTGAGCCGCCCTTGTCGTTGCTCTCGATTCGCGGGTCGGTACGCCAGATCCACCTACCGAGCACAAAGTCGGGGGTTTCCTTCTGGTGGTCAACCATGGGTGAGTTTTTGATGGGTAAAGAGCATCCCACCTCGAGGGCGACGCGCCTCTCCAACGAGCTGAAGATGCTCGCACGGGTGGTAAACGCGTACCTGCTGTGGGCGATGGCGCCCGTGTTGATGTTAAACCGGTTGGCATTGCCAACAAGCGCGGTAGCAACAATGTGGAACTTCGGGGCCGTGCCCTTTACCGTTCTGCTGTTGAACGCAACGACAGCCGCCACATCGACCTCCCAGGCAGCGACCCGGATCGCAAACTCGAAGTCGGTTTCAAACCCGGTCTGCACGGGACGTCCCGGTAGTGATTTCTGGGTACTGTTGATTTGAATCTTGGCGAACGTTGTCGCCGCGTCTTCTGGGTTCAGCGCCAAGAACCGACGCTGGTTCGAAAAGTCGGTCGCGGGCGCATCTGCCCTGGCTCCGAAGAACCCAAACTGGTTCTGCACCGCGGGCACCTCAATGCAGAAGCAGGACCAGAACGCGGCGGTCCCAATGATCCGCAGGCGGCCGTCTGTAGCGACCTCAAACGCCAAGTGCTCCGTGTCGTTGTTGTCGCCCTGGGTGTACCCGCCGTACTCGAGCTCGGCCCCGGCTTGGCCAGTGTTCATGTACCGGCACACGTCGCTGGCGAGCTCCCCCAAACGGTGCATGAGCTGCTGCACGCTCAAAACGGTCTCCTGGCTGGAGATCTCAAAGTTGTACCCGGCACTGGTGACGTACAGACCATTCAGCGCCTTTGGGTTCCCGATGAAAATGGCGTCGAGGGCGTCGGCAGTCGTCTGCAAGGCCGTGTTCCCCTGGGGCAAAATCCGCTGCACGACCCGGATCAGGGCGCTGCTGTCCCCCGTCATGGGCTCGATCATGCTCAGGCTGGTGTTCGTCATGCTGAAGTTGTCGATCCCAACCAGGTAGTGGTCCGTGGGTCTAGAGAGTAGGACATCGCGAAAGGTGATGTCGACATCGGGTCTAGAATCGGCGAAGCAGGTGACGTACTTGCTCTCGGTCTGCTTCTTGTGCACCGCGGATGCCATGCCGTGTTTTCTTTCTTTACCTTTAGACAAATTAAGAAATCGATGGAGATCGAACCGTGCAGCTGCGGTTCGCGCTTCTTCGACGAGGGCGGGTTCGGGCTCGACTTTTGCCTGAGGTGCGGTCTCGGGAAGTCCGCCGAAATCCAACGGGGCTCGCCGTTCATGCAGCAGGAACGCATCCCAGGGCACCAGTCCTACACCCGGCTCAAGCGCTTTAAGAAGTACCTGTGCCGGGCGATGAGGCAGCAAAGCAGCTGCACGGTCCCCCGGGACACGTGGGACTACCTCCTCTCGAAGCGGCCCTACCGCGACGCGAAGCACATCCAGTGGACCCTGAAGCAGGCGCGTCACCTCAAACGGAAATGCTACGACAGCCTGCCCTTTTTGACGGCCGCACTGTGCCCCGACGTGAAGGTGCCCACCATGAATCAGGTCGAGAAGAAGATTGCGCTGGACCTCTTCCGGATCATCGACTACGCCGTTCGGGAGGGCCCGTTCGTCAGCTACCTCTTTTGTCTGGAGTACATCTTGCGGAAGATGGGGCGAGCCGACATGTGCGTGCACATCAACCAGATCCAATGCCCCAAGCGCCGCGAGAAGTACCGGGTGCGGCTCGATGGGATTTTCGGGGACAAAGAAGAAGAGCCTGACGTTAGGACCCTACTCCGTACACCCGTTTGAAGCCTTGCAGTTCCAGGTCGCGGGCGATGCGACTCTTGCTCCAGATGGTCCGGCGTTGTTTCAGGTAGCTCTGCTGCCCGGGGACGTACCCGGCCGCTGCAATGTTCCCGCTGCTGGTCGCTTGGGCCAGGTTCGGTTCGATGAAGATTTGGTTGTACAGGAGCTCCGGTGCCCCTTGCCCTTTGAGTTCCTCGAAGCCCACGTAGTTCATGCTCGTCACGCTGGCGCTGCCGGTACCTAGTCCTACTCCCGCCATGTTCTTTTTTGAGTTTAAAAGGAGCGAAAAAATGTCTCCTGGTCAATTACAAAAAAGAACACGGATGACTGACGTGCAACCGATCCCCGTCTACAGGCCCACGTTTCTCACGGATGGTGGAGAGTTCCGCGGCAGTCTCATCGAGAGCCCCGCCAACATCTTCTACCAGAAGGTGTCGGCGTCACGGGCGACCAAGAACCGGCTGCAGTTTCAGTGGAGATCAGTTTCTGATAACCTCCTTTTATCGCCTACTGTAATGCTGAGAATGCGGCTGAAGATCACCTGCCCCCAGGTGTGGGACCAGCTGGTGTCCGCCATCTCGGTGCATGGATGCAAGTTTGCCCACGGGAACATTAGCAACGCCACCATTTACAACACCGCCGCGGCTGGTGGGGCCGGAGCGCAGAAGAAGGTGCCATGCCTCGTGTTCGCGGATGGGGACGCTTTCAGTTCCGTCTGCTCCAGCGCCAACCTGATTTTCAACGGAACGAGCATCAGCTTAAATCGGCAAAACCGGTTTTGGCGGGACTGGATGCGAACCCAGGTAGCCTGTGAAGATGCAGCCAGGATCTACAAGGCGTGCGGAGGCTCTTACGACAAGTACGACCAGCGACCGGTCGCCGTCGCTAGCGCCCCCGATGGAGACGTCGCCAACATCGCCGTCGGAATTACCCAGGATTCTGGCATTAACGAGCGATCCAAGAACCTGTACGCCATGAGCACCACCGGGCAGGCCCTCAGCGACGGCTTCAGCCGCGAGATCCAGGTGTCCTACCCCGTCCCTCTGCCCCCCTTCAACCCGTGGCGCGGACACTCTTTGCCCGCTAGCTGCCCGTACAAGAGCTGCCCCCTCGCCATTCCCCACCTGTCCTCCGGGTCCCTTGACTTTTTGCTCGAGGACTTCGACAAGGCCTTCTTGAGACGGCTGGGTGACGTCACAAACGGAGTTACCAACGCGGTGATTGCCCAGAACCTCGCCAAGGATGCGGTCGGCATCGACCTCGTCGACGGAGAGACCTACGTGGAGCTCAAGTACTTCCGTCTTTCGCACAGCAGGTCTTTGAAGGAGTCCTACAGATTCGCGATCTGGCAAGCCCAGACCTTCCTCGGCGAAGCGCCGCCCACCGCGGTCGCTGCCGACAAGGGTTTCCAAAAGTACGGAGACCTCTTCGCCATGGTCCCGGTCGGCAAAGACACCATCACCAAAACGGCCGCGGGCGCCTCGCAGATCAGTTCCGCGCAGGAGGGCAAGACCTGGAAGATCCAGTTCGACACGCTCAACCTGGCCCAGATCCCGAGCTTCCTGCTCATCAGTTGCCCCAAGATCACCGACTCGTACACCATGAACAGCGAGTTTGCCTCGGCAGGAGAGAACAAGGATGGCAGAGTACCCAATTGCGTGCGAAACCTGTCCAGAAACTGCTACATCAAGCAGATCCGAATCATCGTGAACAGTGCCCGTGGTGCGGTCGAGAAGAGCGCAGATGTCGACACCGGCTTCATCGATGCCGAGCGATTATGGCAGATGACGCGAGAAAATTGTAATTCCAAGTACTTTGCCGAGGGAGGATTCCGAGCTTGGCGAGACTTTGGGTGTGCTCTGCTGTTGAGTTCGCCACAATTCGCGCCCGGTTTGCAGGCCTGCGACGGTGTAGCCTACCCCGTGCAAATCCAGATCGAGATGGAGGTGCAGAACAGGGCGGTTGACGTGTGCGCTTTGTCTGTGTGCGGCAGCCTTGGAACACATGCCGACGCCAATGCCTTGCCGATCGCATCGTTTCAGGCTTCGGGAGGCAACGGTGCCGCGAAAACGTGCCACATGCTGCAGCCGGATTTCATTCGTAGTCAGGCGCAAGTAACCGCATTCTACCAGAAAGTGGTTCTCGCCACGACTGAGACCAGTGCCTCAGTCAATGCGATGAATTATCCTTTGTCGTCTGCAGAGCGTCTGCTCAACGCTGCTGGCAGCCGATTCTAAAAAGTTGACGTCAGATTAACAAAAGATGAGCGGACTCGGACCACTGCACTTCATCGGCAAGGTGGACAAGCAGGAGGAGATGTTCATTCTGAACGCTCAAAAGGAACAGGCTGTGATGAAGACCCTGCTGGGGAATCGGGACCCACAAGCCTACGAGACTTTGTACGGGTACCGGCGCGTGCGTGACGTGTACGACCCGCCCACCCGGGGGCAATCCGGCAAGAACGTCGTGCTACCATTTTACGACCGCTAGATGGTAAACGAAAATGAAGGCGAGGCTCAAGCGCGTGTGCACAACATGCACGGAGAGCAGCCTGCAAACCTATTACTACAACATCAAGGCGCTCGCCAAGATGGCGGGGCACGACGAGCCACCCAACAACCACCGGTGGATCAACGCGGCGCTTCTTAAGAAAATCCAGAAATCGCTACCGCTCATGAAGTTCAAAAACATGACGATCGCGGGCAATAAGGCCTTAGCGGCGTACGACAAAAAAAACGAGGAATGGGCGAAGGCGATGCAGGAGAGCAGCGTCAAGTACAACAAACAAAGAAATGAGCAGAAGCGCACCAAGCGTGAATCGGACAATTGGCCGAAAGAAGGCTACAAGGCGCTAAGCAAACTCGCGAACGAGTTGTACAAGGACGTGGAGCACCTCTACAAGAAGGCACCCGCCAAGGTTACCTACCCGGAGCTGTGGCAGATGATGCGACACTTTGTGATTCTTTTTTACTCGAGGCACGCCCTGCGGGGGGACCTCGCCGACGTCCGCATTAAGCGGGGCGGCACCAACTTTGTCCAGAAGAAGGGCAAGAAATGGCACATGCACATTGGGCAACACAAGACGGTGAGGGCGCACGGGCCCATCGAACTCGACCTCGATGCTACGGTCGGCGGGCAGCTGGACAAGTACCTGCTCTACCTGCGAGCCAAAACCAAACACGGCTTCTTGCTAAGCACGAAGCGGTACGGAAACAAACTAACACGCAAGGACATGATGCAGATGATTCGAACGACCACCAAGGACCGGCTCGGCCTCAACATTGGCATCCAGATGATCCGGGTTCTCAAAACCACAGACCATTTCAAATCGATTGATGAGTCTGCGAAGCTCCGCGGGGAACTTGCCCACGGGGCGGGCATGCAGTGGAAGTACGTCAGTAGGGCCGACTGATTTTAAGCAGGGGTGCATCCACCGCTGCAATGTTTTTTCGCGAGTGGCCGTGCGGTCCCCGCCCCGCACGAAGCGCCAGCCGTAGCGGCACTGGAGCCACACCGTGAGCGCGTCCTCGAGATCCTTGCACGCCGCTGGTGGCACGAGCGTCATGAACACCATGCGCTCGAAGCCGTGCCGCATGGTCCATTGGCAGCCCCACCCCTCCCTGTGTTCGTTTTCACGCATGTAGGGCAGGCGAATCGTCGAGCCCACGTAAAAGTAGCCCGGCCTCTTGCATTGCACCACGTAAACCCGACAGTACACCTTCATTTTAGGTGCATTGTTCGGGTTTTTTTTAAACCACTTTGACCGCGCCGCCCTGTCGGGGCCCGAGCCCTCGATGCTGAACGATTGCGTGCCCTCCCCACATGCTGAGCACCCCGAGGGCGCCCGCGCTGTAGCTGTGCATGGCGTGATCCCCAACCACGTGCTCCACGTCCTGGTCCTCATCGGGCACGACGGCGTCGGGCACGTGGCTGTTCGTTTGAGTAGGACGCACGGGGCTAGGCTCTGGGCTCACCGCGGTGATCGGTTCAAAGTCGTCGTCTAGGAATCCGAGTTTTACCCCCAGCTTGCGCCAGTCCTCAATCGCTGCATCGTCTTCGAGCTGGAACGCGGCCTTCTGCGCCTCAATGTCGCTCTTGGTGCGGATGCCCTTCTGGGACTCCTCGAACTTTGCCCGCTTGGCCTCGTCTCGTGCCCACCTTTCCCTCTTGGTGGCTTCTTCGGCCGCGAGCCTCGCGAGGTACGCCTCGCCCCGCCGTTCCTTGGCTTCGGCTCGTTCGGCGTCCCGGCGATCGAGCACGTCGCGGTAGGCTTGCAGGTCGGCGTCCTCCGCGGCCTTGCGGGCGGCATCCGCATCCTCCTTTTCATTTTCGTCGTCGAGCCGCTTCTGCGCCTCGTTCAGGATGTCGACGTACTGATTCATGGTCGTGCTGTAGGTGTCCTGGTCCATGCCCTTCGGGCCATTGGGACCGTCGTCGTCGCCAAACTTTTTGCCGTCAGGGGAGTAGTAGATCCCACCAATGTACATCTCGGCGTCCTGTCCCTGCGCGTAATCCCAGCGCCAACCCTCCGGGACGTCGTACTTCCGGTACTGCATGTCGGCCCTGAAATCGTGCCCGTAGTCCTCGCCCGCTCCGAAGCCGCCAGCTCCAGCGACGTCTGGGTCTTTGTCGACGATGTCCTCGCCTTCAAGGATTTTCTGCTGAATGGCTTCGTCAGCCGCGTCGCCCTCCGCGACGTCGGGGTCTTCTTTGATGCCCATGAAGCCCCCTTCGTGCGTGTCCAGCCACTCTCGCTCCCTCTTGTCCCTGTCGGCATCCTGCTTCGCCTTCCACTCTTCAAATTCCGCCTCGCCTTCCTCCTGCCTCTTCTTGTGCTCGCCCTCATCGGTGAGCTCGTAGTCGCCCGTCTCCGGGTTGTACTCGGTCCACTCGGAGTTTCCGCCGGGGCCGACGTAAGTGCCGGCGTACTCATCCCACGCCCAGTTAGTTGAGTCCCTGTCAGAATCGAAGTAGATGCCCCCCTCCTGCAAATTGTAGTCGATGCCTTCGATCTTCAGGTTCGGGTCCAACTTGCCCGTCGCGTTGATCCACTTGACCGTGTTCTCTTGAGCCTCTTGCGTCAGCCGGTCGTAGGCCTTGGATCGGTAGCTGCTCATGTAATCCTTGGCGCTGGTGCCCGCGAGCGCCCCCGTCAGGTCCGGCAAGTAGGACTCTCCCGCGTTCTGCCAGGGCATCGCGTACCCGAGGTCCCAATTTTGATTGGGGCCGAGGTAGTCGCCCTCGTAATTCCACCGGTGCACGGCCTCCTCGGGGGTTCTGCCCTTCTCGTCCTGAAACGAGTACCAACTAAACATGCTGCTCGCCTTGCCCCCCATCTCGTGGCCCTTGCCTTCCTGGACCCACTCCTGGAGTTCGCTCGCCTGCCCAATGCTCACAATCTGCTGCATCCAGTACCGGGTCTGCACCTTCTGGGCGAGGTAGTTCCGCTGCAGGGGGGTCCGGTCGTTCAACAGCTCGATCTCGTGCATCTGCTGCGCTAGCTCCTCCGCGTCCGCGGCTACCGGCATGTCCTTCGCGGTGTCGAGGTACAGGGCGCTCCAGGGCGTGCCGCCGCCGGCTGCCAACGTGCGGCCCGGGTCGTTCTTCTCCATCGCGGCGCCCACTTCGGTCTGGTACAGCTTGTCGAACCCGGCCTCCTGCGCCGCCTCCAACTGAACCCTGTACAGCGTCGCTATGTGGTCCTTGAGGACGGTGTCCATGAGGTAATTTTTGAACGTGTGGTGCACCCCGTGCCCCGAGTCCCAGGTGTCGCCCTGGCGGTTCGCGTAGTCCGAGATGTACTTGTCGTAGTCTTGCTCTTTAGAAATCCAGACCCCCGTGTCCCCCCATTTGACGCCCTCGTACATTTGCCTCTGGAGCCCCCGGCTGCCGGCGTAGTTGTTTACCGCCGCCCCGGGCCCCATCGTCTGGATCGCCGAGCTCCACTTCCAGTCCTGCGAGAAGTCGAGCGCCTTTCGCCAGTCGTTGAGCTGCCTCGCCGACGAGTTCATCTGGGTGTAATCGTCCGTGTAGGCCGACAGTTCCATCTCGCCCGACATCACCTTCTTCGTGTCGTCCTTGTCCAAAAAGTACCAGTCCCGGACGCTGTCGAGCATCTTGTCCCTGACGCGCTCGTCCGACTGGAACACGTCCTCGGTGATGAACTCCTGACTGCTCAGGAGTGCGCCGCCGCCGCGGAACTTGGTCTTGCCTTGAAACTCGTCGTCGGTCGCCACGTAGTTCTTGCTCTTCGAATCCGGGATCATCGGCACGAATCTGCCCTCCCCATCCACGCGCCAGACAATGTCGGACCCGTAGTCGAGCGTGATCTGCTGGTCCCCGGCCCAGAGCCCGGTGCTCTTGTACTTCTGGTTGTAAATCGCGGGGTACCACGTGTCGCCCTCACGCACGTACCCAATTCTGGAGCCGTAGTCCTTGTCGGGCTTGTCGTTGTCGATCACCTTCTGCCTACTCTTGTTAGCGGCGTCCCACAGCTGTCCTACCCCGTAGATGATGACTCCCAAGGGGTCACCAGTCATCAGGAGGTCCGCCGTAACGAGACCCAAGGAGATCGTGTCGCCGAGCCCAGGCACGGCGTAGTTTAAAAGCATCGTCAGCCCGACCATGATCGGCGCAACGAGGAGCCCCTTGCCCTGCTTGATCATGTACTCCTTGAGGGTGGCACGACTGATCCACATGCCCCCGCCCGCGCTGACACCGATGCCCATCTCGGACGCGATGGCTGAGTCGCTCCAGCCGTTACCCCTCGCATCGGTGATGAG
>Ga0310122_10003117_pt1 | contig 10529 bp, 9 predicted proteins | sample CB6_Bottom_1051__FD_203503 | JGI IMG/M metagenome (GOLD analysis project Ga0310122, IMG submission 203503) | Marine microbial communities from Western Arctic Ocean, Canada - CB6_Bottom_1051 | ecosystem: Environmental > Aquatic > Marine > Oceanic | place: Canada: Western Arctic Ocean | collected...
TGAATATTCATCCCGCCTTGCTACCCGCTTTCCCCGGTCTACACGCCCAGCATCAGGCTCTCGCACGGGGCGTGCGCATTGCCGGGGCAACGGTCCATATAGTTGATGAGCAGATGGACCACGGACCCATCATCATGCAAGCCGCCGTTCCCGTATATCCGGATGATACACAGGACAGCCTGAGTGCGCGGATTCTTATTCAAGAGCACCGGATTTACCCTGCGGCCATCAGGCTCTTTGCCGAAGGCCGAGTGAAGATCCAAGATGGCAAGGTCATCGTGCGGGATGAGCAGCGTCTGCCTGAAACCGCTTTTCAATCTCCCGATTCAGTATGACCGCATCCTCTGACCCCGTCGGCACCATCGGGATTGATGAGTCAGGCAAGGGCGACTACTTTGGCCCACTGGTCATTGCCGGAGCCTATGTCACACCAGATCAAGAAGAGGGGCTGCGAACTGTCGGCGTCCGTGACAGTAAAGCGCTGGCCGATAAGAAGGCCATAACGCTTGCGGAACGGATCCGCACTTTGTGTCCAACAACACTCGTCGTTATCGGTCCCGAGCGCTATAACGGTTTGTATGCGTCATTCAAGAACCTGAACAAGCTCTTAGCCTGGGGCCACGCTCGGGCTATCGAAAACCTCTTAGAACAGGTCGGGTGCGAACGTGTCATTGCCGATCAGTTCGGTGCCGAGCGCTTTCTGAACAATGCTCTCATGGAAAAAGGCCGATCAATCACACTCATCCAAAAACATCGGGCAGAACAAGAAATAGCCGTAGCAGCAGCCTCGATTGTAGCCCGGGCAGAATTTTTACGCCGCCTGGGCGATCTCGGCCAGCGCTATCACCTGCCCCTTCCGAAAGGCGCGAGCGCCCAGGTCATTACCGCAGGCAAAGCTTTTGTCAAGCAGCATAGCTCGGATGCACTCAGCCAAGTCGCCAAGCTGCATTTTCGAACAACCGAAAAAATCCTCATCAACTAAAGGGATAACTATGTCAGACGAACAGCATCCTGCCTTTGCTCGCCTTGTCAAAATCATGGCAACCCTGCGCAGTCCAAACGGCTGTCCGTGGGATAAAGAGCAAACGCCGCAGACGCTGAAACCCTATCTTGTCGAAGAAACCTATGAGGTCCTGGAAGCACTTGAAGCCGAAGACTGGTCTGAATTCAAAGAGGAATTGGGCGACTTACTCCTCCAGATTGTTTTTCATTCACAACTGATGGAAGAAGCAGGAGAATTCAGCATTGACGATGTGGCCCAAGCCATCTCAGACAAAATGACCCGCCGCCATCCGCATGTATTTGGCGACCTGAAAGTCGACAGTGCTGAAGAGGTCAGCCAAAACTGGGCCAAAATAAAGGCTCAAGAAAGGCAAGAGAAATACGCCAAGAAAAACAAAAAGGGCACTACAGGACAGGCTGCCCCATCCATTCTCGCCGGCGTCCCAAAGGGAGCACCTGCCTTAATCCAGGCCCAGCGGCTGGGCGAAAAGGCCACTCGGGTGGGTTTTGATTGGGCCTCTGCCGCAGCCGTTTTCGAAAAAGTCACAGAAGAATACAAAGAGTTGGAAGAGACCCTGTCAATGGATCACGCCCAGCATCAAGAACACGAGCTAGGCGACCTGTTATTTGCCTTAACCAGCCTCGCCCGCCACCTCAATCTGGATGCTGAATCTGCTCTGCGTAAGGCGAACGGCCGTTTTACTGCGAGGTTCCGCTATATCGAACAGAAGCTGCTGCAAAACCAAGAAGATCTGCATCAGACTTCATTGCCACGGTTGGAGGAATTGTGGCAGGAAGCCAAGCGCACGCTCGGGTAACATGCCCATGAGGGCACGTATCTCGGCCTTCCCGCCCGGCCAAACAACCACGACGAAGCTAAGGAAACCTAGCGCAACAGCACCGCTCAAACTGCCCACTCGTACGAGCAGAGAAACATGCTGCCCGAACCAGTCGACCTGAGCTATCATCCACCACAACGGGATTGTCATCACTACAGAAGCGAGCCCGCTCCAGAGCAGTGATACCATCCATCTCCGCCATGGAAATGAATGGAAATGCCAAGACAGGGCTACAGCCTGGAATATGAGATTTGCTATGGCCGCAAGTGACGTCGAGATAGCGAGCCCAACCACACCCAAATCCCAAACGGCAAGGCTACGACTCAAGGAGGCCACGGCTTGCGCTACCCAGTTTGTTTCATCCGCAAAACTCACACTGCCCATAAGAGCGAGGCTGAATCCAATCTTCACCAACAAAGCGACCGCTCCCCCCCAAACGGGAGTCTTCGTATCACCCAATGCATACAGACACGCAGTGATTTGCCGGGTTGCAGCAACTGCCCAGAGGCCAACGGCAAGCCCTTGCAGGGCCGCAGCAGTCACCACTACATCCTGCGCAGAAAAGGCCCCTCTGAAAAAGAGCACCGTGGTTATGGGCACAGCCAGAACAGCGAGACCAGTCGCCGCGGGCAGGGTCACGATATTTACTAAGCGCAGGGCAAAGCCGAGGTTGTCTTGCACCCCCTGCATATTGCGTTGCTGCGCCTGTGCCGCCAGACTGGGCAGGACTGCGGTACTCAGTGCGACGACAAAAATACCAACTGGAAATTCAAACAGCCGATTGGCATACCACAGACAGGAGACACTGCCCGCGGCAAGGAGCGAGGCCAAAAGCGTGCTGATGATTTGGTTGATCTGGAAGATACCCGTACCAAAGACCAAGGGTAATAATAATACCCCAATACGACGCAGGGCCGGGTGCCGAGGGTGCCAGCGCAGACGGAGGGATATGCCTCTCCGCACGAGAGCAGGAACCTGCCACAACAGCTGACACGCGCCACCAATGACCACGCCGTACGCAAGGCTCATGACCGGCTCAGCCAGGTGAGCCGAGAGCCCCAGCGCGCATGCAATCATCGCCACATTCAGCAGGACCGGCGCAAACGCCGGAGCAGTAAAATGCCTCAGTGCGTGCAGCACCCCCATCGCCAGTGCAACCCCACCAATCCAGAACAGATAGACGAACATGATCCGGGTCAGATCAATACTGAGCGCAAGCTTTTCACCTGCAAACCCAGGAGCAAACAGACGGGTAATGGGATCGGCGAACAACATGCCGATAGCGGTCAAAACGAAGAGCAGGCCCAGTCCGGTTCCCAGCAGAGCGCGGATCATAGACAGCGCATCTGCTCGTGACCGCTGGGTCAGATATTCGGTAATCACCGGAACAAAGGCGGCAGCAGTTGCCCCTTCGCCTACCAGACGGCGCAGGAGATTCGGGATGCGAAAGGCAACAAAAAAGGCATCTGCAGCCATCCCCGCACCAAACACCTGGCCGATGACCACATCTCGTCCCAAACCGGAGATGCGGCTGAGCAGAGTCAAACCTCCAATTTGCCCGGCAGCGCGGACGACCTGCTGCTCTTCGCCTCCTCCCTGTCCACCAACGTCCTGCCCAGTTCGCCCGGTTTGCCACATTGATCGGTCTCTCCGCCCATGGTAGGAGTATTCTACAAGAGAGGAGTATTGTACGTGGCATCAGGAGAAAAGAAACGACATCGACAGAGCCAGGATCGGAACGCCCGTAACCACTCGGAAAAGTCGCGGGTCAAAACCCTTATGAAAAAAGTGGCGACGGCCGTAGAAAGTGGTGATAGCGCAGCAGTCGAAAGCTCCCTGCGCACGGCTATCAGTGCGCTACACAAAGCGGGCCAGAAACGCATTATCCCGCACCACGCGGCTGCTCGCCATGTCGGCCAGCTCTCCAAGCTGGTTCACCGGCAAAAAGCCGCAGCCGCAGCTTCGTAAACGACGCGAGAAGGGGCGGTTCCCGTCCCCTTTTTCCTCTCTCGTTAAAAGTTCTCACCTAAGCGGAAATACACTTCGCGAGCAGCCGTGGCAAAGAGCCGCTTGACCGCTAAGCGTCGTTGCGTTTCTGAAAACTGGGTATCCGTAAGACCGGACAGGTCCCCCGGGTCCAATGTCCCTTGAAGAAATTCCGGCGAGGTTGTCACCAGCACCTGAGGAATTGCGCTGTAATACTCTGTCACATGAAGATTATCGGCTTGCCATACAACCTGGCCGCTCTCCCTGTGGGTAAGTTGGATATTGAGTTCGAGCGCCAACTCGTACTCCAGCACCTGGGCGCGCCGATCAAAAGAATAGGGGCGTAGGTCAAGTCGCTTGAGCGTCACATGGACCTTCCCTTCTCCAGCCTCTGTCACCTGAATATTGCCGTGGGTACGGAACTCCCGTTCGATAGCCCATTGAAGTTCTTTCTCGACGCCGGCTTCGAGCGTATAATTCTCAAACTCAGCAAAGCTCACGCTCTGTATTCCCTGCGGTAACGAGGTCGTTGCAGAGAACTGATAGCCGCACGCGTTCCACACACAGCCAAGAGGCATAAGGCAAAGGGTGAAAGGGAAGGAGAAAATTTTTCCTCTCTTTTTCATTTTTGCCTTTTGATTTTTTGTTTTTACTTCCTAGAGCTACGACACAACAAAATTCACGAGCCGGCCGGGAACAACGATTTCGCGCCGAATCGTCTTGCCCTCTAAATGCACGGCGACTTTCTCTTGACTGCGAGCCGCAGCTAAGGTCGCCTCCTTGTCCACATCAGCCGCGAGGTCCATGGTTGCTCGGAGTTTTCCGTTGACCTGCACGGCCATAGTGATGGTTTCGTCGCGAATGAGCTCAGGATCATACGTCGGCCATACTTCATACGCCAGAGTCTCCGCGTGCCCAAGACGCTGCCACAACTCTTCGCCCAGGTGAGGGGCAAAGGGAGCCAATAAGAGCACAAAGCCCTCAGCCATCGTGCGCGGTAAGCGGCCAGCCTTTTGCGCTTCATTCAGAAAAACCATGAGCGCGCTAAGCGCAGTATGAAAGCGCATGCCCTCGATATCCTCAGTCACCTTTTTGATGGTTTTGTGAAAGACACGCGTCAGTTCATCAGTGCGACTAAGATCTCGGCGGCTAAGATCTTCAGCCACAATCTCTGTTCGGAGACTGCCGGCATCAGAAACAATCAATGCCCAGGCGCGGTGTAAGAATCGGTATACGCCTGCGACCGAGCGAGTATTCCACGGCTTGACCTGCTCAAGCGGCCCCATGAACATCTCATAGCAACGCAGCGCATCCGCCCCATACTCTGCAATAACCGTGTCTGGGTTTACCACGTTGCCACGCGACTTCGACATTTTGTCAGTCTGGGGCTCCAGCTCAAGTTCAGGGACATCAGGGTGGTACGGCTTGTCGTCCCGCCATACAACTTGATCGACAGGCACATATGCCACAACCAGACGTTTTTCCGGATCAGCTTTAAGGAGAAAACCCGACTCTTCATTGGACGTCGCTTTCTCGACTGCCGGATAGCTATACCGGTTCCCTTGCTCGTCCTGGTAATAGCGGTAGCTAAAGCCGAGAATCATGCCTTGATTGACAAGCCGTTGAAACGGTTCAGGCGTTGAGACTAACCCACAATCATACAGAACGTGATGCCAAAAGCGTGCATACAATAGGTGCAGCACGGCATGCTCAACGCCGCCCACATAGAGATCAACCGGCATCCAGTAACGCTCTTTTTCGGCGTCCCAAGGGTGCTCTGTATTCTGAGGGTCCAAAAAGCGCAGGAAGTACCAACAACTGCCCGCCCACTGAGGCATGGTATTGGTCTCACGCAAAGCTGGTTTACCCGTCACCGGATCGACAGTTTCCACCCACTTCCGAGCCGCAGCTAAAGGAGGCTCGCCCGTCCCCGTCGGTCGAAAACTCTCGACTTCGGGCAGTACGATAGGCAGATCGTTCGGATCGACCGGCTGAGGTTGGCCATCGACGTGCAGGACCGGGAATGGTTCTCCCCAATAGCGCTGGCGACTAAACAACCAGTCCCTCAGTTTGTAATTAATAGCCCCTTCCCCGTGCCCATGCTCCTCAAGCCAGGCCGTCATTTTCTTCTTGGCAGCTGCTATATTCAAGCCATCTAGCAAACCCGAATTCACATGCGGCCCATCCCCGGTATAGGCTTCTTTTTCAATACCTCCGCCCTGAACGACCTCAATGATCGGGATATTGAACTGGCGGGCAAAATCCCAGTCTCGCTGATCCCCGCCAGGGACAGCCATAATCGCTCCTGTTCCGTAAGTAATCAGGACATAATCCGCGACCCAAATCGGGATGGGCTGACCATTCACCGGGTTGAGCGCATAGCCGCCGGTATTGACTCCGGTTTTTTCTTTGACCAGGTCGGTCCGGGCCAAGTCGGACTTGCGCGACGCCTCCTGGGTATAGGCTGTCACTGCGTCTCGATGCTCTGCAGTCGTAATGCGCTCAAGTAACGGGTGTTCCGGCGCAAGGACACAATACGTAGCCCCAAACAAGGTATCAGGCCGGGTCGTAAAGACATCGAAGCACGCGTCCTCTTCGGGCAGCTGCGCACCATCTGGTTGACACAAGCGAAAACGGACACGTGCGCCTTCACTCCGCCCGATCCAGTTCCGTTGCATTTCTTTAACGCTGTCGGGCCAGTCGAGGTGATCCAGCCCGTCTAACAGTCGCTCGGCATAGGCCGTGATGCGCAACATCCACTGGTGCATGGGCTTCCGGATGACCTCGTGTCCGCCACGCTCACTTTTGCCATCAACGACTTCTTCGTTTGCCAACACTGTGCCGAGGGCCGGACACCAGTTCACCGCCACGTCCGCCATATAGGCCAGACCTCGCTCATATAATTTGAGAAATATCCACTGCGTCCAGCGGTAATACTCCGGATCGCAGGAAGAAATCTCGCGATCCCAATCATAGGAAAATCCGAGCGCTTGAATCTGTCGCCGGAAGGTGTCGATATTCCGTGCGGTGGTTTCTCGAGGGTGGGTCCCGGTCTCTATGGCGTATTGTTCAGCAGGCAGACCAAAGGCGTCCCAGCCTATGGGATGCAAGACATTGAAGCCGCACATCCGTTTGTAGCGGGCAAGAATATCCGTTGCCGTATAGCCTTCAGGATGTCCAACATGCAGCCCTGCACCACTCGGATAGGGGAACATGTCGAGGATATAGTATTTGCGTTTATTATGATCGATTTCAGCTCGAAAGGTTTTGTTCTGCAGCCAGTAGCGTTGCCACTTCGGTTCAATCTCATCCGGCCGATAGCGTGCGCGGGACGCTGGAGAGGACTCGGATGTATGCGGTTGTTTATTCGAGAGACTCATGCTGCTGCACTTTCTTCCCGACGACACCGGCAATGCGGTCCAGCACCCCGTTCACAAAGGTAGGTGCGTCATCATTGCAATAGCGCCGCGCTATTTCAATGGCTTCATTGATCGTCACCCCGGCAGAGAGATCTGGATAGGCCATTAATTCATACGCCCCAAGACGCAAGAGGTTGAGCTCGACCTTAGGCAAGCGTCCGAGCCGCCAGTGTTCTGCAGCATCAGAAATCAGGCTATCGAGCCGAGCACGATCACGCCACGCGCCTTTGACCAAATCGATTGTAAACGCACCGACCTCACTCGTCTGAGTAAAGCACTGCTGAAATAGGGCCAGCGCCTGCTGCGGCGCCACGCCACTGATATCAACCTGATAGAGAATTTGTAGGGCGAACTCGCGTTCCTGACGCCGTGATCCCATCGTGCTACTACTCGGTTTCTTGTAGTATTGCCTGCAATGCCTGTAACGCCTGTACCATCTCAATGGCAGACAGAGCAGCTTCCCAGCCTTTATTGCCCAACTTCGCCCCAGCTCGATCAAGCGCTTGCTCAACCGATTCTGTGGTCAGCACTCCAAAGGTGACAGGCACCCCGGAGGAGAGCATAATCTCTTTGATGCCTTGTGTCATCGCAGCGGAAATATAATCGAAATGCGGCGTCTCGCCCTTGATGACTGCTCCGACACACACGACAGCCTGGTACCGTCCGCTCGTTGCCATCTGCTTGGCAAAGAGCGGAATTTCAAATGCCCCGGGAACAAGGACAACGTCGATGTCTTCGTCCCGCACTCCATGACGACAGAATGCGTCAATAGCGCCGGCTTGTAAGCGCTCGGTGATCAAACTATTAAACTGAGACACCACGATGCCGAATCGCATGCCTGTTGCATCGAGTTTGCCGGTAATGATCCGGGCCATGATTGCTCCCGTCCTCTCCTAATCCAATCCCATCCTAAGGTAAAATTGGATAGCATTGATTCTCTTAAAGCAGCGGCTTGAGTTCTGAAAATAAATGCCCCAGTTTTTCTTTTTTCACCCGTAGGTAGTGAATATTACCTTTATGCGGCTGCGTCTCAATAGGCTGCCGTGCCACAACCTTGACCCCATACTCTTCGAGGCCGCTAATTTTTTGCGGATTGTTGGTCAGCAAACGAACCTGCGCCACACGCAGATCACGGAGGATCTGGGCGCCTATGCCATAATCTCGGAGATCCTCTTCAAACCCAAGATGGAGGTTGGCCTCGACCGTATCCATCCCTTTATCCTGAAGTGCATACGCCCGAATTTTATTTGCCAATCCAATCCCGCGCCCTTCTTGCTGGAGATAAATGACAACACCGTGGCCTTCCTGGGCAATAAATTCCATGGCGTGCGTCAGTTGTTCTCCGCAATCACACCGCTCCGATCCAAACACATCACCAGTCAAACACTGCGAGTGGACCCGGACGGGGACAGTCTCATGCGCATCGACGCGTCCTTTGACTAGAGCGATGTGTTCATGATTATCCACCTCAGTCCGGTAGACAATGGCCAAAAACTTCCCTCCAAAAGGGCTGGTAATCTCGCCCTCTCCAACCCGATGAATGACGGATTCTGTCCGTAAACGATACGTTATCAGGCTTGCGATACTCACAATCGGCAGCCCATGCTCGCGCGCGAAATCTACCACCTCTTGGCCTTGGGCGACATCACCATCGTCGCGGAGTATCGTACATAAGGTAGCGGCCGGTTTCAGGCCGGCGAGCCGTGCCAGATCGACCCCCCCCTCAGATAAGCCACGCCGGGCCAACACTCCACCTCGGTGGGTAAATAAGGGAAAGACATGCCCCGGCATAACAAGGTCGGCCGGGCCGACATTATCTCGTACTGCGACCGTGATCGTGATTGCACGATCGGAAGCGGAGATGCCGGTGGTCACGCCACGACGGGCTTCAATCGAAGCGCCAAAAACTCGCTGCCGGCTCCCATCATACCCCTGCCCCAGGATAGGAATGCCCAGCTCGCGGATTTTTTCTTCCGTTAAGGCCAGACAGATCAGTCCCCGGCCGTGGGTTGCCATAAAATTGACCCCGTCCGGCGTGGTCGACTCGGCGCCAAGACACAGATCGGCTTCCCCCTCGCCGTTGTCGTCCTCAACCAGCACAACCATTTTGCCTTGGCTGAGATGCTGTAATGCCTCGTCTACTGGTGACAGCGCGATTGGCATAGTGGCTCCTTAGGGTGTCTCGACATATCCCGACACCATCACATCTTTTCCAATTTGGTCGAACTGCATTGTACGAAGTTTCAGCCCCTCGGCAACCCGTGTAATACCCAACGGAGCGAGCATAGCCCGACCATCCCCACCAAGCAGAACCGGGCCATAGAAAAATAAGACCTTATTCACAACACCTTCTTGCAGGGCTGCTGCTGCGACTTGTCCCCCGCCTTCGATAAGCACATGCTTGGCTCCCCGGGTTGCTAAGGATTCCAGCACGGAACACAACGAAATCCGCCCCTGCCGGCCGGAAAAGGACACGACTTCCACCCCAATCTTATTAAACGCGGCCCCACGAAGACGGGCGGCCCGTGGGGTTGTTGCAATCAGTGTCGCGGCTTTCGACTGCTGCGTGCATACCTGTGCCGCCGGACTGATGCTGAGACGGCCGTCAAGGATGACGCGGAGCGGATCCCGTCCACCACGGATTCGACAGGTCAGCTGAGGATTGTCGACCTTCACTGTCTCTGCGCCAACGATGATCGCATCGACATAATTCCGCAGTTCGTGCACCACACGACGCGACGCATCTCCGCTAATCCAGCGCGCGTCACCACTTGCCGCAGCAATACGTCCATCCAAAGAGGCCGCCAACTTGAGGGTCACAAAAGGCTTGCCAGTCCGGATGCAGACGCTGAAGTCCTCGTTGATGCGTTTGCACACCTCTTTGAGCACTCCAGTTGTGACCGTAATTCCTGCACGTCGAAGCCGCCGAATCCCACGTCCACGAACGCGCGGGTTGGGGTCCGTCATACCAACCACAACGCGTTTAATGCCCGCCTCTATAAGCGCGTCCGCACATGGCAGGGTGCGGCCGTGGTGCGAGCAGGGCTCGAGATTGACGTATACTGTGGCGCCCCGCACGGGGTGCTGAGTTTTACGCAGCGCCTCAATCTCTGCATGCGGAAGGCCCGCCTGGTGATGATAGCCTTCACTAACAACACAGCGTCCGCGGACGACCACCGCACCGACAACGGGGTTGGGGCTCGTGCGCCCCTGCGCGCGCATCGCCAAGTCCACGGCCCGTTGCATAAACACTTCGTCCGCGTTCATGACGTCGGTTTTCCCT
>Ga0310122_10003118_pt1 | contig 10528 bp, 8 predicted proteins | sample CB6_Bottom_1051__FD_203503 | JGI IMG/M metagenome (GOLD analysis project Ga0310122, IMG submission 203503) | Marine microbial communities from Western Arctic Ocean, Canada - CB6_Bottom_1051 | ecosystem: Environmental > Aquatic > Marine > Oceanic | place: Canada: Western Arctic Ocean | collected...
CCCCTTCGTCACGGTCAACAACCGAGGATGGGATACGCACCAGGACATCCTCAAGCTCAAGGAACGATACCCCACCGACCGGAATGCCCCGCTCCCGGCTCTCGATCGGGCACTCACCGCGCTGATCGGTGACCTCGAGGATCGCCGCATGCTCGATGAGACGCTGGTGATCGTGATGGGCGAGTTCGGTCGCACACCGAAGATCAACGCGAACGGCGGACGGGATCACTGGCCCAACGTGTTCAGCGTCGCACTGGCCGGTGGAGGTGTGAAGGGCGGCCAGGTGATCGGCAGCAGCGATCTGCTGGGGGAATCCCCCAAGGACAACCCCGTCACCCCCGCAGACCTCGCGACGACCATCTACACCCTGCTGGGCATCGACCCAGGCCGCGAACTGCACACAGCCGACGGCCGCCCGGTTCGTGTCGGACGCGACGGGGCCAGAGTCATTGAGGAACTGATCGGGTAGATCCGCTTGGTTGAGGCAACCTCAGGCACGCATCGCGACAGACCATGATCGTGAACTCGAAACCCGTTCTCGGACTGGTACTGGTGCTGGGGCTGTTGGTCAACTGGGCCGAGGCCGCCGAGCCGCCGATCACGTCGATCGCTTTTGCCCCCGATGGGAAATCGGCCATCGCCTGCTCGCAGGCCGGTTTGCAGGAATACAGCTGGCCGGCGCTCAAACGCACCAGGACGATCAAGGCCAGGGCCCTCAACCTGCACGATGTCGCCTTTTCACCCTCAGGCGATCGACTGGCCGTCGCGGGAGGTACTCCCTCGGAGGACGGCTCGGTCGAGATCTTCTCGTGGCCGAAAGGCAAGTCGCTGGCAATACTGGGCGGCCACGACAATTCGGTGATGGGACTGGCCTGGCTCGGGGACGCCGACCTGGCCGCAGCCAGCCTGGATCACAGCGTCAGCCTGTGGAACACCATACCCGGGTCGCGCCTGAGACGACTCGAAGGCCATTCCCGAGGCGTCACCGCGCTCTGCTTCCTGAAGAAACAGAACCTCCTGGTCAGTACCGGCATCGACCGGAGCCTGCGAGTCTGGAAGCCGGGTTCCGGTGAGTTGATACGCAGCCTGAGCATCCACACGCGACGTGTCCACAACTTGGCGCTGCGGCCGGGCATCGAGGGCTTGCCGATGGTGGCCTCGGTCAGCGACGACCGAACCGTGAGGCTCTGGCAACCGACGATCGGCCGCATGGTCCGGTTTGCCAGGCTGGCATCCAGGCCACTCGATGTCGCGTGGCTGCCCGACGGGTCGCGGGTGGTCGTCGCCTGCACCGATGGGCACGTGCGAGTGGTCGACCCGGTCAACGTCAAAGTGACCCACGATCTCCCGGCCCTGCAGGGCTGGGCCTACTCGCTGGCGGTCCATCCCACCGACGGCAGCATCCTGGTCGGCGGGCAGGGGGGGCAGGGCGGGCAGCTGCGGAGGGTGGTGATTCGGTGAGTGAGAATTTCTAGCTCGCACCGCGCTGGACGGGTAGACTCGAACCATCTCATCTCACAGCGAGTCCACCATGCGCGTACTCCTGCTGCTCGCAGCCGCCGTTGCCACGTCGGCACTCGGTGTGGCTCACGGTTTCGCCGACACGCCTGACTCGAAGCAGGCGACCCAGGCCAAGCCCGACAACTACGCCCAGGTCGTGCTTCACGTCGAAGGCATGATCTGACGCGTCTCCTGACCGCTTGCGGTCAAAGAAGCCCAGTCTGGGCTTCCCGGAGTCCTGGAGGTCGTGGTCCGCTACGACGAAAAGGATGCCACGATCAGCTACCTGCCGGGCAAGGCCAACCTGGCCGCGATCCTGAAACGCTACGACGACACTCCCTTCACCGTCACGCAGTCCTCACCGATCACCAGCATCGTGCGGGCCAAAGGTCTGACACTGAAGGGGTGGACCGAACGGCTGAAGGTTGAGACCCCGGCCCAGCCCGCCAAGGGGGCCGCCAAGAAGGCCGCCGCCACGCCGAATCCGCCGTCGATCCGGCTGGTCGTCGAGTTGACCTCCGAGAAGTCTCGCCGGGTCACGACCCCCGGCCTCTCGCTCAAGGACGCCTCGGCCGCCGGAGTGGCGCCCGAGGGTGACTTCGCCAATGCCGCAGCCCCGCAGGACTCCAGGCCTCTCACCACAAGGCACGTGGTGCTGTTGCGTGAGACGGTTGAGCGCAGAGCGGGTGAGACCATGGTGATGGTGGCGTTCAAGACCGAGACGACCGATGGGGACGACAAGCAGCCCAGGACGATCGAGGGGACTCTCGAGGTCGTGCTGCAGACTCCGAAAAAGAAGGCTCCACCGACAACCCTCGCCTCAAACACCGGAGTCGCGCTCGTCGGTGGCTCACTCGAACTGACGCTCGGGCACCTCTGCGACCAGCAGGGCTGCGTCGCCCACCTGCACGCCGCGCTGGGCCAGGTGCCGGGGCTGGCCGGAGTCCGACCGCATCCGGACCCGAAGACTCCTCGGGCCATCGTCTACCTCCGAGCCGACCAGCCCCTCGATCTCTGGGGACTCCGCTCACGTCTGCGGGACCAGGGGATCGAGGTCACACGGATCACGTCCAGGGCCCGGTCGGGAGATCGGTTGCGGGTCGAGTTGCCGAGGTGGAAGGCCGAGAAGGGTTCTGAGGAGGCCGAACAGTGCCTGGTCTGCCGCGATCGCACCGCCGAACTGCTCAAAACACTCAAGTGGGCCAACTCGGTCCAGGTCGTCGGAGGCGGGATCAACATCGCTCCCGATCCCAAGGCCGCCGGAGGACTCGAACTGGCCGGGCTGCTCGAGTTGCTCGCCCGAGACGGCACCGCACCGCTACACGCCTGGTTGTTGCCCGAGGGAGTCGCGATGCCCAAGGCGGCTGCGGCGCTGGTTACGCGACCCGCCGGCAAACCGGTTGTCGGCGGCTCATCGAGTCACCCGTTGATCGAGTTCGAGTTCGCTCATACCAGCGCGATTGGCACCGATGTGCAGAGTCTGCTGAGCGGTCACAAGTGGGCCAGCCGCACCAGCGTTGATCTCGACAAGACCACCATCGCAAGGCTGCGGATCGCCGACCGCAAGTACGCCAACATCAAGCCGCTGCTCAACGAGTTCCGCAACAGCGGTCGCATTCCGCAACAGGTGCGGCTGCGAGGGTTCGGAGACATCCGGATCCAGATCGAGTTCGCTCATGTCTGCGGCGACGTCGAATACTCGAAGCCACCCAAGCCGAAGAAGAAGAAAAAGAAGAAGGCGGGCAAGGACGCGAAGAAGGACCCGAAGAAGGACGACAAAAAGGACGCCAAGCAGCCCAAGAAGCCGGCGGCGAAGAAACCGTTCGTGCCCAAGCCCGTGCGGCCGGCGGCCGACAGCAATGGCCGCAAGGCGATCGAGGCGGCCGTGGCCCGGGTCAGCTGGGTCAAGAGCGGAGCGTTCCGCGACTACCACACCAAGCCGACGTTCAACGGCCCCAAAAAGCTGTGGTTGGCCTTCGAAGCCACCGGCGACGACGTGATACGGCTCGACGAGCTGGTCTCCGAATTGCGGAAGGCCGGTTTCCCGCCCAAGTCGGTCGTCGTCAGCCGCCGCTTCTCGGGGCTCCCCTTCGGCAAGCCGATGCCGGGCAACCTCGAGTTGACCGACACCAAGGGCAAGTCACACCGCCTCGAGTCGCTCACGAAGAAGAACCGCCCGCTGGCCATCGCCTTCGTCAACCTGACGTCGGGTCGCAAGAAGGACTACAAGGCCGACCCGAAGTACTTCAAGGCGTTGGCCAAGACGTTCGAGACCTACGGGGATCGGGTCGACTTTGTGGCCATCGTCGGCAACAAGAAGGACTCGTTCGAGGAGTTGGCCAAGTTCTGGAAGAAGACCGACGCCCGCAAGGTGCGGCTGTTTGACGACGCCGAGGGTCGGCTGCGGGCGGCGCTGAATGTCCAGTCGGCTCCGGCTCCGCACGTGTTCGTCTTCGACAGCGACGGCAAGCTCCGCTATGCCGGCGAGGCCCACGACCAGTGGCAGAAGAAAAAACCCGAGACGGATTACCTGGGGCAGGCACTGGAACTGGTCTTCCAGGGCAAGTACCTGACCAACGGCGCGGTCTTCTACAACAAGTCGCTGTGCAATTGCTCGCACCCCAAGTGCAAGTGCCCCAAATGCGGCTGCGGCTCAAGCTGCCGCTGCGGAGTGGGCAACTGTGGAGTGGGGTTCTAGGCGCTCACGCATTCTGATTTCGGCCCGGCATTCTCCAAGGACGACACCATGCTTAATGAGAGCGAGTTCTACTGTCCCGATTGCGACAACGGTCTCGATGTGCGGGCACCTCGTTCCCGTCGCCAGACTCGCCGAGAATTCCTCGGTACCGCCGTCGCGGGTGCCGCGTCCACCGGACTGCTCCTCACCCCCGCCTCCGCCGAACGCCGTGCCGCTCGCCCGGCCGAGGCTCTGATTCGCGAATTGCATGCCTCGCTCTCGGACGACCAGAAAAAGAAGCTGGTGCTGCCACGAGACCACAAGCGTCGAGACGGCAAGCTGTCGCGGCTGGGCACTTACAACTCCGCCATCCTCGGCAAACGGCTCGACACGCATCTCACCAACGCACAGCAGGAACTCGTCCAGAGGACCGTGTTCTCGCTGCTCTCGGGGGATGACGCCTGGGAGCGGATCACTCGATACGGCAGGTGGGACAACAGCGGTTCGTTCGAGCGGACCGGGTGCGCGTTGTTCGGCGAACCGGGCGACGACCAGAAGTACTCGTGGGTCTTCAGCGGGCATCACCTGACGTTGCGCTGCGACGGCAACACCGAGCCGGACACGGCGTTCGGCGGACCGATCTACTATGGCCACAGCGTCAACGGCTACAACAAGCGCAACGTCTACCTGTACCAGACACAACAGGTCCAGGCGGTCTGGGACGCACTGAACCCGGCCCAGCGGAAGATCGCCACCGCAGCCCGCAACCCCGGCGACCGTGAACGGGGTATCCAGTTCCCCAAACCGGGAACCGCTCGGCCCGGGATCGCCTTCCAGGCCCTGCAGGACGACCAGCAGAAGCTGGTCGCCAGCGTGATGCGGACGCTGCTCTCGCCGTTTCGCCAGGAAGACGCCCGCGAGGTGATGCAGATCGTCGAGGCCAACGGGGGCATGAAGCAGATTCACCTCGCCTTCTACAAGGACCGACGCAGCACCGACGACCAGGTGCGATGGAACTACTGGCGACTGGAAGGACCCGGGTTCATCTGGAACTACCGCGTGCTGCCGCATGTCCACTGCTACGTCAACATCGTCAACAGCTGACACGCCGCCGGATGTCTCCGGATCGATCTGAATTCGGAGCGTGGAAGGGTCGCGGGTTGGCCAAGCCAGCGGTCAGCCGAGGCACCTCCTGTCCGGCCTGCTCCGCTGCGGCAAATGCGGATCCTGCTTTCACGTCAGTTGCGCGGGTGGCCGGTACCTTGGGTGCCCGAGTCGCCACAGCGGCACCTGAACGTGCCGAACCACGATTCGGCGTGATCTGGCCGAGCGGCTGATCCTCGAGGAGATCAGCCGCCGCATCGCCGGATCCGCTTGGCACGGTACGGTTTGCGGCATCTTGCAACACGTGGACGGACTCCCTGGTTCGTACTGCGCTTCGAATAACAAGACGTTTCGTATATTTCGCTTATTGCGAATGTTTCGTTTGAACGACACACTGGGGGGAGACGCAATGGAGGACTGGAAATGGCTACGCTAATCGCGAACGAACCGGTGACACCGACGGTTGACGATGTCCGACTGGCGAAGGCATCGAGCCATCGTCTGGCACGGTTCCTTAACCAGAATCTCAAGGTCCGCATTGCAGAGACCGACGAACAGGTCGAACTGCCAGCCGCCGCCGTTCGCCTTCTGGTCGACCTGCTCTCAGCGATGGCCAAAGGCGACACCGTTTCGCTGATCCCGATTCATGCCGAACTGACAACACAGCAGGCTGCCGATTTGCTGAACGTATCCCGTCCGTTCCTGATTCGACAGCTTGAGGAGGGAGCGATTGCGTTCCGCAAGGTGGGAACACATCGTCGAATCCTGTTCCACGACCTCATGTCCTACAAGCACGAGATTGACGGCAAACGAATCGAGGCGCTGGACGAGATGGCAGCGCAGGCCCAGGAACTCGACATGGGCTACTGACACCTGCTCGGTCACGGATGATGGCAACGTTCACGGCACTCTTCGACGCCTGCGTGCTCTACCCAGCGCCGTTGCGCGATTTCCTGATGCGTTTGGCGCTGACCGATCTGTTCCGTCCGCGGTGGACGGAGCAGATTCACGACGAGTGGATCCGAAACCTGCTCCAGAATCGGTCGGATCTGACCGCGGAACAGTTGCAGCGGACGCGCACCCTGATGAACAGTCACGTTCGCGACTGCGTTGTGACGGGATACGAGCCGTTGATCGACGGTTTGACGCTGCCAGATCCAGACGACCGGCATGTCCTTGCCGCTGCCATTCGCACGCGAGCTTCTGTCATCGTGACGTGCAACCTCAAGGACTTTCCCCAAGAGGTTCTGGGACCATTGGGCCTCGAAGCCCAGCATCCTGACGAGTTCATCACCCATCTGATTGACCTGAATCCCGGTGCGGTGTGTGCAACAGCGAGCCAGTCTGGGCAAACCGCCGTGTACCGCGGACGAATTCCTGGAGACGCTGGCTCGGCAACATCTGCCGAAGACCGTCAGTCACTTGCGAGGCCTTGCCAACTTGATCTGACCGAACGACACAGCCGGCTGCCGTAGTGGCCAAGCGGCCAGAGCGCTTCTGCAGCAGACTCTGGGTCATGAAAACCCGCAGCGTGCGGAGCCTCGGTTTTCCACAGAGCCTGTTCGGGCCTGACCTGCCGTTGTCGTCGCCGGACGTCTACCAGCGTTTCGTCTCGCACCAGGTTGCACAATCGCTCTCTTCACATGTCCGACCATCATCACCGATGGCAACGTCGTCTCCAGCGCCACCCCATATCGAGTCATCCCCCTGGCCACCAACCAGCGTGTCACTGTCGCGATGCCCTCTTAGCCCTTACCCACCGCGTAGCGGTTTAGTTCAACGGTTGAGTTGACAGAACTTCGGCGTACTCCGATCAATTCATCGGCCATCAGAATCGTCTGACGTTGCAATCTCGCGCATGTCTGACGTCACGCGTATTCTGAAATCGATCCAAGATGGCCATCCCAAAGCCGCCGAGGACTTGCTGCCGCCGGTGTAATAGGCGCCAAACTGCGTTGCTGAAGTGCAAGGTTTCGCGGTGACGCGGGCAACATTGGGACCGCAGGATGCCCCGTGGGCCGGACGTTGTGGTCGTCTGTGGGTGCATCTGGGGGATGTTCACCGTCCCTCAGGCTTGCCTCTCGCCTGTGTTGACGCGGGTAACCGGTTGACCACACTTTGGGCATTTCAGCTTCGTGCAATCAGAATGGAAACCAACCAGCCAAGCGGGTCCGCCCATCGATGACGACGTGAAGTCGAACAGAGCAAGGCCGATCGAGGATTATCTCTTTTTCCGCTGGAATTCAACGGCTTTGAGAGGAAGTTGACGATAGTCGTCGTCCCCCTCGGTAATTTCAATGAACTGATCGACGGGCAGGTCGTGAAATCGCTGGGTACGGCCAGTCTTCGGCCAGAACACCTCGAGAGTCTCTATCGTTGTCGCCTTTCCGAGCCCGATTTCTCGGCGGAGCGGCTTGGCGCCGAAACTGCCACCGCTGTTGACCCATTGGTAGACGCTACGGTTTGTTCCCGAGTCATTGAAACGGACATGAATCCGTGTACCAATCGCGGAGCGGTTGGACACTTTTCCGACCAGTTTGACGGTGATCCAATGGTTATTAAAGCCGGGGCTTTCAAATAAGGCGTTTGTAAAAGCATCTCCCGGGTATGCCCCACCCAATTCCGTAAAGATATCCTGGTCTCCGTCATTATCGAGATCAGCAAACGCCACGGCATGGCCTTTTTGAAGATGGGCGAACCCGCCGGCGGAACTGACATCAGAGAACCCTTTTCCTCCCTGATTGTGAAACATCCGATTGGGCATGAGTGCCTCGTAGCCGGGGTAGCCGGTTCCCAGATAGAAATCAGGAAACCCGTCGTTGTCGAGGTCGCCGAAATTGCACCCCATTGCCACCGTCACGCGGCCAATGTGTTGAGGTCCCGCGACTTCCCGAAAGCCACCCCGACCGTCCCCCTGGTAAAGATGGTCGACTTCTCCCTTGTGCGGCAATCCCAGAAAGTCAGCGGCGAATATGCTGACGCTGGCTGTGAACGCAGAAACGAACAGGTCCAGCATGCCATCGTTGTTGAAATCCCAGAACCAGCACGGAAAACTCCTCGTGGGGTTTTCGACACCCGCGTCTTTCGCCACGTCGGTGAACGTGCCGTCCTTGTTGTTGCGAAAGAGCCTGTTCGGCTGGCCCAAATTGGAAACGTAGAGATCGGGGAAACGATCTCCGTTGTAATCGCCCCAGACAACTCCCTTCGCATTTCTTCGATTTGCTACGCCAGCCAGCATCGCGACGTCAAGAAATTTGCCGTTGCCCCGGTTCTCGAAAAGTTGGCTTGGAGCCCCCTCATTGCCCACATATAAATCGAGATCACCGTCGTTGTCGTAATCGGCCCAAGCGGCGGTTTGCGTCGGGAAGTGATGCTCGCCAAGCCCCGCAAGAAACGTCACATCGCGAAAGCGACCGTGCCCGTCGTTACGAAGAAGGGAATTCGGCTGCTGGCCGTATGACTTCAACCAGGCACCTCGCAAAACGAGGATGTCGAGGTCGCCATCGTTGTCGTAATCGGCCTGCACCAGGTTCAGACCGCCAAACAGCCCGACGAAGCCTGCCTCTTCGGAACGTTCGGTGAACGTCCCGTCGCCGTTGTTCCGAAAGTAGCGAAGCTGTCCCGACGTATTCCAAGTCGATACGACGATGTCGAGATAGCCGTCGTTATCAAAATCATCGACGATGCAACCGCCGCAGAGGCTGAACGTATCCAAACCCATTCCCGTGGATACGTTAGTGAATCGGGGGAATTTGTTTTTGGACTCGAAGACGGAGGGAGGAATCAAGAACTTCTTCGGCACGCGGCTTGGATATTCTCCGATCGTCATGTAAGCAATATTCAGTAACCACCGCGCGGCGAGATCGTCTGGGGCTCTCGACAAGAGGATCTCCAAGTATTCAATCGCCTTCCGCGAACCTGACTGTTTAACATGAACGCCGCTTTCCCGAATCGGCAGCAAGCAGCTTTCTCCAGTCTGGCAATGCACGCAGTTCTCGGTTTCTCCCCACCGCAGATACGCGACAGCAAGACGAAACACGATAGACTCCGTGTCCTTTGCCAACCACCCTTTGTCGGCTTTCGTTGCCAACGTGTAGGCACTCAACAAATGCTGAATCGCCTTGTCGGTTTCTCCCAACTGCAACTCCAGATTACCAATCGCAAAATAGAGACTAATGCGATCCGTATCGCGTGCGCCGGCAGGCAGTGAATTCAGTTGATTCCTGGCTCGCCGCAGGTTGGCATTTCCAAGGAATGGATGTCGGTCCGATGTCTGCTCATTAATCAGACGAAGGGTTTCGAGCATCCGCTCGTGGCTACCAAGAACGTAGGTCTTTTCGTTCGGTGGTGGGGCAGATTTACCACGACTACAACCGGGACTGACCGCGGCAGTGATTCCGATCACAAACAGCACGATCAATCGCGTGATTGTGTTTGCACGCTTGCTTTGCAGGAATCTCGGATGCATGGCGGAACCTGATGACTTGATGTGGTTGAAGGGATCGGCTATTTCGTTTCCGGTCTTCGGTCTGAGTAAGGAGCAAGACGACAATACCCATCTGGGTTGAGCGTTTGGGCCGCAACGAAGTTGAGAAGCCAATCATCGAGGCTTGGCGACGTCGGTTGGTCGAATTCCATGGTATCGATTGACTGCCGGGTTTAGAATCCGAATTGTCTTGCCGTTCGGCCACTTGATCTCGATGTGTTTCACCTGCGTTGAACTTCCCAAACCGAAATGCACAACCGGCGCATGCTGCGACGAGAACGAATCGCCAGCGACAATCGTTGAGACATGAACGTCTTCTGAAGTCGTCACCGAAACTTGCGCACCAAGGGCGGGTCGCGGCAATCCCTCCATCCGGATACCAACCGACATTTCCCAGATGGAATTGATTCCGACCGCACCAACGGTCGGTTGAGCCGATGATAACCTCGGTGTGGGTGACATTCCACGTCTTGTCTCCAGTTTTGCCTTTCCCGACACTCTTAAAACGCCCAGAAACGCTGCAGAACGAGTCTGGGTGCGGACCGTCTCCACGTTCGTCGGCAAGATCGAAACTTTTTGTGCCAAGACACCGCGTCATGACCTACCCCCAGATCTTGTACCACTCCTAATGAGAGAGTGTCAGGTCAGTAGTAGTTCTGTGTTCTGGTGGATGGAGCGTAGCGGAATCCGCCAGAACACAGTTGGCCGCGAACGCGGCCGGGGTCTGGTAGCCGAGAGCGCTATGTGGTCGCCGGTGGTTG
>Ga0310122_10003120_pt1 | contig 10522 bp, 17 predicted proteins | sample CB6_Bottom_1051__FD_203503 | JGI IMG/M metagenome (GOLD analysis project Ga0310122, IMG submission 203503) | Marine microbial communities from Western Arctic Ocean, Canada - CB6_Bottom_1051 | ecosystem: Environmental > Aquatic > Marine > Oceanic | place: Canada: Western Arctic Ocean | collected...
AAAGCTCTGCATTTGTTCCAATCCAACTAGTTCCATCGGCACTGGTCGTTATGGAAGTCGGACGGTAGAAATAATGCAGTTCCATCGTGTAGTTATCATCTGGCGTAGGAGCCAGCAGGAAGGTCGAATCATCCCAATCTGCATAGTATTTCGGAGTTCCCGTGGTGGCAGGATTGGGAGTGTAGTCCTGCAAGAAGGTGACCTGCTTGTACAAGAGGAACTCGTTGTTTGAGCTACTGACCACACTCAATGAATCCTGCGCCAGGAAATCGGTTGGTTTAGTCAGAAACTTGTTCGAAGAGGATACGGAGCCCTGTGAGGACTTCCGGAAAACATCTAGCTGGCACTCCTTGAAAATGCGCTCTTCCGCATTGAGAATGAAACGAGCCAACTGACTATCGAACGTCGTCTCCGTATTATCCGTATAATCCTGGATGGCGGTTTTCAGAGTGGTGAATGTAAGAGCCATATCATGCACTCACGGTTACAGGACCAGCAGAAACGCTTCCTCCACCGCCCCTGACATTGCCTGTCGTTGCGGTGCCGCTTCCAGATGTGAACGAGTAACTATCATCATCCACCTTGGTTATGGAAAATCCGCTTGAGTTCTCGACGGCGGCAGATGTGAACCCGTCAAACGCTTCCGAAGTACGGAAACGAACAGTATCTCCCGTGCTTCTTCCATGACCGGGTTCCGTCGCTGTTATAACGGCAGAGCCGCTGCTTCCGGAAAGGAAAGGATTAAAAGGAAGGAGAACTGCTACAGCGGGCTCTGTTCTGTCGGGACGCGGATTCCTCAAAGCCTGGGGATCGGCACGTGTTTTGACAACAGACAACTGGGGCTGCTTGGATTCCCACTCATCCTTACCGACCAGCATCCCTGTCCACTCTTTACGCATATGCCGAAGTTTATAGGCCGCACCGGACCTGTCCGAAATCCCAAGGGCATACTTGTTTGAGGCATACTTAGCCATTACGAAGTCGCACTCAAAGAGCTGTAAGTCGGGACCAGAATTATATTGGCCTTGTCTCTATCTTCCTCCGCTGCCCGGAGAAACTCCTCCTCATATAACGCCTTCAAGATCTGGATCCTGTCTGGAGCCCTTTTCAACGAGATGTAATAGGCCAAACCTGCCGTTAGACAGGGGTAGAATCTGAAAGGTACCTGAACGGTATTCACAGATGTGTCAGCGTCATCTATCCGGACCAGTCGGTCATAAATGAACTGATCCGTACTGTTCTCTGGAGTGGGCCAAACCTTGACGACCGGAGTAATAAGGCGGTCTACATAAAACTGAGTGGGGCGTCCTGTAGTGGACTTTGTTGCGATACTCAAATAGTTGTCTCGGCTGATTCTGCCAATCGATATATCAGTGCTGCTTCGCCGTACCACACCAGAAAGAATGTCAATTGTAGCTTGGACATCCTCAAGAGAGGCTGTGGATGTGGTGGTTGTCGTAGCCGAACTGGAGGAACCTGTTATCGTCTCACCAGAGGTAAAAGTTCCGGAGGGAACCGTTATCGTCATGGACGTAGAATCAGGTTTCGTTATGAGAGAGGCGGTCGCTGCACTCGTGCCACCCGTAATGGTCTCGGCTATCGTGAAACTGTCGCTGTCACTCACAGAAAGAGTGATGGCACCGACAGGATATTCCGCAATGTCCTTCGCAAAAGTCTGTGTAACCTGTTCTATCGTCCACCGATTGAGACCACGATTGGCCCAGTCTGCAAACAACAGATTCAGAGACCTTCGTGCAGTCTGGGCGTCATAGCCAGTACGAAGCTCCAAACCGCAACGCTCGAAAGCCTCTTCTACATATTCCGCTACATTAGGCTCAAAGTCCTTAGATCCAGAGACTGCCATGACACTTAAAACCTTTCATCCTAACCCCAAAGAGCGGTTTTTATGGCAACCCCCAGATGACCAAGAACCAGCACCCCTACCGTCCACATAACCTTCTGTACGCCGTCTATGGACTTCTGAAGATGGGCGATATCATTATCCTTGATGGTATCAAGTTTCTGACCGAGAAGTCTGATATCACCACGAAGCTCGATGATAGCCAGCTCGTTCTTTCGATCCAGATCATTAGTCATAACCTATACCATCAATACTCTTTCAAGCAGTAGAGAACTACAGAGTATGTGTCACCGCTGGTGTGGCCTACAGTCGTGAACTTTATGTCCCCTGTTTTGCCACTAGCAGCAGCCACATTGGGAAGACCACTGATATCCGAGTAGTCTAGGGTATCGGAGTAGTCCGCTGGGAGTTGTGCAGCAATGACATTAGTGGAGGCGTTCCAAAGAACCTTAACCCCCATTCCGACATTAGTGAAAACAACCTTCTGAAGACGTACTCCGGTACAAGCGTCACCTTCCGGGGAAGTAGAAAGAGCCGATACATCTACCTTGGTAACAGCCGATTCACCTGTACCATCACTGGTGTTGGTACAATAAATAACAGCCGTTCGAGATCCATCGATTACCGACGTGGTGGTTACAGCATCCGCCATGGCCTACTCCTTGATCTCTCCCGAAAGTACCATCATCTTGTACTTAGAGGTTCCGGGAGGAGGAAAATCCTTCTTGGAAGAAATCCCGTAAGAGTATCTGGAATCCTTTTCCTTCTTAGAACTTTTATCAACCCACGCCTCGTTCTCGGGAGTGCTTGGATCGTCCCCAATAAACGCGCCACTCTTGGTACGTGCCCTTGTCTTAGCCATGACGCCCTGTCCTTTACGGTTGGATATTGAACTGGGTCATACCGGTAGTGATACGTTGGGCAGCGACATTGATGTAATCGCACCAAGCCGCATCTGCGGTTGTCGTTCCCGATAGGGCACAGAACCAAGGGGTAAGCGCAGAGGTAGGAATGTTCGCAGTTGTCGTAGTCACAAGAGCACGATCAACATAAAACGCAACCTGCCCCGTTCCTTTGATAACGAAACCAAGTGTGCGGACGTTGGTAATGTTGGAGCTTGATTCTGCGCCGTCCGCAAAATCAATACCTGTATCCGTCTTGGTTTCAGTGCCACCGCTATCGCAGTTGGCATAAATATCAGCAGCCCCTTCTACCAGAAGGAAGCCGATCTGATTACTCGCAGTGAAGGGAACACCCGTTGCAAAAGTGCCGTTCTCGGCAAGACCGACAAACATATCCATGTCGTCAGCATCTGCCACGGCTACTCGCGTTTCGAAGTAGATGTTCTTGCTGGCTTCCGCCAGGAAAATCTCATTGCCCTGGATTGCGCCCCCGGAATTATCCGTTGAGCCATCACCTGTGGATTTGGCCCAGCCACCGACGTGATCAGCGAGGAGTGTCAAGGTTCCACTGTTAAGGACCGACTTTGTCCAGTCATCGGTGTCATCGATATCGATGCCCGTGAAGTCGTCGGACTTGAAGATGTAATCCGGGTTGATCTGCATGGGAAGATTGCCAAACCAGGATCCCAAGTAGCTGGAATCACTGCCGTGCCCACTGTACATGACAGGACCGGAGAAACGTGTCGTACCCATGGTACGCCTCCTTACAAAGGTTTCGCCCTAGAGTCTTGTAAGCGTCTGCTGGGCCAGTCGCTAGGGCTATGTAGTCCCAGAAAGGCGGAGGGAGAAAAGGCTCTCCCTCCGATAGCTCTGATAGAGGTTACGCGCCCGGTGATCCGAAGATACCGCGAGGATCCGACCAGCCAAACGCATAGCGTTCGCGAGCCTTGTACCTCACATTCCCGGTGTCGAAATCACCTTCCATGGAAGTTCGAACGGCCGTTCTGTTGAAGCCCTTCAAACCATTCGGTGCATCCGTGATGATGAACCACGCGTCCGTGTCCGTCAGGAAGTGGTTAACGTCATAGCCTTCCGGAAGCATACCCATGTTCCGAACGGCATTGATATCGTTATCCGCTGTCCCTGGACGAAGCGTGGACTCCAAAAGCCTGTCAGCAGTGAACTGAAGTTCCTTGGGAATAATCATCCTATTGCCGTTGACAGCCACTTTTAGACCGCGTTCATCGACGAAGCCTGCAATATCAATGAGAGCCTGTTCAAGACTGGTCTCATTGAGATCCGCCGCCGTCGAAAGCTCGTTACGGAAGGTGTTGCCGTTTGCAAGGGTATGAGCCGTTGAACATAGCTCAAGCCCATCACCTCCGGTGTACGTGCTGTCGAAAGCGTTGTTAAGAACCGCAGCGGCCTTAACCTGCTTCGTCTGGCTCATGCTACGTGCAAGGGCCTTCGTGTACCGGCCTGCAAGCCGGTCATAAAGGTTATCCTCAATAGCCTCTTCAGTGATGGAGAAAGCCAACGCGATTGTCTCCATCGTGTAACGAGCCGTGTACACCTCTTGGGCATCGTCAAACGATACCGCCGAGCCTTCAGACTTGGTGGGTGCGCTTCCGAAACCGGATAACATGACCTCTTCTTCGAAGGCACGATCTGAACTCTCCATGGAGAAGATTTTCTCGTGCTCACGGTCGTAGCGGTCATATTCCAGTCCGAACAACGCGTTCAGGCCGGGTTCCAACTCTTTGACAAGTTGTGCTCTGCTAATAGCCATTTCTCAACCCTCCTATACGCCAGTAGTTGAAACAGTACCACCAGCAATAGCACCATTGGCGCTGTTGTAGTGGTTGTTCAACCTGACCAAAGCAGGGATACCAGCAGCAGAAAAGTCTTGGTTCATGGCATCTTCTTCCCAACCAAGAATGCGCATATTAAGCGTATTCGTGGTAGCGATGGTACTGATAGCCAAAGCACCTGAAGACTGACCCGTTGTCGTGCTCCCGCTTGTTCCGCTAGAGAAGTTCACGTTCGCAAAAACAGCGGCCCGTGCTGTTGCCTTACTCGTCCACGAGGCGTCCGTTGCAACGACAAAGATCTGCATCGGATCATCCGCGACAAAAGCCCTTACGGGATGGTTGCTATCCGCTCCCGACCCAGGCCAGTACATACTCCACGTGGGTTTCCCCGTGGTGCTTGAGACATACCTGCAACCTTGAAAAGAGCCTAATAGCCCAACGGTGCCACCTGCCGCCGCACCCACGACATCGATATATCCCGTCGAAAGCGGAATAACCGGGGTACCTTGATAGATGACATTGCTGTTGCCATTGGCAATTTCGTAGAAGGTATAGCCTGAAACACCCGTGGAGTTGGAGTTTTGACCCATCTTCCCGACAGGTCGAAGCCCCCAAGCTCCATTGGTATTCGCCATTTCCAGTGCTCCTCAAAAGCAAAAGGGTTGCTAACAATAAGCCCTATGTTTGTTTAGGGCCTCCGAATGTCACACGCGATTGACGCTCCGGTTTCTGAATCGCCATCGAATGATGCTGGGTCTCCTTCAGAAGATCGTTATCGACTGCCTCCATTGCATCAGACTTCATCCGATTGAAGTAGTCGCTTCGTTCTTCCACGATTTCTACTGGAATTCGAGCCAGCAACAATCCTCCTACACCAAAGACACCTTCGTAACGTCCACCGTCAACAGTCGGCGCTTCAAAATCGGGATACTCCTCTTTCCGAACCAGCTCCCACCCCTCTCTCATACGGGCAGAAACATTCTTCCGGTCATCGAAGCCCCTGACCTCGGCACGTATCCAACGGTGGACAAATCCTTCAGGGGGTGCAGGTGCGTCTAGTAAAGACGGGGGTGCCCAAGGTTTCCGACGCGGTTTCGCGTCACGTGTCTTGGACGTGCGGGGAGCCCGATCAACAGTTTCGTTTTCCATTTAGCGGCCCCTACCGTTTGTGTTTCGCGTACTCATCCAGAGGAACACCAAGCTTGTTCGCTATCGCAACCTCGCTTGGAGATAATCTTACTGTTTTGCGCCCAGTATTGCTGGAGCGTGTGGCAGAGGCAACCGACTGCTGTGGTCGGCGTCCTTCTGATACGGAAACAGTGGCCCCGCCGCCAAACCGGTGCGGGAACGCTTCCCGTATTCTTTTGTCAAGTTCATCATAGTATGCGGGGGACTCCGTGTCAAACCCCTCATCCTCGACAAGATTCTTGTGAATTCCAAACGCTGCAAAAGTCATTGCATCGTCATCACCGAACCATTCGTTCCTTGAAGCCCAGTCCTCCGCTTTCGGATCTGCCCTTGCAGGAACCTGTTGTCTTGGAGGTTGCTGCATGGCTCGCTGTTGCGCTGCCTGCTGTTGCGCTGCGACTTGCTGTTGCCATTGTGCCTGCTGTTGCTTTGCTGCTTTGACGCGCTCCTCTTCAATAGCAAGCTGCGCAAGCTTTTTCTGGGTTTCCACCTGCGCTGCCGTGTCATTGGTCGCTATGGCACTCTCAAGATCCTTCTCCAAAGATTCCGTCTGCGTTGCAACGCGGTCGCCGTACTCGTTGACGTAGCCTTGGTCCAGATCCTGAACGCGACCTTTTAGCTGGGCGTTCTCGACCTTAATACTTTGCGCATAATGGAGAGCAGCTTCCTGCTGCCTCTCGGCTTCCCGTGCCTTCTTGGTTAACGAATCAATTCGACGCTGTACCTTCTTACTGTACACTTCGTGTTCGGTATCATTCGAATCTAGAATTGCTTCAGCAGATTCAACCGCCGAAGGACCTATCTCTACGGTAACGTCGTTACCGTCAGAAGGCAGATCTACAACAAGCTCGTCTTGATCAGGGCTTGGCATGGGACATCTCCATGTTAGAAGTGCAGGATATCTTCAGGATCCTGTATAACGGCTATGACCTCGTCGTCATTCAAGATACGAACCTCGCCGCCGTCTATCCTGAAACGAGCGCCCGCATATCTTCCGAAGATCACCCAGTCCTTCTCCTTGCACCAGGGTCCCTCGGGAAACTTCTCGGCATCCTTGTAAGCTAGTGGCCCCGTCTTCAGAACGTAGCCACAAACGGTAGCGACAGATTCCCGGTCAATAACAGCATCCGGTAAAAGGACGCCCCCCTCTGTTTTTCCACGACCTCTATATGGAAGAATCAACAAACGCCATCCTGTAGGAAAAGGAAGGCGTTCAAAAGAGCCTGTCTCCAGTTTGGTTGGATCAAGAACCCGGTCCTCTACCTTGACATATGCCTTATCAAAGGATACCGGACTGCCGCTATTAACGACCTCAGATTTCTCCATCATCAATCTGCCTTTTCCAAGATTTCTCTTAACTCCTGCTCTATATAGTCCAAAGATTCAATGTTGCCAACCAGTTGCTTGTACTCATCCCAGACTCTTACAGTGCCTCCCGCCATCCTCTCCGTGATACGTTCACGCCGCTCTCGAATGGACTTGAGAAGATGTTCCGCAAGAAGGATCCCATCCATCAGGTCATTTTCCTTTAGCCATATATGCTGTCATTCCCATATATGCTCCTACCACACCAGCTTGGCCGATGTAAAACAGACCGAATAAATCTGAAAGAGCTTTTATCCGGCCGTCCGGGAAGATCGGCAGGAATACCGCTGCGGTAAAGACGATCATGGATATCATTGACACCCATGCCATTCGTCGCTGGGCATCAGACTTCTCATGCCGATCCAGGGCATCCCCTAAGGCAAGCTCGGAATCCGACACAACGCCGTCCTTATCAATATCCAACTCATTAAGTCGGCTGTCCTTTTGCAGCTTCTTCTGGGCCATCATCTCATCCTGGGTGGACGGTTTTCATACCTTTGGGCGGCACAAAAACATTCCGCCAGCCTTGGCCCGCTCCGATGGGACATGTAAGACCTTCAGGTGTCGTGAAAACAATCGTAAATGTCGCCCCTTCGGAAGACGCAAACACTTCAAAGATCTTGTTGTCACTCAGGAGACCAAAACCGACCAACGTCTCCTGGTATTCTTCTGCTACCTTTGCAACGAAATCCGAATGCTTCATGCAAAACGGCTGTCCTCTCACAGCAAACGGCCATGTGATCAGAATCACTATCAAAATGAACCAGAAGGAGGGATGAAACATCTTTACTTCATCCTCGCCAACGGATTTTCGAGAGCCTTCCGGATATTGTCGTTGGTTGCCTTTTCCAGATCGCCCATTTGCTTCTTCATACGCTCTTCAAGAGAAGTCATGTCGTTCCGGAGTTGCTCACGCCTCGTATCGAATCGGTCCTCCGCCTTGGTCACCATGCCCCGGACCTTGTTCTCGTTCTGATCAAGGGTGGTCCTGACACCGTCCGCCGTATCCTTCGTGCGTCGTTCCGCCGCATCGACGCTCTTCTCCAGACGAGCAACATCCTTCTTGAGATCGTTCTTTATATCACGCGTATAGTCCGTTGACCTCGTGACCGAGTCCTCAACTGATATCATCTTCTCCTTGAAAACATCAAGGCGCTTGTCAAAACCGCTGAGATCCGGAGCCACGTACTCCTGAATCTGTTCCTTCATGTCCATGTAGTCCTTGTAGAACTCGAAACCAGCCCACAGCCCACCGCCAATCGTTCCCAGCACTGGAAGAATGACGAGGAGTTTCCCTCCCGACAGCTTTATTCCCTGATACTCGACCTCTGCCACGAACTTATCTCTCAGAAACCTAGCTGCAATTCTAACTTTTTCCTGTTCTCTAGATGTGCATCCTCGATCTCCTCTTTGGACTGCCCGAAATACGGCACCCCATTGTTCGTAACAATGAGAAGCTGGTTCAGGGTGGTGTCCTCCATCACAAACTCGCCAAGTATGCGCCCAAACTTGCCGCGAGAATCGTCCAGCCTAGTTCTCAGAACCTGCATGGAAGCCACGGGAAGCCGACCCTTGACGAAGTTCTTCGCCAGAATGCCGAATTTCTTCTCAACCATGTCCCGTGTCCGACTCTCAGGTGTGTCTACACCGAACAGCCTGATCCTCTGCTTCGTTAACCAAACATCGAAGCCAAGGTCGATGTCCACATCAACCGTGTCGCCATCTATGATTCTAACAACCTTGCAATTGTATTCGTACATCACCTCACCTGTACTGGGAGTTAATCATGGCATCATGCTTTGCATTGGAGCCGCCAAACAGGATGTATTGCGCGAAGTTGTTACCGTCAATCGTGGCATCCGGAATCGTGGCCGTGCTGAAGAACCCAACGGTATCTTTCAGCTTGGTCGTGGCCTCAAAGAAGGACTTGCTGTTCCCCAGCACCTGCATCACCACCAGAGTTTTCAACTGATTGCTGACATCATAACGCCCCTTGTCCCCCATACGCTTCATGATTCGCTTGGCAATCTTTTCTTTGACGGCCTTTTTAACAAGAACTTTGGGAGCGTCAGGCTCTGAATCTGCTTCGGATTCTGGATCTGGTTGCGTCTCCTCACTTGCAGAAGACGATTCAGGGCTTCCCGTTGTCTCATGGCCTGGTTCAACTTCCATCTCCTGTTCCACCTCGGCCTGGGCTTCCTGTTGCTCTTGTTGCTCTTGCGCGGGCGGTTGAAGATTTGACTGTTCCGAAGAAGCCGGTCCACTAGCCATGGTTTCCATCGGAGGCGGGGCCATCTCCTGTTCGATCTGAGCCTCCATGTCCTCCATCTCCTGATCCGGAGGTGGGGGGGACATGTCAACTTCCACGATCTGAATTGGATTATCAAATATTATATCGATATTCCGAATGATATCTATTATCTCTGTCTCGATAAAGGTTACCAAATCATAGGTGGCTGTAAGAGTTGGATTGCTGAACTGTGGTCCGTAATAGCCGTATGGATATCCCGCATCGATTCCAAACATCTCGAACTCCCCCGTCAAACCAGTGTAGGAGTTTTCGGGGATGATCTGAGAATAGCTATAAGTCTGGAGACCGGAGAACGTCAATTCGACCTCGTGCTCGAACTTGTACTGAAGCGCCGAGTTCTCGTTGAACAAGGAGACCGTCAACCGGAAAATATCCTTGCAATCAAACGCGGCCATCGTGTTGCCGGAACAGGTCGGCACGGTTGTGTTAGAAGAATGGGAATCCACACCCATACCGTAATCCAAATCGAATCCCCGGTTGATCTGATTAATGGTCATGGCATCTTCAAGATCGAACGTCGTGGAATATGTCCCTCCGGGACCATCCTTTCCCGCCGTGCAATACTCCCCGGCAGAGCAGCCACCTCCCGTGCCAACGCTGGTGCCACCGGAACGGGTAAACTCGCTCATCGTCGGCATCTGATTGGAAGAGGTTTCCTGGCCGGTTACGATCTCCTCCGCAAAAGATTGACCCGTCAACAGACAGGCCAGCAAAAATCCTCTAGTCGCCGTTCCACAGATCCTCTTCTTCGTCATCGTCTTCCTCTTCCTCCTCGAACGTCCTGTTCCCATCGGGCGCTGCGTCTTGATCAGCTTCCCATGCCAGTTTGGCTTCCGTGCCAATCTTCCCCTTGTACGGACACGGCGTCCCGGCCATGGTCATCGCATCGAATACCCTCGCATCCTGACAAAGCAGACTGACCGCCGCCACCTTCATGCCCATGAAGTAGAGGGACCTCGCCAGTTTTATGCGCTCGCAGTTCTTGTCTATTATTGTATGACCTGTGGAAATACCAAAGAATCCCGTCTGCGCGCCAACGCTCATGCCCGTGCGACATACGTCGCTGTTGTTGACCACCACGGAT
>Ga0310122_10003121_pt1 | contig 10521 bp, 9 predicted proteins | sample CB6_Bottom_1051__FD_203503 | JGI IMG/M metagenome (GOLD analysis project Ga0310122, IMG submission 203503) | Marine microbial communities from Western Arctic Ocean, Canada - CB6_Bottom_1051 | ecosystem: Environmental > Aquatic > Marine > Oceanic | place: Canada: Western Arctic Ocean | collected...
GCGGGCGGCATAGACACAAACCAAGGCGATCAATGTAGATTTTGTATATCTGCGGCGAATACCGCCGCAAGGGCAAAATAGCTCTGGCAGTACCCAACGCGGTTGTAGTAACATATTCTAGCGTGCCCCGGTCGTCTAGCCAGGTTAGGACGCCACCCTTTCAAGGTGGAGATCAAGGGATCGAAGCCCTTCCGGGGTACCAAAAATAGCTACAGAAAGAAAAGTCCCGGCGTTAACGCTGGGACTTTTCTTTGGAGTCCTTATCGGATAAATGATTCTGCTTCCACCGTCCCAATCTGGCCTCGGCGGCTTCCAGATATAATCCGGATCGTTGTAGTTAGCCCGTCTGAGACTACCACTACTGATAATCTCAGACTTGATAACTAACTCTAGGTGGTGATTTCAGCACATCTTGGGCATTTATAGTTTTGCGGCAATCCACAGGATGCTGCAGTTAGTGCTCCGGCTGTTCGGCGGCCATTACCGGTTCTGGGGAGAAGCGGTAATGAGGTCACGGCGGAAGATGAGCTTTCGAGGAGCATAGCGGTTCACCATGTTTGGTCCACAGACCTCCTAGGCCTCAGTATGGTGTTTATCGAGGTCACTAGAACAAATGCGAATGTGTTAGCGTCTTTTCAGACGACAAATGACGAAGCTTTTTAATGGCTGATCTCCAAGAAAACCAATATGCAACAACGGACTTCACTCGTGGGGGTTCGGGGATCGGTAATTTCTCGCTCTCTCGAGCGAGGGTGATGGCTGTTAGGACTGCTCAGGCGACTCCTACACGTGGGCGCTGGATTCTGCGCAGGAAAATGTTGTTTGAAGTTCTTAGCGATAGCGAGGACGAGGGCAGCTACACGGTCGTCGTTTCTTTCTGTCCGGTTGGGGACTTCGAGGGCACTCCTGGCCAAGAACAATTTAGATTCTCGAAGACTGGCAGATTCGAAGACAGGGAAGTTCTGCGTAACCCTAAACATTCCAAACGATTCCGCATTAAACGTAGAACTGTGGTTGTGGGCGTCGTTGCGGTTGGCGTGTTGATTTTGTTGGCAATTATTTTCCGAGTATTGTTTGGGACTCAAGGCTGCTCCACTCGTCCTTTTTGCGACGGTAATTACCCGCTACCCACCCAATCCCACGGTACGACAACTTCGCCGTGGGCTTCAGTTTCCTCTCGCTCTCTAGCTCCTCTAAGTATCTCGAATGGCCTTAGTCGTAGCAATGATTCTCTTAACATTGGTTATAGGACCGAGAACCGACCAGGTTTTAGAAGCCACCTCGGTGTGTAGATATGTTCCGGGTATCCCAACTATTACCGAGACTGGTCAGAAGCGGTAATGAACCTTCCATAGGCTCCCAATATGCGCTTTTGCTGGCGCCAGAGATATGTCCACGCTCCCCACAGGGGGAGTTCCGAGAAAAGAATGGGTATCCAGAAGATAGTTTGAGGTCCTGATTCAGACATCTTCCGGCTCATTGTCTTGAGACCAAGTCTGCATACGTGCAACCTCAATATGTGACTAATATCTTGATAGTCGAAGACAGCGACCTCGTTCGCAATATGGTGTCGAATTATTTGGTCCAATTGGGCTATGACGTTACCGAAGCCGTCGATGGGTTGACTGGATTCGACCTCTTCTGCGTTAATCCTCCAAATATCTTAATCACTGACATCCAAATGCCGGGAATGGATGGCCTCAGGTCAATCATTGACGAACTGACTTCTTTTCCGATAGATTGTTAGCCCCATCCCGAATCTCCTTAAACTTTGAACCAAGCAACAATTTTATACTGATTCGGCAAATGCTTCCGGGATCTATTTCTACCTGGCAATCCGAAGCTACATTATGTTAAGGTCGATCAGTCTGGACCACTCTCCGCTGGTGCCCAGCGCTCCTTGCTGGCGCTCCCGGCGCCGAGTATAATTGGCTCAGTCTCCAAAGGCGGAGAATTGGGCCTGGAAAAGCCGATTCTGGCCGAAGAGATTCCTGTGGCGCCGAGGCTTAACTGAGTCTTAACCGAGGATTAGTGGAGATTCCAGATAGCCGGTGAAATAGACATCCATGTCGACCCGGAATTCCGGCAGCAGTTGCCGGAGCCATGGCTGCGTGGTGCACTTAGCGCCGCTTTAGAGGTAGCATTCCCTGATGGAGAGGAATTTGAGTTGAGCTTGGCCGTGACCGGCGACGAAGCAGTACGAGGATTGAACCGGGACTACCGCGGGCTGGATGAAGTGACCGACGTTCTGTCTTTTTCACCCGTACACTCGGGGCAATGGGAAGGTGAGGCTCCTCATTTCCCGGAGGGCTTGGAACACCATGACCCGGACCAACTTGAGCCGGGCACCCATTACATAGAAGATGGAGAGGAACCGGACTTCGTGTATCCACCTGGAGAAACGAGCCAACTGGGCGACGTGATTATCTCTTTTCCTCAAGCCCGGCGACAAGCCGCGCAGCGCAAGCAGCCATTGGACTTGGAGATGGCATTGCTGATTGTTCACGGTGTCTTGCACCTTGCGGGAAATGACCATATTGAAGCTGCCGAAGCGGCTACTATGCAGTCCAAAGAACAGGCCGCCTTGAAGATGATTCCCAGACTGGAAATAGGCGATTCAATCACTGAATCAACATCTTTTTCGACATCTTCTTCTTCGAAAACTTCAGCTTCGCCAACCGCCCATCTGGATGGCAGCACCCAGCCAAGGACGTTGAGCAAATGACCAATCAGGTCTACTACCGCAAATGGCGACCGGGTAGCTTCGCCGAGTTGGTGGGGCAAGAGCACATCGCCACAACCCTGCGCCAATCTGTGAAACAAGGACGGGTTTCTCATTCATACCTGTTCTGCGGCCCCCGGGGAACGGGCAAGACCACCACGGCCCGGATTATCGCCAAAGCAGTCAACTGCCTGGACCTCCAGGACGGCGACCCCTGCAATGCCTGTGTCAACTGCGTGCAGTCCAACGAAGGCCGCTTCATGGATATCATCGAGTTGGATGCTGCCAGCAACCGGGGCATAGACGAAATCAGGGACATACGCGAGAAAGTGAATTTCGCCCCGGTGCAGGGTGGGCGCAAAGTGTACATCATAGACGAAGCCCACATGCTCACCGACGCAGCTTCCAATGCCTTCCTCAAGACACTGGAAGAACCCCCGCCCCACGTGATATTCGTGCTCTGCACCACGGAATCACATAAGATTCTGCCGACGATAATTTCCCGTTGCCAGAGATTCGATTTCCGGCGTATACCGTCGGATTTGATATACCAACGGCTCTCCGAGATTGTGGACGCCGAAGGCGACACGGTGGAGCCGGAAGCTCTGCGCTTAATCTCCCGCTACGCTGCGGGCAGCCTTCGGGATGCTCAGAACCTGCTGGAACAGTTGACGGTATCTTATGGCGACGGCGTGGCCTTGCATCACGTTGAAGACATGCTGGGCTTGGGCCACGGAGACCAGTGGCTGGAGTTGGTCAAGTACTTGCTGATGGGCAACACTTCAGCCTCGTTGGCTGCGGTCAACCAGGCATCCTGGGACGGCACCGATTTGCGACAGCTTCACAGGCAGACACTGGAGTTGCTGCGGGCAGTGTTGCTGATTCAGTGGGATTCCGGCCAAACCTTGGACATTCCCGAACACGTCGCCAGTCAGCTACAGGAACTGGTGACCCACCTGCCCTCTTGGCGAGTCGTAAAGGCGGTGAAGCGCTGGGGCGAAGTGAACATGCGCTACGATTTCCCGTCCACGTTGCCATTGGAATTGGCTGTGGTGGAGATTTGTGAAGATCAAGGACAAACTGCGCCTGTAGCCGCTACGCAGACAGCGCAGCCAGCAACTCCGCCAATTCCTCAGGCGAAACCGGCTGCCCAGTCGAAACCGGCTACCAGAGAGAATCCGCCGAAGTCGCCGCCTGTACCCACCGCCCCGGCTGCAACCCCGCCTGTGACTGAAATCGAACCGGCCGACATCGCTCCTGAGATTTCCAAGCCTGAGCCAGCGATTTCTGAGCAATCGATTCCTGACCAATCGGAGAGTGGCACGCCTGACTGGGCTGAGGCGCCATCCTCCGATCCTGCGTCCATGCCAATCCGCGATCCCGCCCCGGTTCCGGTCGAGGCCGAACCTGCCCCATCGACTGCCAGCGAGTATGCGGTTGCTTGGGCGGCCACCGTAAAGACCCTATCGCGCCACAAGGGGAAGAAATACAACCTGGGTGCCCTGCTCAGGGGTTGCAAAGCCGAAAGTATTTCCCTGGATGCCAACACATTGGTGCTGCCGTTCACCCACGTGACCAACATGGAACGTATGCAAGAAGAGATGGACGACCCCACAGCGAGAGGGCTAGTCACTCAGGTGATAAGCGAGTGCTTCGGCCAATCATACGACCTGAAGATAACTTTGGCCGAGGGCAATGGATCGAGTGGAGCCAACCCCAAGGCGTCACAAACGAGCCCCTTAGTGCGGGCGGCAATGGGAATGGGCGCCAGAATCCTAGAGGAGGTTCCAGAATGAACCGAAACATGATGCGTCAGGCTCAAAAGCAGCTTGCCCAGCTCCAGAAAATACAAGAGGAACTGGAGATCCTCATAGTAGAGGGCACCGCCGGAGGCGGTGTGGTGAAGATAACAATGTCCGGCAAACAAGTGGTCGACTCGGTTACCATCGACCCTGAAGCCGCTGAAGACATAGACATGCTCCAAGACTTGGTGGCTGTTGCCATAAACGATGCCTTCACCAAGGCACAAGAAGTGGCTGCCGAAAAAATGGGCCCCCTCACCGGCGGCCTCAAGGGCCTCGGGTTTTAGGGATTCGGCTGAATCACCAGCGTGAGCATGACTAACGACCCGCTACCTTCAGCCGCGCCTTCCCTTGCCCGCTTGATCCAGGAGTTGAACAAGCTTCCAGGCATCGGCCCCAAAAGCGCCCAGCGGCTCGCCTACTACATCATTCGCCTTCCCAAGGAAGAGGCCTTCGCCTTGGCGGACGCGGTCAATGCCGTAAAACACAATATCATCTTCTGCAACGGTTGCCAGAACCTCTCCGACGCCACTCCCTGCTCCATCTGCGCCGACCCCAGACGAAACCAAGACTCCTTATGCGTGGTGGAAGACCCGTTGGACGTACTGGCTTTGGAGCGCACTCGTTGTTTCAGGGGCCTATACCACGTGCTCCACGGCGCTATTTCGCCCATAAACGGTATCGGACCCGACCAGCTAAAACTCAAGGAACTTTTTGCCCGGCTTTCGGAGAACGATTTTTCCGAGATGGTCATCGCCACAAACCCAACGCTGGAAGGCGAAGCTACTGCCATGTACATCCGAAGACACCTACCCAATAACACAATCAAGGTTACTCACTTGGCGAGAGGATTGCCCGTTGGCGGCTCTCTGGAGTACACCGACGACATGACTTTGAGCCGTGCGTTCCAAGGCAGGCAGGAACTCTGACATGATTGCGAACCACGCATTCAGTAATTGGCTGGAGCTCTGACATGCCAGCCCCTAGGACCTACCGCTGCGAAGGGCTGACATTGAGGAAATCGACCCTGGGTGAAGCCGACCTCCTAATCACTTTTTTCACCAAGGAGCAAGGAAAAGTCAGGGCAGTGGCCAAAGGCGCCCGCCGGTCCACAAGCAAGTTGGTCGGTCACCTTGAGCCTTTGACCCAAGGCCGATTTTCCATGTCCACGGGTAAAAGCCTGGATTACATCAACCAGGTTCAAATCATCAACAGCTTTTCCGAAATCAAGTCCGACTTGGCGGGTGTAACCAAAGGGCTTTATGTGGCGGAATTGGTGGACGGATTCGGGGCAGAGGCCAACGCAAACCCGGCTTTGTTCAACCTGGCGGTGGACACGCTACAAGCGATTCAGAATTCTCCTGAATCGGAATGGCCGTTGAGATTCTTTGAGATACATCTTTTGGCCGTATCCGGTTTGATGCCCGAGCTTTACCAGTGCGTCGAATGCAATCAGGACCTATCTCCTGGGGAGCACCGGTTCAGCCCGTCACTGGGCGGCACCCTATGCTCGAATTGTCTCCCGGAAAATACCTACATCAGGCCACTGTCATTGCCGGCGCTTAAAGTGCTGCGCCTTATCCACCGGGGACCGATTGCCGAACTTATGCCGCTAAATGTAGACGACCACCTAGCGGAGGAGCTGAAATCTCTAACCGGCGGGATTGTGAGCTACTGGCTAGAACGCGAAATTCGCTCAAAATCGTTTTTGGATCAGATGCAGCGCGAAACCCGCGGACAGGTATATACTTGATGCCGGAATTAGTTGGCATTACCGCGACTCTAATACGTCACTCTAATGTATATTCCTCAGATTAGAGTCCCTTTATTTAAGCAATCATCTTGCGGTTTACCGCTCGTTCAAACACGAAAGAGGAACACTTGTTTAGCAAAGTATTGATAGCCAACCGGGGCGAAATCGCCTGCCGGATTATTCGCACCTGTCAACGGATGGGAATCAAGACCGTAGCCGTTTACTCCACGGCAGATAAAAACGCTCTGCACGTCAAGATGGCCGATGAAGCCTACTTTTTGGGCGAGTCAGACCCTCAAGAAAGTTACCTAAGCTGCTCCAAAATTCTGGACGTGGCCAAGAAGAGCGGCGCCGATGCTGTCCATCCAGGCTACGGGTTTCTCTCGGAAAACCCCGACTGCGCTCGGCAGTATCAGGATGCTGGCATAAAGTTTATCGGCCCAACCCCCGAAGTTATGGAAAACATGGGCGACAAACTTCGGGCACGCTGTCTGGCGCGGAAAGCAGGTCTGCCTATATTGCCCGGAACCGACGATGCCGTACAAGACGACCAAGCCATTGACCGAGCCTGGAAACTTGGATTCCCTCTCATGGTCAAAGCTGCGGAAGGCGGCGGCGGAATCGGCATCCACATTATCGAATCCATCGAAGAACTGGTCCCCATCATCGAGCGCACTCGCAAGATGGCCAGCCACGCCTTCGGTAGCAGCAAACTTTACTTCGAGCGCTACCTAAAGAATGCTAGCCACATAGAAGTGCAACTTATGGGCGATGAGCACGGAAACTTGATCCATCTTTTCGAACGGGACTGCTCCGTCCAACGAAGGAATCAAAAACTCATAGAGGAATCCCCAGCCGTCAAGCTAACCCCCAAACTACGAAAACGATTGTGCAATCTGGCTGTGAAATTAGGGCGTAAAATCGGCTACACCAACGCTGGCACCGTCGAATTTCTGGTATCCGCCGACGGACAGGTCTACTTCCTGGAAATGAACACGCGGCTACAGGTAGAGCACGGTGTAACAGAGCTAACGACCGGCGTTGATGTAGTGGAGTTGCAACTGAGGATAGCGGCCGGAGAACGTCTCCCCGTCGAGCAGAAGGATATACACCCCCGGGGTCACGCCATAGAGGTCCGAATTTACCCGGAAGACCCTGAGACCTTTTTGCCAGACGCTGGGACTGTCACCGAGCTTAACCAACCCACTGGAGAGCATATCCGCATCGACAGCGCACTGTACCAAGGCTATCAGGTAGCCTTAGAGTACGAGCCGCTATTGGCCAAGGTGATGGTTTGGGGTGAGAACCGGGAAGAAGCGATAAAGCGAATGTCCCGGGCCCTGCTGGCTTTTCGTTTAGAGGGCGTAAAGTGTAATATACCCTTGATGCGGGATATATTAGCCACCAAAGAGTACACCGGCAGCGTTTACCATACCGGCTCAGTGCCTCTGTGGTTGGAAGAGCGAAAACAAAGGCACAACCAATGGTCGGCCAACGGCAAGTCCGCAAACGGTGCCTCTAACAACGGCGTTCACTCAACCAACGGCCAACGCAAATCGGATAAAGAAAAGGCTGCAGCCATCGGGGTTGCCATGGCCTTTGCGCTGCAGGCAACTCAGAACTCGGGTTCTGCTGCCCCCCTCGTCAGCCCTTGGCGAATTTATGGTCGCAGAGAACAACTTCTATCCCGCTCTATGGGGAATAGAGGTTGGCGCTAACAAACCTGCGGATAAAGGTCGGTGACAACTGGTACACCGTCCAAATTGGCGACCTCACCCAATCACCGATCCAAGTTACCGTTGAGGGAGAAACCTTCGAGGTGGAGGTAGAGGGGCTATCCCCACCACCAGCCCCCACTCGCCGGGGCCGCTCCCGCTCCCGCCAGACCCAGATAGAAGCTCCCACCGCTCAGAGCCAGTCCTCGGCAGCAAATTACTCCGACGATATACTCCGTTCGCCCATGCCCGGCCGGGTCATTTCTATCTTGGTCCGTCCTGGGGATAGTGTCTCCGCCGGCGACGAAGTCTGCGTTGTAGAAGCAATGAAGATGGAGCAGAGCATTCGCGCTCACCGGGACGGTGTGGTGAAAACGATTTTCGTGCAGCCCATGGACCCGGTCAAAGCCGACGACCCGCTGATTGAGCTGGAATAGCCTGTCAGGCAATCTCCACCAATTGGTTCGATGCCGAGTTTCGGTCGTCGAATTCAACTTCTGTTTGCCATGAGGAGATAATCGATGCGAATTGGATTGATGCACGGCGCTAGACGTGAACCGTTCACCTTGGGTGAAGCCGTGGAACTGGCTGTAAGAGCAGAATCCGATGGATTCGACTCTGTTTGGTTCCCTCAACTCCCTACGTTCGGCCCCGATGCTTTAACGGTGATTGCGCTTGCCGGAGCCCAAACGGAGCGAATCCAGCTCGGGACCGCCGTCCTCCCGACATTCCCAACCCATCCGCTTACAATGGCCAAGCAAGCTCTGACGACTCAGGCGGCCTGTGGTGGCAGGTTTACCTTGGGGCTTGGCTTGTCTCACAAGCCCATGATCGAAGATGTCATGGGACTCTCATACGATAACCCAGCACGACACATGCGGGAGTACCTGGAGGTCACCAGGTCTCTAATTGATGACCATACAGTCGATTTTCAGGGACAAGAATTTCAGGTCAAGGCTGACCTCACAATTAATGGAGCATTACCGGTGCCCATTGTGATTGCCGCTCTAGCGCCTAGAATGTTGCGGATGGCGGGCGAGATTGCTGACGGCACAGCAACGTGGATGGCTGGAGTGAGAACAATAGGCGACCACATCGCTCCCCGGATAAATTCCGCCGCCCAGTCAGTCGGCAGAACTGACCCGCGAGTGGTTGTTGGACTGCCGGTTGCGGTGACCGACGATCCCAATGGGGCACGGGACGCCGCTGCTCATGTGTTTGAACGTTATGGCCAACTAATCAACTACCGCAGGCTTTTGGACATCGAAGGCGTAGAGGGGCCTTCCGAAGTGGCGGTGATTGGCAACGAATCCCAGGTGGAACAGCAACTCAGAGCTTTCGCCAGCGCAGGAGCGACTGAGTTTATTGCATCAGTTCTGCCAGTGGATGGAGAGAGCGATGAATCTATCGACCGGACAAAGAGGCTGTTGAGTAGCTTGGTGGGGAAAATTTAACAGAGCCTGAGCCTAACAAGGCTAAAGAGTTTGGGAATCTGACACTATTCCCTAGCTCAAGTCCAAGTCCATGGGCTTGAACATACAGCCCTCGACGAAGATATCAAAGAAGTCTGGCGTAGTCTCCAGTTCGATGTGCTCAATCTTGGGAGCCATCGCTTCGGCCTTCCGCCTCATATCTCCTGAAGTCAGCATCAGTGTGGCGCCCTCAAGAGCAGCGTTGCCCACCTTCACTATCTTATCCTCGGGGACATTGGCGATAAATCCAATCTCCAACGCGCTGGAGACGTTGACATAGTTGGCGAATCCTCCAGCCAAATAGAGTTTGCTCAGCCGGCCAATCGCCACACCATAGCGCCGCAAAGCGATGTACTGCCCGGAATAATTGGCCGCTTTGGCTTGAGCAAGGGCGCTGATGTCGGCTCGGGAGAGAGCCATGTTCATCTCCGGCGCAAAGCAGAACTCGCTGCTCCCGTCTTGGAACACTCCCAGCGGGTTCATCATTCCCGCAAGCCTCAATTCGGCCAAAAGGTCCACCAGGCCGGAGCCGCAGATGCCCTCGGGCTCACCGCCGCCGATGGTCTCGTATTGAGCTTGTCCTTCCTGTATGGTCAACGACTCGATTGCCCCGTCGTAGCCAGGCATGCCATGAGATATCTGCCCGCCTTCAAAAGCCGGGCCTGCGGGGCAAGAGGCGGCCATCATCCGGTGCACGTTGCCTACCACCACCTCTGTGTTGGTGCCCACATCGACCAACATGGCGAATTCATCTTCATCATCCACACCCACCTCATCCATGGCCACTGCCAACAGACCCGCAGCAGTATCGGCACCGACGTGACAGCCTATCAGCGGCCCTCCGTAGACATTAGCCGCCGGGAACACCCTTATCCCCAGGGCCTTTGCGCTTACGTTCAGACTGGTGGCATTGCGCAGGCCGGACAGGGTTTCCAACTCTGTCACCGACATATAGGGTTTTTCGCCGATGGGTTGGACATCCACGCCGAAGAAAATATCCCTCATGGTCGAGTTTCCCACCACCACCACCTCATAAATCAATCGGCGATGAAATCGC
>Ga0310122_10003122_pt1 | contig 10521 bp, 8 predicted proteins | sample CB6_Bottom_1051__FD_203503 | JGI IMG/M metagenome (GOLD analysis project Ga0310122, IMG submission 203503) | Marine microbial communities from Western Arctic Ocean, Canada - CB6_Bottom_1051 | ecosystem: Environmental > Aquatic > Marine > Oceanic | place: Canada: Western Arctic Ocean | collected...
AGCCCGCTGACGAACACCATGTATTTTCCGCTGCGCAACATGTGCCAGCGTCTGATGGCGACGACGTCGCCTGATGCGTCCCACCGCATCTACGCGCTCGCGGTCCGACATCAACTCGCGCCCGGTACCGAGCAGCTTGGGGCGGTATACGCGGTGTCGGCCGAGACGGGCGAGACGACGTGGTTGTACGAACAGCGGGCCGCGACCCTCTCGCTGGTCGCGACCGGCGGGGGACTCATCTTTGGTGGCGACGCGAACGGGCGGTTCCGCGCCTTCGACCACCAGACCGGTGAGGTGCTGTGGGAAATCAACCTCGGCTCGCCGGTGAGCGGGTTTCCGATCAGCTACGCGGTGGACGGGCGGCAGTATGTGGCCGTGAGCACGGGCGGCGCCGCGACCACACCGAGCTTCCTGCAGCTGACGCCCGAGCTGCGTCCGAGCAATGGCAACAACCTCTTTGTGTTCGCCTTGCCGGAGTAGGGCCCGAAGGGCCTGGTGTCGTGTAGCGGTGTCCGGTCTACGACCCCTCCTCGACTGATGTATGTCGAGCATGAAGCTTCGTATGTGGCAGGGCTGTCGCTCGCCCTGTGCCGAAGGAGAAGACGCGATGAGACCGGATGTTGCGAGAATCCCGCGTGGCGTGCTCTGCGGTGTGGTCGTGTGCGCGTCGATGTCAGTGGTGTTGACGGCCGACCAACTGACGGTCTACCCCGCCAAGAAGATCGTCACGATGGACCCGTCGATGCCGACCGCCTCGGTGGTGGCGGTGCGGGACGACCGGATCGTGGCGGTGGGCACGATGGACACGTTGCAGCCGTGGCTCGACGCTCACGAGTATGAGATCGACGAGCGGCTCTGGGACAAGGTGCTGCTGCCGGGATTCATCGACCCCCACTTGCATCCGGGACTGGGCGCCCGATTGCTCTCTCAGAACGAGATCATCGCCCCGGAGGATTGGGAGCTGCCCTCCGGGTTCATCAAGGGCGTCACCGACCGGGCGGGCTATCTGGCCAGGCTCCAGGAGCTGGTCGATCGGGGGCAAGACCCCACGGAGCCATTCTTTACGTGGGGGTGGAACAGCTACTGGCATGGCGCGATCACCCGCACGGATCTGGACGCCATTTCCGCGACACGACCGATCGTCGTGACCCAGCGATCGGCGCATGAACTGGTGCTCAACACCGCGGCGCTCGAGGCGGCGCACATTACAGAGGAGGCGGCCGCGCTGGTGCCCGATGGGGTGGACTGGCAGGCCGGTCGCTTTTGGGAAAGCGGGCGCGGTATTGCCAACCGGGGCGTCGCCACCTACCTCAGACCGCGCGACCAGCCAGACGACGGCCTCGCGCTCGTGGCTGACCTGATCCATCGCGGCGGGGTGACGACCATCTCGGATCCTGGCCTGGCGCCGATGGTCGGCACCGCGCAGTGGGCACGCCTGCAGGCGGCGTTCGACACCGATCAGACGCCGTTTCGGACCCTGCTCATCCCTGGTGCCCGCGGCTACCAGGCCAGACCAGGTGACACTCTGACGGCGAAGTTCGAGAATGATCGCGCAGCGAACACCACACGGCTGATCTTCACCAAAGGGGTCAAACACATGGCGGACGGGGCCATGTTCGCGCAATACATGCAGATGGGTGAGCCGGGGTACATCGATGGCCATCACGGCGAGTGGCTGACACCGCCCGACGAGCTGAAACCGCAGATCGAGCCGTTTTGGAGGGCGGGGTTCGACATCAACATCCACGTCAATGGGGACAAAGGTGTCGATGTGACACTCGATGCGCTGCAGGCCCTGCTCGAGGATCACCCGCGCCCAGACATTCGCTACATCCTGCAGCACTTCGGCTTCTCCCGGCAGGACCAGGCCACGCGCATCGGCCGCTTGGGTGGGACGGTCTCGGCCACCGGCTACTACCTGTGGCTGTTGGGTGACAAGTGGGCCGAAGTCGGGATCGGGCCCGACCGCGCCGACCAGATGATTCGCCTCGGCTCGCTCGTACGAAACGGGGTGACGGTCACCCTGCACTCCGACCTGCCGATGGGGCCCGTCCGGCCGCTGCTGGCCGTCTGGTCGGTGACCACGCGGAAGACGGCGAGCGGTACGGTTCGGGGGCCAGAAGAGGCATTGACGCTCGACCAGGCGCTGCGTGCGGTGACCGTCGACGCGGCCTGGTCGCTCCGGATGGACCACGAGATCGGCACCATCGCGGCGGGCAAGAAGGCCGACTTCGTCGTCCTGGACGAGGACCCGTACGCGGTGCCGCTCGACCACGTCAAGGACATCAGGGTCTGGGGCACGGTCTTCGAAGGGCGGGTTTACCCGGTGGTGGCAGCGGGTGAGCCGTCATCGCGGTGACAGCGGCACGCGCGGCAGGAGGGCATCACGTGAACGGACGTGCCCAGCTCGAACGGCGTCTGAGTCTCTGGCACAGTGGGGCGCTCGCGTTGGGCTGCATGATCGGCTGGGGGTGCTTCGTGCTCCCGGGCGACTTCCTCGTCACGGCCGGACCGATCGGCGCGACGATAGGGATCGCGGTGGGTGGGCTGCTGATGGTCTTGATCACCTGCAGCTACGGCGTGATGGTGACACGGTTTCCGTTGGCGGGAGGCGAGTTCGTCTATGCCTACTTCACGTCCGGGCCGCATCACGCCTATCTGTGCGGCTGGTTTCTGACCCTGGGATATCTCGCCATCGTGCCGCTCAATGCCACGGCACTCGCGCTGCTCGGCAAGTTCGTGTTCCCGCAGCTCTTCGCACGGGGCTACCTCTACACGGTTGCCGGGTTCGACGTCTTTGCCGGCGAAATTCTGCTGGCGTCGGTCGCCATCATCGTCTTTGGCTGGTCTAACTACCGCGGGGTGAAGGTGGTCGGCCAGACGCAGCTCGTGATGCTGTCGGTCATGGTCGCGGCGGTGTTCCTGGTCGCCACCGGCAGCGTGCTGGACCCGGGGAGCGCCCTGACCAACCTGAGACCGCCGTTTGCCTCTGACCGGTCGATCGTGAGTGGTGTGCTCGCCATGGTGGCCATCGCACCCTGGATGCTCAGCGGGTTCGATACGCTGCCGCAGGCCGCCGAAGAGTTCGCCTTCGCACCGGCCAAGGTCTTCCGTCTGATGGTCTTCTCGATCGCCGTGGGCGTGACGCTCTACCTGACGGTACTCTTGGCGACCAGCTATCTCACGCCATGGCCGGAGCTCGTCGCCGCGTCCCCCGCGTGGGCGACTGGACTCGCGATCCAGCGGAGCCTAGGGTCGCTCGGCCTCGCGGTCCTGAGTCTCGCAGTCATGATGGGGATCTTCACTGGGATGAATGGGTTCTTCATGGCCGCAAGCCGCCTGCTGTTCAGCATGGGTCGTGCGAAGGTCCTGCCCGGCTGGTTCGGCCGGCTTTCCCCAGCGCACGGTACGCCGGCGAATGCCATCCTGTTCGCGGTCGCCGCCTCCCTGTTGGCCCCGTGGTTCGGTCGGCAGGCACTGCTGTGGGTCGTGGACATGTCCGCGGTTGGCATCGCTATGGGATTTCTATACACCTGTCTGGGGGCCGCCTCGCTGCTCAAGACACAGCCGCAGCCGGCGTCACGCTGGGGCAGCCATGGGCTCGCCGTCGCGGGGGCTGTCGTGTCGACGGGCTTCATCGCGCTGCTCTGCGTGCCGGGGTCGCCGGCGTTCATGGCGACACCGTCATGGATCGCACTGGCGGCGTGGGTGACGCTGGGAGGCGCGCTCTACCTCCCTCGGGTTGCGGGTCTGGGTCGGATGAGTCGGGCGGAGCGCGACTACTTGATTCTGGGCGCGCACGACGGACGAAGCCGGTGACTGGCATCGCGCGCCCGTCTCACCCCAGGTGCGATCCCGCTTGTCGCTAGCGACGGGTATAATAATGGGTTCCCAGCGACGTGTTTCGCCCAGGCGTACGAAGGACATCATGAGCACTGACCGTGGTTTGCCGGAGAAGGCCCCGTGGATTACATACCGTCCCGAGCTGAAGGTGCTGGATTGCACCGTCCGTGACGGTGGTCTGATCAATGCCCATCAGTTCAGCGACGACTTCGTCCGCGCGGTGTACGACACGTGCCTCGCGGCGGGCGTGGATTCGATGGAGATCGGCTATAAGAACTCGGAGCGGTTGTTTCCGAGGGACCGCTTCGGCGCGTGGCGTCATTGCCGCGAAGAGGACATGCGGCGCGTCGTTGGCGACCATGATGCGGCGAGTACCGGCCTGACGCTTGCGGCCATGGCCGATGCCGGGAAGAGCGACTGGAAAACCAGCATTGGGCCGGCCGCCGACAGCGTGCTGGGCATGATCCGTGTCGCGTTCTATGCCCATCAGGTGTCCGAAGCGGTGGACATGATTCATCACGCCAGTGAGCAGGGCTACGAGACCATGGCCAACCTCATGGCCGTGTCGAACATCACCGAGGAAGAGATCAGCACGGTGCTCGAAGCGATCGCGCCCACGCCCGCTGGCACGATGGTCATCGTGGACAGCTTCGGTCACCTCTATCGCGAGCAGATCGACCGGTTGTATACGAAGTATGCCGCGGCCATGGAGGGCACCGGCAAGCAGATCGGCATCCACGCACACAACAATATGCAGCTGGCCTTCGCGAACACCATCGAGGCGATCGTGCTCGGTTCGAATCGGGCCGACGCCACGATGGCGGGGCTCGGGCGCGGGGCCGGCAACTGTCCCATGGAGCTCTTGCTCGGTTTCCTTCGCAATCCGAAGTTCAAGCTGCGACCGGTGTTGCGCTTGCTGCAGGAGCACATGCCGGCGATTCGAAAGACCGTTGAATGGGGTCCGCTGGTCCCCTACAACATCACGGGCCAGCTCAATCTTCACCCGCGCGCGGCCATGGAGTTTCGGGCCGGGGAGAACCGGGAGGACGTCGTGGCCTTCTACGATGAGATTGTGAACGAGACGTAGCGGTCCGTGCGGACGCCGTCGGCCCTCCGCAGTGCATCCGCTGTCCTCGCGGACGCGCCCGCCCAAACCAGAAGACCCGCGTTCTGGTACTTGCTCGAAACCTGGCCCGCGAGATGGACATGACCGCTTTTTCTATCCTCGATCTGTCTCCGATTCCCGAAGGCGGCGACGCTGCCCTGGCCTTGCACAACACGGTGGACCTGGCTCAGCATGCGGAGCGCTGGGGGTACCACCGCTACTGGATCGCCGAGCACCACAATATGCCGGGCATCGCGAGTGCGGCGACGGCGGTGGTCATCGGGCACATTGCGAACGCCACCTCGACCATTCGTGTCGGCGCAGGGGGCATCATGTTGACCAATCACGCCCCCCTGGTGATCGCCGAACAGTTCGGGACTCTTGCGACGCTCTTCCCGGACCGGATCGATCTCGGACTGGGCCGCGCCCCCGGCACGGACCAGAGAACCAGCCAGGCGCTGCGGCGCAACCTGAACGGCGACATCGATGCGTTCCCTCGCGATGTCGTCGAGCTGCAGCACTACTTCAAGGCTGTGGAGCCGGGGCAGCGCGTGCGTGCCGTGCCGGGCGCGGGACTCGAGGTCCCGATCTGGATTCTGGGGTCGAGCCTCTTTGGGGCGCAGCTCGCGGCGGCGCTGGGACTGCCGTATGCGTTTGCCTCGCACTTCGCCCCTGCGGAGCTCATGCCGGCCCTCGAGATCTACCGATCGCGATTTGAACCCTCGGCACGCCTGGCAGAGCCCTATGTGATGGTGGGCTTCAACGTCTTCGCGGCCGAGACAGAGCAAGAAGCTCGGCTGCTGTGCACCTCCGCTCAGCAGTCGATCCTACGGCTTCGCCGTGGCTCGCCGGGTCAGTTGCCACCACCCGTCGCCGATTTTGAAGAGGGTCTGTCGGCGGCGGATCGCCAGATTCTCGACCATGTGCAGTCGTGCTCGGCGGTCGGATCGGCAGACGCGGTACGGGCCGGTATCGAGGCGTTCGTCGACCGCACCGGCGCGGATGAGGTGATGATTGCGGGCCACATCTTCGATCATCAGGCCCGGTTGCGCTCGTTCCAGATCACAGCCGAGGAACTGATGCTCGCCCACGCCTGACGCGCCTGGACTTTTCCCGCGCGCTGATTGAGTATCGTCATCCACACCCGATCGACTCAAACACGTCATTCACTTCGGAGGTCCATCGTCGTGTCCACTACCGGAATTCGCTATATCCTTGCGCGCGTCGATCTCACTGGCCCCCTGGTTCGACACCACACCGCCGCCTTGGTGATTGCCGGGTTGCTCGCATGTGCGGCGCCGGCCTCGGCCCAGGTGACCGAGGATGAACCGTGGGACAGCACACGGATTCCGATCGAGCTGCAGTCGTGGTGGACACCGGCTTTCGGGCATATGCACGCCGCGATGCGGCTCCCACTGGGGCAGGAGGTGTCCGGTATCCTGGAGTTCGATGTACGGGTTGTGCTTCACAACAACCCGTCGACGATCTACAAGCTGTCGATCCACGATGACGACTCGCCGAAGATGGAGATGGCGCTGGATCTCCACTGTCCGTATGACGGGGTCACGCCATCGACCTGCGCGTTCAACGTCCCTGTCTCACTAGACACCACCCTCTTCAACGCCGGCTGGCGCGAGATTCGCGTCCGCTTGAAGGCGTCCACGATCGACGGGAATACCTACGTGAGCTCCTCGGCCATCCCGCTCAACGTGGAGAACGGCAAGACCGACGACGACGAAGAGACGAACATGTACTGCGGCCACACCTCGCTGATCGGCCGCGGCTGGTACACCGACATCGGGTATGCCAACGGCATCATCCGGTGTGTGCCCCAGGCGCCGGTCTCGGGCGTCCATGTCTTCGAGGTCAAGGTCGGGTCAGCCAGCTCGCACCTCAACGTCTCGCTGGACAAGACGCACCACATCCCGGCGGTCGGCCCCTGACCGGAGCAACCGATGACCGCCGGCAAAGTCCTGTTCGACGAGGACGGCGACTTCGACAGGTTCTTCCCGGTCGTCGTCGACACGCCCGCGCTGTCAAACGGCTGGCACTCCCTGGGTGTGCGTTCGAGAAGCGAGGACTCCGACACCTCGGTCTGTGGCTGGTGCGGCGACGAGCTGCACTTCACCTCCGGCACGGCTAAGATCTGGTTCTATGTCGACAACCCGCCGCCCGACTCGCCGCCCGCCCGTCAACCGCCTCCGATGGTGTGGAGCTACAGGGCACGTGGGCGGGGACGTCCAGCGGGTCGCTGCTCGTGACGACCACTGACACCGTGCCGGCGGTCATTGACGATCTCTACATTGTCACCGTGGCATCCAAGAGCTACGAGGTGGTCGCCGGGGTCGCCGGGCTCGGGCTCGACTGGGTGCTGGTCGGCGCCCAGTGTGGCGGACGCGACCAGACCGGGACCACGGTGTTTGCGGGTCATGGCACGCCGACCGTCGCCATGCCGATCACTGCGGTGTTCATGGACGAACCCAATAACGCCGCGATCGCGGTCCAGCGGTATTCCGGTACCAGCACGTTCGACCCGGTGGGCGCAACGGTCTCGGGCAACACTAACGGCGTCTTCGGCCGGTGCAGCGGGGGCGACGACGACAACGTGTACTCCTTCGACCTGGCGACCAGTGATGGCGCGGTGGCATTCAGTGCCGCGGCCATGCGGTATCGGGAGCACTCGGTGACCGTCCCCTGGACGGAGCTGCTGGAGTTTCATCACGGCAGCAGCGCAGGCGACCAGGTCGGCCTCGCCATCTCGGTGCATGCACTGGACCCACTGGACCCTGCCGCCGGGGTGAGTATCACTGGCCTGCTCAGCGGGAACGTCGACTACGCAGTGGTCGCGTTCGAGATCCGACCGACCGGAGACGAGCCTCCGCCGGGGGACGACCCGCCGGCTGATGATCCACTGCCCGATGATCCACCGCCTGATGACCCGCCGGCTGATGATCCTCCACCCGATGATCCACCGCCTGACGACCCGCCAGCTGATGACCCGCCGCCGGATGACCCACCCGGCGATGATCCGCCCCCTGAGCCCGCGACGCTCGTCATACACGAGGGAACCTGGACCGGTTCCTCTGCGGGCGTCGTGGACGTGGACACCGACGGACCGGTGCCTGCGGTCGACGGAGACCTGCAGCTGGTTTCGGTCGCCTCGAAGCCATACCGCAAGGTGACCTCGGTGGTGGGACTCGGCCTCGAGTGGACGCTGGTCGACGAACAGTGCGGCGGGCGTCACCAGACCGCTGTGACCGTGTTCATGGCGCGTGGGGCCACCGGTGGCGACGATCAGGTCACCGCGTCGATGGAAAGCGATCCGAAGAACGCCGTGATCGCCGTGTCCCGCTACTCGGGCGTCAGCGCGAACGATCCGATTGGCACGGTGGTCTCAGTCAATACCAACGGCGTCGACGCCAGCTGCAACAGCGGCGATGACGACGACGAGTATGCGGTCGACCTCGTGCCGAGCGGCGCCACCGGCATGGTGTTCAGCGCGGTCGCGATGCGCATGAGGGACCACGACCCCGACACCGGCTGGACCGAGCACGTGGAGGTCAATCGAGGCAGCCGTAGCGGCGACAGGGCGGGGCTCGCCGTTTCTGAGCGTCCGATCGCTGGCGCCGCCGACGTCACGGTGAACGGCAGGTTCAATCGCAGCGTCGACTATGCGGTGATCGGGCTCGAGCTTCGCTCCGTCGCCGACGATCTGGATCTGCCGCCGGCGCTCGGTGTGCAGCGTGAGGGCGTCTGGACCGGCAGCGCCAGGCGCGACGAAGTGGTGCAGACGACCAGCCGGGTCCAGGCCGTCGACGGCGACCTCTACCTCGTGGCGATCGCGTCCAAGCCCTACGAGCCGGTGGACGCTGTCGAGGGTCTGGGATTGAGCTGGTTCAGGGCGGTCGAACAGTGTGGCGGACGCCACCAGACCGGTGTCACGGTGTTCGTGGCCATGGGCACGACAAGCGGCGATAGCGTCATCACCGCACGTATGGACGACGACCCCAAGAACGCGTTGATCACGGTCCTGCGATACTCGGGCATCGACCCGGACGATCCGATTGCCTTCGTTGCGTCGGCCAACACCAATGGCATCTCCGGCGGCTGTGACGGTGGTTCGGATGGATCCGGCTACGCCTACGAGATGGCACCCGCGAGCGCCTCGGGTGTCTTGGTGACGGCGGCCGCGATGCGCATGAGAGGCCACACGCTAGGCCCGGGTTGGACAGAGGTTGCTGAGACCCACCGGGGCCGGCGCACGGGCGAGGAGCTGCTAGCCCCGTCTGGAGGTGCGGTACACGATGAACCCTCCGACGGCCCCGGCGACGCCCCCGCTGACCGCGGCTTCCACCACACTTCCACCGGTCACCCCCATCCAATCCCCGGTCAATCTGGCGATGACGCCCGTGACGACGCCTGCGATGATGACGACGAGGTAGGTCTTGCCGGACAGGCTTCCTCTGATCGCAGGCGTACGGGAGGTGTGCCCTGGGGACTGGCCCTTCCGTCTGAACAAGAATATGAGGAGCACGATCACCCCCACGACGAGTACTTCGGCCAGGCCGATCATGTAGGACCCCGGTCAGTGCTAGCGCGACAACGGGATACCGGCAACGCGTGTGCCCCCGGCGCCGCCATGCCCAGCAGACACGCCAACACCGAGATCACTCGCAGCCTCATAGGGTCCTCCGAAGACTCAAGACGTGGGCGATGGACCTCGCGATTATGCCACGCGGACACGCCCGCGCTCGCATCCGCACGTCATCCGGTCGCCCGCGTGCGGCTGGGAGAGCTCCACCTGGCTTACACCAGTGTCCAGGGAGAGGGTCTGAAGACCGGCCCTAATCGACAAGGAAGTAAACAATGGGCGCAGACACAGGTCAGGAGCACGACCGAGTCCCGGTGTGGGAGGAGCGCCTCAACGCAGCGGTGCGTCGGAGCCAGGCAACCATCGACACGACCGTGACGGACATTGAGCGACAGACCGCCGCCGACATGGCTCGCGTGTGGGAAACGGCGCGCACACAGGCCAAAGAGGTGCTGGCCGGCGAGATAGGACGTGCCTACGTCGAAGCCGAGAAGGTGCGCGAAAGTGACCTCAGCCGAGCGCAAGCGGAAATCAGTCGGTTGGGGGCACAGATCGAAGACGATCTCCTGCAAAGTAAGCGCATGATCGCGCAGGTTCGCGCTGACGCCGAGAGTCGCGAGCGGAACTGGGAGGCCGACGCCACCCGTAAGCTGGAGTCAGCCGTCCGCGAAGCCCGGTCCGAGGCAGAGACCGTGGCCACCTTTGTCTTCGCCGCTGAGCAGGTGCGCTGGGAGAAAGACCTGAAAGAGACTGTCGCCGCCGCGGTCACGGAAAAGACTGTGGCGTTGCGCGCCGCGCTCGATCAGGCGACTGCGGCAGGGGATGAGAGGCTCGCCAAGCGCGAACGGGAATCGCACGCCGCCGCCGCTCGTCTGCAAGAATCGGCCGTCCGCGACGCCCTGGCCACGGCCGAGACCGAGGCCGCCGCCACCCTCGCCGCCGAGCGGGCGCCTCGACACCCAGAGTGGCCACCTTGATTCTG
>Ga0310122_10003123_pt1 | contig 10519 bp, 11 predicted proteins | sample CB6_Bottom_1051__FD_203503 | JGI IMG/M metagenome (GOLD analysis project Ga0310122, IMG submission 203503) | Marine microbial communities from Western Arctic Ocean, Canada - CB6_Bottom_1051 | ecosystem: Environmental > Aquatic > Marine > Oceanic | place: Canada: Western Arctic Ocean | collected...
CGGAGGCCACGCCGGGGTCGCGTGGCTGGCCGAGCAGGGGCATTTGTCTGCCGCACAGACCGACTACGTCATCATTCCGGAACCATTCGGGCCGGATCGCATCTGCGTCGGGCACCGCGGCGTGTAGCGGCGTGTACTGGTTCGACCTCGTCACCACCGGCCACACGGCCCATGGCAGCATGCCCTTCCTGGGTGTGAATGCGATCGACCACATGACGACCGTCCTGGAGGCGATCCGGACCCGTCTTGCGCCCCGGCTCGCGTTGCGCACGACCGCATTGCCGGTCGTGCCCACGCTGGCGCGGCAGGCCCGAGCTGGTCCAGCCGCATCTCGACTCGCTCGCCAGACTGATGGAGACCGGCCGTGTGTTCACCGATCGCGAGTTGACGCTGGCGGCAGTGGCGGCGCAGATCGGCGTGCCACCCTATCAAGTGTCACAACTGCTCAATCAGTATCTCGAGCGCACATTCACCGACTGGGTGAATGACTACCGGGTCGCCGAGGTCAAACGGCAGCTTCTCGACCCTGACAATGATCGGTTCACCATCGAGGCGGTGGCCAGCACGGCCGGGTTCCGGTCGCGGGCCGGCTTCTACAAGGTCTTCAGACGCGCCACTGGTCTCACACCGTCTGAGTTCAGGCGCCGCGGACGTCTCGATTCCTCGACCTGATTCCGTGAATGCGTCTACGCCTGCGGGACGAGACACACAACTGGCATCTTTCGCGCACCCGAGCCCGTCTACCGCCACGAACGCAGACGGATTGTCCCGATGCACACCCCCAGAGGGAGGCGCGCAATGAAGCACGGGACGACCATGACGACGACGGGTGCAAGGGTGAGTCTCGCACCGAGGCCAGCTGACACCGGCCCGGGTCATCGGCTCTGGCTGGCGGCCGTGTGCCTGCTCGCGTGGCTGGGAACGCCCTGCGGTGTAGCGGCCCAGACGGCGGCTGACCGTGCGGAGGCGGCGGCGCGCGGATACGACGGCATCCTCGCGGCGGGGCACTTCGCGGTCGCCTGGAGGCTCGATGAGGCCAGCGCCGATGAGATCCGGGCTTTGCTGGCGGTCACCGAGCCGCTCTTCGACCGGATCAGCACCATTGTCGGACCGGAACAGACACCGACCGAGCCGGTGTTCCTCGTCCTGGCCGGCTACGGACAGGCGGCCGATGGGAGCTGGCGGTTCCCGAACGTCGACGAGCGAGGGCGGGTCATTCTCTTCAGATACGGCGACGGCGTCATGAGCTACCGACAGGAAATCGCCCACGAGCTCGTGCACGCGTTTCGACGACATGCGGGCTACTGGCTCTCCGGATTCCTGGAAGAGGGGTTCGCCGAGGCGATGGCCATGGAGGTCGACCCCGACGAGGTGGGCTTCCCACGCTACGGCTACCCGCTGACCGTCGCGGCGGGGCATCTGCTCGAACGGGGCGAGTATCTGCCTCTTGCGGACGTCCGGGCCCGCCACGCCGAGGTCGGGCGGCGGTGTCAGCTGCAGGCGTATCTGGAACGGGCGGCCTTCTTCGACTATCTGAAGCGGAAGGGTGGACTCGACGCGCTGCTGCGACTCGTGTACCGGGGGAGCGCGCCGACCGACGCCGACTACGTCGAGCTGTTCGGGAGCCGCTTTGCCGACCTGGTGTCTGACTGGGAAGACACGCTGCTGAGCGCCTATCGGAACACCCAGGGCGCGGCCGAAATGGCCGTGCGATTTCACGCCGAACCGCCGATCGCATCGCGCCCGGTCTGTGCGCCGTAATCTCAACCCTTGTTGACATCGTTGGCTCCTCTCGTGAGGATTGCCTGACATCTCGGTCGTCCCCATGCGCGCATCCACCATCAGCTACCGGGTTGCCGACTTCCTGAAGCAGCACCCGCCGTTCGACGTCCTGGACGAAGCGGTACTGCTCGACCTGGCCAGCCACGGTCGAGTGAAGATGCACGAGCGCGGAGAGCGCCTGGTCTGGGAAGGGCGCGAACCTGGCCCGTATGTGTTCGTCATTCAGCAAGGCACCGTGCGCCTGGTGAACGAGACCGACGAGGGAGAGGAACTGCGCGACATCCTCGGTGCCGGCGACCTCCTCGGGGTGGGGCGCTTCCTGGGGCATGACACCTACCGCCACACCGCTCGGGCGGTGACCGACGTGGTGCTCTACTGCCTCCGCGCCGGCGATGTCGAGCAGCTCATCACGTCGCACAAGGGGGTCGCTCGCTATCTCGAAGCCAGCGCGTCGGTGGGCGGGCAACGCCCGTCCGGTGAGCAGACGGGCGCAACCGACGAGCGTCGTCGCCGAGCCTGGGTCGACGAGACCGGTCCGGCCGATGCCGTCACCACCCGACGTCTGCTGACGTGCTCGGCCGATAGCACCATCCAGTCGGCGGCCGAACAGATGGCCCAGGCGGGGTGCGACTCGGTCGTGGTGACCGATCCCCAGGGGCTGAGTGTGGGACTGGTGACGACCCACGTGCTGCGGGACCGGGTCGCCACCGCCCAGGTGCTACCCGGTGCGCCGGTGGACGCGATCATGGGTCCGGTCCCGGTGACGGCAGGTCCCGGACAGCGTGTTGGTGGCTACTTGCTGGCGATGATGCGCGCCGGGGTGCACCTCGTGGCCATCACCGCCGACGGCACCCCGGACACTCCCGTCCAAGGGCTTGTCACGAGTCGTGACCTCACGGTGCGCCACGGCACCGACCCGCCTGGATTGGCCTGCGAGTTGCGACGCGCAGGTTCGTTGGCCGACCTGCACGCACTGCATCAGCGGGTCCGGAATCTCGTTGTCGAGCAGCTGACCGATAGCGGCGCGCTCGACTGGGTGTTGCCGGCCGTCAGCGAGTTGCAGCGAGCGCTCGTGCAGCGGGTCGTCGAGCTGGCGAAGGCCGAGTGCGCCGCCGAGGGGTTGGCGCCGCTCGACCTGGACCTGTGCTGGTTCAGGTGTGGGAGCGCCGGCCGCGAGGAGATCTTGACACCGCACGACTTCGATTGCGGCCTGGTCTATGCCGACCCGTCGGTGGCGGAGGCGACGCGGGCGCGTGAACAGGTCGACGTGCTGGCACGACGCGTCGCCGCTGACCTCCGCGAGGTTGGTTTCGTCTTCTCGCCCGGCGCACGGACCCTCAGCGACGCCGAGCGGTGTCAGCCGCTTTCGGTGTGGAGGGACCGCTACACCGGATGGATCCGTGATCCGGTGCGGCAGGCGATCTACAGTGCTCGGGCGATGTTCGATCTGCGCGGGGTGGCCGGGACGTCGTCGCTGTTGGACGACCTACGCACGCACGTCGCCGAAGAGCTGCACGGGAACGACGCGTTCATCGCGGTGCTGGCAAACGACACGCTCGCGAACCAGCCTCCGCTGACCTTCTTCCAGGGGCTAGTCATCGACGCAGAGGAGAGTGAAGCGGCGCACCTGGACCTGGTGCGCAGCGCCCTGCAGCCGCTGACCGACGTCGGTCGCGTATTCGCCCTGGACCAGGGCGCCGTCGAGGTGACGTCGACCTGCCGGCGGCTCGAGTTGGCTGGTTCGGACCCCGACGACCAGGCGTTGTTCGACGAGGCCGCCGAGGCGTTCCGGATTGCGCTGTTTCACCGAGCCCGCGCCGGGCACCGTGACGGACATGACGGCGCGCTGGTCGACCCCGCCGGTCTGACACGATACGAACAGACAGTGTTGAAGAGCGTGTTTCGAGCCGTGGCTGCGGTGCTCGAGTTGACCGAGCACCGGTATCTGGAGTCGCGCGGGTGAGTGCCACCGAGCCCGCCCCGGCGCCGTTCATCGGCACCTGCCACGCTCTTTGTCGTGACAGGCTGGCCGACGAGATTCCGTGGGATCACGTCCGGTTCGTCGCGCTCGACTCGGAGACGACCGGCCTCGACCCACGACGTGACCGACTGATCACGATTGGCGCGGTGGCGGTGGTCGGTGGAGACATCCTGTTCGACGATGCGTTCGAGATCATGATGCCGGTCAGATACAACACGTCGTCGGTGACAGTGCATGGCATCACCGTGGACGAGGCCCGCGATGGGGTACCGGAGCCGGAGGCCCTGGAGGCGCTGCTCGGGTATCTCGGCGCCGGGGTCATCGTCGGACATCACATCCTGCACGACATCACCGCCCTCAATGTCGCCTGCGAGCGGCACTTCGGTCTCGAGCTCCAGAACCGCTTTCTCGATACGATGGACCTGACGCTGCACCTGGAGCGAGACGGCGCGCTCCCGCCGGACACGCGGATCGAGGGTTTCTCCCTGGACCAGCTCTGTCAGCGGTTCGGGGTGGTGCCACACGACCGGCACACGGCGGCGGGCGACGCGTTCATCACCGCGCAGGTGTTTCAGCGGTTGTTGCGACTGGCGCGCAAGGCCGGGCGGGACACGCTGGGCGCACTCGCGGAACCGTTTCCCGTACCCGACCACCCTGGGTAGATCGCGCTCCTGTCCGGCGGCGACAGCGCCTCGTCGGTCAGACGCGGACCTTTAGCGCGAGTGCTGCCTACCGCGGTTCCGCGGCGCCAAGTTCCAGCGGCGCGTAGTAGTCCTTGTCACCCAGGGCGCCCCGCTTTGCTCGGTACTGTGGCCCGCCAAGTCCTTCCGTCAGATTCCAATCCTGCCGGTGGAAGTTCCAGCTGTCAGGCGACAGCGCCTGGGCGCGCTCCCAGTAGGTTCTGGCGAGCGCTTCGTCGCGCTCGTAGAAGTAGACCCCAAGCTTGAAGTTCGGCTCCGCCAGCGCCTCGTCCGAGGTCCGCCGACGGATCTTCCCGACCACCTGCTCCTGAGACCAGACATACGGACTGTCGGCCCCGTTGGTGACCCAGTCGACTACGGCCGGCCGGTACTCGTCGGTACCGAACGACGCCTGCCCGAGTGAGATGACCTGGGAGTAGGTGCCCTCGTTGAGCCGGACCACCCGACCCTCCTCATCGATCCATGCGGCAGACGGCACATTGACGAAGTTGTACAGCGAGCTCACCCGGTGGGTGGTATCGATGAGCGCGGTATACGTCGGGTTGGCGGCGTCATACCACTCGCCGGCGGCCGCCTCCCCCAATGTATCCTCGGCCACCGCGATGATCTCGAAGTTCTGGTCCTTCAATACGTCGTAGACGTCCTGCCACCCGGGCAGGTCATAGCGGCACCCTCACCAGGACGCCCAGGTGACGAGCAACACCTTCTTCCCACGGAAGTCCGACAACCGAACGAACTCGCCGTCGCGGTTGGGCAGTGCGAAGTCCGGCGCCATCGCCGAGCGGAGGAACCTGGTTCTCGTCACCGGAATCTCTCCGAAGCTCCAGACCCGGTGGTCGTGGTCGGCGGTGTACGCCTGTTCGAGCCGCCGCGCCAGCGCCGTCACGTTGAACCACGCCTGACCGGCGCGGGTCACGAACATGTCGCTGTCCCGATCTTGAAGAACCGGCACGCACAGTTCTTCGAGACAGGCGCCTTCTGGCTTTAACTCGAAACCGTTGACACGTGGCAGATCCGCCGGGACGACCCAGAGGTCGTTCGGATCGGTCAAGGTCCGCTCGACCTCGATGACCTGGTCATCGTAGAGCACGGTCACGGGTTCGGCGGAGGCCCGAGACGCGGCCATGGAGGCCACGGTCCCAAGGGAGAGCGCGGCGATGACGAACATCTGTGTGCGACGCTGCATGTCTGTATTCCTTCGGGTCGGACCACGGTGGTGTCCCGAACCGTGACTACGACTGACCCGTGATGCGGTAGAGGTGATCGTGGCTACGGATGAACAGCGACCCGTCGGCGACGGCCGGCGAGGCCAGTGTCGTACCGTCGAGCTCATTGGTCGCAAGCAACTGAAACTCGGTGCCCGGCGAAATCACCGTAGTCTCGCCTTCCTCGCTCTGGAAGTAAATACGACCATCGGCCCATACCGGCGAGGCTGAGAAGTTGCCACCCAACCGGTGCTGCCAGTGAATCGCGCCCGTAGTGGCGTCCACACAGGTGGCGACACCGAGGTCGGACACGACATACAGCTCATCGCCGACGAGCAGCGGCGACGGGGTCAACGGCGCTCCCCGGCGGAGGGTCCAGGCGGTATGCGTACGGGTGACGTCGCCCTGACCGTCGGCCCGCACCGCGATCAGCGACGGCACCTGGAACCCGGTGGCGATGTAGACCATGCCGTGCCCATATGCCGGCGCCGGCACGTTGGAGAATCCGTCGCCGTAGGAGACCTCCCACAGTTCCTCACCGGACGCCGGGTCGTAGGCGGTGGCACGGAACGCGCCGATGCTGAAGAGCTGATCGCGGTCGCCCACGCGGATCACGAGTGGCGTCGAATACGCCTGCGAGATCGGTTGGCGCCGGGGCGTACGCCAGCGCTCTTGCCCCGTCGCGGCGTCGAGCGCCACGACATAGGCGGTGTCGTATCCGTCCACACTCAAGAACAGCTGACCGTCATACAGCACGGGCGAGCCGCCATTGCCGTGCTGTGTGACATACGGAAAGGTCGTGGTCCACACGACGTCGCCGCTGGTGGTCACGGCCGCGGTGCCGTCGGCGCCGAAGTGCACGTAGACCCGGCCGCCGGCGACGTCGACAACCGGCGTGGGCGAAGCCTGACTGTTCTTCGGATTGGACGACGCGGTCTCGGCCACCCGGAACACTTCGACGTTCACCACCTCTTGCCCGGTGTCGACCTCGTAGCCCAGGAGACGCAACGACCCTTCACCGTCGTCGGTCGCGGTCGTCAACCAGACCCGACCGTCGGCCACGACCGGAGACGACCACCCGCGACCGACCACCGGGGTCTTCCACACCACGTTGGATGACTCGCTCCATTCGACCGGGAGCCCGTGTTCGGATGAGTGCCCCTGACCGGTGGGTCCGCGGAAGGCGGGCCAGTCGTCGGCGCGCACGGCGGTGCCGAGCAGCGTGACGACGCCGACCACTAACCAGACCCGGGACATGAACGCTATTGTAGCGGTCCCTGAACCTTTCCGGATGGCGTGCGTTGATCAATGCAGGACGGCGCGATGTCCTGGCGGGCTCTGATGCCATGGCTATTTTGATCGACAAGGATTACCAAGAAAGCTCCAGGCGCCCGACAATGCGCGCCCCGCGGCCGCGGAGTGGGGCCATGGGGCCCCCGCGAGCGTCTGCGTGGGGTTCGGGGCGCAGCCCCGACTAAGTATGCCACCGGAGTTGCCACTGCTTGTGGAACGCTGCCGTCAGGGCGACGACCTGGCCTGGGAGCAGCTTGTCCGCCGCAGCCAAGGACGGGTTTACGCGCTCGCCTACCACTACATGGGGCGGTTCGAAGATGCTCGGGACGTGACGCAGGAGGTATTTGTGCGGGTCTACCAACAGCTGGACAGCTACCACGGCGACGGGTTCATGGCGTGGCTGCTCCGCATTACCCGCAACCACTACATCGACCAGATTCGTCGCCGCAAGGCTCGTCCCCCGGCCCAAGATGTGCCGGTTGAAGACCACGAGTGGACGATGGCCGACACCGCGCCAGACCCGGAGCAGTCGTGGGTCGCCGACACCCGGAAGCGGCTGGTCTACGAGGCGCTGCGGCAGCTGAACGGGCAGAACCGGGAAATGATTTTGCTCAAGGAGATCCAGGGGCTGGCGCTCAAGGAAATCGCCGACATGTTGGGTTTGCCGCTTGGCACGGTCAAGTCCCGTTCGAATCGCGCCCGGGTCGAGCTGGCCAAGCAGGTCATCGCGCTCGATCCGTCGTACGCCGGGGGCCCGGATAGTGCGGAGTTGAACTAATGGATTGCGTCGTGTTCAACGACCGACTCGACGCGCTGCTGGACGGCACGCTGCTCGTCAACCAGCAGGCCGATACCGAGGCGCACCGGGCGACCTGCCGTCGGTGCGACGAGCTCTACCGTTTGATGCACGGGGACGGGAGCGGGCCGGCGGACGTCGCGCGTCCAGCGGGCCAGGTGGGCCATTTCGACGTGGCCGCGCCAAGCGGACTGGCCGAGTCGATTCTCGCGAGAACGAGCGGGTCTCCATGCGCACCGGCCCAAGCCCGCCTGGGCGATCTGGTCGACAGGGGGCTCGACCGCCAGGACCCGGTGACGACCCAGGTTCCGGCCCATGTTGTGGACCATGAACCGCACCAGGAGACAGACCAGGATGTAGACCTAGCGCTCGTGGACGGCCACGTGCAGCACTGCCCGGAATGCGCGGCAGTAGCTCGGGCGCTGGTTCGCCTGCGTGACGATCTCCCTACGTTCGCCGAGCTGAGCCCCCGTGCATCACTCCTGCGCGAAGTGCTTGTCAGAACCAGCTCCCAACCATCGCGGGAGGCCGGTCTCTGGGAGCAGCTGCGAGATGCCGGCCAACGTCTGTTGGAGCGCCCGCGTATCGCCTGGGAGGTTGGGTATGTGGCCACCCTCGTAGCGTGGCTGGTCTTCGGCGCGTCGTGGTCGCCGCTCAGAGCCACTCCCGTCCAGGCGCTCACTCTGATTCAACAGGGCGCATCCGACCCCCAGGCGGCCAGCGTGAGTGCAATGGCGGCCCTGAGCCGCCTCAGCGAACGTGCGCGCGGAGTGGCGCTCGGCGATGAGGTCGCATCCGACGACGCCACCGGAATCCTGGCCGGCCTCTCGGCCGACTCTCGCCGGGCCGCGCACGCGGCGCCGGATCTGGGCGAACACTGGCGACGGTTTACGGCCGCGGTGCTCGACCGGGATCTCTTCAGCGGGGTCGACGCGTTGCGCGCGCTGAGCCGCGACGCCGGCGCCATGCTTCGCCGCCTGGTTTCCACGACTACCGACTCCGGGGCGCTCCCGGATCAAAGGAGCACATCATGAACGATTCCGAAGACCAAGCCTCTCCTGCTGGTAGCGTCCCGATTGAGCCGGCCGCACCGGAGGCCCCGCCACCGGTGCCCCCGGCGACCGCCGCCCCGGCTCCACCGGCCACCGGCTACGCGCCCCGCCCGGCGGGCTACGGGCGTGGCTTGCAGCGCAAGTCGCCCATGCTCGCCTGTCTGCTCTCGCTCATGCCGGGGGTGGGTCAGATCTACGTGGGGTACTACAAGCTCGGTTTCATCCACAACATCATCTTCGGTTCGACGATTGCGTTTCTCGCCGGCAGCAGCGGCCGGAATACGTTGCTCCCAGTCATGAGCATCTTTCTGGCGTTCTTCTTCGTGTACAACGTCGTCGACGCGGGCCGCCGAGCCAATCTGTACAACCTGGCCCTGGATGGTATGGAGGGCATCGAGTTGCCCAGCATGAACATGGAGTTGCCGGGTCTCGGGGGCTCCATTGGCGGCGGGGTGGCGCTGATCGCGGTGGGTGTCATCCTGCTCGCGAACACCCGTTTTGGGATCACGCTCGACTGGATCGAAGAGTGGTGGCCGGTCGCCCCGATTCTGGTCGGCGCCTATCTGCTCACCAAGGCGCTGCAGGAGCGGAAGGCGGCGGCGGCGCACGATGAACCGTATCCGGCCACCGACTCTCCCGGCGAGCCGTTCGGTTCCTGAACCGGGGAACTTTTCTCCCCAGCGACCCTCGGGTACACTGGCGGCAGGTGACCCTGCCCAGACGTATCGCGTGCGCCCTCGCCGTCGTCGCGCTGGCGCTCGTCGTCTCGAACCGTGCGCTACTCGCCCATCCCATGGAGGGCACCAACGCCGGGTTCGTGCAATCCGTCGACGGGCCGGCGCCAGGCCCGTTCCTGTATCTGGGCGCCAAGCACATGGTGACCGGGTACGACCACCTGCTGTTTCTGGTCGGCGTGATCTTCTTCTTGTACCGGCTGAAAGATGTGGTGCTCTACGTCAGCCTGTTCACGCTGGGACACAGTCTCACCCTGCTGATCGGCGTACTCGCCGATGTCAGCGTCAACGCCTACGTCATCGACGCCATCATCGGGCTGTCGGTCGTCTACAAGGGGTTCGAAAACATCAACGGATTCGAACGTCTGTTCCACATCAAACCGAATACCCGAATCGCGGTGCTCGTGTTCGGGCTCTTCCACGGTCTCGGACTGGCCACCAAGCTGCAAGAATTCATGGTGTCTGAGAACGGGCTGGTCGCCAACATCCTCAGCTTCAATGTCGGGGTCGAGATCGGTCAGATACTGGCGTTACTTGGCGTGGTGGCGGTGCTGAGTTACTGGCGCACCCGGCCTAGCTTTCTGTCCTACAGTTTCGCGGCCAACACCGCACTCATGGTCGGCGGGTTTCTGCTGGCCGGCATTCAGGTCGTCGACTACATGCTGTTTTCGTAGGGTCGCGTCCCAGTCCCCAGAGCATGTCGAGAGAAATGGCCGAACCCGGCGCACTGCCTTCCCGGCGGAAGATTCTCATGGCGACGGCGGCAGCCCTGGTCACCGCGGCCGCGCTGCTGTTCGGCGCGATTCTGCCGGCCGAGTACGGCATCGATCCGCTCGGCACCGGCCGCGTGTTGGGGCTGCTCGCGTTGGGGCAGTCGCAGCCGTTCGCGGCCGAAGGCGGGGAGTACCGGACGGATCGCGCGGAGCTCACGCTCTATCCGGCCGAGTGGGTGGAGTACTTCTATCGACTCGACGA
>Ga0310122_10003124_pt1 | contig 10519 bp, 12 predicted proteins | sample CB6_Bottom_1051__FD_203503 | JGI IMG/M metagenome (GOLD analysis project Ga0310122, IMG submission 203503) | Marine microbial communities from Western Arctic Ocean, Canada - CB6_Bottom_1051 | ecosystem: Environmental > Aquatic > Marine > Oceanic | place: Canada: Western Arctic Ocean | collected...
ATTTAGATCAAAAGGAAATGTTAAAAACGACAAAAAAGAAGGACTTTGGGAATATTTTGATGAAGACGGAAACCTAACTGGAACCGAAGAGTATAAAGACGGAGTTCTTCAGGAGTAGATATGAAACAACTTCTCACCATCCTCTGTCTGGTTCTTCTGAGTTCTTATTCTTATTCGAAAGAAGTCCTATTTTCTGATCTTATTGAGAGGGATGGTATTGTTTATAAACCAACTCAACCATCCACCAGTATTAACAATTTGTGAATTAGCTGACAGCTTCTTGCCTTCATGGATGAAAGAGTACTAATAGTTATACCAAGGAGTAGAAATATGATAATTATTGACGTTATCATTAACCTCAATCAGTTCTAAAATTAGATTGAAAGACATCAAGCAATACTGGGGTAAAACGTATAATCTATAGTCTAACTTTGTTCAAAAATATTTTTAGGGGAAATGCTATGGTGGGCAACCTGGTAGTAAACGGTGTTCTGCTCTTGGTTCTTTACGGACTGTATTCCTGGACACCATGGGCGAGTCTAGTGGTCGCTTTACTATCGTCATTTGCTTTTGCTCAAGTACTAATTTTTGACAAGGAGTTCGTTGATCAGATTGCTAGTCAGGGGGGTGATTATTTTTCACTTCTCTTGGGAGCAGGGATTTCGTTAGCGGGGGTCATTGTCTCGATTATGAGACTCATGGACAAAACGACCTGATTAAAACCATCCACCATCAACAATTTGTGATATTTGACAGACCTATAAATTCTTTTCTTCTACAAAACTTCTAAGTAATTTGTTTTGGCAAGTCCATTCTGAAATACAAGTTTGAGAAAAGATTCCTTTAATTCTTACTTTTGTATAATGAGATTTACATTTGAAAAGTATTTTTATAGGACGGAAGCTCGCAATTTTCTCGACACTAGGATCATTTACACCATGTGACATTCCACAACCGCATTCAAACTCTAAATCAGAGTAACCTTCTGTTTTCATGACATGAGGAGGCATTGGTTGATCTTTTCTCATCTCTTCCATTACCCCGTCAACTGTTTCTATTATTTTCATACCTTTGTCCTATTTTTCTTCACGATTTGTAGACTTTAGATCTATTAATAATAATTTCTATACTACATCACGCGGAAACACTATCAAGTGTTGTGATTTGAAAAGTTTGTTGTAGGCTTTAGGTATGAAGAAAATCTTCCCCTTCGCTAGTCTTTTCTTTGCTTTTAATTCACTGCTTGCACAAGAATCTGTTTATTACGACAGTACAGGTTGGACTTAGACCACCGAAGGTCTGCATAGTTTGCCAGCTTATGAGTTTCGAGCAGTCATAGAAAATCAACCTACGATCAATATTGGTGTTAATACAGCATCCTGAGTAGGATAGAAGAAAGGCAAGCAATAGAAGTATGGAAAAAATAATAAAAATAAATTTATATAAAATTACAATCACACTGTTTTGCATTGGTTTTATATTAAACTTTTTGATGCTTTTCGATATTATTGAGGGTGGTATTTTCTACGCTGACGTAAGGGATAATGTAATAGAACAACAAGCAGCCGATGCCTACGAGGATGGGCAAATATTAGTAACAGGTATCCTTTCTTTGTTGTATCTGTCTTGGTTTTTCTTTGCTATTGTTGCCTTCTTTTTCTGGCTGAGAGAAGCTAATATCGGAGTTCGGAAAATGGGGGCTAAAAATCTAGCTTATACCCCGGGATGGTGTGTTGGTGCGTGGTTTATACCCTTTGCAAACTTTTGGTGGCCTTATCAGGCAGTTCGTGAAATTTGGAAAACCAGTGTGAACCCGAGTGATTGGCAAAACCTTAAAACACCTGTCATTTTGCCACTCTGGTGGGCTTGTTTTTTGATCGGTGGCACTATTGGTAATGCTTCTCTTCGAATTTGGATGAATGAGATTGATACTAATATTTACATCTCACAGTATGACCCTGATATGTTAAATACTCTGATTATGACGAACTTTATGGACATGGCTGTATGTCTTATACAGATTCCTGAATTTATTTTTTTGATTGCCATCATTTATCAAGTTTCAATTAATCATCACAAATTGAAAGAGAAACCAATATTAACCAAATTCAGCAACTACCTAACTAAAGATTCACATCACAATTGACAATATTGTCCATTGTGATAAATGTATTTATCTGGTCCATCATAATAATTCAGTGTCAAATTTCACTTCCTCTAGAGGAACCCTCTAATTTTATTCCAAGCGTATGATCAATGGCACATGTAATAGATTTGTCACCTCTATTCCAAGAATCTTTGGTAGGGAACATAAAGACAAATGACAAAATTGAATCTTGATAATCGATACCAACAAATTTTTCGAATTCAATTTCACAGTATTCATCTGCTGTTAGTGTTGCCACTTCCTCACCAGGATAACTACTTTGATAAAACAATTGATGTGACAGAGCATACATTTCAAATTCGTGCGGCAAATCACAAGGAATAGCATCTACAGATCTAACATCTGTTGTTTCATTACCTTCTAAATCACTTAGAGATGGATTGTTAAAACAATCTCCCACTCTTAAAGACCTTACTTCCAGATCTCCTTCAGAAACAATAGCTCCAGACTCATCCCTTTTAGCATCCGGAAACAACCAATATATAGCACCAATTATTAAGACAAATATGAAACCCCTAACCAGAAATCGATTCATTTTTAGTACCTTTTTATCTCATGCATAATAATTATCTTATCAGAAGATGACTAAAAGGCGGCTGTCTTACTTCACAAACTTTACAAGCTTTATAAACCTTGTAAAAGGTAACAAACAACAACAAGGATAGGCAGCCCTAGTAGTGATAGTTTCTTAAATGTTTTATAAACTAAAAGTCAGAACAGAGTTTCAAAGGATTATTGGAGAATACATGATGGGCAAGAAATTCCATTTTTTTTGATCTAGATTATTCTTTGAATTTCCATTAATAGGTTAGATTGAGATGATTGTTTCTCTATAGCATTAATCATTAAATTAATTTCTTTTTTTGCCTGATTTGGAGCTAATTTCTCAAAATTTTTAATAGATTCGCTTAATTTATCAAGGATTAACTCTTTTGCTTGTTCTTTTGAAGTACTTTTAAGCATTGTGATAAGTTTAGATTTCTTTATTTCACCAAATTTATTCCCTAATTCTTGTTGTGACTCTTTAGATAAATTTCCACTTTTGGTTAAGGCATATATAAATACCCAAAACTCAACAGATTCTTTTGAATTTTTTATTTGATTCTTCGAATGACTATCCATAAAAAAATCAAGATCCTTTCTTATTAAGTTATCAATATCTCTAAGTTCTGTGCCTCCTACATTGTTTATCAGTTCCTGATATGGTTTGCTATTTGCAAATCTTGCAAGAGACTTTGCCCTGAGTAATAGTGAAGGATGTGTGCTCAGATTATGTGTCTTTTGATCAGGACTAGAATCATGGTTTAGTTGTTCTAAAAAACTTTGCACATCAAACCTCAGAAACTTTTCTTCTAAACCAGAGAGAAGTCTTATAATGGCCTTGATTGCCACATGCAAATCCTTGCAAGCGCACAGTCCAATTCTGTCTACAGATATTTCCATTGCTCTTTGAGATATTAAACTTTCAGGTGATCCATCTATGTATTTACGATTGTGTTGCAAAAGAAAGTGCCCTAATTCATGGCCTATAATAAATTCAAGTTCATTAATTTTTAGTAAATTTACTAGAGAAGAGTTTAGTGTGATGATGCAACCTTCAGTATTGAAACTAAGACAACCAGCTTGAACATTGGGAGATGAAGATATATAAATTTCCACTAAGTCACTGTCAAGATTCAGACGATTCGCTACTTTTTTAAACGCCTCATATATTTTTGGAGTTAAGTCACTAGAAGCTTTAAGTGACGTCAATGAAAAGTCTAATTTTGCTTGGTTTAAAAAAGAATCATTGGTTGGTATATCAAGGCTTTCTGTATCATCTTCATACCTTACATATTGTGCTAGTTCAAAGGCATTTTTAACCATATTTTTTCATAGCTTCAGCACAAAGATCTAACATAGATTGGGCACTTTTTTTCTGGCTTTGACCTTTTGCAGAATTAATTCTGCTATTGTATTTACGATATAATTTCAGTATGTGCTTTTTCTTTTCATCTTGACTCCAGCTTGGGTCAATATCTAGTGCTTTATCTACATCTGCAGTTGCGGCCTCAGGTAGCTCTAAATCTAATAATCTTCTTTCTTTAAGTTTTGTTATCTCTTTATAGTCGATGCCAATATTCTTGGAGATTTTCTCAATGAAAGCTAATTCTTCTTGATCCGCTTTTCCATCAGCACTCATAACATCTAAGCATAATTCTAAGACGTCATATTTTTCTGCAATGCCTGCTTTTTGATCTAATTGTTTGCATATATTGTTAATATTAGTCTTTCCTTCTTTTGCTTTTTTTGAGCCAGTTTCTAAAGCTTTATTTAGAGAATTCTTAACTTTAGTTCTATCTGATTCTGGAGCTGATTTAACTGCTTCTTTCATCCATTTTTTAATGACATTCCCTTCACTTCGATCCAATGACCCATCTGATATGGCCAAGCCAATAGCTAATTGAACACTTAATCTTTGAACCTTGAGTCTATTTGGATCTAATTCGGTATAACCAACATTGATAAAATTATATGGAATTTCTATCTCAGCTAAATCGACACACCCTACTGTATCTTCGGTGTAACCATGTTTAAAATGAGCAGGTTGGTTTATATCCCATAAAAATGCTCTAACTAATAATTTTCTCTGGCCTTTTATTGGGCCAATAATCTCTTGATCAGTGAAATCACATACTTTAATCCAATCTGGCCAGTATTGACCTGTCTCTAAGCGTCCAACTTTTAATCTTTGCTCATAGACTCTTGATTCCAATTCACTAGTGCCCTCAAATGTAGAAATAACAGGTTTTTTCTCTTCAGCATCATAAATTTTGATATATAAAGCTAACTCTCTTGCATATTTGATTGAAGGTTGCCCCCTCATAGAAATTATATTTCGATTTTGATCTCTTTTTTCTATCTTTATCGCAAAAGCATTAGGACCTGCCGCGCCTCCTGTTCCTCCTGTTATAACCCTAAATAACCAGGAGCCTATCCACAATGCTATAATTATCCAAAACCAATCCATTATTCGACCTTAAATTGATCTATATCTGCAGTTGATTTATCAGCAGATTTTCTTAGTTCATCTAAATCTACCGAAGTCTTATTACCTGTTTCAACATCCATAAATGTACAGCGCATGCGCTGATCCTCAGTATAGTTATAGGTTACTTTTATTTCCTGTCCTTGAGGCCTACCAGCAGGAAGATCTAATTTTCCCTTCCATATTGTTCTAACAAAGGTGAGATCTTCTTCTTTCTCAGGGTGTGAGGTAACGTGACACTTAACTACTGTTTGATTATCAGAGACGGTGTAAAGACTCTCTGTAATTGAACAAGGAATTTTTTCATTCCTATTGATGATGACAGAATTTATTGTGCCTCCTGTTGCAGCATCATGAATCTCTACTCCAAAGCATTGACCAGTCACTTCTTGGATATTCATCTTTTGGATTGATCGTCTTTGTAATGGATTTAAGATTTGTCCATCTGCCTTATAAGTAGCATATATGGCAGCTCCCAGAGCTACCATCTCATCGGGATTACCTAATAGTTTTGGTTCTCTACCAAAAATCTTAGTTATGCTTTTTTTCACTAGGGGTATTCTTGTTGATCCCCCAACCAGAACAATATCAGTTATTTGGTCTGGCTTTAGATCTAATCTATCTAGAGCTACTTCAACTGCCATTTCAGCCTGAAGAACTAAGCTAGAGATCACCTCTTCGAAGTCATCTCTCGTGATTGTTATATCTGCGATACCTTCAGGTGATGCAATTGAAACCAAAATACTCTCTCTATCACTTAAGCTTTTTTTATCCTCTTCTGCCTTCAGGATACTGTAAAATCTTGAATTCAAATTTTTGCCAGTTTCTTCTTTAAATTTTTTTGCAACCAAATTTATAAGGGCTATATCTACATCTTTACCCCCTAGCTTCTGGACTCCCTCAGAGGTAAGAATTTCAATATCCTGTCCTTGAACTTCTGCAATTGAGCAGTCAAATGTTCCTCCGCCAAAATCATAGATTACATATTTTCCCGATAATTCTTCACTAGATAAAACTGAACAAGCAAAAGTTGCAGCAGTTGGTTCATTAATAATGTTTTCTACATTTAGCCCTGCTAATTTTGCTGCCTCTGCCGTCGCTTCTCTGGCTTCATTGGCAAAATTGGCTGGAACAGTAACAACTGCATAGTCTATGGCGCCATGCACATTTTCAAAATCTTCTTTAAGTTTTTTAAGAATAAGAGCACTGATGCTTACAGGGGTATGTTTTTCACCAAAAATTTCATAGATTTTTTCAGTTGAGCCCATATGCCTTTTAGCTTCATCTCCAGGGGTACTGGGGACGCAATTTTTTGCATTTGATACGGACATCTTTTTAGCAGTAGCGCCCACCGAATATTTTTCTTTACCAGTAAATTCGACAACTGATGGAGTAATATTTTGACCTTGTGCATCCTTAACAATCTCTGGTTTGCCAGAATCGTTTATTCTTGCCACCGCGCTGTAGGTTGTGCCCAAATCTATACCAATAATATTAGCCATAATTTATTCCTCCTTATAACATTCAATTTCAGCTTTTCTTAAGATAATTTTTTTATCATCCTGTCCCTTCATATAGTAACCATTCTTTGTAGTTCTTATGACAAGGCCAACTTTTTCTTGATCAGCAGTCTCAACTGTTTCTATGATCTCAAAATCATCAATCTCTCTGATTGAAACTCCTGAGTCAAAATCAAAAGACACTACATCCATTGCATTCAGTTCATGATCTATAATGGCTAACATTCCATTACAAGCCTTAATCAGATCCTCTGAACTTGATTCTGAATTAATGAAATAATCAACTCTATCTCTTAATTTTAAGAGAATCATTACAGAATCTTTCTTTAATTTATTGTCATAACCCTCTTTGAGTCTTGCTATCTCAGCATCCTGAGTCTCAACAGTGTTTTGTAATTTACTTAGCAAGCTAAGAAATTCCTCAAAATTCTTTTCTGTCTCAGTTGCTTTGGAGCTCACGTGGTCGCCAAGTTTTTTCATTAAGCTACCAATGCTTTGTACATCAGACTCAATTGATTCCATTTTTTCATAGTGTACTTCTGGCAAAACTATGGATTTGCCACCTTCTATTCTTCTTCTCCATTTATAAAGTTTGTTTAGAGTGAAAACTAGGAGCAGTGAGACTATTAAGGACAATATTAATCCTGTAGCTAATACAAATAGGAATGTATTGCTGGAAGAATATTGGGTTTTTCCAATGCTAGCTTCTGTTTCTTCAGTTCCTTCTGGTGGATTGACAGGTTGAACTTCTGTTTCTGAGATTTCCTCTGGTGGAGTTACAGGTTGAACTTCTGTTTCTAAGGTTTCCTCTGGTTGAGTGACAGGTTGAACTTCTGTTTCTAAGGTTTCCTCTGGTGGAGTGACAGGTTGAACTTCTGTTTCTGAGATTTCCTCTGGTGGAGTTACAGGTTGAACTTCTGTTTCTAAGGTTTCCTCTGGTGGAGTGACAGGTTGAACTTCTGTTTCTGAGATTTCCTCTGGTGGAGTTACAGGTTGAACTTCTGTTTCTGAGATTTCCTCTGGTGGAGTTACAGGTTGAACTTCTGTTTCTAAGGTTTCCTCTGGTTGAGTGACAGGTTGAACTTCTGTTTCTGAGATTTCCTCTGGTGGAGTTACAGGTTGAACTTCTGTTTCTTGAGCTGCTTCTGAAGTTGACTGCCCATCAGATACATAGACGTAAATAATTGGCCCTATAGAAATCACAGCTAAAACAGTGATAACTTGAATAGTGGGTTTTAAAAACTTTTTCATGATCAAAAGAAATGATGTATTAGCCAAATAAACTTTCAAAGAAACCTTTAGGTTGTTCTGCTAGCTGTTTTGAATGAACATATTGAGCTTCAAGCTTTTTTGCATAATCTCCTTTTAGAAATTTCTTCATTCCTTTATCTTCTAAAGTCTGAAGAACTTCACCTTTAAATAAGTTTATTGTCTCTTCTGCAAATAAGTATTCTTTCCAATTATAAGCAGCAGTTGCAACAATGCCTTTAAGGTTTATAAAGTTTTGTTCATTTGAATCACTATCACTCATACAACTATTAAGCATAGTTATAGTTGCAAAAGCTTTAGATTCAGAACCACTTCTCCCTGCTGACCTATGCACTGTTTGTTGTTTTATCCAAGAATGAGGCCAGAATCTAGTAGACTCCTCAGCTTGGTCAGCTTCACTTGATTCAAGACCCATTCTTTTTAAATAAGATGCCATTAACATAATTTCCCCTTCTACCAAGTCTACTAAAAAATACTTCTAATTAAGAATATTTCAAAATAATGATTAACTGACTTTTAAAATTTCTAAATATTATTTGTCTTTTTAGATTTCAGAATAATAACTTGAGTATATTCTGTACTGGTTTATGAACACTAATTGGTGTATTAATAATTCCTTATATATCAATGACTTACAGATGTAGTAGATTTTAACTATTTATTAGGTGTAACTGACAGGTTTGTTGTAGGCTTGAATACCAGCTAAATCGGGCTGATTAGGATGTAAAGTACATCGTCATTGCTATCGAAGCTGCACCAATTGATGTGAGGGTTAATATAAATTTCTTATGAAATTCAATTGCATTAGATGGCTTAAATATAGCATTTAAGATAAACGACATAAGAAAAACAGAAACTATGGGTGTCACAAATATTAAAAGAAAAAGTATTATAAATAAATCTGTTTCCTCACCCGCTGCCAAAAATTCATCAGCAACTATAAAATATGTTGAAACAGCAAGGTAAATAAAAATAACTAACCCTACTACACCATCAACAGCTTTTGTTAAAGTTTTAAGACTTAATCGTTCACGCCTTTTTTCTTTTTTTTGTATTTTAATTAATTCGCCTAGTTCTTCTCTTAGTTCTTCAGTTCTTAGTTTGATATATTTGTATTTAGCTTTAACTTCATCACCTTCAGCAAGAGTCATAACTTTTGCCCACAGAAACTCATCAATGTTTCCTTCTTCAAACTCTTTGGTTGCTATTAGGTAATATTCTTTATCACTCATAACTTAATCATACACCCCAACCATCCACCATCAAGATTTGTGATTTCACAGGTTTGTTGTAGGCTTTGTAGGTATGAGTGACAAAGAATTATATCTAGAAGTTATAGAAGAGCTTAAAACCATAAGACATAAAGCTCTTTGGAAAAAAGCATCTGCTTTAGCAAAAGGAGATCCAAAGGAAACTCGTTCCAAGTACATTGCACTTAGAGTAGAAATGCTAAAGGATGATGGAGATATATCAGTAAATAAAGATTTAGAGTCAACGCTACTAAAGCTTGTACCTAAATTGATTACTATAGTAGTAATTGTGGTAGTAATCGTGGGTCTATATTATTTCATTTCGCCTTATCAGAATTGTTTACGAGATTTACAAGGGATAAAAGGTAAGACAATAACCCTTGGATCTGACCCTAGAGGATTTTATGGAAAAACCATCCTAAAACAAGAATATTGCAACAACATAACTGATTGGTAATGAAACACTTCGTCCTCATCGCTAGTTTGCTGATTGTTGGTTGTTCTCAAGAACAAGACACAAAGTTAGTTTGTGAATGTTTTAAAGAGAGAGAAGTGATAGATCAAGAAATAGGGGCAGAACTCACACTTGGTGATGCTCTTGGACCAAACTCATCACCAACTCCTTGCTCAAATACCAATAGGCAAACTTTGGTATTTAATCAGAGTAAGGAAAAGTTATTAGTCAATGGTGATTATTTAGTTGCACCTGACATTAGTGAAATGTTTAATGATGAAACTATACGTGGCGAGAACACTGAACCTAGATGGTTTGGGATACAGAAGACAGTTAAGTTAGATAGAGTACTCTTAGTCATGGAAATACAAAGCTATATTCCAGAATTGAGTCGAGTTTCTTTTGGTGAGTTATCTGGCTCTGCTTATACAATAGAATATAGTCAATGCAAAGTTGTTGATGGTGTCTAAAAGCCAGCTCTCTTAAAAACCAAACCAACCATCCACCACGATTAACAATTTGTGATTTAGCTGACAGGTTTGTTATATAGTTTTAGGTATGAAGAAAATCATCCTCATATCAGCACTACTGCTCTTTGCTTCTAATGGTTGGGCAGAAGATAAAGTTATTCGCTTATCATGCAAGTGCGTGAGAGTTGAAGATACTGGTACCCATGTCAAAACATTCCTCCGTGTAACGTTCAATCATCAACTTTTAGAGTTTAGCAGGCCCTCTAAATGACCCGGTCCTAAGGTGGACCTAATTAAACAATATTAATTGCTTGTAGTCCTTTGGGACCTTTCTCGATATCGAATGTCACAACCTGATCCT
>Ga0310122_10003127_pt1 | contig 10506 bp, 9 predicted proteins | sample CB6_Bottom_1051__FD_203503 | JGI IMG/M metagenome (GOLD analysis project Ga0310122, IMG submission 203503) | Marine microbial communities from Western Arctic Ocean, Canada - CB6_Bottom_1051 | ecosystem: Environmental > Aquatic > Marine > Oceanic | place: Canada: Western Arctic Ocean | collected...
CCCGGGCCGAACCCGTCACAACATCTGGGAACTCGTCACGCACGCGGCTTGCTGGAAATACACGGTGCGGCGTCGGTTGACCGGCGAAAAGCGCGGCAGCTTCGCGTTACCCGGCAGCAACTTCTTGCCCGCTCCGAGGACGGCCACCCAGACGGACCGGCGGGACAACGTGGCGTTGCTGACCCGCGAGCACCGACGGCTGCGCGACGCGGCCGAAAGACTGGAGGACCGCGACCTGGCAAGGCCGGTCGGCCGCGGTCAGGACACAATCGGGGGGTGGTTCGGGGCGTCGCCGCCCACGACCTGTATCACGCGGGTCAGATCCAGCTGATCAAACGGCTGATGCGCCGAGCATCATCCGCGTGAAAGGAGAGGCACACATGCGAGGCAGATACCCGGCGTGGTTGACCCTGACGATGCTCGTCGGCGCTGCAGGTGTCGCCACAGCACAGGGACCACTCGACTACCCACAGTGGCGCGGCACGAACCGGGACGGCGCGGCGGCGGCGTTCACCGAACCGGACGCCTGGCCAACCGCGCTGACGCAGCGGTGGCAGGTCGACACGGGGCTCGGCTACGCCACGCCGATCCTTGTCGGGGAGCGGGTCTACACCTTTGGCCGGCAGGACACCGATGAAGTGGTGATGGCGCTGGATGCCGCGACCGGAGCGGTCGTGTGGCGTACCGGCTACGACGCGCCCTATCGCACCAACCCCGGCACTATGCGTCACGGCCCCGGGCCGAAGTCGACCCCGCTGTTCTACGACGGCAAGCTCTACACCCTCGGCATCAGCGGAGTCGTCTCGGCGTTCGACGCCACCGACGGCGCGCTGCTCTGGCAGAAGCCGGCGCAGCCGGTCGAGCCGTTGTACGCCACCGCGCTCTCTCCGGTTGCCGACAACGGACGCGTGATCTTCCACGTGGGTGGGCACGATGCCGGGGCGCTGACCGCCTTCGACGCCGACAGCGGCGACGTGGTCTGGCGCTGGGACGGCGACGGCCCCGGGTATGCCTCGCCGATGGTCGCCGAGCTCGACGGCGTGCGGCAGGTCGTGACCGTCACCCAGGAGCATATCGTGGGTGTGGCGGCCGACACCGGCGAGCTGCTCTGGGAGCGGCCGTTCGTCTCGCGGTCCACGAACAACGCCATCACGCCGATATTGGACGGCGAGAGCGTCATCGTCACCGGTCACAACCTGGGGGTCGCCAAGTTCCGACCGAGACGGCAGAACGGGCGCTGGACGACCGAGACCATCTGGGAGACCGACGAGGTCTCGATGTTCATGAGCAACCCGGTCCTCGCCGGTGACACGCTGTTCGGCATGTCGCATCTGAGCGCCGGACAGTTCTTCGCGCTCGATGCCGGCAGCGGGGCGACACTTTGGCGGACCGAGGGTCGCGAGGCGAACAACTCGGCGGTGATCATGGCGGGCGACCTGCTGTTCCTGCTGAACAACGACGGTGACCTGATCGTGGCGCGCATGAACCGGACCGGCTTCACCCAGGTGACCCGCTACGAGGTCTCGGACAGCACCACCTGGGCGCAACCGACCATCTCGGGAAACCGGCTGTTTATCAAGGACGACTCGACCGTGACGCTCTGGACGGTGGAGTGAGAGGCGGACGCTTCCAGAAGGCAGGAGACAGGAGGTAGGAGTCAGCATGAGAGGTGCGGCCAGGCTTGGCCTCGCCGAACTTCAGGTTATGGTGCACAGGAGAGCCAGGGAGATCCGCAATGGAGCGAGATGACCGTACAGGTCGCTACAGCCGTCGCGAAGTGATTCAGTTGCTTGGGGGCGTGGCCGGGCTCGGGGCGGTTGCCGCCTGCGGCGGCGCCGACCCGCCGCCTGCGCCGCTCACGACACAACCGACACCACCGCCGGTCGCGACGCTGGGCGGTCTGCCGCGCGACGCGATCATCCGCACCGTGCTGGGGGACATCACCCCGGACGCCATCACCGGAGTCACGCTGTTTCACGAACACCTGTCGATCCGGCTGTCAGCGGAGCGGCCGTCGGCGACCGATGACGTCGACAACGTCGTCCGGGAGATCAGGATGGCGGCCCAGGAGGGTGTCGGTTGCATCGTCGACGGCGGACATCCAGACATGGGTCGAGACCTCGACGCCGTCCGGCGGGTGGCCACAGAGACGGACGTGCACGTCGTCGCCTCCGGCGGGTACTACATGCAGCGGTTCTATCCGCCCGAGATCGCGGCCACCAGCGAGGACCAGATTGCCGAGGACCTCGCCGCGGAGGCCGCCCGGGACCGGCTTGGCGCGTTCGGCGAGATCGGCCAGAACTCGGACGCGGCCGAGATGACCCCCGAGGAGCTGAAGGTGTTTCGCGCCGTCGGCAAGGCGCACCTCGCGACCGGTCTTCCGATCTTCACGCACAACGCCTATGGCACCGGTGAGAACGTGCGGCCGGACGCCGGGCTCACACAGCTCGACGTGCTCGAATCAGTGGGCGTCAGCGCAGACCACATCGTGATCGGGCATGCCTGCTGTCTCGACGACCCGTCGGCCCGCGTCCTGATCCGGATCGCCGAGCGTGGCGCGTTCGTCGGCTTCGACCGCGTGACCGGCGGCCGTGTGGACGACCCGCAGAAGGTGTCGACCATCATGGCGTTTCTCGAGGCTGGGCACGCCGACAAGCTGCTGGTCTCCTCCGACTTCACCGGGCGGCGGTCGGAGGCGCGACCCGGCTACGGCAACTCGATTACGATGTTCGCGCCGTTAATGCGCGAGGTCGGCGTCGACGCGTCGGTGCTGCAGGCGATCCAGCGAGACAACCCGCGGCGATTCCTCGCGTTTGTGCCGGCATGAATGGTCCGCGCAAGAATAGGTTCCCGTTGTGGGGCGTCGAGACGTCCGGCTGACAAGGCGCGAGGAGGAAGCATACGGGCAGTATTCGACCGATGAGCAACGCCGCCAGACGGGATGCATCGGCGGCCGGAAATGGGAAGTTATTCTTACGTGGGCCACCAAGAGAGATGATGTTCCCGGACGCGGGAGGAGCGTGCCTGTGAAGGTCTGGCTATGCCTTGGGGCGGTCGTGTTGCTGGCGGCACTGGCCACGACGACGGTGACCGGTCAGCGCGGCGGCGCATTTCGCGAGTCGCGCGACCATCCCGCCATCCGGTACTCGGACGGACCGCGGCATGACGCGGTCACCGCACTCGACCGGGCGGTCCAGGCCGGCGAGGTCGCGCTCGTCTTCGAGCCCACCTCCGGCTATCTGCGCTCGGTGCTCGAGGCGCTCGACGTACCGGTCGAGTCGCAGCTGACCGTCTTCTCGGAGACGAGCTTTCAGGCGCATCGGATCAACCCGGAGAACCCGCGCGCGATCTACTTCAACGACACGGTGGCGGTCGGCTGGGTGCGGGGAGGCGATGTGCTGGAGGTCGCGTCGCTGGATCCCACGCAAGGCGTCCTGTTCTTCTCGATCGACCAGCAACCGACCGACCGACCCCAGATCCGGCGCAACGACCAGTGTCTGGCCTGCCACCTGTCCTGGGACACCCTTGGGGTGCCGGGGCTTCTCACCTTCAGCACACTGCCGATGCCGGACGACCCGAACGCCTATGCGGTCGGGTGGGTCACCGACCACCGGAGTCCTCTGCAGGAACGCTGGGGCAGCTGGTATGTGACCGGCGCGCCGCCGTCGGTGCGGCACCTGGGCAACACGACCGAACCGATCGAGTACGTGCCGGGCGCCAGCACAGACCCCACCCCGGCACTCGACACGCTTGAGGGGCTGTTCGATCTGAGGGGCTACCCCACGCCCTACAGCGACCTCGTGGCGTTGCTGGTGCTGGAGCATCGGACCCACATGACCAACCTGCTGGTCCGCATGGGGTGGGAAACCCGCGTGGCCGACTACGAGGCCGCACGCGCCGGCCGACCGCCCGCCGACCAGGCGGCGGCAATCCGGGACACGGCGGTCGAGCTCGTCGACTATCTCCTGTTCGTGGACGAGGCGCCGCTCCCGCCGGGCATCCGCAGCACCTCGGGATTCGGAGACCGATTCTCAGCCCAGGGCCCGTTCGACAGCCGGGACCGATCACTGCACCAGCTCGACCTCGACGGCCGGCTGTTGCGCTACCCGTGCAGTTTCCTCATCTACACCGATGCGTTCGACGCCCTGCCTGAGCGGGCGAAGGATGCGGTGTATCGGCGCATGTGGGACGTGCTCTCCGGGCAGGCCACCGACGATCGCTACACGCGCCTCACACTGGACGACCGGCGCGCCGTGGTGGAGATTCTGCGCGACACCAAGCCGGATCTTCCCGCCTACTTCCAGGCCGCACCGGACTAAGGACCCTGACCAGAATAAGTGTGCCACCGTGTGGGCCCAGATCGACGCCGCGCACAGCACGCCTCCGGCGCGAGGAGTGCGCATACCGGGAGTATGCAAGCGACGAGCAACGCCGCGGGGCGGGATGCATCGGCGGGCCAGAATGGCACAGTATTTCGGAGTCTTCACGCCGGCTCTCTCCCAGAGGGAGAAACCGGAGCGCCCGAAGTCTGAAGTCTGTAGCCAGAGGAGCCGGCATCTCGGTGAACGGCTCCTACAATCCCGTGAGATCGATTTCGTTCAGGCCGGCGACGATCTCGACTTCGCGTTCGCGGCGGGTCTCGCCGTTCAGCATCGTCACGGTGTAGGTGCCGGGGATCACGTCCGGCACGGTGAAGGCACCGTCGTTGTCGGCCAGCACGGCGTAGGGGCTGGAGACGACCAGAATGTCGGCGTGCATCTCGGTGTGGGTGTTGCACACCACGTCGTACGAGTCCTCGCGGTCGAAGGTGAACTCGTAGCTGCTACCGAACAGCGTGGCGATGTTGAACACCGACTCGCCGGCGGTGTCTTTCACGTGCACGGTGTGCAGGTCGTCCTCGCTGTTGGTGAACTTCACGGTCTGCCCTTGTCGCACGAGGAGAAAGAGCGGATTGAACATACGGCCATACTGGTCCATCACCGGGGTCTCATCCGGCAGCGGCACGTCGATCTCCGCGTGCGCGTCGAGCAGGATAATCGACACGATCACGCCGTTCGCGGGCGGCGCCATGCCGACGAGTTGGGCACGGCCGCTCTCGGTCGGCTCGGCCGGGGCCGGTGGTGCGGGCATGGACTCGACCGGCGCCTCAGTCCCGCACGCCGCGGTGACCAGCAGGATGACGCCAGCAGCCAGCGTGCCGGTCAGGCAGTGCCCGTAGACGCCGAAGACACGTCGCAACAGGGCCAGCATCAGCTGGCTATCGTACCAAAGTTCTTGGCGAGGCCCTTCAGGGCCATTCGCCGGGCGGTATAATCGGCGCCTTTCGATGTGCCTCGCTGGGCAAGGAGCCACGATGACGACACGGCTACGCACCTTCAGCGGCGTATCGGTTGCCGCCGTGCTGGTCGCCGCGCTGACGGCGGCGTGACGATGGAAGCGATCGAGGCGGCGGGCGGCTGTCCACAGGGCAGCATCCACGCGCTGCGAGACGGCAGCATCACACGCGGCATCCTGTTCGACGCGACCCTCCTCCCCGGCAAGGCGACGGCGGACGGGTGGCTCGAGCCGGGCACCCCGGTCGCGTGGACCGACCTCAAGGCGCTGGAAGAGTATCGAGGGCGTGCGGGTGAGGAAACGCGGCGATTGCACCGCTACGAGTTCCTGTTCACCGCCGCGCCGCTCCGGATCGAACAGGGCATGGGTTCGCCGATCAACCCGATTGCAACGTTTTGATCCTTCGACAAGGCCACGGCGTACTCTGCTCATGATGAGCGGGAGTGTGAGCGGTCGAGTGTGAGCGGGGAGGCACATGACGAGCGGGGAGGCATATAATGAGCCACCTGAAGTTTTCGCGCACAGTTCGGTAAGGGTAAGGAGGTCCACGATGTCGATCCTGAAGAAGTACGGTCTGCTGGGGACGATGGCGGTACTGGCGGTCGTCGTGGCGTGCAGCGGCGGAGCCATGGAGGCGCCGGCCGAAGAACAGGCTGCCGACGCAGCGGGCGACGCGGGTGGCGTGCAGGCGCCGATGTTCGAGGTCGACCCGCTCTGGCCGAAGCCGCTACCGAACCACTGGCTGCTGGGCTCGACCATCGGCGTGGATGCAGACACCCAGGACCACATCTGGGTCGTGCACCGCGCGTCGACGCTTGCCGCGAACGAGACGCCAGTTCTGGGAGACCCGCCGACCGCGGAGGAGTGCTGCGCGCCGGCGCCGCCGGTGCTCGAGTTCGACCCGGAGGGCAACCTCGTTGGACAGTGGGGCGGCCCCGGAGACGGTTACGACTGGCCGTCATCGAACCACGGCATCACCGTCGACCATATGGACAACGTCTGGATCGGGGGCAACGGCGCGGGCGACTCCCACGCCCTCAAGTTCACGCGCGGGGGCGAGTTCTTGTTACAGGTCGGCGTGGCCGGTCGCGACCCCGACAGCCTCAGCCTCGACAGCTTCGGTCGCATCGCCAAGATCTCGGTCGACGGGCCGGAGAACGAGATCTACTTCGCGGACGGCTACGGCAACAAGCGGGTGGCGGTGGTCGACGCCGACACCGGCGAGGTCAAGCGGTTCTGGGGCGCCTACGGGAACGAGCCGGACGACAGCGACCGGCAGCGCTACACACCGGGTGGCCCGCCACTGCAGCAGTTCAGAAGTCCGGTGCACTGCGCCGAGGTGTCTGACAGCGGACTGATCTACGTGTGCGACCGCTCGCACGACCGGATCCAGGTGTTCCAGAAGGACGGCACCTTCGTCGACGAGATGTTCGTGCTGCCCAACACGACCGGGTCCGGCTCGGCATGGGATATCGATTTCTCGCATGACCCGGACCAGGCCTACATCTATCTGGCGGACGGCGTGAACCAGCGGGTCCACATCATCGACCGCGAGAACCTGGAGCACTTGACCAGCTTTGGAGACGGCGGCCGGCAGCCGGGCCAGTTCTTCGGCGCGCACAGCATCACGGTCGACTCGCAGGGGAACATCTACACGACGGAGACTTACGAGGGAAAACGGCTGCAGAAGTTCGTCTACAAGGGGATGGGCCCGGTGACGACCCAGAACCAGGGCGTGGTCTGGCCGCGGTAGGAGCGGGCCACGGCTGGCCGGACACCGCCAGCCATGCTCTGGAGCTTCAGGCTTTGGGCACCAGGGCCGCCAAGGGTCCGCGCAAGAATAAGTTCCTATTTTGGGGCGTCGAGGCGTCCGGCTGGCAAGGCGCGAGGAGGGAACATACGAGCAGTATTCGACCGACGAGCAACGTCGCCAGACGGGATGCATCGACGGCCGAAAATGGGAAGTTATTTTTGCGTGGGCCCTAAGAACCCGGGTGGACACACGTCTGCGACTTCTGGGCGTCGAGGCGACTCGGGACGATCCAGGGTAAGATCTCGCCCATGCTTAAAGGCACCCGCCCTGGAATTCTGCGGAAAGTCCAGCCGATCAGCGTGCACGGCCAGATCTCCTGGGACGTGTTCTTCAGCGACCCGGACGATCTCGAGGGACCGGTACAGATGGCGCGGGTGGGGCCGGAGGACGTTGACCCTCACCTCGAGCCTGGCGACCGGATCACGCTGGCGTATCTGCTCGGCAGCGTGACCAGCGTCACCCGCGACAAGGGCGACGGGTAGACCCTGACCCCCTTCTCATGAGCCCACCCAACAAGGACAGCGCCGATGTGGTGGACCTTGAAACGCTGGGCTGGGGCGACTGGTTCGCCGAGCCGTTCCGTCCGCACGCAGCCGAGGGACTGCGACCGGCCCGGGTGGCCATACCCCACAACTACCTGTATCAGCTGTACACGGCGCAGGGCGAGTTGATGGGCGAGGCGGCCGGCCGGCTGCGGCACCAGACCGGGAGTGCCGACGGCATGCCGATCGTCGGCGACTGGGTCGCCATCCGGCCCAGCGAGACGGAACGCAAAGCGACCATCGAGGCGATACTCCCGCGACTGAGCTGCTTCTCTCGCAAAGCCGCCGGCGAACCGACCCGTCGGCAGTTCGTGGCAGCGAACATCGACACGGTGTTCCTGGTGTGCGGCCTCGACGACGACTTCAACCTGCGGAGAATCGAGCGCTACCTCGCGGCTATCGGGGACAGCGGCGCCACGGCGGTCATCGTGCTGAACAAGGCAGACGTCTGCCCCGACGTCGACGCGGCGCGCAGCGCCACCGCTGCGCTGGCGCCAGGCACGCCGATTCATGTCACCAGTTGCCTGGAGGACGGGGGCACCGATGCGCTCGAGGCCCATCTGTCCCGAGGCAAGACGGTCGCACTGCTCGGGTCGTCCGGGGTCGGGAAGTCCACCATCATCAACCGGCTGCTGGGCACCGACCGGCAAAAAACCTGCGAGGTGCGAGGCCGGGACAGCCGCGGCCGGCACACCACGACGCAGCGCGAGCTGATCCTGATGCCGAACAGTGGGCTGCTCATCGACACGCCAGGGATGCGCGAGCTCCAGCTGTGGGACAACACCGACGCGCTCGCAGATGCGTTCGAGGACATCGACACGCTGGCGGCCGAGTGCCGTTTCCGGGACTGCGCGCACGAACGAGAACCGGTGTGCGCCGTCCGCGCCGCGGTCGATGACGGGCGGCTCGCGGCGTCACGGCTCGACAACTACCACCGGCTGCAACGCGAGGGCGACCTGCTGCGCCGGCGGCGTGACGAGCTGGCGCGGCTCGAGGAGCAACGCCGCGTCACGATCGCGCACCGCGCGATGCGGGCCCTGCGTCACAACCGGTTGAGGGACGAGAAGTAATGTCCTGCTCAAGCATCCACGGAGAAGCCATGAAGACCCTCTGTGTTTCGGTGCTCATGATGGTCCTGACCGGCGCGAGTGCGACGGCCCAGAACACGCCGATCACCATCCGGGCCGGCCGGCTCATCGACGGCGCGGGCGGTGTCAGCGAGAACGTCAGAATCACGCTCGACGGGCCCCGGATCGCCAGGGTGGACCGGCTCCGTGGCGCGGTCACCTACGACCTCTCGGACCTGACGGTGATGCCGGGCTGGATCGACACGCACGTGCATCTGACCAACCACTTCGACGCCGACGGGCGCAACCACAGCGATCCCGACGAGACTCCGGAGCAGGCGATCCTGTATGCGGTGGAGAACGCCTACCGCACGCTGATGGCCGGCTTCACCACCGTCCAGAGCCTGGGAAGCCCCCGGGACCTGGACCTGCGCGAGGCGATCGCTCGCGGCGACCTCCCGGGCCCGCGGATCCTGACCTCCCTCCGCGCGGTCAATAGTCGTACCGGCACACCCGAGGAGATCCGGGCGTTCGTGCGTCAGCTCGACGCCGATGGCGCGGACGTCGTGAAGATCTTCGCGTCCGCAAGCATTCGGGAAGGCGGCGCGCAGGTCATGACCGACGAACAACTCCAAGCAGTCTGTGGCGAGGCGAACCAGCTGGGTCTGCGGACGGTGGCCCACGCCTACGGAACCGAGAGCCTCACGGCGACCATCGAGGCAGGGTGTGGCGGCATCGAGCACGGCACCCGCTACGACGACACCGTCATCGCCCTGATGGCCGACCGCGGCACCTATCTCGACCCGCAGATCGGGCTGCTCTGGGAGAACTACGCGGAGCACAAGGAGGCGTTTCTCGGGCGGGGCAACTACACCGAGGAAGGCTTCGCGCTGATGGAACAGGCCCGGGTGACCGGGTACGAGACCTTCCAGCGCACGCTCGCTCACGGCGGCGTCAGGGTGGTCTACGGCACCGACGCCGTGGCCGGCGCCCACGGGCGCAACGCCGAGGAGTTCGTGGCCCGGGTCCGTTACGGCATGCAGGATCCGATGGACGCGATCATCTCGGCGACCTCGCGCGCCGCCGAGGCGCTCGGTCTCGCCGACCAGATCGGCACCCTCGCTCCGGGCTTCGCGGCCGACCTGGTCGCCGTCGCCGGCAACCCACTCGACGACATCACCGCGGTGCGTGGCGTCATGTTCGTGATGAAGGGCGGGGTCGTCTACAAGAACGTCGCGCCGTAGTGGCCCACCGCGTTCCGCAATCGTCGTGTGCCGCCGAAGATGCGTTTTTCCGCGGCGCCTCCCCGGCAGATCACGCGCGACGGCGGCGGAGAGCATCTTGCGCAGGCCCGGCGGCAGGCTTAGCGCCCGAGCCGCTCCAGCTCCTCGGCGTGGTCGGTCTCCTCGGCCAGCATGTCCTCGAGCCGGATGGCGAGCCCCCTGTCGCCGCATTCCTCCGCCTGGGCGATCCGCGTCGCGTAGTTCGCAATCACGTGCCGCTCGGCCGCAACGTCGATCTTCATCATCTCCCTGGCGGTCCGGACCTTCTTTGGCATCGACGGGTTGATCTCGAGCTCTCCCCCGAGCGCCGTGATCTTGTCCGCCAGGAACACCGCGTGGTTCATCTCGCCCGCGATGTCCCCCTTCAGCTCTTCCCGCAGCTCGTGCCCGAGCAGCCCGGTGGCCGACGCGGAGTGATACAGATACCGTAGCACCGCCTCGAGCTCGAGGTTCAGGTCCTCGTTCAG
>Ga0310122_10003128_pt1 | contig 10505 bp, 9 predicted proteins | sample CB6_Bottom_1051__FD_203503 | JGI IMG/M metagenome (GOLD analysis project Ga0310122, IMG submission 203503) | Marine microbial communities from Western Arctic Ocean, Canada - CB6_Bottom_1051 | ecosystem: Environmental > Aquatic > Marine > Oceanic | place: Canada: Western Arctic Ocean | collected...
ATTCTGACGCGCTACGGCGCCTACCTGATCAAGCTGGTCAGTTTCGACCTTGGCGACTCCTTCCGATACACCATGCCGGTGAAAACACTGATCGCCAGCCGCTTCCCGGTCTCCATCTACTTCGGAGTGATCGCCTTCCTGCTTACCTATCTGGTGTGCATTCCGCTGGGCATCGTCAAAGCCTTGAAGCACAAGACCAGACTCGACAACGCCACCTCGATCCTGATATTTCTCGGGTATTCCATCCCGGGGTACGCGCTGGGCGCCGTGCTGCTGGCGCTGTTCGCCGTCCAGAACGACTGGTTCCCGCTGGCCGGTTTCGAGAGTCAGGGATTTTCCGAGCTCAGCTTCTTCGACAAAATTCTGGACCGCGTGCACCACACCGCCCTGCCGGTCATCTGTTACGCCATCCACTTGTTCGCCTTCATGACTATCCTGACCAAAAACAGTCTCATGGAGAACATGAGCGCCGACTACGTAAAGACGGCGCTGGCCAAAGGCCTGACCTGGCCCCGCGCTGTCTTCGGACATGCGCTGCGCAATTCCCTCATTCCCATCGCCACCAGCTTTGGCAACAATATCTCGCTGATCCTGACCGGATCCCTGCTGATCGAGCGCGTCTTCGGCATACCCGGCATGGGGCTGTTGTTCTTCGAGGCCATCACGGCACGCGATTATCCGATCGTGATGGGCTACATCTTCGTCTCGTCGGCGCTGATGCTCATCGGCAACTTGCTCAGCGACCTGTGCGTGGCCGGCGTCGATCCGCGCGTGCGCTTCGGGGAGTGAGCGGGAGGATGCGCATCGACCCCATAACGCGCAAGCGACTAAGACGCTTCCGACGCCTCAAGCGCGGCTACTACTCATTTGTGATCCTGACAACTCTTACCACCCTGTCGTTGTTCTCCGACTACATCGCCAACCGACGCGCCATCGTCGTCTCCTACCAGGACGCGCTCTACTTCCCGACCTTCAAATTCCACGACATGGCCACCTTCGGGCAGCAGGACGAGTACGGCTTCGACGACGTGGAAGCCGACTATGCGGCACTGCAGCAGGCGTTTCGGGAAGACGGCAGCGACAACTGGGTGTTGATGCCGCTGGTGCCCTTTGACCCCTATGAGCCCGATTTCGACTATGATCATCCGCCGCCCAACCCACCCGATACAAGGCACTGGTTCGGCACCGACTCGCAGGGCAGGGACGTCTTCGCGCGACTCCTGTACGGCTTCCGCATCTCCATCTTCTTCGCCGTCTCTCTGGTGGTCGTCGGGGAAGTTATCGGCACCATGGTCGGCTCGATGCAGGGCTTTCTCGGGGGCCGCTTCGATATGTTCAGTCAGCGCTTCATCGAGGTCTGGTCGACGCTGCCGTTCCTGTATGTCGTCATCCTGTTGGCCACCTTCTTCAAGCCGAGCTTCATCCTGCTGCTGATCATTATGGGGCTGTTCGAGTGGATCCGCATGACCTACTACATGCGCACCGAGATCTACCGGGAGAAAACCAAAGAGTACTGCCTGGCGGCGCGCTCCTTCGGCGCCTCCAGACAGCGACTCATCTTCCGACACCTGCTGCCCAACTGCATGACACCGCTGGTGACCATCACGCCTTTCGCCATCGTCGGCGCCATCAGTTCCCTGACAGCGCTCGATTACCTCGGCTACGGGTTACCGGCGCCGACCCCGAGTTGGGGTGAGATGATCGACCAGGCCATGGCCAGCTCCAACCGCGACAAGATCTGGCTCAGCGTCGCGCCGTTCACGGCAATCTCGGTCACCCTGCTGCTGGTCACCCTGATCGGCGAGGCGGTTCGGGAAGCCTTCGACCCCAAGCAGTACGCCCACTACACCTGAAAATGAGAGGGGCTATACCAATGACCACACCCATTGCCATCTGCGCCCTGTTGCTGGCGACGATACTAGTGCCGCCAGCCAGCGCCGAGGATCTATCGACTGTTCAATGGCAGACCAACTACGACGATCCCCCCATCGGCGACCTGGCGGCGTTGAAGGGAGGCACGCTTCACACCTACATGCGAGCCTATCCGCTGACCCTGCGGCTCGTCGGCCCCAACGCCAACGACGGTTTCGCCTCCTGGAAGCGGGCCTTTACCATGGACTTCGGTCTGGTAACCCGCCACCCGACCACCGACAATTACGTGCCGTGGATGGCCACCCACTGGTCGGTCCAGGACGACAAACGCACCCTCTATTTCAAACTCGACCCCGACGCTCGCTGGAACGACGGCAAACCGGTTACCGCGACCGACTACGTACACACCTTGCACATGATGCAGAGCGAGAATATCGTCGATCCGTTTTACAATCAATACGCCGCCGAGCACTACGAGGAAGTGGTGGCCATCGAGCCCTATCTGCTCAAGATCGTCGGCAAGTTCGAGAGCTGGCGACCGCTGGACATGTTCAGCCTGTGGCCGACGCCGGCCCATGCCGTCAATTTCGATGAGGGCTTCCCCGAGCGCTACAACACCGCGATCCTGCCCGTGCCAGGCCCCTATGTACTGAGCGAACAAGAGGCCGGACAGTACGTTGTATTTAACCGTCTCCAGGACTGGTGGGGGAAAGACAAGCACTACTGGCGCGGTATGTACAACCCTGATCGCATTCGCATCCGCGTCATCGACGACTCGGACCGGGCCTTCGATTTCTTCAAGAAAGGGGAGCTCAGTCTCTACACGGTGAACACGGCCCGAAAGTGGGCGGAGGAGATGGAGTTCGAGGCCACCGAGAATGGCTGGGCCCACCGCAGGCGGTTGTTCATCGACTACCCGAGCGGCGTCTACGGCTTCGCCATGAATCTGGAGAGATCTATCTTTCAGAACAAGGACTTCCGCAAGGCGATTCAGTATCTGTTCAACTTCGACGAAATCAACGAGAAACTGATGTTCAATGCCTACTACCGCGCCGTCTCCGCCTTCACCGGCACGGAGTATCAGAACCCCGAGCTGAAACCGTATGGATTCGACCCGAAGAAGGCGCGCGAGCACCTGCGCAAAGCGGGGTATTCCAAGCGGGGGGAGGACGGGATTCTCGTCAATGGCGAGGGCAACCGCGCCGCCTTCACCTTCTCCTACGGCAGCAAGGGGCTGGAACGCCACATGACGGTCGTCAAGCAGGTGTTCAAGCGCTTTGGCATCGACATGGACCTGCGGCTCCTCGAACCGGGTACGGCTTTCCGCAACGGCCTGGAGCGCGAGTACGAGATGACCTTGATGGGGCGAACCGCCGGGCGTTTTCCGGGTCCACACCAGTACTACGCCTCGGTGTTCAAGGAGACTAAGAACAACAACAATATCTGGTTCTACGGCGCCGCTCACACCGACTCGCTCATCGACGTCTACCGCTTCGGCATGGACAAGAGCAGGCGCATTCAAGCCATGCACGAACTCGACACCATCTTGCAGGACGAGGCATTCTACGTGCCCTTCTGGCAAGCGCCGTTTATGCGCTTTCTCTACTGGGACTACGTCTGTTTCCCCTCTTTTTTCTTCCCCAAGCGTATCCAGCAGATGACCGACTGGCAGGTGTTCTGGATCGACCAGGACAAGAAGCGAGCCCTGTCCGACGCCATGGACGCGGGACGCTCCCTGGGCCGGGACCCGGTAATCGACATCGACCCCTACGAGGTCAAGGACCGACTCGAAGCGGCGATGAAAGCGGCTGGTGGTGGTTGAACGGTCGATCGGCCTTGACCGCGCCGCCACCGAATAGGCAGCCGGTGCCCCTCCTGCAGGTTCGCGACCTGGTGACCGTCTTCGACACCGAGGACGGCGTCGTCCAGGCGGTCGACGGCGTCTCCTTCGAGGTCGAGGCGGGTTCGACCCTGGGCATCGTCGGCGAGTCGGGATGCGGCAAGAGCGTCAGCGCCATGTCCATCATGCGGCTGGTGCCCAGTCCCCCGGGGCGTATCGAAGGCGGCAGCATTCTGTGGAAAGGACGCGATCTGCTCACCGTTGACCCGCGCGAGTTGCCCGAGATCCGGGGTCGCGAGATCGCCATGATCTTCCAGGATCCGATGACCTCGCTCAACCCCGTCTTCACCATCCGCAAGCAACTTGGCGAGGTGCTGGCGAAGCGTTTTGGCTTGAAGGGGCTGGCCGCCGACGAGCGTATGCTCGAAGTGCTGGACCGGGTTGGCATCGCCGATGCCGGCGACAGGTTGTCGCAGTATCCCCACGAGCTTTCGGGCGGCATGAAGCAGCGCATCATGATCGCCATGGCCCTGCTGTGCCAGCCCGACCTGCTCATCGCCGACGAGCCAACCACCGCCCTCGACGTCACGATACAGGCTCAGATTCTGCACCTGATGACCCAGCTGCAGCGGGAGTTTGGCACCGCCATCATCCTCATCACCCACGACATGGGCGTGATCGCCGAGACCTGCGACAACGTCGCGGTCATGTACGCAGGCAAGGTCGTCGAGAGCTGCTCCATCTTCGAGCTCTTTGACGCGCCGCGACACCCCTACACGCGCGGTCTTCTGGACAGCATCCCCAGACGCGGTCTGTCGAAAGAGCAACCGCTCACCACCATAGAAGGCGTGGTGCCTTCCATGCTGGAGCCGCCGCCGGGCTGTCGCTTCGCCGATCGCTGTGAGCGCGCCGAGCCGCGTTGCCGCCAGGAGGAACCTCTCCTGGAAGAGACCTCCGTGCCCGGCCACAAAGTGGCCTGCCACCTGCCCCTGGGTATCGAAGCGTGAGCTCTCAACAGGACGGTTTGCCACCTCGGGATTCAGTCGCTAGCCCTCCCCTCCTGGAAGTGCGCGACCTGAAAAAATACTACCCGGTGCGCGGAGGGCTGTTCGGAGGCAAACGCGGCGACGTCAAGGCGGTGGAGTCGGTGTCGCTGGATGTTGCGCGCGGCGAGACTCTCGGTCTGGTCGGCGAGTCGGGCTGTGGCAAGTCGACGCTGGGGCGCACCGTCATGCGGCTCGAGGAGCCGACGGCGGGCGCGGTGCGCTTCGAGGGCAGAGACGTGGCGCGCGCTTCGAAGCGAGAGCTGTTCGCGCTGCGACGCGATCTACAGATGATCTTTCAGGATCCCTACTCGTCACTGAATCCGCGGCACACCATCGGCGAGATCGTCCGCGAGCCCCTCGACATTCACCGATGGGGAACCCATGGCGAACGCGGCCAGCGCGTCGAGGCACTGCTCGAAGACGTCGGGCTGCAGGCGTCATGGAAAAACCGCTACCCGCACGAGCTCTCGGGAGGACAGCGCCAGCGCGTCGGTGTCGCCCGCAGCCTGGCCCTGGGCCCAAAGCTCCTGATCGCCGACGAACCCGTGTCCGCTCTCGACGTCTCGGTGCAGGGACAGATCCTCAACCTCATGGTGCGTTTCCAAAAAGAGTTGAATCTCAGCTATATCTTCATCTCCCACGATCTGTCGGTGGTGGAATACATCAGTGATCGCGTCGCCATCATGTATCTGGGCAGGGTGGTCGAGCAGGGAACGAAGTCGGCGATATTCGATAACCCCGGGCACCCTTACACGCGAGCGCTGATGGACGCGGTGCCGGTGGCGCATCCCGCACAGCGCCGAGAACGCGAGCCGATCAGCGGCGAGTCGCCCAGTGCCGTCAACCCGCCCCCCGGATGCGCCTTCCACCCGCGCTGCCCGTTCGCCGTCGAAGTCTGCCGCGAGCAAGTGCCCGAGCTGGAGCCGACGGGGAGTGATGGCAACCATGTGGTGGCGTGTCATCGAAAAGGCGAGGTGTGAGTGGGGCCACTCACGGCGCTTGGATCTTGACGCGCCCCCAAGTGGCCGGTTCCACCGCCGATGGCAGTCGCTGCTGGATCAGCGCCCAGCTCCGCCCCGGCGTCTCCACCCGGAAGGTCTCGATGTTGTGGCGATCGTTGACGGTCACATAGGCGGTGCGCCCGTCGGGGCCGCCAAAAGCGATGTTGGTGGGCTGCTTGCCGGTCAGCTCTATCTCTCGCAGGAGCTCGCCGGTGGGCGAGACCTTGACCACCGTACCCTTGCCAAAACGGGTGATGTACAGATTTCCGAGGGTGTCGCTACGCATGCCGTCCAGGCCGAAGTCATCAAAGTGCACTAACAACCGCTTGCCGCTCACCTCCCCGGCCGCCGACAGATCATACGCCCAGACGTTGAGCTGCACCGACTCGTTCACGTACAGCGTGCGCTCGTCCGAGCCGACCTCGACGCCGTTGGTGGTACCCATGCCGCTTTCCAGTAGCGCGACCTTGCCGTCGGGATCGATGCGCCAGAGCTGCCCGGTGTTGGCACCCCAATTCGGATCGCTGGCGTAGACCCGATCATCGGCCCCGATAGCCAGGTCGTTGGGCTGATTCATCTCCGATTCGTGGGCGAGGGTGCCAATCGTCCTGGTCGCCATATCGATTCTGAGGACATTGTGATTGGTGTAGTCGGCGATGAGCATGGCTCCGTGGCTGTCAAAGCGGATGCCATTGCCGATGCTGTCATTGGCAAGTTCGAGAAAGAGCTGCACCTGCCCGTCAGCACTCACCGAGCCGATGGTGCCCTGACGCTGGAAGTTCACCGCATAGAGCACCCCATCGGCACTCACGGCCGGCCCCTCGATCGCTTTGAACTGGTTGGGAGGTATCAGGTCCCGGCTGATATAGAGCTCCTCCTCCTGTGCCATGGCGACCCCCGCCATGGCGATGAGGAGGGGGAAAATCCAGCGAACACACAGATCCCTCATTTGCGCCTGCTTTCTTATTGTGTCGGTTGGTCGGCCGACCCCATCACCACGATCGGTGCATACAAGCCGAGCCATCTTCCTCCTGCATCGGTCTGATGAATCACGCTGCGGTGTCAGGAGGCCGGGGGGTCTGCCCCTGCCTCTAGCAGAAAGCGAGCGATATCCACCCGTTGCGCCCCGGCGGCGTAAGGCAGTGGCTTCATGGTGCCGTTGCGCCAGGAGACAGCATCGCGGTGCAGCAAGGCAGGATGAGCGGAGATGGTCTTCCGCACGCTGTCCAGATCACCATCGTCGATAGCGCGAGCCAGAGCATTGCGCGGGTCGGAGGAGGACGCGGCTTCTACCAGTCGATCCCAGCTGGGAAAGGAGTAGGAACGAGCGCACGGTCTGGGCCTCCTGCAACCCGATGGCGCTGGCGCGCTCGCGTGGCACCGATCGCGTATGGTACTGGACGACAAGCGCCATCGCCTCGGCATCGCCGTCGCGAGCGTTCTTGTGCAACTCTTTGGCTTGAGCTTTGAGCTGGCGCAGGCTGGGACTGACAGGCAGGTTGGCGGACATACGGACCCCTCTCTCGTCAAGCGCCCGGGGGCATTTCGTCACTACCCTTTCACCGCCTTCAGCACGACGAACTTGCTGTTGCTCGCCACCTCCTCACAGTGGCCGAAAAGCCGCTTGAGCTTTGCCTGGTGGTTGAGGTGGCGGTTGCCGACGACCCAGAGCTCGCCACTCCTTTTAAGTGCTGCCTCTGCCTGTTTGAACATGCGCCCGGGGGCATCTCCGTCTACTGCCCGTTCGCGATGGAAAGGCGGATTGTTGAGCACCAGATCGAGGCTGGCCGTCTCGCAATCGGCCAGGCCATCGCCGACCTGGAATCGCGCCGCTCTTTCAGCGCCGAAAACGGCGGCGAAATTGGCGCGGGCGGACTCCACTGCCATATACGACTCATCGACAAAGAACAGCTCTGCTGCCGGATTGCGCTTGGCGGCGGCGATGCCGATCACGCCGTTGCCGCAGCCGAGATCGGCGGTCTTCAGCGGTGCGTCAGAGGCGGGAATGTGCTCCAGAAGAAAGCGCGTACCGATGTCGAGGTTATCGCGTGAGAAGACGTTGGCGTGGTTGAGGAGGCAGCAGTCGGTGTGCTCGAGCTGGTATTGGGTGGGGTAGGGGGATTGGCCCGGGTCGCTGGTCCCGTCAAACTGGCAGAAGATCAAGCGCGCTCTTTTCCTGGCCAGCGACGTCGAGGTAGGACCGATGATACGCTCGAAAAGCTGGAGCGTGGAGGTGTGGATATCCTTGACCATGCCCGCGCCGAAGATCCTGGATCCTGCGTGCAGATGAGGACGAACGCGATAGAGCTGGTCCTCCAGGAAGGCCAGCTGCTTTGGAATCCTGACCAGCAACAGGTCTATTTTTCCATCGGGTTCCCGCAGGCTGCTGAGCAGGCGAAGATCAGCGGGATCGAGGTCGTTGTCGCTGAAGTTTTCCAGCGCTCCCTGTTGGGCCAGATGCGAATCTGACCACAGCTGAGGTCGGTATTGCGCCAATGCTGCACAAAGCGCACCGAAGCTGTCGTTGAGCACCAGCAAGTTCGGAGTTGCAGCGGGCAGGCCCTCCTCGGCGAGCCGTTGCAGCAGGTATTCGTCAGCGGCGTCCCAGGCGCGCAGGGCATCCTTTTTCAGCCGGGGATAGCGCGTTAACGTAAACTCCCCCTGGGGCACGCTCAGCGTTTTCGAGCGGCGCGGTGTTTTCAAGTTGGCGTTTTTCAAGTTGGTGTTTTCAAGTATCGGCCGTGTGTTGAAATTGCCAGCGGCATGCGATGGCCAGTGGCATCTATCTAACTAAATCGTCCGCTGTCCTTGTTGAGGGTAGCGCCACGACGGCGCTCCGAACTCCGACTACTGGTGTACGGAGAGTTGGCAGTTGATGCCGGAATCAGTCGATAGGACGTCGGCAAACACTTGCCGAGCAACAAGTTAAAGACGGCGACCAGTTATAAGTCAGCTGCGCTGTTCAGACTTTGGTCATCTGCCTTGAACGGGTATAAGGAGCCCATCGACCAACATCTTCGCGCGCTAGTTGACCTGGACCAGCCACACATCGAACCACAGCGTCGCCCCCGGGGGGATCGCGCCGTTTCCCGCCCCCGCCTCGCCATACGCCAGGGCTGGCGGGATCACCAGCCGCGCGCGGCCACCCTCCTTCATCAGCGCGATCCCCTCGTCCCAGCCGGCGATAACCCTTCCTTGGCCGAGGGCGAAGTCGAACGGCACGCCCCGGGTGTACGAGTCATCGAAGATCGTTCCGTCTACTAGCATCCCGGTGTAGTGGACGAAGACGTGGTTGCCTGGTCCGGGTTGCCGTCCCGCGCCGACCTCCAGATGGATGACGGTGAGGCCGCTTTCGGTCGTGATCGATTCAACGGCGGCGAGACTGTCAGCCGCGAATACCACGGGCTCGCGGGGAACGTCGCCCGGATTCGGAGAGGTGGGGTCATCCGACAGGCCGCAGGCAACGACCAGACATCCCACCAGGCCCGCGATCACCAGGCGCAGCAATTGACTCCTCATTATCATCTCCGCCTCAGCGACGATCGAACTGCGGGTGGTAGACGTCGTCGAAGAAGCGCCGGTGTTCGGGCGACAGGGCATCGAGCATCTCCGGCGGAAATCTGGTTTGTGATGGCGCACGTTGATGTGGTTGTAACAGAAAAACAGGGCGTAGCGCCGACGCCGCCCCTCCCGGCAGCTTGCGATCCGCGGGCGGCAGCGACTCCCGATCGCTTCGCAGGATCTCGCATTGCTCCTTTATCGGCGCCATCTCATCCTCCCCCAGCACAGCGGGGAAGAGGATGTAGCCCTTCAGGTCAAAGAGGAACTTTTCTTCATCGGTCATGGGTTAACTCCATATAAAACAATAGGATAATAAATATGACGAAAACTTCTTGCCCTCAAACACCCCTCAAACCTGGACATATTGCCAGAAAATAGAGATGAAGGGGTCCCACGGTCGAGGGCTATCGGGATTTATCTACTTCTTCTCGGCACTGCGGCTCGGAAGAATGGTCTCCGCTCTCGATACGGATCAGTGCCTGCCGCCGTTACCTCCGCTTGGTACCGCCCCATACGATACCCGCCCCATCAGGTATCCCCCTCCACACAGCCGCCAAGGTCCCCTCGATGTGCCCCGGCGCTCGGATCGTGTCAGGATGGCGCCTGAACTACCTGGATGGCCTTAGAGCCGGCGGGGACGCTGATTCCTAATCATCGATATGCTCGACATGCTCAACAGCCGCGAGGCAGAAACACCCGGTTTCAGGCTGTTCTGACGCGCCCCTGGCACAGCGTTTGCGGATCTTCTGGGTGGGTCCGGATGGTCCGGTCCCCAAAAACCAGGAGGGTTACCATCGCCTCTGCTGCCGCTGTCACCACCGCTCACGAGTCTGCTCTGGAATTCCCCTCTTCCGCTGCCACCTGGTGAGGGAGAGCGCCGCCGCCATCCCCCTGGCTCACATCCACCCAGCCGGCCTTTGGCCTCACCGCCACGGCTATCGCCAAACCGCTCTTTGGCATAAATTGTCGGCTTTACTGACCGCTTTGGTCGCTTCTTCTCTGATCACCCGAGCGCGGCTATGGCTTAGCGGCTGGCGGGACCGGACGATGCAGAAGGTCGTGCTGGTCTCCACGAGGACCAAGGACACCCTGTGCGTCCTCGGGCCTCTCGGTGGCGAGCGCCTCTTGGGGCAGCGACGATCCACACTGGAGCTTTGAGGGGCGTGATCCAGATGCTATTCGCAG
>Ga0310122_10003130_pt1 | contig 10500 bp, 8 predicted proteins | sample CB6_Bottom_1051__FD_203503 | JGI IMG/M metagenome (GOLD analysis project Ga0310122, IMG submission 203503) | Marine microbial communities from Western Arctic Ocean, Canada - CB6_Bottom_1051 | ecosystem: Environmental > Aquatic > Marine > Oceanic | place: Canada: Western Arctic Ocean | collected...
CCCGCGGGTGGCCCGTTGTCGTGTTGCGCCGGGACCGTTTTATCGACTGGCACTCGGTCCACAAGTCCTTCGCTTCCTGAGCGACTTCGTGTACACCCTCCGTGGTCAGTTCATCGTCCTTGCCTTCGTGGTAGACCACTTTGCCGTCGTAGAAACGGTTGCCCAGCACATCCCGTACACTGGCCTCTTTGAAGGGTCGCCCCCTTACGGTCCGGAACCCCTGGGCGTTGAGGCGGTCAGCCACATCACGGTAGGAATAGTCACCGGTGGAGTAGTCCCGGAGGAGGGAAAGGAGGACCGGCATCGCCGTTTTGGAGGAAACTGATGGGGGACTATAACGCCGTCAAAAAGGGCAAGGTAGGCAAACGGGTGGGCCGCCGGGTGGCAGAGAAGGCCACCGGCAAGGCGATGCGGAAGTTGTTCAAGTAGATGGCTTCCATGGCGAGGCAGGTATCTTAAGGTCGATCACCTGATTTGTTACCCTCATGAAACTACGCCGCCAGCAACACAATCAGCCCGCGTTCTCGGTGTAGTTCGACTCTACTCCAACTACCGATACCTTTTTTTTGCTACCTTCGGGTATCAGTGTTTCGGGAATCCGGTCTTGGGCGGAGAAGTTGGCCAATGTGGACTAGTGGACGGGGAGGCTGAAGAGGGTCAACCGCCCCAGCAACTAAAGTTTTCAGACAGGCTTAAAGACACGGCCAACGTCGCTTGGTTGGTAAAAACCGACTACCATTGGGGCTCTCCACTAGGAATTCTTCGCGTTCGTTCGGATGGGTGTCTCTCTTAACGAAAAACTCCCCATTCTCGCCCGCATGCACCCGCAGCCCGTAGGCTGGGCCTTCAGCCAATATCCGCCTAACCGCGCCTCGCAATATCTCTTCCGCTACGCCGAGGCGCAATGTGCCTGGCTGGCGCAAATCGTCGATGAGCCGAAGTCCGAGGTTCTCTAGGGCCGGTCGGGCGCAGGTCGCACGCGCCCACGAAGAAGCAATGGCCCACTTTCAGCAGGAACCGCACGGTAATCGGTCTTTTCCCTTCACCGAATAGCATAGATGACTCCACCCTGGGTAGTAACATACAACGTACCGTTGCTGTAGACTGGACTACCGTTAACCACCCCAGAAATGGCTAATCGCGATACCTCTTTACCGGTTAGAGCGTTCAGAACGTGGACCACGCCATCGTCGCTTGCGATGTAGACTATTTCCCCGACGATCGAAGGGCTAGAAGAAATCGGAGCACTGGCCCTAAATTCCCATATCTGCTTACCCGTGCTCTGGTCTAGGGCATATACACTTCCATCGCTTCCACGTCGCCCACTTCCCAAGTACACCATGCCGTGAGCGACGGCCATGTTTCCAACGAAGGATTCTCCACTCCGACTAAATAGCCAAATGGCCCCTCGAGGCCTAGGTGGAGGAGGAGCGATCCGCCAAAGGTAAAACTGCCACCATAAGGCACGCATCGGTTTTTCAAAAAGGATTTCACGGGGAGAGAGATCAATGGCGCGAGCGTAACCCATGTTGTTCGTAATGAACACGCGACCATCTACTATTACGGGAGCGCTCCATATGGCTATGCCGGTCGGGTAGACACGACGTGGTGTCCCGTTGCGGGAATCTAACAGGTGAATATTGCCGTCCTCTGTGCCCAAAGCAAGAATGTTGCCTGCAATGGCGGGGGAAGACAAGCTTGCAGCGCTAAGCTTGTATGCCCACCTGGATTCACCTGTAAGAGCATCAACGGCATGAAGGATGCGATCCCTTGCTGACAGATAGACTACCCCTTTATGGACCAGTGGTGTCGCTAACACAATATCCGAGGTTGTGAACCTCCACCGGTTCTCGCCGCCGCTTTTGTCCAAAGCCAACAGATGGCCGTTGCGCAACACAACGTATAGATAATCACCCGCTACAGTCACAGGCAAGTCAATCGGGCTGGAAACACCTCGCTCCCACACCACATCCCCAGTTGCACCATCCAAAGCGAGAATGCGGGCGTCCCCAGTGCCTACGTATAGGGTCCCATCTACAACCGACGGTGGTGAGGTGATAGTACCTTCAGTATGAAGTTGCCAAAGGATTGTTCCATCGAGTTGGGGTGAGTCGACCGGTAAATAGCCAGTTCGCAGGTGGTCTCGTTGAAGCGTCGCCCAGTCATCAGCGGCCAGGCTAGGGGTGATTTCCGAATGTGGGGCTGGGATTGGCCAACGAAGGTTAAGGACATTGCACAGAATAAGGCCCGATACGAGGCTCATTAAACCCAGCCCCAATACGATGAAGCGTCGTTTTCTCCGACGAAGGTGTGCGGCCCGGCGGCGCCATAAGTCATCCCTTCTTTCACGCACCCGAGAATCCGTACAAGGTCGCAACTTCACAGAGAACCTTGACCTCACTAGGAAGGGCCGAGAACCAAACAGAATTGACAATAAAGGAGATCAGTGACGGAGTTCCTAAGAACGTTATTGGGCTTTGGCTCCTAACCTAGACTTTCGTCTCCGGCTCCAGCCGGAGAACTTTCTGAAGCATTCGCATGCTCTCCCTCACCATACAGATGACATGCAACCAAGCGACCAGCCTCCGCTTCTTGAAGAGGAGGTTCAACCTGGGCACAGACTTCCATGGCATGTTTGCAACGGGTTCTGAAACGGCAGCCGGAGGGTGGGGCAATAGGGCTCGGAGGATCTCCAGTAAGAGGCGGCTGTGTACTTCGCTGATGGGGGTTCATTGTGGGGACAGAGCCCAGAAGCGCCTGGGTGTAGGGATGAAGGGGCTTATTATAAAGCTCGTTGGTTTCGGCCAGTTCAACCACCTTCCCAAGATACATCACCGCTACGCGGTCAGACAGATATCCCACTACATGAAGGTCATGGGAGATAAAGATGTAGGTTAAGCCGAGGGCTTCCCTGAGTTCACCAAGAAGATTCAAAACTTGAGCCTGAATGGATTTGTCTAGAGAGGAAACCGGCTCATCCAGCAGCAACAGTTGAGGATCCAGGACCAACGCACGGGCTATGTTCACCCGTTGGCGCTGACCACCGCTCAACTCGTGGGGATATCGCAGACCAAACTGAGCAGGATTCAACCCGACGTTATCCAGCCCTTCCCAGACCTTTTCCAGCGCATCTTTCTTGGGAAACTGGTGCGCTAGCAGGTTAAAGGCGATGGCGTCCTGGATATTCATGCGTGGGTTAAGAGAAGCCCACGGATCCTGGAATACGATTTGCATCCGCCGGCGCAACGCCTTCATTTCCCGTCCCGACGCTTTAACCACGTCCATGTCTTGGAAGTGAATCTCCCCGGCATCGGGGTCGATGAGCCTGATCAATACCCGTGCGATGGTGGACTTTCCGCAACCCGATTCGCCCACTAAGCCCAGAATCTCACCTTGTTTGACATCGAATGACACGTCATCCACCGCTTTGACGTGGGCTGAGACGCGGCGTAAAGGGCCGCTTCGTACCGGAAAATACTTGCGGAGATTTTTGACATCAAGCAGGGGTTTTTGGCTATTGATCATAAGTCACAAGAGCTGTACTGAATCGGCTGTAGGATTGTCACAGACGGACGTCCATAGCGTCCCGGACAGCGTCGCTGACCAGGTTAAATGCCATAGCCGTAATGAATATTGCCACACCCGGAAGTATGGGCACCCAAGTATTGACGTAAATGGACTGGCGTAAATCGTTAAGCATGCGGCCCCATTCAGCGTGGGGTGCCGCGATTCCCAGGCCCAGGAACCCAAGGCCGGCGGCGGCAAGAATGCTGATGCTCACCAGCGTACTGTTGTATACAAGCACCGGACTTAAAACATTCGGCAAAATATGCGAGCGGATGATATGAATATCACTGGCGCCGCTAGCTCGGGCTGCTTCCACAAAGTCAAACCCTTTGGCTTGGACCGTCACGCTCTCCGCAATGCGGATGACTCGGGGAGTATACACTACCGAAAGAGCGATAAGGGTGTTGCTCAGTCCAGGGCCTAGGGCCCCGGCAATTGCAATGGCCAGTAGAATGGCCGGAAATGCGTAGAAGATGTCCACTATCCTCATTATCAGCGTGTTGAGATTACTGCCAGCAAACCCCGCTATGATGCCTAACAGTGTTCCAATTGTGAAGGCAATGAATACCGGCACCACCCCAGCTATTAGCGAGTTGCGGCCTCCATGAAGTAGACGGGTCACCATGTCTCTCCCCTGCTCATCGGTACCCAGGATATGCCCCTCGGAAAAGGGGTTTGCTAGTCGGTTGCTTACCGGACCATAATCCATGGCATAGGGCGAGATCCAGGGTGCTAGCACAGATAACAGGACTACAATAACTATAATGCCGGCCGAAGCCAATCCGATTTTATCCTTGCGAAAACGCCACCACACCTGGTGCCAGTAGGCCATCGGCTTGGGCAGGTCCAACCCTTCAAGAACTCGGGATCTGACTTGTGCCTCTTCACGAATCTCCTCGGACATAACCTAAACTCCTGTTCGCGCTAGCCCCTGCGGATACGGGGGTCTATGAGAGCTTGACTAAGGTCTACAAACAGATTGATGAGGACATAGAAACATGCCAGAACCAATACAGCGCCTAGGATCACTGTGCTGTCCCTTTGCGCGATCGATAGGTTCAACAACCAGCCAGACCCGGGATAGGTGAAGACGGTTTCTACTAGTACTGATCCCCCAAGGAGCCCAGCGAACTGAAGGCCCATGAGGGTGATTATCGGAGGCGCAGCGTTCTTGACCACGTGAACTATAACACGTGGTCGACGCAGTCCCCGGGCATCTAGGGCCACCACGAACTCCTGACCCACTATATCAAGAATGCTAGTACGAACAAATCGTGCTAGGACCCCAATTCCGCTGGCAGCCAGAGCTATGGAGGGCAGAACCAAATGCTTCGCGATGTCGATCCAATCCCCCCCGCCCACCGGGGACTGGATTCCGGAGGGAGGCAGCCAGGTCGCTTGAACGGAGAATACTATAATCAGCAGGATGGCCAGCCAGAAACTGGGTACTGCAAGGCCAAAGATCGCTACTGCTGTGACCGCTCTGTCAATTACTCCACCGTAACTAAATGCGGCTATAGTCCCCAGAGCGACCCCTACCACAACGACAAGGATCGCTGAGGTGGCAGCTAAGATGAGGGTGTTTTTCAGAGCGCCTGTGAGGTCTTTCCTAACTTCGGTACGGCGGGCGTAGGACCTGCCCAGGTCACCTCTAAGAACCCTTCCCAGCCAAATGCCGTACTGGATTGGAAGGGCACGGTCCAAGCCAAGCTCCTTGCGTGCCTCGGCCAGTTCTGCGTCTCCAGCCTCTATCGAAACCAGAACCGTCGCTGGATCACCTGGCGATATGTGAAGGAGCACGAAAATAATGAGGGAGACGCCGAGAAGGGTTGGGATAAGCCACATTACCCTTGTCGCCGCGTATGCCCACATCTAATTCTCCTCAGACTTTTACACTCAATACAGAGGCACCATTGGACCGTTCCGTACTTTTGCAGTCGCTCTGTCCAGCGCTAGGATTGAAAGAACCGTCACGTCCCGTGCACCGAGTAACTTACTCGGTGCACGGACACGCTCAAACTGTAGGTTTAGAGGCCTTCCGTGCTTATTCATCCACCCACGGCGCCTGCAGGTCCACGAACCAAGACTGGGCGTGGATCATGTCCTTGACGTTCGGCGCCAGCACCCGCGGGTTCAGGTCATGGACGATGTTTAACCAGATGGCCTCTTCGTTTGCGAACTCATTGATCTTGGTCAATATCTTGTCCAGTTCGGCTGGATCAAATTCTTGCTCCGCCTGCTCGATAAGCCGGTCCATCTCTGGGTTGGAGTAATGTCCGCGATTGATGGCCTTGGGGGGAAAGGAGCGGGTGTGGAACAACCGGACAAAGGCACTATAGGGATCAACGGTGCCTGTGGAGCCGTTGCGAGCTTCGTAGGTATCCCAAAAGTGCTCCCTCTGATAGGCGCCGAAGGTGCCCCAGTCCACGGCAATCATATCCATATCAAAGCACGCCGCCTTCATCGTCCGCTGGAGGAACTCGTTCATGGGTACGGGCTGCATTTGCCCAGAACCGGAGGTGGAGGTGAGAACGGTGAACTTGACTCTGTCTAATCCTTCCGCCTTAACCATCTCGCAAGATTTTTCAGGATCGTAGTTAAACTTACGTGGTGGGTCGCCGTACCATGGGTGGCCTGGATACACCTGGGAGATCATGGGTATGCAGGTGCCATTGAGAAGATCGTTGCAAAGACCCTCTCGGTCAACAGCGTAGTTGGCCGCTATGCGTATGTTCTTGTTGTCGAATGGAGGCCTTTCGAGCCACAACTGGTAGGGCCAGGTATGGGGATATGGGTTAAGCATGACCTGGAAGCCTTCGTCTCGCAGGCCGGGTATCGCGTCGGGCGGTGGCACCTCGATCCAATTAACTTGGCCCGCCCGCAACGACGCCAGGCGAGAGGTGGCCTCAGGCATCGGGAGCAACACAAGTTTATCGGCTGCGGTCTTAGTGCCCCAGTAGCCGTCCCAACGCTCCAACTCCAGCTTCTCACGAGGAGTCAACTTCACGAACTTCCACGGGCCTGTTCCGGCGGGGTTTAGCCCGTAGTCGTCTTGCCCCTCCTGCTCTACCCGCGTGGGACTGGGGAAGAGGAAGTACAAAACATTCCAGGGGACGAAAGACGTGACAACGTCAGTGTGAAGACCTATGGTGAGGTCATCTTTCTTGTCCCAATCGTCTATGGCTGCAATACGGAAGCCGATTTGCCTGGCCTGATTTGGGTTATAGTGTGCGGCTTTTTCAGGACAGCTAGCGCACTGCTTTGCCCGGTTCAGGCCCCAGATGGCGGCATCTGCATTCCAGTCGGTCCCATCGTGGAACTTCACGTCCTCTCTCAGGTGGAAGGTCCATTGCTGCGGATCGTTCGGATCGACCTCCCAAGAGGTAGCCAGCCCTGGCATAACCCCAGCCGGTTCCTTGTCCTGGCCCAGGTCCCACCGAGTCAGGCCATCACCCAACTGATATCCCACGAACCGAAAGCCCTCGAACCCCTGGTTGGGTTGAGCATCGGCGATTGGCACATCCGATGCGGTCATGGCGATAATCAAGGTACCGCCTTTCTTAGCCGCTGACGCGTCAGCGGGCACTGTGGTTACCGCTTCCGGCTGCGCTACCGCCGCGGCGCCGGCAGGAACCGCAGTAGCGGCAGGAACTGCGGTCGCGGCAGGACTACCACATCCCGCAATCCCAGCGGCAATCATAAGAGCCCCAATTAACATCAGAGGGTTCCAGACCGCTCTCACGGAAATTTTTAGCGTGCTCCTCATTTCTGCTCCTCGCTTTGGTGTATCGTCTCTGGGCCGTTGATTTCTTGGGCTGTCTGCTGCCTTAACGAGCTCAGTGTCTGCCCGTCTTGAACAAGGAAACAGCGGGAGGAATGGGTCGAATCCACCCACCTGTCGCCAGGGTCCTCTTGCATGCACGCATCCATCACGTATTCGCACCGTGGAGCAAAGGCGCATCCGCTCGGCAGGCGAATCAAGTTGGGGGGTTGTCCCTGAATGACGGGCAATCGACTTCCACGAACATCCTGCCTAGGCGTGCTGCGCAGTAATGCTTCGGTATAGGGATGTTCTGGGTTAAGCAGCACCTGCGCCACAGGACCATATTCAACAATCTTTCCCGCATACATCACCGCAACGTCGTCCGCCAACTCCGCCACCACACCAGTATCGTGGCTGACTAATATAACTGCCATATCCAGGTCCGTTTGGAGGTCACGCATCAGGTGGAGTATCTGGGCCTGTACGGTGACATCCAGAGAGGTGGTAGGCTCGTCCGCAAACAATATCGATGGTGAGCAGCTTAACGCGATGGCTATCAAAGCTCTCTGTTTCATCCCACCACTCATCTCGTGGGGATAAGAACCTAGCCTACTTTCCGGCGACGGGATTTGCACCCTCCGCAGAAGCTCCAAGGACCTACTCCGGGCTTCGCCCTTGGACATACCGTTGTGACGCTGCAGCGCCTCAATCATTTGCTGGCCTATCGTGTATACTGCGTCCAGAGAGGTAGCCGGTTCTTGGAACACCATTGAGATTACCCGGCCTCGTATATCCTCCATCTCCCCATCACCCATTTCCAGCACGTTGTCTTGGTTGAGGAGAACCTCCCCAGATATCTTAGTGGTCCTTGCCGGCAGCAAACGCATGATCGAACGCAAGGTCACGCTTTTCCCACATCCGGACTCGCCCAATAGACCAAGCACTCTACCTTGGTCCACTGAAAAAGACACACCGTTGACCGCTCTGACAATGCCATCACGAGTGGTGAACTGAGTATAAAGGTTCTTTACATCTAGAATCGGCGGCAAGCTGTCACTTCGCTCAAGTAAGACAAAACAAGGTTACCCGTAGGACGGAATATAACATTGATAGTCTCATTGTCAATCCCTATCTTCATGTATCTAATGCATTTGTATTGGAACACCTGTTTTATTTACGACTTTAGTAATACAGATTCGAAACTATGTAGCATGTAGAAGGTTCTATGGTCGATTTATAACCAAGTAACAGCGATAGTTGAAGCTGACCCGTATGTTGGGCAACGGGTTAAGTGAGAGTCCTGCTCCTAAAATACCCACAATTGTTGCTGTGAAGAAGGAGTGGGACATGTCAAAGGGAGGAGGTGGTTACCGAGCAGAGCGTTGGGAGACCTTGGAAACATAGCTGGATCCTCACTTAATCCAGCCCCAATGCTGTCCAACTGATGGGGTCCACCTCAAATCCGTGATGCGCAGCGATTGCTTTGGTTTGTTTAAAAAATACCAAGGTTGACACGTAACACGTCCTACATTAGCCTAGCGGGGGCTCAGGTAATCTTCCTAATCACAGCAAATTAACTCATGCTTCGAAAAGCGACTCCCCGGCTTACGCGCCAGTTTCTTTACGGAGGGGGCCTGACGCCGGGCCTGCAGGTTGGGCAGTGATTTATAGCTTGGGGCGGCATTCTTATCCAATCCGGATACCCTTCCTGGCAGGACGCCTGACAACCAGTATGGAGGCGGAATCATCTATGAACTCATTCGACCTGGAAACCCTCACCATAACAGAGGCCGGTGATCTCATTGGGAAAGGCCATCTTTCACCGGTAGAGCTTGTTCAAGCTACCCTTGAACGGATTGAGAGGTTAGACCCTCTACTACGTGCCTTCATCACTGTTACCCCAGAGTATGCCATGGAAAGGGCTCGCCAAGCTGAGCAAGAGATAGCAGCAGGGCAACGCCGCGGCCTCTTGCACGGGATTCCTTACACCCTCAAGGACATTATCCCAACGGCTGGCATCCGCACCACCTTTGGGCATCCTCGACTCAAAGACTTTAAGCCCAAGGAAAGCGCCACCGTACACAATCTTCTTGAAGACGCCGGAGCGGTCCTGGTTGGTAAAGTGTATTCCCTATTAGGGCGCGGTGATGGGCCCATCGAATGTTATAGCCCTTGGGATCCTACTACCAGCCCGGGCACCTCCAGTTGCGGCTCGGGATCGGCTGTAGCCGCATCCCTGTGCCTTCTGTCCATCGGTAGCGATACAGGAGGGTCCGTCCGCCACCCGGCAAGCAATTGTGGACTGGTTGGCATGAAGGCAACTTTTGGTCGCATAAGCCGGTTTGGTATCTGGGCTGCTTCCTGGAGCACCGATCAAGCAGGACCGCTGACCAAAACGGTTGAGGACAATGCTTTAGCATTACAGACTTTGGCCGGCTATGACCCCAAAGACCCTGTTACCCTTCATGATCCTATACCTGATTACCGCTCTAGAATGAGGGATGGTATTCGAGGCCTGCGGGTGGGTCTCCCTGTAGACCACTGGGTGTGGAAAGAATGGGTAGATGAGGACGAAGAGGATGCGGTTCGCAAAGCCGTGAACGTTCTGGAAGAACTGGGCGCTGATGTCCACGAGGTGGTCCTTCCCCTTTCTGTTGGCAGCCGGGGAAATTCCCTGGTCGCCGAGGCACCAGTCTATTTTGAGGACAACTTCTCAAAAGAAGACTTGGAAGAATGGCACGAGCTCCACCCTCAATTGGAGCGAGGTCGACAGCAGACATTCACGGAGTATATCCACGGACAGAACAAGCGTGCCGCTATACGGCAGGAGATCACAGGCGTCCTGACACAGGTGGATGTGATTGCTATGCCTACCGGGAGCACCATTGGTGACAAGGCCGAGGCTGTCACCGCCGTTATCCGGGGGCGCGAACTGCCTGCCCGTTCGAGGGCAGTGTACCTGAATGGAATGGCGAGCCAGGCCGGAGTTCCAGCTCTCTCGGTTCTGTGTGGTTTCGCCAAGGAGGGGCGCTTTCCTGTAGGACTCCAATTAATTGGTCGTGACCTCGATGAGGCCCTGCTATATCGTGTAGCCTACAGTTACGAGCAGGCAACCGAGTGGCATATGAGACATCCTCCGCTCTAAGAGATACGCTGCTGTTAGGGCCTCT
>Ga0310122_10003131_pt1 | contig 10493 bp, 8 predicted proteins | sample CB6_Bottom_1051__FD_203503 | JGI IMG/M metagenome (GOLD analysis project Ga0310122, IMG submission 203503) | Marine microbial communities from Western Arctic Ocean, Canada - CB6_Bottom_1051 | ecosystem: Environmental > Aquatic > Marine > Oceanic | place: Canada: Western Arctic Ocean | collected...
CACCCTCGAGCGAAGCAGCGACCTTCTGATGTCGACTCACCAGGCAGTGGCAGACACAACGCTATCTTCCTTCGGGTTCATCGGGGTCGTGATGATCAGGGCAGTAGTGGCAAGGATCAAAGTACAGACGAACTGGATCTTCGCTCAACTCTCCTGTGCGCAGCGGTCGATTCTCGCGGCCAGAACGAAATCAGCTTCGCTGAGGCCATCGATGGCATGGGTCCAGATAGAAATCTCCACTTTTCCCCAGGTGAAGGCGATGTTGGGATGATGGCCCAGTTCCTCCGCCAACGCCCCGACCCGATTGACATGCTCGAGGGCGCTGACAAAGTCGGGGAACGAGAAGATGCGCACCAGATGATGCCCCTGCTCGACCTGCCAGTCGTTCAATTGCTCCAACAAGTCCTCGATCTGCTGGCCAGACAGTGCCGGTACCCCACCGTGACACGGTTCACACTTTCTCTCGGCCAGCGGAGTCTCTTCTTCCATCGGTTTCCCTCCCTTACACAGTCGATCCTAGAAGATGGTTGGGCGCGTGCTATTGACAGTTAAGACAGGTTCGACAGATGAGTCATAAGATACTATTAATAATGGAGTTATAGATCATCTATCTGGCCTTTTTCGGCCATAATTTTCCGCCTTCGGCCAGATCTAGCCACAGGCCAGAGGCGTTTTGCCGCTGCCGGGCGATCCTCGACCTTTTCGACTTGGCATACCGATTGCTCCCCAGAATACGGTTCTATTCCAAGCACAGACGACACTTCGGCAGTCTGGGCGACCAGATCGCCGGGTTCGAAGCCGTTTATCGAGTCGATGACCGAACTATTCAATCCGTGCAGTGTACTTATGCACGGTTCGCCTCTGGTCTGCCGGCAGGGGTTCGGAGAGGGACAGGGATGGCCCACTTCGGCTTCGGCGACCAGAGGCTTTATTTTTCCCCCGCTCAATTCGGTAGACCGTTTCCCGGGGTGGTCATAACCTAACAGTGGAAATCATGGAACATTGAATTCCTGACGGGAGAACCGTGTCGGTCCTCGAGATGCCAACCCTGGTGTTGAATCGTGGCTGGACTCCGATCCATACCCTGCCTGCACGCCTCGCCATCGGCCTCGTAACACGAGATGTCGCCTCCATCATCGATCCGGTGACTTATGAGGTCCATGACCTGCAGTCCTGGCACGATATCTCTTCATTGCGGGATCTCGCCGAAGAGCACTCGATCCGGTCATCATCGCTGTGTCTGGCTCCGCTCGAGGTCATCGTCCTGACCACCTATGCAGGTGTCGGCGACCGCAACGTCACATTCTCGCGTCTCAACCTCTACAGGAGAGATCGCAATACCTGCCAGTATTGCGGCGTTCGTCCGGGAACCAAAGAACTCACCATCGATCACGTCCTTCCGAGAAGCCGTGGTGGTCATCTGTCCTGGGAGAATTGCGTCCTTGCCTGTGTCCGTTGTAATAAGCGCAAGGGAAACAAGATACCACCCGAGGTGGGAATGCAACTGCTACGCACACCGTTTCAACCGGACTGGACGATGATCCAACGGATCCCGCCGCGACCCATCTGGTCCTCGTGGGAGCGTTTCATCAGCGACGCATACTGGCAACGGGAGATGGTCGACTAGAACACCTGGTCGGAAACCACCGACTTGCTGGCGCAGTATATTCTTCCGAACGGCGTGACGCGGAGCCGACCCACCAGAGCACTGACCTGCCCCAGTTTGCGGACTTCACCATTTTCATCCTGGACCGGCAGGGCCACCCCTGCATCGAGATCGGGTGGCGCAGAAACGACATCGGCGATCGGATCGAGAGTGGCATCTGAACGCTGTAGTTCTTCCACCCGCAACGCGAGCCGCCGGGTAACTTCGTCGATATCTTTCCCCTCGACGACGTCCCCCGTGGCGCGGTGATGTTCTCGACGCATGATTCGTCTCGCATCGAGGTATCCAGCATGTTCCTTGTCGAGCTGAATCTGTTGCAGTAGTCCCAGAATTTTCGAATCGTCCCACCGGAGATACTGCTCAGGATCTTGCGGATAACGACCCCCAGGTATTACCTCACGGAGAAAATCGATCAGATGAAGATCGAGAATCCTGCGGGTCCGGTGGAAGTACACCTGGGTGAACATCGAGAATCGAGCCCACTGCATCCCTTCGGCAGCGAGTACTCCTCCGCGTTCGATCCCGAGCCTCACCCCTTCATCGGTCTCCACCGGAAGAAGGGTGTGGAGAATCCTCGGCAGGTCGAAGTTTCCGTACTGGACTCCGACGAAGTGTGAGTCTCTCAACAGGTAATCCATCCGATCAGCACCGAAGCCACCACAGACGAGTGATCGGACGAAACGCAGGCTCTCGGGAAGTTCATCGTCGCGCGGATCGAGCACCCGCAGCACCGACGATTGAATCTCTTCTCCACATCTGGTCAGGGGTTTCGAGATGTCGGGATGATCGAGCAAGGATCTCGTCATCTGCTCGTGCCCCCCTTCTGGAAGCAGTTTCTCGGTCACATGGGAGAAGGGCGGATGACCGATGTCATGGAGCAGCGCGACATATCGAGCGATGCGAAGTAACTGGTGAAAGTGAGCCTCATCGGTCGCCATCGACAGGGGGCTCAACAGCCCCTCCAGTCCCAGTCGAGCTCTCATCTCCTCGAGCAGTCGAGTGGTCACCTCGACGGTACCGAGGGCATGCTCGAATCGACTGTGCCGGGCACCCGGGTAGACCCGATCGGTGAGACCCAGCTGGGAGATGAGCCTCAGCCTCTGAAAGGGTCGACTATCGATCAGGGCAAGATCAGCCCTCTCGAGCCTGACCAGCCCATGAACCGGGTCACGGATCGCCTCCGACAGGAACATTCGACCTCCCAACGGCTGTCAGGATGGTACCCAGAAGCGACTTCAGCAAGGCGCGACGAGAGGTATCCTGACGACGAGGAGGCGCATGCCAACTGCAATCTGTTTTCACCACAAGCCACTTCGAATCGATGGGATTAGCGCCGGAATTGCAGCTTTGTGGCGAGACCGCTCGTTGCTGGCGATTTCGCTCAGTCCGGATCGAACGAGAGCCATCGAACACTGTCTCGAGAGCGCTGGCATCGACCAGTTCAACTGTGCTCCATTGCCACCGCCACTGGCCAGAAATTTTCAGGATGCATTCGCTGGAAAACGAGTTCACTGGCGCTGGAGTGCATCTCCTCGCGGTGGAACTGACTTCCAGAGAAGGATCTGGAAGCTGCTCGATGAAATCACCCCCGGCACGACCATCTCGTACCTGGAACTGGCACGCAGAGCCGCTTCTCCTCGGGGTGCTCGGGCAGTCGGGGGCGCCTGTTCACGCAATCCTCTGCCACTTCGGCTTCCTTGTCACCGGGTCGTGGCTAGCGATGGAGGCCTTGGGGGATTTACCGGCGACCTGCGCCTGAAGGCCATCTTGCTGGCGAGGGAGGCGGTGGAAAGCCTCGCGACGGAATCTGTCCGCCCATGAACATATGATGACTCGCCTCTCTCATCTTTCCCTGTCGAGCATAGAGGCTCGCCAGCAGCTGGTTTGCCAGTTCCCGTCCTGGATCTGCCTGTATCGCGAAGTACAGACATTCAGCGGCCAGATCCTCGATGCCATCCTCCAGCAGCAGAAGGCCGAATCGTTCCCAGGCGGCGCTACAGCCCGGATCCGATCTCAGCAACATCGCCAGATCGGATCTCGCCTCCGATCTGCGCCCCGATTCCTGCAACGCACAGGCATTCTCGAAGATGCCAATCGGTTCTCCGCTGCGGCGGATGAGCAACTGGTGATCTCCGAACAGGTTGTATCTCTCCAGAATCAGACCCTGTTTATATGACTCAACGGGAACGATGACGTGCTCGTGTCCTTCCACCTCCACTGATGCCGGGCGAGTGGAACTGATGACGAGAGCGTGTGCCCAGCGTCCGCTCACCGTTGCCACCGGAGGCAGGATTCGATCCAGTTGGTGCTGGTAGATCTGCCATCGATCTTGCTGGTGAGAGATCCGATGCAGGTTGACAGGCATCAGCAGTGCCACCACTGCAACGATCGCCATCCAGATTCCCACGGTCGGTCTCAATCCGGAACGGATCGTCAGTACGATCCCCACCATCGCAGTGATCAGCCCCAATGAGATGGCAATCCGGACGGATTCCCCATCACTGGATGCGGTCGCGATGGATGCTGCAAAAAGAACCGTCATCGCGAAGATCAACAGGGCGATCCTGGGTCCCTTGCCGAGCAAGATCGGCGAGGAAGTCACCTGGCGGCCGAGATCTGCCAGAACGTCCGTCACCAGCAGAACACCTGCCGGGATCAGCACGATGAGCGGGAAAACGGGAAGCGTTCCGGCCAGCACCCAGGGCAGGATGCCAGTCACTAGCAGGATCCTGAGCGGATGAAACTGCTGGTCGGTACCCCTGGGACCGGCGATCAGCGCCGCGATGACCGCGATCAACCAACCCGGATCCAGACCCAGGATCGAGGGAATCGTGCCACCGCCAAAGAGATCACCCGATCCGGAGATTCCCATCGCCAACGATTGTGGATCGGCACCGAACCGGTGAAGACTGAGTATCGTCGCTGCCACAAGCAGCGTCATCACCGTGCCTCTGGGACGCAATGTTCCTGGAAGCAACCTGCGAATCCCCTCCAGCAAGCAAGCTGGATAGGCCACCGCGATGAGAGGACTGATACCCCAACTGAGCAGAAAACACAGCAACAGGGCTTTCCACGGTGCGTACTTCCCCTCCCTACCGGCCAGCAGTACCACACACAGGATGGAAAGAGCAGCCAGGGGAATCGTCCCGGGACCACTCGCCCACGGCAAGAAGGTCGGCTGCAAGGCCACGATGAACGCCGCCAGGGTCGCAACCGATTCACCTCTTCTGCGCGCCAGCACCAGCGCCACCAGAAGTATGCACAGTAGAAATGGCACCACCGAGAAGATCTTCAGCGTCGCGATCCCGATTCCGAACAAGGAGAAGGTCTTCATCGCCAGCATGGTGAGAATCGGCCTGTCGGCCAGATCAGGAACTCCCGGCTCGATGTCGAGAAATAGTGCCCGTGCATGGGCAAATGGCAGCACGCCCGTCTCGGGAAACACCGCCGCAACCCCCGTGGTGGTGTCAGGATCTCCTTGCGATTCGGTGCACATCAGCAGGGCAAGACAGATGACGAAACCCAGTATCAGACCTTTAGAGGGGATCCTGGTCTCGACGGGAGTGAGATAATTCACTGGGAATCCGAATAGGATCGCGAGCGAATCCCGAGTTTCTGGGCACGATAGCGCATCTGTCGATAGGAGATCCCCAGCAGACCCGCTGCCCGGGTCAAGTTGCCATCGGTTCTCTCCAGTGCCTGGAGTATGAAATCTTTCTCGAACGAAACCAGGCGCTCCTCCAGATCGCAGCCACCGGGTGGCAACTGCGTTTTCAGGGTGTCTTCAGCAGATAAGATCGAGGTCGCTGGTCGCGACCCATCGATCGGATCATCGACCTGACTCGAGCTCGAAACCTGCTCGATTTCGATCCGGTCAATCCGTTCTGTTCTCGCAAGAGCAACCTGACGCTGGATCACGTTTTCCAGTTCGCGCACATTCCCTGGCCAGTGATGTTGACGCAGCGACTGCCATGCCTCTTGGGACAACCCGGTGATTGACTTCTTCATCCGTTGGCAATGACGGCGAAGGAAGTGCCCCGCCAACAGGGGAAGATCTTCCATCCGCTCGCGTAAGGGCGGCAGATGTATGGGAATCACGTTGAGCCGATAGAACAGATCTTCCCGGAATCGACCGAGACGAACTTGCTCGGCCAGATTCCTGTTGGTTGCCGCGATGATGCGAACATCGGTCGCTAGTTCCCGGTCACCACCGACCGGAATCACCTTTCGGTCTTCCAGAGCCCGTAGAATCCTCACCTGGGTGGAGTGACTCATGTCCGCCACCTCATCGAGAAAGAGTGTTCCTCCATCAGCGCTGAGGAATACACCCTTGCGATCTTCCACTGCACCTGTAAAGGAACCTCGAACATGACCGAATAGTTCACTCTCGAGCAGGCCCTCGGCGAAAGCAGAACAATTGACGGCAACAAACTGGCCTTCGCGACGATGAGATTCTTCATGGATCGCCCGGGCGATCAGTTCTTTACCGGTGCCACTCTCTCCCATGACCAGTACGGTCGAATCTGTCGGCGCGATGCGTTCGACGACCTCGAGCAACTCACGAATCACCGGTGTGTTTCCGATCAAACGCTTGGAAAGAGCGCCTGTGTCGACACCATCGTCACCGAAGGAGGCCATCGCACGTCTCACCGCGCTCTTGACGTCCTCGTTCTGAAATGGCTTGCGCAAGAAATCGAATCCCCCGCGCCGCATCGCCTCGATGGCCACGTCCGAGGTGGAGAACGCGGTCATCACCAGGATTCGCAGTCCCGGTGCCAGTTCACTAGCGGCTTCCAGAAGTTGCATCCCATCGAGACCACCCATCCTGAGATCCTGCAGAAAGACCCGAGCCCCGCTGGTACGAAGACACTCGATCGCTTCCTCTCCCGAGGAAACGCAACAGACGCGATAACCCTCGTTGGAGAGAACAATCTCCAGGAACTCTCGCATGCTCTGTTCGTCGTCGGCGACAACGATGTCGAATTTCTCAGAGGCCATCAGGTGACTGCTTTCGTCGCTGTAGGTTCCATCTTCGGAGCCAGAGGCATTCCGATTCGGAAAGTGGCTCCTGCTCCCGGCTGGCTCTCCAGTTCGATCCATCCACCGGCAGAAACTACCGTCTTTCTCACCATCGCCAATCCCAGGCCTCCTTCACGAGGCTTGGTCGAGAAAAACGGGTGAAATACCCTGGCTTGTACGTCAGGAGACATTCCCACTCCATCGTCACTGACCTCGAGCACGCCATCGTCTTGCTTCCTGGTCAGTTGGAAATGGATGTGGCCTCCGCCGGAGCACGCCTCCACTGCGTTGATGGCAAGATTGTTGACGACCTCGTACAACTCGTCCTGGACACAGAGAATCTGAAGCCTGTCGTCGACATTGTGGGTGATCTCGATGTCCTGAGCATCTTGACGCTGTCGGATGGAATTGATGACCTCATCGATCAGCAATCCGATTTCGATCGGTCGAGGACTCTCTAACCTGCGGCAACGAGAATACTCGAGGAAACCATTGACGGTCCGATCGAGCCGTTCTGACTCCCTGCGGATGATCTCTTCCATCTGAGATGCTTGCTGCGCCGGGAGTTTTCCGCTGACGAGTTCCACTGCAGCACCTCTGAGCGAGGCAAGTGGATTGCGGATCTGATGCGCCAGTCCCAGCGACAGTTCTTCCAGCTCTTCCAGGTGAAGGAGCCTGGCTTCTGCTTCGACAACTCGTCGTTCCGAGGTTCGATCGGTGAACACCGATATCAACAGCCCATCTTCGACCTCGGTGGTTCGCACCAGGAAGGAATGTTGCTCTCCTTCCCTGGGTGACCATTCGATGGCCTGGGGTCTCTTTCGAGGGCTAGTCAGGGCGTCGCGAAATTCCTCATCGGTCGTACGGCGCAGCAACTGGGACAGCAGGCGGCCCCGCCAGTCGTCTCCATCGGGAAAACCGAGAGCCCGGCGAGCCGATGGATTGGCACGAACTACCCGACCGTGACAATCCGTCACGATGATGCCCTCCTCCAGTGAGTGGACGATCAGGTCATGCTGCTGCTCGAGAGCGGTCCATCTGCCCTTCAATCTGCCACTGAGTACGGCAACCCCGTGCAGCGCCAGAGACATCGCAACCAGAGGGGCACCGCTGTCACCGAGCCCGAGGGCTCCTGTCGTGCCGAGAAAACTGACAACAGCCAGTACCAGGGAGGCGACCGTCGCCTGGAGAAGGCTTGTGCGGGTACCCAGACGTGCACCGGTGATGACGATCACCACTGGCAGCAACAAAGCAAATGGAGAGGTGACTCCCCCGGTGAGAGTTGCCAGTGCCAGAGCACCGACGAGATCGAGAGATTCCTGATATCGACGAAGCGAGCGGACCAGACACAGAAGAAGGGCGAACATCGTCCAGGCAAGCAGCACCAGACCCAGAGGCCACCCGGCGATACCGGAGGGAAGTATCGTCGTGAGGCCAATGGCCATCATCGGTATGCCAGCGCATGTGACAATATTTGCTGGAGAATCCTGTCTCATCATTTTTTCTTCGCCCCCCCGGCGATCAGCGTCCACTCACGGCGCTGAAGATGCTCAGTAGAGGCAGAAACATGGCAATCACCATCGTTCCGACAATTCCTCCCATGATGCAGATCAGGAAGGGTTCGATCAGAGAGGTCAATTGCTTCACCGTTGCTCGAACTTCCTGATCGTAGAACTGCGCAACTTTCTCGAGCAATTGTTCCAGCGAACCCGAGCGTTCCCCGATGGTCACCATCCGGGTAACCATCGGTGGAAAACGACCGCTGCGTGCAAGTGGCTTTCCGATGCTCTCTCCCTGGCGAACCGATTCAGCAGAATCGGCAATCGCATCGGCGAAATGAACGTTTCCTGTGGTGGTTCCGACGATCTCCAGGGCACCGAGAATCGGAACCCCACTACGGATCAAGGTGGCAAATGTGGAACTGAAACGCGACAGGATCGTTTTCTGGATCAGTGGTCCAAAGACGGGAATTTTCAGCAGCATCCAGTCCCTCAACCGCTCTCCGCGGACGGTACGAACCAGCGCTTTGTAGGCAAAGAAGGAGCCGATGAAGCCGGCGATGATGAGATAGAAATTGGATATTGCGAAATCGCTCATCGTCATCACGATAACGGTGAGAACAGGCAACTCCGTCTTCATCTCGGTAAACATCTGCTCGAAACTGGGAAGAACGAAAACCAGCAAGCCCAGACTGATCACTCCGATGAGAATCAGACTCACGACCGGGTAGGTCATCGCTCCCTTGATCTCACCGCGCAACTCTTCCGACTCTTCCATGTGAGTCGCCAGTCGATCGAGAACATCATCCAACTGACCACTGACTTCACCAGCTCTGACCATATTGACGAAGATGTCGTCGAACACCCTCGGATGGCGAGCCAGGGACGTCGAGAAATCCTTACCCTGACGCACCTCGGAGGCGATGTCCCCCAGTACTGCCTTGAGCGCGGGATTTTCTGCCTGTTCCTCGATCACCTCGAGGCTTTCAACCAGCGGAATTCCTGACTGGAACATCGTTGCCAGTTGACGAGCTACTGGGACTAACTCTTTACGAGGAACGCGTCCTCTGATCTTTTTTTCACCCTTGGAAGCCTTGATTCCCGGAAACTTGAACGGGAATAGACGATTACGCAGCTGTGATTTTCCTCCACGGATGGAGGTCACGGTGAGTCCTCTACGACGAAGTTCCTGAACCGCTTCCGACTCAGTTTCCGCTTCCAGGGTTCCTGTCACGGATTTCCCCTGGGGATTTCTTGAATTGTAATCATATTTCTTCAAAGCGTTCTCCCGTGCTCTAATCGCCCTGCGTCACGCGCAGAACTTCTTCCAGTGATGTCTTTCCGCGAAGTACATTGAGAATTCCAGCTCGCCGTAACGGCACCATTCCATTTTTCACTGCAATTTCTCGGATCTTCGGGGCGGATGCTCCCTCTACCACAGCTCTCCTGACCTCGTCCTCCATCAACATCGTTTCGAGTAGGGCGAAACGACCGCGATATCCGTCCTGGCAACGAGTACATCCAACCGGCTCCCAGAGTTTTGCGTCATCTGCTTCTTCAGCAAGGAATCCGAGAGCCTCGAGTCTGCGCGCAGGAAGTGTGCCCACTTCTCGCTTGCAGTCTTCACAAAGGCGTCGGCAAAGACGCTGGGCGGCAATGCACTGGACTGCTGAGGAAACCAGGTACTCATCGATGCCCATGTCCACGAGACGAGTCACGGTGGAAGGTGCATCGTTGGTATGAAGTGTTGAAAAAACCCTGTGACCGGTGAGAGAAGCCTTGACGGCGATTTCAGCAGTCTCGAGGTCTCGAATCTCTCCGATCATCACGGTGTCTGGATCCTGTCTCAGGATCGATCTGAGAGCACGAGCAAATGTCAGGCCTCGTTTTACATTGACGGGCACCTGATTCACTCCTTCGATCTGATACTCGACTGGATCTTCCACCGTGGTGATGTTCTCGGTGACAGAGAGAATCTCATTGACGCACGAATACAGTGAAGTCGACTTGCCACTTCCGGTGGGACCCGTGACCAGCAACATCCCGTAAGAGCGGGAGATCGCCTCACGAATGTCCTTGAGGGCCTTCTCCTCGAATCCGAGAGTATCGAGGCTCAGCGCCAGTGCACTGGAATCCAGGATCCTCAGCACCACCTTCTCGCCATGTACCGTTGGCAGCGTCGAAACCCGGAAGTCGACCTGTCGCCCGTCGATCCGCAACTGGAACTTTCCGTCCTGCGGAATCCTTCTCTCGGCGATGTCCAGGCCTGCCATGATCTTCAGTCGGCTGATGATGGAAGCCCTGAGTTT
>Ga0310122_10003133_pt1 | contig 10492 bp, 8 predicted proteins | sample CB6_Bottom_1051__FD_203503 | JGI IMG/M metagenome (GOLD analysis project Ga0310122, IMG submission 203503) | Marine microbial communities from Western Arctic Ocean, Canada - CB6_Bottom_1051 | ecosystem: Environmental > Aquatic > Marine > Oceanic | place: Canada: Western Arctic Ocean | collected...
GCGATCTGACGGTGTGTCAGAAATTATCAAAAGAGCCCCACCGGTGCTCTTTCCCGTGGACGAGTTCCGACCCGCAATCCCCCACAGACGGCTAGCGTTCCTGCCCATGCCACGCATGAAGATCCAGTTGACGAGCGCTCGAGACGACGGCGACTGGACATGGCGCGCCGAGGGCGCCCGGCAGCCGAAGGGATCCATAGACCAGAACCTGGTGCCCGACGGCGCAGTGGTAGGCGATGTCCTTCGCGTCGAGGTGGACCAGTTCATGGACGGGATCGAGGTCACGTCGGTCCTCCAGGGCCAGGCTGATAGAAGCGGAGCCGAGACCCTCGAGATCATCGGGTCGGGTCGCAACGAGCCACTGGTGACCACCAAGCTGGCCGGAGGACGTGGTCGCCGTGGCGACGACGATCGCAGGGACGGTCGACGCGAGGGTGGCCGCGGGCAACGGCGCGACGGCGACAGGCGCCAGAAGCGAGATGGTGCCGGCAGGGGTGACCGTGCCCGTGGACCCCGCGACGCGGCCGACCGGAAGGACGGCGACAAGCAACGGGGACGCAAGGGCACACGACGCGACGGTGACAGTCGCGGAAGCCGGACCGACCAGAGGACACGGCCGTCGGCGACCGCCGACACGAAGACCAGGGCCCGTCGCCTCCGACCGCGGCGCATCCACCGAAAGGCGGCAATCGCTGCGCTACCGGATGACCAGCGGCGCCTCGCCCAGATTCTCGTCCGTGACGGCGTACCCGGTCTCAGGACCGCCATCGAGGCACAGAACAAGGCAGCTGAGGCAGCCGACCAGCCGGGCATCCCGGCCGACCTCCTGTTGAAGCTTGCCGAGCGGATCCACCCGGCCCTGAGGAGCGCCGACTGGCAGGACCGCGCAGAGGCGGCGCTGGCTGGAGTCGGGGACGTGGACCTCCGGGACCTGCGGTCCGTGGTGGTGGCAGCGGACTCGGCCTTTCGCACCGACGAGAACCGCTCACTTGCCGACCAGCTCCGGGAAGCACTCACCGCCCGCCTCGAGCGCGAGCAGCAGGCCTGGCAGGCCGAGGTGGCCAGTGCCATGGACGAAGATCGCATCGTGCGGGCACTGCGCCTCAGCTCCCGCCCTCCGAAGGCCGGCGCCCCACTACCCGGGCCCGTCCTGGACCGGCTGGCGACGATGGCCGACGCCAGCCTCACGAGCGAGACCGGACAGGACCGTTGGGCCACGCTGCTCGACGCAGTAGCCCTCTCCCCCGTCCACCTACGCGTCGTCCCCGCTGGACTACCGGCCGAGCCCGGCGACCAGCTCCTGGACGTGGTGAAGCGCGTCTCCATGGGCGTCCCGGCCATCGCCGCTGCATTCGGCATAGAGCCGACCGCCCCACCGCGGTCCCGACGTGGACGTCCACGAGGCTGACGCCCGCTTCCAACCCCGGGACGACCCGTCTATAGGGTCACCTCCATGACGGTCGACTTCGAGGTCAGGGATCGAATCGCGATCATCACGCTGAATAGGCCGGAGGCCCGTAACGCTGTAAACCAGCAGCTGGCCGAGGATCTCGAGGCGGCAATCGACCGTCTCGAAGCCAACGAGGACCTCTGGATCGGGATCCTGTGCGGCAACGGCCCCGCCTTCTGCGCTGGTGCGGACCTGAAGGCGATCGCATCCGGTGAAGCCAGGCTCACGACAAGGCGGGGGGGCTTCGCCGGGCTGGTCCGTCGGACCAGGACCAAGCCCCTCATCGCCGCCGTGGAGGGCCCCGCCGTGGCCGGTGGAACCGAGATCGTCCTGTCCTGCGACCTGGTGGTCGCCAGTACCACGGCACGCTTCGGGCTGCCCGAGGTGAAGAGGTCCCTGGTTGCCAATGCCGGTGGCCTGTTCCGCCTCCCCAGGGCCCTGCCGCGCAACGTGGCAATGGAACTCGCCCTGACCGGTGACGACCTTGACGCCGATTCCGCATACCGGCACGGCCTCGTGAACCGCCTCGTCCAACCCGGAGAGGCGCTGGTGGCAGCCATGCAGCTCGCTGAGGCCGTCAACGCCAATGCCCCGCTGGCCGTACGCGCCTCGCGCAAGGTGGTATTGGCCGCCCATCTACTGGAAGACGACGAGGCCTTCCAGGTGGCAGCGGACGCCACCCGTGACGTTGTCGGAACCGAGGACTTCCGGGAGGGCCCCAGGGCCTTCGTGGAGAAGCGCGCACCGCGTTGGACGGGCCGCTGATCTCCTGCTGACCGGCAGGGCTGCGGGTCTCGCCCGCCTGCAGTCCCGACCCGTGGTGGTGGTCAGTCCAGGGACAGCAGCCGGCCGGGAACCAGTCCCTGTTCCACCAGGAACGTGGCCAGGCCGTCCACCAGTTGGACGCCGTCCAGATCCGCAACGTCCAGCCAGGCCGCATCGACGGCATCTGAGCCGGGCACAGGCAAACCGCCGTCCAGGATCGTGACTTGGAAGTCGGCGATGACGAAGTGGTGATCGACCGTCAGGTGCTCGACCCATCCGAGCATCGGACCACATACCCCTGAGAGGCCCGTCTCCTCACGGAGCTCGCGCACAACCGCGGAGACCATGGCCTCACCGGCCTCCACACGTCCTCCGGGCAGCGACCAGAGGCCCTTGCCGGGGTCGGTTCCCCGGCGTACGAGGAGGATCTGGTCGTCTTCGATGGCAATGGCGCCCACGCACAGTTCCGGTCGTCCGCCGCTCACCGCTCGTCCAGCCACCGATGGACGACTATCGCCCGGGCGACCATCCCATGGGCCTCGAAGAAGTTCTTCGTGGCACGGTCCCCCGGCAACGCCACAGACTGGATGGCCACCGCTCCCCGCTCGGATGCCTCCATCACGAGTGCCTCAAGGATCGCCTCGCCGACACCCACCGACCGGGCGCCGGGATCCACGAAAATCTCCTCGACGTTGGCCTGTGCGGAACCATCCGACACGGTTCCCAGGATCATGAGGCCGTAGCCGACAACCGTGCCGTCGATCGTTCCCACGAACAGGACCGTCGCCTCATCGTCGAGTGCCGTCGCGATCCGAGCACCCGGGTCGTTGCGCTGCGGGTCCAGGCGGACGGCGACGTCTCCACCCTTTCGTTCGGGAAGTTCCCTACGGGCTGCCGCCGCCAGGCCAATCAGGGCGTCGAGGTCCCCGCTCGACGCCCGTCGTGCGGATTCCTCCATCAGAAGCCCGACCTGCTCAGGTGATTTGGCCGCCGCAGTGGCCGCACTCACCGGTCTCGGCCACCGTCTTGGCCTGGATCAACAGGAAGCAGTGCGGGCAGTGCAACTCGGTGTCCTGACGCTCAACCATCCCACCGATCGGAACTGGAGCCGGAGCGTCCTCATCCTCGTCTTCGTCCTCGTCTGCGGCGATCCGATCCCGAAGGATCTCGTTCAGGTCCGCCTCGACCTCGTCCGGATCAGGTTCGTCCTCCTCCTCCTCCTCGTCACCGGAGCCGGCAGGTCGCGCCCCGTCCTCGTCGTCGTCGTCCTCGTCGGAACCCTCGTCGTCGGAACCCTCGTCGTCGGACCCCTCTGCGTCCTCCGATCCCGATTCATCCCCGCCGAAGTCGCCGTCGTCCTCGACGACGTCGTCGTCGACGACGATGGCTTCGTCGGGCGCCTCTTCAATCACTTTTTCATCCATCGGATCCTCGGGCAATGCGGTCGGGTGGTCGCGGCGGGATCATAGACAGGATCAGCCCGCCATCAACCCCCACCACGAGCGAGTCGTTTCTTCTCGGCTCGACGCTCGCCTTCCAGGCGTTCCAACTCCGCTTCGCCTGAATGGTCCACGAAGGACATCATCTCGGCGATGGCATGGTGCCCGGCCACATCGGATATCAGGTAGTGCATCTGCTGCGCCACCTCCCGGTATGAGGGGTGGCCCTGGGGGGTGGACCGGAGCTCCAGGACGTGCATGGCCTCACGGGCGTTCATGTGCATGAGGTACCGGACCCGGTAGGCCAACGACACCGCGTACGGGGCCTGCTCGGGGTAGGGGCCCCGGAGCGTCTCATGCAGGTCCCGCGAGCGTTCCATGGCGGCATCGAACCGACCACCCACCCCGGCCTCGTCCACCTCCGGCGGCCTCACGTAGCCATGGTCCGTGGACAGCCTCTGCCAGTCCAGAGTCATCATCCGATGTCGCTGCATGTCCCGGAAGGCGCCGTAGTCCGACAGCACGTCGAACCGGTAGGCGGGACGCTCGAGTGCCCTACCGGGCCGATGCCGACGGTTGCCCCGATCCCCCACGAACGCACGCAGGATGGTGAGCCGTTCCTCGATGGACATCGTCCGGACCCGGGCGTCGACCTCGCGGTCGGATCGGTTGGTCGCCGGGTAGAGCGCCGCGGCCACCAACTTCACCTCGGCATCCGGGTCCCAGTCGGTGAGGTCCACGACCGGCGAACCCGCGACCGCCTCCTCCGGGGGGAAGTACTCCTCGGCGAGGTCCTCCAGCCGCTCCCTGACGTCGGTGGCGTACCTACCCACCTCCTCGCCCCTGTCCGGAAGGTCCACCCGCTTCAGGAACGACGGGACGACCTTTCGCAACTCGACGAGCATCATCTCCGCGTAGGTGCGGGCCTCCGGCAGGGGATGCGCCCTCATGCGGACGAGGAGCGACTCGTAGGCCTGCCCGGTGCCGTAGATGCCGACGTTGGAGAGCGATGCCGCAGGCAGCACTCCCCTCACGGCATCGAACGCCTTGGCGGCGATGGCCTGTCGGTAGACGAAGTCGGAGTCGCCCGCCGACTTCGGGAGGATCCTTCGGAAATGGTCGTTCATGTCGCGGACGAGGTCGGTGTAGACCTCGAACAGCCGGTCCATGTCCGAGATGTAGCGGGCACCGATTGACGAAGCGAGGACGTCCGGGTCCCGGAAGTATCGGTAGCGGCCACCCAGCCGGGAGTCATACGCGATGTACCGGGTGGACTGCTCCAGGTACGCCATCAGCCGGCCCCACTCCAGGACCTTGGTGAGGAGGTTGGATGCCTGTTCGCAGGCGAGGTGGACCCCACCCAGCTGGGCCACGCTGTCGTCGCCGTACTCAAAGAAGACCTTGTCGTAGAGCTCCTCGGCACGCCGGAGCCCGACCGTGGCGTCGATCGTCTCGTCGCCGGACACGTCCAGTTCGCCGACGAACTCCTCGAGGAACAGGCGACGGAGGCTCTTGTCGGAACGCGAGTAGCGGGCGAAGAGAGCACCCTTCACGACCTCGGGGAGGTTCACGAGGGCGAAGACCGGCAGGTCCAGATTCGTGAAGTAGCGACGTAGGACATCTGCCTCGTCCGGGCTGAACTCCTCGGCGGCGTAGGTGGTCACGGGCGCCGAACCTACGTCGTCTAGGTGGGTACGGCGCGGACGCCCACCATGTGCTCGAACTGCTCCCTTGCGGTGTCCAGGAGGGATCCCTCGGTCCAGCAGTCCACGACGGTCAGGGCCATCGCCTTCGCACCATCCAGAACCGCCATGTCGGCTTCGGCGCTCGCTGCGAAGCCTGCGAACGCCTCCGTGTGGATCGCCGTTCCGGCCGGGGCCGACTTGATCATCGGGTGGATGGACGGCACTGCGTAGCTCACGTTGCCCATGTCCGTGCTGGCCACGACCTGGTGTTCGACCGCCGGCAGGACCGTCCGTCCGAGCAGCGCTGCGTTGGCCGTATATCGGTCCAGGAGTGCCCGATTGTCCAGGACCTCCGCATAGGACGGCTCGATCCACTCGATCTGGATCCCGCAACCAGCCGCCTCGGCCCCGGCCCGCAGACAGGCGGCGAGACGCAGCTTCAGGTCCTCCAGCCCTGACCTGCTGGGCGACCGCGCGTACCAGTTGGCAGCGGCACGCACGGGCACGATGTTCGCCTTCTCGCCGCCGTCGGTGAAGATCCCGTGGATCCGCTCGTCCGGAGCGATGTGCTGGCGGAGCGCAGCGACGTTCACGTATCCCAGCACCGCTGCATCAAGGGCATTCAGGCCCTTCTCGGGTGCAGCAGCGGCATGTGCCGCCCGGCCCGTGTAGGAAACCACCGCCTGCTGGATGGCGAGGCTCGTGATGTTCTCCAGGTCGGCGTCCGCAGGGTGCACCATCAGGGCAGCGTCAACGCCATCGAAGGCACCGCGCTCCAGCATGAACACCTTGCCGCCACCGCCCTCCTCGGCCGGTGTCCCGAGGATCCGGATCCTGCCGCCCAACTCCTCGGCCACGACAGCCGCCGCCAGGCCTGCGCCCAGTCCGGCGGTGGCGATGATGTTGTGTCCACAGGCATGACCGATGCCGGGCAGGGCGTCGTACTCACACAGGACGGCCACCACGGGGCCGGTGGTGCCGGCTGATCCCTCGAATGCGGTCTCCAGGCCATAGGCCGACCGGACGACGTCGATGCCCTGCCCGGCCAGGACGCCGGTCAGGAGGTCGTGCGCCGCATGCTCCTGGAATGCCAGCTCAGGATTGGCGTGGATCGCCCGGGAGGTCTGGATCAGGATGTCCGCCAACTCGTCCACGCGCTCGCAGACCGCCCGCCGTGCACCCTCCAACTGGTCTGCTGCCGTGTCTCCCATTCGCCGGAGACTATCCGAGGAGGTCGGGTCGGAGAGGAGCCGGCCTCACACGGCGAGGCGCAGTGCCTCCGGCTCGATGCGAACCGAGAGGTTCCGGACACGACCCATCGCCTCGCCGTCCAGACGGACCGTGAGCGGTCGGTCGAACGTCGCCTGGACGGCCGGGATCCGCCGGTAGTCGATGTCCGGATGTGGCACGTGTTCGCCTCGTCTAAGGCGGCGCCAGGCGGCGAGCCGGGCGGCGGGTCGCAGGGCGCCGTCCAGGACGTCGAGGAGACCGTCGCCCGGATGGGCCCGGGGTGCCAGGTTCCAGTTTCCGTGGTGTGCCGCATTGGCCGCCACCCACCAACGTCCCATGCCCCCCGGGGACCGGGCCACCAGGTGTGCCGCGAACCAGTGCAGCCTGCCGTCGAGCAGCACGGAACCGATGTCGACCACGGCCCGGGTGCCCGTTCCGCCCGGAACCGCCTCGCCGCGCCCGCCCAGGGTGCGGCAGAGATCTCCCCCCCGAAGGGCCACGAAGGGAATGGGCCTGTCGGCCCGCCTGGCGGCGGTGATCACGGCCCGGAGCTCGGCATTGGTGGACACCACGACCGCATCGGCGGGCACGGATCCACGGCCACCCCAGTCTCGGCCCCTCTCGACCGTCACCCGGCGTCACCCGTACCAGGTCCGACGTCTCCCGAAGGTGCCCCGTTGGACATGGCCACCACGCCTCGGACCAGCCGACCCCCGGCAGCATCGGCCACCTTCGCCAACACGTCCGGCGCCACCTTTGAGACCTGCCGGAGGAGGTCGGCCACCAGGCGGACGTTTCGCACGAACTCCCCGCCCGTCATCTCGGGATCCAGGACCTCCTCGAGTTCGCCACCGCTAGCCCATCCATGGATCACGTGTGCGAATCCCGGATCCGGCGGCAGTGCCGGATCCATCCCGAACTCCGACTCCACTTCTGCGATATCGGATGCCAGCCTCAGGATGGCTGCGAACCGCGGCCCGAAGTCACCTCCCAGTCGAATGGTGGACGGTTCGCCGGGGCCACGCTTCCGGAACGTCAGGGTCGAGACCAGGGCGGCGAGCATTCCGGGCGAGACGTCGTCCAGGAGACCGGCTGCCATCACCTCGACCACCAGCAGGTCGGCCTCGTTGTGGATCGCCGTCAGAGGCCGCCCCCTCTCCGTCAGGACCCAGCCGTCAGCCAACCCGCGCTCCTCGAGGACCCGCAGGGAGGCATCCAGGCGTTCCGTCAGGGCGTTCTCGGCGGGTGCGACAGCGATGCGGCCGAGGTTCCGCTCCAGGCGAGCCAGGCGTCGCAGTGCCGCAGGATCCTCCCCGGCCTCCCGGGTGAACGGCCGTAGGCGCTCCATGGCGGCCCGCTGGAACTCCGGCCGATCGGGTGCGAAGGGTGCCGGTAGGTCGACCTCCCCCACCCTCACCGGGAGGCGTGCCAGCTCAGCCGGATCCACCGTCGACATGCGGCCGGACTGGTCCAGGCTCCTGAGCCTCAGCCGTCCACCGGCCCTGTGTGCGACAGAGAGCACCAGGTGGGCGAGACCGTCGTCAATGACCACCACCTCACCGGGCCGAAGCGACGCCGGCTGCACCGGTTCACCCTGCACCGATTCCGGCTCCGCCAACCCGGACCTGATGCGTCGTGCCTCCAGGCGCATCTCGTCGGAGCGACGATGGCGCTTCGCCTCCTGCCGATCCATCTGGAACTGTGCGAAGGATCGTGCAAGCAGGTCGTCGGCCTGCTCCCGGGTACGGCCCACGATCAGGTTCGCCACCATGTTGTAGGTGGGTCGGAAGGCGGATCGGAGGACGAAGTCCGTGCTGCCCGCGAGGCCGGCGACCCGGTCGAACGGCACGAACGGGGACCAGCAGACGATGGCGTGGCCCTCGGTGTCCATGCCACGTCGTCCGGCACGCCCGGTGAGCTGCGTGAACTGGCCCGGCGTGAGGACCTCGTGGGTCTGGCCGGTGAACTTGGTCAGCCTGTCGATCACCACGGACCGGGCCGGGAGGTTCACACCGAGGGCGAGGGTCTCTGTGGCGTAGACGATCTTCAGGAGACCCATAGCGAAGAGTTCCTCGGTGACCTCCTTGAAGATCGGGACCAGCCCTGCATGGTGTGCCGCCACGCCCCGTTCCAGGCCCTCGGACCAGCGCTCCACACCGAGGGCCTCCAGGTCGGCGGAAGGCAGGCCGCCGAGTCGGGCCGTCACGTGCTCCGATACCGCCGCAGCCTCGGAACCGCTGTTCAGGCGGACTCCGTCCCTCAGGATGTCGTCACGCGCCTCGTCGCATCCGGCCCTGCTGAAGATGAAGTGGATCGCCGGCAGGAGTCCGTGGGCGGACAGTTCACCCAGAACCTCGTCCCGCCGGGGAGTGACCCAGCGGGAACCCCTACCCCGCCCCCCTCGCTGCCTGTTCCCGCGCTCGTTGTCGAAGCGTCGACCATCTGAGTTGGGAGAGCCGCCACGGTGCGTCGCCAGGCGGTGCAGGCGGCGCTCCCGGCCGCGCTCCCGGCCGCGCTCGGCCACCAGGTAGTGGGTGCGAAGCCGTACCGGGCGCCTGGTCTCCACGATCACGTCAGTAGGCCCCCTCACAGCCGTCAACCAGTCGCCGAGCTCCCGGGCATTGGAGACCGTCGCAGAGAGGGCGACCATCCCGACCTCCGGTGCAAGGTTCAGGACCACCTCCTCCCAGACGGCCCCGCGGTAGGGGTCCTCCAGGAAGTGGACCTCGTCGAGTACCACCCAACCGAGGTCGAGTGTCGCCATTGACCCTGCATAGAGCATGTTGCGGAGCACCTCGGTGGTCATCACCACCACCGGGGCATCCGGTGACACGACCTGGTCGCCGGTCATGAGGCCGACACGTCCGGGTCCGAGACGTCTGCCCAGGTCCCGGAACTTCTGGTTGGAGAGGGCCTTGATCGGGGCCGTGTAGAACGCCCTCTGTCCGGCGGCGAGTGCCCGATCGATGGCGTGCTCGGCCACGACGGTCTTCCCGCTGGACGTCGGGGCAGCCACCAGCACCGACCTTCCGGAATCCACAGAGGCCATCGCCTCGACCTGGAAGCGGTCCAGTTGGAAGGGGCGTCCGTCGATCACCCGGTGCGGGCCCGGCGACGGCGGCGGTCCCGCAGCCTTCCAAAGAGGATGGCCAACTCGTAGAACACGAGCATGGGTACGGACAGGATGAGGAGCGTGAACGGGTCGCCACTCGGCGTGAGTACGGCCACGAGGGCCACAATCCCGACGGCCGCGTAGCGCCGCATGCGACGCAGAGCGGCAGGCGTGACCACGCCGATCAACTGCAGGAACACGAGCACCAGCGGAAACTGAAAACCGATGCCGAAGGCAAGCATCATCTTGACGACGAAGCCCAGGTACTTCGATGGAGAGAAGACGCTGACCAGGTCCGGGCCGCCGATCCCGATCAGGAAGTCGAGGGCACGCGGGATGCTCCAGTAGGCCAGCCCACACCCCGTGGCGAACAGCAGCACGCCCACCACCACGAAGGGGATCGCCCAGCGACGCTCCCTGGCATGCAGGCCGGGGACCACGAACCGCCAGGCCTGCCAGAGCAGGACCGGCATGGCGAGGGCCACCCCGCCGTAGCCGGCCACCATCATCCTCACGCCGAACGGCTCCAGGGGATCCGTGACGAGGAGCTCGCAACCATCCCCGAAGGCGTTCGATCCGGAGCCCGATCCGCGGATCTGGCAGTAGGGCTGGAGGAGGAGGTCCAGGATCTGCGGGTAGAGGATCCAGCATGCGACCATCCCGACGGCGATCGCAGCCACCGCACGAATCAGGCGCCGGCGGAGTTCCTGCAGATGCTCGAGGAGGGGCATACGGCCATCGAAGTCAGGCACCGTCTGGCCCCGCCGACCGTTCCGGGTCCTCCGGCGGCGGTTCGGCGACGCTCTTACCG
>Ga0310122_10003134_pt1 | contig 10491 bp, 8 predicted proteins | sample CB6_Bottom_1051__FD_203503 | JGI IMG/M metagenome (GOLD analysis project Ga0310122, IMG submission 203503) | Marine microbial communities from Western Arctic Ocean, Canada - CB6_Bottom_1051 | ecosystem: Environmental > Aquatic > Marine > Oceanic | place: Canada: Western Arctic Ocean | collected...
CATGGACCGCGCTAGCATCCAGCGCTCGCTGTTGATCGCGGTGCGCGCCGGTGATTTGAGGATCAAGGGGTCGTTCGAAATCCCCTATCAAAGAGTGCATGACATCTGCCAACAATATCCCGAGCGCTTCTCCGGCCTCGCCGGTGTCGATCCGACGCGCGGCATGCAGGGTCTGCGCGACCTGGAAGAAGCGGTGCGCGATCTGGGCTTCGTCGGCGCACATTTCTATCCGCACTGGTTCGGGTTGGCGCCCGATCATGCGCTGGTGTATCCCTATTACGCCAAATGCTGCGAGCTCGATATACCGATCATGATGCAGGTCGGCCACAATTTGGTCTATTCGCGCGAGCGCCGCCTGCCCAGCGTCGGGCGGCCGATCTGTCTCGATCAGGTGGCGATCGATTTCCCCGAGCTCAGGCTGCTCGGCATTCATATCGGCGTGCCGTGGACGGACGAGATGATTTCCATGGCCTGGAAGCACGAGAATATATTCATCGGCGTGGATGCCTATGCGCCGCGCTATTGGCCGCCGGCGCTGGTGCATTACCTCAACAGCTATGGCCGCGAGAAGGTGCTGTTCGGCACCGACTGGCCGGTCATCGATCCGGAGCGCGCGATGACGGAGATCGCCGAGCTCGACATCCGACCGGAGGCCAAGGAACTGCTCATGCGCGGCAACGCCTTGCGCGTCTTCAATCTGCCGGAAAGCGGACAGGCGGGGGGCTGAGCGCGCCATGACAAACACCGTGGCCAACGCCCCGATGAGCGGCTACCGGCCCGTCACCATCGCTTCGGGTGTGCGCAGCTCGGCCGAGCGGACACCGAATAAAATCGCGCTCAGGGAGGGCGCGCGCGAGCTGAGCTATAGGCGGCTCGTCGAGCGCATTGACCGTGTCGCCAATGGGGCCGTGCACGATCTCGGCCTTCGGCCCGGCGATAATGTCATGCTGCTGGCGCCCAACTGCCTGGAATATGTCGAAATCGTCGCCGGATTTTCCGAAGCGGGAATCGCCGTCGCCACCATCAACCCGCGCCAGACGGCGCGCGAGATCACCGCCATTGCCGAGGATTGCGCGGCGCGCGTCATTCTTGCCCACCCGGCGGTGGCGGAACTGGTGCGCGACGCGGATTTCGCCGCGCCCGAACGCATCCTTATCCTCGGCGAGGATTATGAGAATTGGCTCGCCGGCGCCACCCCGGCGGCGCTGGACACGGTGGCGGACGAGCGTGATGCCTTCGCCATTTCCTACACCTCCGGCACCACCGGCGCAGCCAAGGGGATTGTCCTCTCGCACCGTTCGCGGGCGATGACCTTCCTCGCCATGGCTTCGGAATATGGCTGCTACGGGCCCGAGGACTCTTATCTCTGCGTCGCGCCGTTGTTTCATGGCGGCGGCTTCGCCTTCGCCATGGGCAGCGTTTTTCTCGGCGGATTTTGCGAGGTGCTGGCGGCCTTCAATCCGGAAGACGTCATGCGCCGGCTGAACGAGGGGCCGTTCACCGGCACCTTCATGGTGCCGACCCATTACCACGCCATCCTGGCGATGGAGGAATCGATCCTCAAGCGCTACCGCCGGCACCATCTCACCAGTCTGATCTCCAATGCCGCCGCCCTGCCGCAGGCGACCAAGGAAAAAATCGTGGCGCAGTTCGGCGAGGGTTTCTTGCACGAAACCTATGGCTCGACGGAGGCCGGCATCGTCAGCAATCTGCGCCCGCCCGATCAGTTGCGCAAAATCCAGTGCGTCGGCCACCCCTTCCCGTGCACCCGTATCCGCCTGCTCGACGGCGAGGGCCAAGATGTGGCGCCAGGCGAGGTCGGCGAGCTCTACAGCAACTCGCCCTATCTCTTTAACGGCTATTGGGACAAGCCGGAGGAAACCCGCGCCGTGCTCCGCGACGGCTGGGTGACGGCCGGCGACATGGCGCGGCGCGACGAGGAAGGTTACTTGTTCCTTGTCGACCGCAAGAAGGACATGATCATCTCCGGCGGGGTGAACATTTATCCGCGCGAAATCGAGGAAGTGCTGATCCGCCATGCCGGCATCGCCGAGGTCGCGGTGGTCGGGGTCGCGGACGACTATTGGGGCGAGCGGGTGAAGGCCTTTGTCGTTGCCGCGGGCAAGGACGCGCCAACGCCCGAGGACATCATCGCCTTTGGCAAGGAAAGCCTGGCGCCGCACAAGGTGCCGAAGGAAATCGCCTTCATCGACGCCCTGCCGCGTAACCCCGCCGGCAAGATATTGAAACGTCTGCTGCGCGATCAGGGTTAGCGCATGACGGCGGAAATTGCCCGGCATTTCCGCGCCATCATCGGCGCCGAGCACGTCATCGAAGGGGCGGCGGAACGCGAATATTATTCCACCGATATTTCCGGTGGCGGCGACGTCATCGCGGCGTTGGTGCTGCGGCCCGGCACGCGCGGCGAGCTTGCCGCCTGTGTGCGCGAAGCGGCGAATCTTGGCCTGGCGCTGATCGCACGCGGCGGCGGCATGTCTTATTCGAGGGGCTATGTGCCGACCGTCGAGCGTTCCGTCATCATCGATATGCGAAGGCTCGACCGCATCCTTGAAATCAATGCGGAAGAAAAATTCGTCACCGCCGAGGCCGGCTGCACCTGGAAGCGTCTCTACGACTCCCTCCGCGAACTAAATTTACGCACGCCGTTTTTCGGCCCGCTCTCGGGCATCCAGGCAACCCTGGGCGGCAGCGCCTCCCAGGACGCCGCCTTCTTCGGCTCGGCCAGCCATGGCGGCATGGGCGGGAGCGTGCTCGGCCTGGACATCATCACCGCCGACGGCTCGTTGTTCCAGCCCGAGGCGCCCGAACGCTTCATCGGCGATGCCGGCGCCTTCGGTATCAAGGCGAGCGTCACCCTGAAACTCATCCCGGCGCCCCGCGCTTGCGCATTTGCCTCCTTTGCCTTCGAAAATTTTTCCGGCCTGCTCCGCGCCCAGGGCGCGATGGCAGGCGTCCCGGGCCTGGCCGAATGTTTCGGCTTTGATCCCGAGAGCCATCGAAACCTAATCAAGGGCGGATTTAATCTATTCGAAGGCGTGGCCGCTTTGGGCATCGGCCGGGCGCTCAGGAGCGCCGTGCAAATCACGCGGATGAAGGATTTGCGCTATTCCCTGCATGTCGTGATCGAGGGCGATTCGGAATCAGAGACCAAGCAGGCCATGGCGCGCATTACCGCTACTGCCCTCGATGCCGGCGGGGCGGCCCTTCCCGATATCATCCCCCGTGTGACGCGGGCCAAGCCATTCCGCCCGATCAAGGCATTGCTTGGGCCGGCGGGCGAAAACTGGCTGCCGGTGCACGCCATCGTCGCACCCGCCGAGGCCGAACAACTGGTCGAGCGCACGGAGGCCTATTTCAAAAAGAAAAAAAAGCTGTTGAGCCGCCATTCGATCCGCGTCTCTTTTTTGACCGTGCTGATCGGTGCGCGCATTCTCTATGAGCCGCAATTCTTCTGGCCGGACCGCCTGTCGCTGTTTCATCTCCGCAACGTCACCGATAAACAACGGGCGCGCCATGGCAACAACCCCGCCAACCCGGAAGCCCGCCGGGCGGTGTGGGAGATGCGCCAGGACCTGATCGCCCTCTTTGCCGAACTCGGCGCGACCCACATGCAAAGCGGCAAGCTCTATCCGTACTTGGAAGGATTGAGCGCCGCCGAGCAGGCCGACATCCGCGCCCTCAAGCAGCGCCTCGACCCGCGCGGGCTGATGAACCCCGGCGCCCTTGGGCTATAGAACCTCCTCGGCAACAAAGCGCAAAGCATCTGGGGAGGCGCCGCTCAACAGGAGCGACGAAATCTTGCCCTCCTTGGCGGCGTCCCGCCACACCGCGAGGCGCTCCTTGATGCGTTCGCGCGGGCCGACCAGGGCGATGGCGTCGATCAGCGCTTCGGGCACTTCGGCCTCGGCCTCGGCTTTCTTGCCGGTCAGGTAAAGCCGCTGCATTTTTACCGCCGCTTCCTCGTAGCCGAGACGCTTGGCGTAATCATTGTAGAAATTCTTGCCCGGCGCGCCCATGCCGCCGATATAGAGCGCGAGGAAGCGCCGCACGGGTGCGCGGCAGGCTTCGATATCCTCGCCCATTGCCAGCGGCACGATGGGCGCGATCTCGAAATCGGCGAGGCCCTTGCCGCCGCCGGCCTTGGCGAAGCCGGCCGCAAGATCACCCTCGAATACATCGAAACGCTCGGGCGACATGAAGATGGGAAACATGCCGTCGGCGATCTCCGCCGCCGTGCGGATGCCGGCCGGGGTGACGGCGGCGGTAAATATTTTCAAACTCGGATCGCCGTGCAAAATGCTCTTGAGCGGCTTGCCCAAACCGCTAGCGCCGGGGCCGCTATAGGGCAGTTGATAGTGATAGCCATCATGCGTGACGGGGGCTTCGCGGGCAAAAATCTGACGGATGATCGAGATATATTCGCGCGTCCGGGTGAGCGGGCGGCCATAGGCGACGCCGTGCCAGCCCTCGATCACCTGCGGCCCGGAGGGACCGATGCCGAGGATAAAGCGCCCGCCGGAAAGCGCTTGCAAGGTCAGCGCCGTCATTGCCGCGCAGGCCGGGGTGCGCGCCGGCATCTGGATGATTCCGGTGCCGACCGTGATGCGCGTGGTGCGCGCCAATATCCAGGCGGCCGGCGTGACGGCGTCCGACCCATAGGCTTCCGAGGTCCAGACCGAATCAAATCCGAGGTTTTCGGCCGCCAGCACCATGTCCATGTCGAGTGAGAATTTGGGGCCGGAATAGCCCTGAAACAAACCAAGCCGCATCGCCAATATCCTTTTCCCAGTGGTCGGGCCCAACATATGCTACCCATAGAGCGGATTCATGCTGAACGCGCAACAACTCGACGATTTTCACCGCGACGGATTTCTTGTGCTCGAGAATTTCGCCTCGCCCGCCGATTGCGACGCCCTGATCGCCAGGGCGGCGGCGCTGTTGGCGGGATTCGAAACGGCTGGGCAAACATCCATCTTTTCGACCACCGAGCAGGAACAGGCGAGCGACGGTTATTTCCTCGATTCCGGCGGCAAGATCCGGTTTTTCTTCGAACAGGAAGCCTTCGGCGCCGACGGCGCCCTGCGCCAGGATAAGCGCCACTCGATCAATAAAATCGGCCACGCCCTGCATGATCTCGATCCGGTATTCGATGCGTTTTCGCGCCAAGCGGGTCTGGCCGGGATTGCCAAGGATGCCGGTCTGGCCGAGCCGCTGCTGCTGCAATCCATGCTGATCTTCAAACCGCCTCGGCCTCGGCGCGGCGGTGCGGATGAGCGGCGGCGTGGCGTTGCCCAACCTGCCCGGGGGGGGGATAGCGATTTCGGGCGCTTACGGCGCGGCGCGGGAAAAAAGCCTGGGCAAGGATACGCCGAGCGGCCATTGGGAAATGGCTGGCGTGCCGGTGTTGACGGAATGGGGATATTTTCCCCGCCGCGAGCCATGCTTTCCCACCGCCCTGACCGATGCCCTGATCGTGCGCGCCGGTGTTCCGGGTTTGCTCGGCAACCGCCATGCCTCGGGCACGGAGATTATCGCCGAGCTCGGCGACGCGCATGTGACCAGCGGCAAGCCCATCGCCTATACCTCCGGCGATTCGGTTTTTCAGATCGCCGCCCATGAGGACAGCTTCGGCCTCGAGCGTCTCTATGATATCTGCGCCATCGCGCGCCAATTGGTCGACGCCTATAATATCGGCCGCGTCATCGCCCGGCCCTTCGCCGGGGCGGCGGGGCAATTTACCCGTACCGGCAACCGGCGCGACTATTCGCAGCCGCCGCCCGAACCGACATTGCTGGATCGCTTTGGCGGCACGACCATCTCGATCGGCAAGATCGGCGATATCTTTGCTCATCAAGGCACCGGCCGGATCATCAAGGCGAACGGCAATGCCGAGCTTTGGCAAAAAACCCTGGCGGTTGCCGGGGGCGCCGACGAGAACCTCTTGGCGCTAACCAATTTCGTCGATTTCGACACGCTCTATGGCCACCGCCGCGATATCGCCGGCTACGCCGCCGCGCTCGAGGCCTTCGACACCATGCTGCCGCGCTTCGAGGCCCTGCTGCGCCCCGGAGATTTGGCGGTCATCACGGCGGACCATGGCTGCGATCCAACCTGGCCCGGCACGGATCATACGCGCGAGAATGTGCCGGTGCTGGCGTTCGGTCCGGGAATCCGCGCGGCGGAGCTGGGGGTGCGCGAGAGCTTCGCCGATATCGGCCAGACCCTGGCCGGCCATCTTGGCCTCACGCCGCTGGCGCATGGCCGCTCCTTTTTGCCGGAGATCAGGGCGTAGAGACAAGCCATGGCGCGCACACGAATAAAAATATGCTGCATTTCAAGCGTGCAAGAGGCGCGCCTCGCGGTGGCGCACGGCGCCGACGCGCTCGGCCTGGTGTCGCACATGCCGAGCGGGCCGGGGGTGATCGGCGAGGCGTTGATCGGCGATATCGCGCGCCGCGCGCCGCCGGCCATCGGCACATTTCTTCTGACCAGCGCCCTCTCGGCGGCGGAGATCATCGCCCAGCAACGGCGCTGCCGGGTCAATACCGTGCAGATCGTCGATGCCCTGCCGCCGGCGGAATATGCGCACCTGCGCGCGGCCATGCCCGGCGTGGCGCTGGTGCAGGTGATTCATGTGCGCGGCGAGGAATCGATCGGCGAGGCGCGCGCCGTGGCCGGCGAGGTTTCGGCGGTGCTGCTCGATTCAGGCGACCCGGCGCTTGCCGTCAAACAGCTTGGCGGCACCGGGCGGGTGCATGATTGGTCGCTCAGCCGCGCCATTGTCGCGGCGCTCGACATCCCGGTCTTTCTCGCCGGTGGTCTCAGCGCGGACAATGTCGGCGCGGCGATTGCCCAGGTGAAGCCGTTCGGCGTCGATCTGTGCAGCGGTGTGAGAACCGACGACAGGCTGGACGGCGAAAAGCTCGGCCGCTTCGTCGCCGCCGTTAACGCCGCGCCTCAGTGATGGAAAATATCTTCCTCGTCCCACCCGGCGAGATCGAGCCGCGCGCGGTGGGGAAGAAAATCGAAGCACGCCTGGGCCAATTCAGCGCGTCCCTCGCGCGCCAGCCGCTCGTCGAGAATATTCTTGATGTCATGCAAATGTAACACGTCGGAAGCCGCATAGGCCTGTTGGTCGGGCGTGAGTTCCCTGGCGCCCCAATCGGAGGATTGCTGCTGCTTGGAAATATCCACGCCGACCAAATCCCGGCACAGATCCTTGAGGCCATGGCGGTCGGTAAAGGTGCGCACCAGCTTGGAGGCAATCTTGGTGCAATAGACCGGCTGGCAGGTGACTCCCAGATAATGCTCGATGACGGCCAGATCGAAACGTGCGAAATGAAACAGTTTGAGCACCGAGGGATCGCCCAGAATCGCTTTTAAATTGGGCGCCGAATAATCGCCGGGCGGCGGGAAATGCACCATGTGGCAATCGCCGTCGCCGCGCGACATCTGCACCAGGCAGAGGCGGTCGCGGTGCGGATGGAGGCCCATCGCCTCGCTGTCGATGGCGATGCTATCGCCGAAGGTCAAACCCGGCGGCAGGTCGTTCTTATGCAAGTGAATGGCCATATCCGCCCTGGGTAGCCGGGTGGATTCACCCTGTCAACACGGCATATACACTTGCGGTGTATTATTTCCCCTGGCAGCCCTGCTCGAGATATCCTAAACAGAGGCATCCATGGCAAAAACGGCGGAATAATGAGCAAGCGCATCGTCACGGTATTTGGCGGCTCCGGCTTTCTGGGGCGCTATCTCATCGGCAGATTGGCGCGGGAAGGCGCCCTGATACGGGTCGCGGTCCGGCGGCCTGAATTTGCCGGTTTCTTGTGCCCGCTCGGCGATGTCGGTCAGATCACCCTGGTGCGGGCGAATGTGCGCGACGAGGAATCCGTTGCCCGCGCCGTCGCGGGCGCCGATGAAGTGGTGAATTTGGCGGGTATCCTGTATCAGCGCGGCCGCCAGAAATTCTCCGAGATTCATGCCGCCGCGCCCGGCCGCATCGCCCGCGCGGCGGCGGTGGCGGGGGTGACGCGGCTGGTTCATGTTTCGGCGATCGGCGCCGGGGCGGATGCCGTTTCGGCTTACGCGCGCGGCAAGGCGGCGGGTGAAATCACCGTGCGCCAAGCCTATCCCTCGACGACCATCCTGCGGCCCGGCGTCATGTTCGGCCCGGAGGATGATTTTTTTAACAAATTCGGCGCTCTGGCGCGCATTTCACCGGTCCTGCCGATATTCTTCGCCCTTCGTCAGCGGCCCAAATTTCACCTGGAAGGCCTCTATCTGGTGCCCGAGATCGAGGCCGGGATGACGCGCATGCAGCCGGTCTATGTCGGCGATGTCGCCGAGGCGGTGGCGCGTGTGCTCTCGGGCCCGCCCGATGCAAGCGCCGGTAAGACTTTTGAATTGGGCGGGCCGACGGTCTACAGCTTCCGCGAACTGATGGAACTGGTGGCGCGGGAAACCCAATATAAGCGCCTGTTCGTGCCGGTGCCCTATCTGGCCGCTGATATCATGGGCTTTTTCGCCCAATTTCTGCCCGCGCCGCCGTTTACCGCGGATCAGGCGAAAATGCTGCGCGCCGACAATGTGGTGGCGGCGGGCGCGCTCACCTTAAGCGACCTTGGCATCGCCGCCAGCCCGGTGGAATTGATTCTACCGACCTATATGCACCGCTTTCGCCGCGCCCGCATGGATTCGACGCCGCACGCGAAGGCCTGAATTCGCGCTAAATCGCCAGCGTCCAATCGAAGCCGTAATAGAGCACCAGCAGCACGACGCCGAGAAACAGGCGGTAGATGACGAAGGGCATGAAACTCATATGCCTGAGCACGCGCATCAATACCGCGATGGAAACCAGGGCGGTGACGAAGGCGAGACCGGCGGCGAGACCGGCGTCTCCGGTGATGATCGGCGCGCCCGCCCGCATGAGGTCGCGCCCGGCGACGGCCCCGGCGGCGACAATCACCGGGATCGACATCAGCATCGAAAACCGCGCCGCCGCGGCGCGCTCGAAACCGAGAAACCGCGCCGCCGTTATGGTAATGCCGGAGCGGCTGGTGCCGGGAACCAGGGCCAATATCTGCGCCAGGCCGATGATGATGGCGCTGCCGTAAGTCATGTGCTCCACCCGCCGGACGGTCATGCCGAGCCGGTCGGCAAACCATAAAACGACGCCGAACAGGATCATGGTGTAGGCGACGATCAGCGGAGAGCGAAAAAGATCGGGAGCAAAATAGGCCAGCAGGCCGCCGGCCACGATCACCGGCGGCAGCGAGGCCAGGATCGTGAGCCCGAGCAGGCGCCCGGCGCGCCGCTCGCGCCGCTCAAGCCGCTTGGCGCCGATAAAACCGAGGATGATGGTCCAGATATCGCGCCAAAAATAAACCACTACCGCGCCCAGGGTGCCGACATGCACTGCAATGTCGATATTGAGGCCCTGATCCTGCCAGCCGGCCAAATTGGGCAGCAAGACAAGATGCCCGGAAGAGCTGACCGGCAGGAATTCGGTGATGCCCTGGACGACCGCCAGGATGACGATGTGCAACAACAGCAATGTGACAACAGCCTGTTTATTTTTGAATTGTAACGGCAGAGTTCGTACAGATCGGCCTATCATATTGCCATTTCAGGGAAATTTGCAATTCACCGCCGCCGGCTAGGGCGATAATCGCAAATATTCAGTAAAGTCGGAATCACATGAAACAGTCTCAAAACCGGACTAATTATAAGTATTTGTACATTTTCATTTTAATAGCTTTAATCTGCAGCAAGCCTTCCTGCGATCTATGTCAGTATTTCTGACATAGATCGCGATTTTACTCGCGAATGCTGAGATTATCGGCTAAGTTGAGCCATCGCACACGGCGCCCGCGACATTTAACCGGCAGCCGTAGGAAATTCAAAAACCGCAATCTTGGGGGCAAACGGAAGCCGGCATGCTTAAATTCGTCGATATCGATGCAAAACGGCCCGACAAGCGCGAGCCCAAAGAGCGCCGCGCCGATTGGAACGAGGTTTACCGCGACTTCGTGCCCGAGCGCGCCAACGAGCAAGCATCGCGCTGCTCGCAATGCGGCGTGCCGTTTTGCCAGATCCACTGCCCGGTGCAGAACAATATTCCCGATTGGCTGATGTTGACCGCCGCCGGGCGCCTGCAGGAGGCCTATGAGGTCTCTTCGGCGACCAATAACTTTCCCGAAATATGCGGCCGCATCTGCCCGCAGGATTTGCTCTGCGAGGGCAACTGCGTGATCGAAAAGGGCTTCGATTCGGTAACCATCGGCGCGGTCGAGCGCTACATCACCGATACGGCGTTCGAGAATGGCTGGGTCAAGCCGGCCAATCCAACCGTCGAGCGGCCCGAATCCGTCGGTATCATCGGCGCCGGCCCGGGCGGTCTGGCGGCGGCGGACATGCTGCGCCAGCAAGGCTACCAAGTGCATGTCTATGACCGCTATGACCGTGTCG